>Ga0207667_10000086_pt1 | contig 150941 bp, 145 predicted proteins | sample KBSCornC52_FD_184301 | JGI IMG/M metagenome (GOLD analysis project Ga0207667, IMG submission 184301) | Corn rhizosphere microbial communities from Kellogg Biological Station, Michigan, USA - KBS Corn C5-2 (SPAdes) (version 2) | ecosystem: Host-associated > Plants > Roots > Rhizosphere > Soil ... | reverse complement strand
GGGCGAGTCTTTCACGTCCGAACCCGTCAACTAACCTCGCAAGTGTCGTGAAAGAGGAGCCGTTTTCTTGCGATTGTTCGCATGCGGGGCATTTGCCCTCAGCATTTTAGGTTGCGCCGGCATTGCTGTTGCCGCCCAGCCGAAGACCATTTCGATGCAAGCCCCGAGCCCGGATATCTCGGCTTGGACTGCCGCCCCGACCAGCCATAAGACGACCGCCCGGACGAACACTACCCATGTTTGGAAGTTCACGACCGGCGTGCTCGCCCGAACCTCGCGTCTTGCGACCGAGCTGACCCACAACGCCCTGCGCTTCCTCGGCACGCCGTACGTGTTCGGCGGGACCTCGCGCTACGGATTCGACTGCTCGGGCTACACCCAGCACGTCTTCGCGATGATGGGCGTTTCGATTCCGCGGATGGCCGATGCCCAATATTACGCCGGATCGCGCACCAAGGGCGGTATGCGCCCGGGCGACCTGGTGTTCTTCCAGACCTACGAGCCGGGCCCGTCGCACGTCGGCATCTACCTCGGCCACGGGACCTTCGCCCACGCGAGTTCGAGCCACGGCGTGATGGTCAGCCACCTCTCGGATCCCTACTGGGCCTCGCGCTACCTCGGCGCGAAGCGTCTGCTCGCGTCGCGGTAGACCCATCGCGTTAGACAGAGAGAGCGCGGCGGAAGAAGAACGCCGCGTTTCGCTCGCCTACCTGGCGTGGCCGCTCGCGATCGTCGAGCGCGTCGCGCCGCGCGAGGACGCCTCGCACTGGTACGCGTTCCATTCCAAGCAAGCCCTGTGGTTCGGCAATCTCGCCGCGATCGCCGGGCTTGTCGCTTTGCTGTGGCCGCTGCTCCTGACCTCGCTGATCGCCAACATCACGGCGACCATCTGGATCTACGGGCTGGCGCTCCTGATCGATTGTACGCTTTTGGTCGCATGGATCGTCCTGGCCCTACGGTATAGTCGGAGGGCGGCCCGGGGCGAGTTCTTCGTGATCCCGTGGGTGGCGCGCGTGACAGGGAGCGCAACGCCGATTCCGTAACATCCCCCGGTCGACATTGGGGTGTCGCCAAGCGGTAAGGCAGCGGGCTTTGAATCCGCCATTCGTTGGTTCGAATCCAGCCACCCCAGAAATCTCTCTCTCCCGGCGCCTTCGGCGGCCGGGATTTTCATTTTCTATAGGCAGTTCGTGCCGAGGGACGAAGCAAGCCGTTGGCCTTTAGATGGTCGCCGTCTTCGATGGAATAGGAGCTTCCTTATGTCCCGTCTGCGCATTGCCGTTGCGATGGCGATCGTTCTACTAGCCGCCGCGCTCGGCTTCCCCGGAGTCGCGCGTGCGACCGAGGGGCACATCTACACGCGGAATCATACGTCTGCCTACGTGTGGGTGACGGCGTATGTCTGGGCTCCGATGGGCGCGACGAAGATCGCCGGCGCCTGGTGCGTCCGTCCGGGCGAGTTCGACAAGCACGGGCTACGCGATGTCAAGGTCCTCCACGTGCGCTTCGAGATCTCGCGCGGCGGCTGCCAGCGCGAACCGCAGTTGCTCAACGTCACGCGCAATTTCCCGGTCACCGGCGAGATCTGGACGTACGTGGTCACCGGATCCGACAGCCTGCCCTACGCGGTCCACTAACGGCCTGGGCAAAAGGCCCCACCGGCGAAGGCCCGCGCCGCCGGGGAATCGTAGGTTCGTTCGAGCCGCGTAGGAACGCACAGGAGAACCATATGCCGAAGTATGTGATCGAACGCGAGATACCCGACGCCGGCAAGCTCACCGCAGACCAGCTCAAAGGGATATCGCAGACGTCCTGCGGCGTGCTCTCGAAACTGGGTCCGCAGATCCAATGGGTCCAGAGCTACGTGACGGGCGACAAGATCTATTGCATCTACAACGCGCCGAACGAAGAGATGGTCCGCGAGCACGCGCGCCAAGGCGGTTTCCCCGCCAACAGCGTCGCCCGCGTGACCTCGATCATCGACCCGACGACCGCAGAATAGGGCTCCGGCATCCGCTATCTATTTCTCGCCTTGGCGGTCGTCTTCGTCGCGGCTGCTCCGAGCGCGCCGCGTCGCTTCGCCTACGATCAGGTCGAGATCCAGCTTTTCGGAGGATCGGGTCCGATCGTCGACTCCGGCCCGTCCACATTCGAGCGCGACTACCGTTGGGCGTCGACCGCGACGGGAGACGCCGATCACCGTTACGCCACGCTGCATCACGTTGCGTATTGGGATGACTGGGTTCGGGTCGAGACGGCGCAGTCGATCCAGCTCGCAAACCCAACGCTTCGTCGCATCATAATCGCTACCAAGCACGACAAGACCTACCGGGTGTACGATGGCGCGGAGGCCGACGCGTTCTTCAACGGCACGCGCACGGCGTACGTCGGCACGACGGGCATCGTCTTCTCGGGCGCGCCGGGGCGGGGGATCTTCACCGAGACGAAGATCCGTCGTCACCTGCCTTCGATCGCGATCGAAGGTCGTCCGGTCATCGGGCAATCCATCATCAGCGTCGTGAAGGAATCGGATGCTACCGGCCTGTGCAAGTCGGACCTGTACAGCGCCCCCTCGACGACCGACGAGACGGTCTATCGCGCGCTATTCGACGAACCGGCGACGCCGCCGTTCCACGTCCCGATGATGCGAAGTCACACGACGTCCGCGTGCACCCCAACGCGAGTACCCGCTCGTTCGAGCGACGCGGACCGGGCGTTCGACGGGCTCTTTCTCATGTTCGACCGGCAAGAGTCGGGCACACTGATCGATATCACCGAGCGCGGACACATCCGCACGTTGCGCGACGCCGATCGGCAGATGTTCGACGTGCCGGCGGGCTACGCGAAGGCCGAATAGTCAAGATATGGTTGGTTGACGAACGGCTATCGACGCGACCGGGCAGCTAAGGCAAGGCCACCGGAACGGGATGTACGCGTGGCACTGCTGAGTCGTCGCGAGCGAGCCAGGCGACGGCGAGGCCGACGTGATGCGCGAGCAGCGCGAGGGCTTCGATCTCGTCGCCGACGTACGCCGTGCGGTCCGGTTTCGCTCCGCAGCGGAGAAAGCCGAGCAGCTCGCCGCGCAGCGTCATCGGGACGAAGAGCGCGTGGCCGTTCGCGTCCCCCGCGTCGTCGATCTCGAACGGTTCATGCCAGCGCCGCAGCCGCAGCGCCTCGGCGGCGTTGAACGCGTAGCCGCCCGTCGAGACCGCACCATCGGAGACCGTCAGGACGTAGCCGTCACCATCGCGCAAGTACCACGAACTGCCGACCGGCGCGAACGCCCGCCTGATCGCGTCGCATCCGTACGTCATCAGCGGGGTCGCTTCGGTGGCGGCGTCGGCCTCGCGGGCGAGGCGGCGCAGGTCTTCGAGCCCGGCGTTCCGGCGGCGGAAGAAGATGCGCGAGACGTGCTCTTCGACGTAACGATGGATCGAGCGCGCCGAGATGCCCAGCAGGAGCACGACCGCCATCGTCGCCGCTTCGGGGATCAAGCCGCCCGGCTCCGCGATGCCGATGGACCGCTCGAAGATGCGTCCGACCAGCCACTCGGCGCCCACGAAGATCCCGACGATGATGACGGAGACGATTCCGAACACGGTCGCCCGGCTGACGAAGAGATTGAGGTCGACGAGCCGGTGGCGCAGGACCGGATAGGCCACGCCGAAGGCCAGGAGGACGGTCGCGACGGCGCGCAGCGTATCGGAATAATGCGAATTCGCGATCGGCAGGACGTCGGTTAGCCGCGAGAACTCGATCGCACCGGTGATCGCGTACGCCGCCAGCCACGACGCGCCGAGCCACTGGACCGGCGCTCGATAGGCGAGCGGCGACGACGCCATCGCCTCGATCAGCGCGACGCAGATCAGCACGTCCGCCGCCAGCGGATACCCTTGATTGAAGAGCAGGAAGAGCGGATTGCCGCCGTACCAGATCTGACCCGCGGTCACCAGCGCGACGATGCCCGAGGAGCAAAGAGTCCACGGCGCGAGCGCGCCCCACAAAGCGCGCAGCCGCGTCGCGCGGGGCGGATACGAAGCGAGGAACCGCAGCGACGCCCAATAGCACAAGCCTGCCGCGATCGGCGGAGCGACGAATGCGAGGAAGGTGGCGGCCAGCGCATTTCCGACGACGACCGCACCTCCGTGGGCCAGGCCGGACGCGCCGACGGCGACCAGGACGGCAGCGGCGCTCGCGCCGGCCTCGCGGTCGCGGGCGCGCGCCAGCACGAGCAGTGCGACCAGGAACGCGATCAGCGCACTCGCGCAATTCAACGCTTTTGCCCAGGCCTGCTGTTGCGCCAAGCTTCCGGTGAAGCGTTCGAAGATCACGCGGATCGGCACGGGCCGACCGTTGCGCCAGACGACAAGATCGACCGGCGTGGCGACGGCCCCACCCCACATCGCGACGTTGTCCATGCCGCGCAACGGGGTGAACCGGTCGCCGAGGCGCAGCCCGGCACGAGCCGCCGGGCCGGAAGGATCCAAGTAGAAGACCGTCGCGCCGCCATCCGTGTTGTAGCCGCCGTAGCCCCACGTGATCGGCAGTATCAGCACGGCGGCCGCCAGAGGAATGCCCAAACTCGCGGCCGCGAAGACCATAGCGCGTAGTCGCACGAAGGGCCAACTGCGCCGGGTAAAGGGCGAACGCCTGCTCGGCCGACCGGGCGGGGTTTCCGGCACGGCGCGCCAACCTCACCGGATGCCTCGAACCGGCGGACCCCTCCACGTCACCAACGGCGACTCCGTGCTGTATCTCTTCCGCAAGGCGGGGATCGTGGGCACGCAGATCGCGTGGCGTGACGTGCTGCACGAGGGCCCGGTGCCGCCCGGCAAACTCGAGGACGTCAGCGCCGTGCGTATGCGTTACCTCAACGAACGCGGCTACGGCAGCCCGATCAAGACCAATCGGGCATTCGAAGTGCGCGACGCCACGCTGCTGCGCGCTAGGGAGTTCGACGAAGTCGTGCTCTGGTTCGAGCACGATCTCTACGACCAGCTCCAACTGCTGCAGATCCTCGACACGATCGCCGCGCTGGATCTCGAACCGGGCCGCGTGACGATCGTCCAGAGCGACAACTACCTCGGGTCGCTCGATGCGATCGAGCTGGCCGCGCTGCATCCGAAGCGGCGGACGATCACCGACGGCATCATCGCGTCGGCGCAAGCGGCATGGGCGGCCTTCACGTGCGACGATCCGGCCATGCTCTCGATGTTCAGCAACGAGGAACGTCTGGGACTCCCGCATCTGCGGGCCGCGTTCGCCCGGCTGTGCGAGGAGTATCCGGGTCGCGACGGGCTCTCGCGCTCGCAGCGACAGGCGCTCGAGTCGGTCGCTCGCGGCCTCGCGAAGGACGACGAACTGTTCCGACGTTCGCAGGCGCGCGAGGAGGCGTCGTTCATGGGCGACGCCTCGTTCTTCGCGATCCTCGACGAGCTCGCGAGCGGTCCGTCGCCGGCTATCGAAGGCGACGAAGGCGCGCGGATGCCGACCGCCATCGGGCGCCGGCTGCTGGCGGGCGACGGCGACTGGCTCGAGACGCAGACGCTGGACCGGTACGTCGGCGGCGTCCATCTGACCGACGACAACGCGTGGCGGTTCGACGAGACGACGCGACGCTTCATCGAGCCGGGGAGCTGACCGGGATGGCGTCGCGCGACCTGCTCGAGACCCTCTTCGAAGCCTGGAACGCCCACGACGCCCTGCGGGCGGCTGCGTGCTTCGATGCCGCCGCGACGTACCGGGAGGCGGGCGGGCGCGAGATCGTCGGTCGCGCGGCGATCGTCGAGCACTTCGCAGCGTTCTTCCGGTCCGGGCCGCCGTGGCGCTTCGACGTCGACGACCTCCTGCTCGACGGCGACCGAGCGGCCGTCGTCTTCCGATTCGCCGTCAAAGGCGATGCGGCGAAGTGGAGCGAACGCGCAGGGTGCGCCGTCGTCCATTTCGAGGGCGGCCTCATCGGCCTATGGCACGAATATCACGGCTAGGAGTTTCGATCTGCGTATGTCCCACGACGAACTGAGCATCAACATCACGACCTCCCACGAAGGCGAGACGGTCATCTTCAAACTGACCGGCAGCCTGGATCTTGCGACGTCGCCCTCGGTCCGAGCGGCGCTGCTCGAAGAGACGGGCGAGGGCAAGAAGCACGACGTGATCGTCGACCTCACGGGACTCGAGTTCCTGGATTCGACCGGCCTGGGCGCCTTGATCGGCGCTCAGCGTCGCGCCCTCGAAGGCGGCGCCGAGGTCCGTCTGGTCGTGACCGAAGGCCCGATCGCGCGCCTCCTCAACATCACCGGCCTGGTCCGCGTCTTCGGCGTCTATCCGTCGGTCGAAGCGGCGCTCGCCGGTCGCGACAAGATCGTCGCTCCGCTGTAAGCAGCGTCGAGCAGTTCGACCACGTGTTTGACGGCGACGGGTTCGCCGTCGCGCAGGCCCGCCTCCAGCTGTAGCGCACATCCCGGGTTCGCGGTCGCGACGATCCGCGCCCCGGTCGCGCGCACGCACGCGACCTTGCGCGCCTGCAGGCGCTTCGCCATCTCGGGCTGCGTCAGGTTGTAGATGCCGGCGCTGCCGCAGCAGACCGAACTCTCGTCCATCTCGATCAGACGCAGCCCGGGGATCTTGGCGAGCAGGCGCCGGGGCGCGCCGGTCACGCGCTGCGCGTGCGCCAGGTGGCACGGCTCCTGATACGTGACGGTCGTGTCGATGCGGTGCTCCGGCGGCGCTATCTCCAGGGCATCGAGCAGCTCGGTGATGTCGCGGACGCGCGACGAGAACTTCTTGGCGCGTTCGGCCCAATCCGGATCGGCGGCCAACAGTTCGCCGTACTCCTTGAGCGCGGAGCCGCACCCCGCCGCGTTGATCGCATAGACGTCGGCGCCGGACCGTTCGAACGCGACGATGTTGCGTCGGGCCAGTTCGCGCCCGAAGTCGGGCTCGCCGGCGTGGACGGCGATCGCGCCGCAGCAGCCTTGGCCCTTCGGGACCACGACCGTGCAGCCGGCGCGCTGGAGCACCCGGACGGTCGCTTCGTGGACGTGCGCGAAGGCCACGTGCATCACGCAGCCGGCGTGCAGAAATGCGACCGCCTTGGCGTTCGGCGTCTCGTACCGCTGGTCGTCGGGGATGAAGAAGCGGTCAGAGATGCGCGGCGCGAGTTCGGCCGCATCGGCCAGCCCGAAGAGCTTGGTCAGCCCGATCGCCTTGGCGAGCGCTTCGAGTCCGGTCCGCTGCGCGAATCGCAGCACGCTCGCGGCGAAGCGCATGCGTCCCAGATGCCGGAACATGCCGCGCAGGACGACGCTGCGGAGGAAGGTCGTCGACGCGCTTTGGGTCGGGGCTTCGGCGCGCTGGACCTGGGCCCGGGCGTCCTCGATCAGGCGGCCGTAGTGGACGCCCGAGGGACAGACCGCTTCGCAGGCGCGACAGTCGAGGCACTCGGAGACCTGGTGGGTGAAGCCGGGCGAGAGCACGTCGAGCCCGCCCTCGCCGACCGATTTGATCAGGCTGATCCGGCCGCGGGGGCTCGACGTCTCGGTCATCGTCTCGAGGTAGGTCGGGCAGGTCGGCAGGCACAGCCCGCACCGCACGCACTTGTCGAAGATGGCCGAGGCCGGCACGTCCGGCTCCTGGAATCCACGGTTGGGCGATTCGATCATCCCGGGGAGCGTTCTGCGTGCAGTAGCACAGCCTCTCTAACCCGAAGTTCCCGACCACGAATCTTTCCCACCTGGAGCGCATTTGAGTTCTCGCCGCGGCGAACCCGATCTCGACCTGATCCACGTGAGCGTCGCGTCTCCCGCCGGTGCGTACACCGTCGGCAACGCAGCGTTCTTCCGCTATATCGTCCGGCTCGCCGAGCTGGGGCTCGCTTTGCCGAACGCCGATCAGGAAGCGCTCAACGTTTTGGCGGCCATTCCGCACGCGTTCGACGGCGACGAGGATGCCGGCCCGCTCTCGGGGAGCGGCTGGCGGCTGGTCCCGCCGCGCGGGACCTTGGACTGGGCGACGCTCGAGGCGACGCCGCAGCGGCTGCGATCGGCATTCGAACGCGCGCATAGCATCCTGTGGGCCAACGCCGCGCGGTTCAGCGTCAGCCCGCGCGACATCGCGTCGATAGAAGAAGAACTCGACGCCGTCTACGGCGTGATCTTCCGGGCGGAAGCCGGCGGCCACGCCGTCAACATCTCGTACACCGCATAGCGTGGCCACGCTCGGTTCGCTCCGGCTGATCGGCGCGGGCGGGGAACCGGTCTCGTTCTCGCACACGATCGACTCGCACGGGCTCGCTCGCCTCAAGCCCGCCATCCCCACCGGCGACGGGACCTATCGCATCGCGCTGCGCGTCGGCGACGCCGCGGTCCCGGTCGTCCTGCGCCCCGACGGCAGCCAGATGCGGGTCGAATCGTCGCGCCGGCTCGGCGCGCGCGCCGCCGCCGACGCGCTCGCGCAGGTGCGGCGGATGTTCCGGCTCGACGACGATCTCGCGCGGTTCTACGCGATCGCGCGCGACGACGAGGCGCTCCGCTGGACGACCGTCGGCGCGGGCCGGATGCTCGCCAGTCCGACGGTCTTCGAAGACGTCGTCAAGACCATCTGCACGACCAACTGCGCGTGGTCGGGGACGATCCGCATGGTCGGCGCGCTGGTCGACGATCTCGGCGGGGGCGCGTTCCCGACGCCCGAGCGGATGGCGGCGGCGAAGGAGAGCTGGTATCGCGACGTCGCGCGCGCGGGCTATCGCGGCGCGTATCTGCGCGACCTCGCGCGCGACGTCGCGCGCGGCACGCTCGACTTGGAGGCGTTGCGACCGGGGCTCGGACTCGGCGACGACGCCTGCGAAGAGGCGCTGCTGGCGCTGCCCGGGGTCGGTCCGTACGCGGCCGCACACGCGATGCAGCTGCTCGGACGCCACCACCGGCTGATCCTCGATTCGTGGACCCGCCCGACGTATCTGCGATTGAGCGGGAAGAAGCGCGCGAAGGACTCGAGCATCGTGCGCGCGTTCAAGAAGTACGGCGCGTATGCCGGTCTCGCGTTCTGGCTGTTCGTCACGCGCGACTGGCATCCGTGACCGACCTCGGATCGGGAGAACTGTTGCGAGCCGCTCTCGGCTCGTCGCTGCGAACGCTCCGCTCCAGTCTTGCCGCGCTCGGCGTCGAAGCGGATGTCGACGCGGTCCACAACGCGCGGGTGGAAGTGCGGAAGATGCGCTCGCTCATCGCGACCTGCGCTCCGCTGGTCGACCCTACGTGGGCCGAGGAGTGGTGCGAGCGGCTGGCAGACGTGGCCGCCGCCCTCGGCTCGGCCCGCGACGCCACCGTGCTGGTCGAAACGCTCCAGCGCGCGTCCAACTGCGTACCCGAGGCCGAACGTGGGTCGTGGTCGTCGGTGATCGCGGACCTGCGCGCGCGCGAGCGGAGCGGTCGGGCGCGACTGCTTGCGTATCTCTCGAGCGAGCAGACGCGCTCGCTGATCGGGCGGCTCGACGGCGCGCTCGCGGCCCCGCGCGTCCAAGGCGCGGCGGCGGCGTCGCACGTCGTGCCCGGCCTGCTTCGCGAGCGGTGGAAGAAGATCCGCCGGCGCGCCCGGCGCGCGCGCCGCGAGCCCACCGATCGCGGTCTCCATCGCCTCCGGATCGCGGCCAAACATCTGCGGTATGCGGCCGAGGCGTTCGAGCCGGTCTGCGGTCGACGCGCTCGCCGGGTCGCGCGCGCCGCCGAACGCCTGCAGTCGGTGCTCGGCGACTATCACGACATCGCCAACGCACGCGCGACGCTGCGCGAACTGCCGGCAGCCCCGGCGATCGCGGCGGTCGATGCGGAGCTGGAACGGCGCGGTCGCGCCTGCCTGGCGAAGTCGACGAAGCGCTGGAAGGCGCTCGCCGATCTGCGTTAGCGGACCAAGAGCAGGGCCACCGCCAACGCGGGGAGCGTGACGAGAACGCCGCGGAGGAAGAACCCTCCGGGCGTCATCGCGATGCCGTCGCGGCGCAGCGCGAGCAGCCACAACAGGGTCGCGAGCGACCCGCTCAGCGACAGATTGGGACCGAGGTCGATGCCGACCACGACGGCGTGGGCGAGCGGGTGGACCGACGGTCCGGCGATCGCCCGGCCGGCGAAGACCGCGGCCGGAAGATTGTTCGCCGCGTTCGCGACCAGCATGGTCGCGAATCCGGCCACCTCGCGGCCGAGCCAGGGGGGAAGCGCGGCTGCGAGATCCAGCCCGCTCCGCGCGAAGGCCGTCGCCCCGGACCGCTCGAGGGCGGCGACGATCACCAGCAGGCCGGCCACCAGCGGAACGACGCTCCAGGCGGTCCCGCGCGCCACCTCGAGAACGCTTTCGCGGTCGGCGAACCTCAGAATCGCCGTACATGCGACCCCCAACCCGAGGGCTGCATAGCCGAGCGGAAGTCCGAGGGCGCTGACCGCCACCAAGACGACGGCCGAGAGCGCCAGGAGCCAAAGCGCTAGCCGGCTGCCGGGGGTCGCGCGCGGCCGGTCATTCGCCGGCTCGATGTGCCCGGAAAGGTCCGCTCGCGCCAACCAGGCCGTCACGCCGAAGGTCACCAGGATGGCCGCCGAGGCCGAGAGCCCATAGAAGCCGAGCCACGGCCCGAGGGCAGGCAAGCCGTGCCCGTAGAGCAAGAGATTGGCCGGGTTCCCGGTCGGGAGCGCGTACGAGGCGGCGTTGGCCACGAACGCGATCGCGAACAGGTAGGGCAGCGGCGAGCCGCCGATCCGCCGCCCGAGGGCGAGGGCTGCCGGCGTCAGGACGATGATCGCCGTATCGTTCGAAAGGGTCGCGGTCACGACCGCACCGGCCGCGTAGCAGAGCGCGAGCGAACCGAACCGCGACCCGCCGGCGAACTCGGCCGCCCGGCCGGCCAGCCAGCCGAAAACGCCTTGTGTGCGGGCGCCCTCGGCCAGCAGCAAGATGCCGACCAGGAACGCATACACGTCGGCGCCGCCCGCGACGGCCTGCCACGCCGCAGGTCCCGCGATCGCCCCGAAACCGATCTCCGCAAGCCCGCCCGCCACCGCCCAGACCCACTCCGCCGTCCCCCACGGCCGCGCGATCATGCCCGCGATGGTGAGAAGAGCGATGCCAAGCGCGACGATGTGGTGGCCATCCATGCCGCCGAGTGATACCCGGGTCCGACCGCACTCACCTCGGAGGGAAGTTCTCCACACCCTATCTAATATCCACAAACACTGATTTGGTGATATGAATAACCCTGTGGAGGAGGCGTCGAGGAGGCCGCGACCGGCTCCCCGTAACAACGCGACGTCCGGCCCCAACTTCGAGGAGAATTCGTGAGCACGACCTGCTCGGTCTATCAGAACGGCAACGTCCGGCCGGTCGGCGATCTGAGCGCCATCAGCGAGGTCCTCAAACAGGACGGCGCGTTCGTGTGGTTCGATGCGGTCGCGCCCGGCGCGCGCGATCTGGCGCTGATCCAGGAAGAGTTCGGCCTGCATCCGCTCGCGATCGAGGACGCGGTCAAAGGGCACCAGCGGCCTAAGATCGACCGGTACGGCGAGGGCTGGTTCCTGGTCGTCCGGGCGGTCTCCGATGTCGGCCGAGAGCTGATCATCCACGAAATGGCGATCTTCGCCGGCCCGAAGTATATCGTGACCGTCCGGCGCGACCCGGCCTACCCGCTCGAGGAGGTCGTGCGGCGTTGGGAGCACGACGAGCGGAGCCTGCCGCGGACCGCCGGGGCGCTGCTCTACGAACTGCTCGACACCATCGTCGACGGATACTCGCTGGTCGGCGAGCACCTCGAGGACCGGACCGGAGCGCTCGAGGACGCCCTGTTGGAGCGGCGGGACCACAACGAGTCGACGCTCCTGGACATCTTCGCGATCGGCCGCTTGATCCAGCGCTTCCGGCGGGCGGTCGCCCCGATGCGCGAGGTGCTGGTGCCGCTCATCCGCGGCGACGCGGAGTTCGTCGAGGCGATGGAACGGCCGTATTACCACGACGTCAACGACCACGTCGAGCGCGTGCTCGATCAGCTCGACGCGGCCAAAGAACTCGTCACCAAGACGCTCGAAGTCCATTTGGGCTTGGCGGCCCAGCGTCAGGGCGAGGTCACCCGCCAACTGACGATCATCGCGACCGTCTTCTTGCCCTTGAGCTTCATCACGGGCTTCTTCGGCCAGAACTTCGGCTTCCTGGTCAACGAGATCGCCAGCCCGTGGCTGTTCGTCTCCCTGGGCATCGGCTCGCAGATCCTGACCCTCGCGATCCTCTTCGTCTACTTCAAGCGAAAGCGCTGGCTCTGACGTGGCGCGCGGCCGGTCCGGCGTCGGGGGCGTCGGGATCTCCTCGTACATGCCCGCGGATCCGTCGATCGCGGAGTTCGGCGGGTACCTGCGGCTCGAACGCGGCCAGTCGGCCCGGACGGCCGAGGAATACGCGCGCGACGTCGAGGCGTTCGGCGAGTTCCTCGAGCCCGGTCATCCCAAGACGGCGGCGTTCCTGAAGCTGGCCGGCGCTACCACCTCGGACGTGCGGCGCTTCGTGATGGAGCTGATGGGGCCGCGCAAGTATACGGCGACGTCCGTCCGGCGCAAGATCGCCGCGTTGCGTTCGTACTACTCGCTGCAGAAACGCGAAGCGCGACGACCCGACAATCCGGCCCAGGACGTGCCGCCGCCCAAGGCCGCCAAGCGGCTGCCGCAGGTGATGAGCGAGGCCGAGGTCGGCAAGCTCTTGCGCACCCGCGTCGCCGGCAAAGACGAGGGCCTGCGCCTGCGCAACGCGGCCATCATGGAACTGCTCTACGCCAGCGGCATCCGCCGCGCCGAACTCGTCGGCCTGAACCTGGCCGACGTCGACACGGAGCGGCGCATGATGCGGGTGCTCGGCAAAGGCAACAAACAGCGCATGGTCTTCATGAACGAGTCCGCGGCGACCGCGATCCGCGCCTATCTCGGCGTCCGTCCGCGCTCGAACGACGAAGCGCTCTTCCTGTCGAATCGCAAGACCCGGCTCTCGCACCGTCAGGCTTGGGTGATCTTCCGGGAGTTCGCGCAGCTCTCCGGGCTCACCAAACACGTCACCCCGCACGTCATGCGGCACTCGTTCGCGACCCACTTGCTCGAGAACGGCGCCGACATCATGACGATCAAGGAACTGCTCGGCCACGAGAGCCTCTCGACCACCCAGATCTACACCAACGTCTCGCTCGAGCACATGCGGCGCAGCTACGAAGACGCGCACCCGCGCGACAAGGATGAAAACCGTTGAGAATCGCCCGCCTTCTTCTTCTGACGGCCGCCCTGGCGGCGTGTTCGTCGGCGCCGCCGCCCTACTACTCGTTCACGCAGAACCTGACGCCCGGGTCCACCCTGCGCATCCGGACGACCGGCGGCATCGAGGCGTTCAAGCCGGCCATCGGCCAGGCATCGACGCTGCTCACGCTGCAGCCGAGCGGGCCGCCGGGCGTCGTCCGGCCGAAGCCGCTCCTGACGCGCGTCGGGACCGCCTTCGGCTACGACGTGACGTACGCGCGCTCGCTGCTCGCGCGCGTTCCGGACGGCGTCGCGCTCGACGTCGCGAGCACGGATGGCGACGTCGACGTGACCGACATCACCGGCCCGACGGTCGCCTATGCGGCCAACGGCACGGTCCGCGTGATGGTCCCCGGCTACGCCCAGGCCGGCGCCGGCACCGGCAACGTGACCGTCTACATGGGCGCCACCACCTGGCCGGGAACCCTGAAGTTCTCGTCGCGGCGCGGCGACGTCGAGGTTTGGATCAACGCGACCGCGCACTTCAACGTGCGCATGCATACCGATCGCGGAACCGTCTTCACCGACTTCGGCCTGACCGGGACGTCGAAGGGCCAGTCCGAGACGATCGTCGGCACCGTCGGCGGCCGGTCGGCGCAAGGCATCGATATCGAGGTCGCCGACGGCAGCGTCCGTCTTCTCCAGCTCAAGCCTCAGGTATGAGGTCGCGATGAAGATCGCCGTGACCGGTTCGAACGGGACGATCGGCACGCGCCTGTGCGCGGCGCTGGCGCGGCACGACGACGTCGTGCGGATCGACCTCGCGGATGCCGACGTGGCCGCCGACGTGCGCGATCTGGCCGCCATGGAGCCGGCGTTCGCGGGATGCGATGCGGTCGTCCATCTGGCGGGCGTCGTCGCGGTCGAGGCGGACTGGGAGTCGGTCTCGACCACCAATATCGGCGGCACCTACAACGTCTTCGAGGCCGCCCGCCGGTGCGGCGTCAAGCGCGTCGTCTTCGCCAGTTCGAACCACTGCGTCGGATACGACGAGGTCGAGAACGCGCCGGCGATCTACCGCCCCGGCTTCGGGCGGGTGGTCGGCGTGGAGGATCCGTACCGTCCGGACGGGCTCTACGGCGTGTGGAAGGCGTTCGGGGAAGTGCTCGGCCGCTACTATAGCGACGCGTACGGCATGCAGGTCGCGTGCATCCGCATCGGGTCGATCACCGCCCAGGACGACCCGCGCGACGAGAGCGTCCGCGCGTCGAGCGGCTGGCTCGGACTGACGGACGACGAGAAATTCGAGCGCTACGCCGCCACGTGGATGTCGCAACGCGACTTCGCCCGTCTCGTCCGCCTGGTGCTCGCCTCGGAGGTGCCCTATGCCGTCGTCTACGGCGTCGGCGACAATCTCACGCGCTTCTGGGATCTCGAACCCGGGCGCGCGATCTTCGGCTTCTGGCCGGAAGACGGGACCCGCTAGAGCCGGACCTCGACGCCGAACTCGACCACCCGGTTGGGCGGCAGCCGCAGCGAGTCGGTCAGCGGCCGCGCGTTGCGGATCAGCCAGCGGTAGAGCTCGAGTTCCCACGTCTGCATCCGCTTCTCGTTGCCGGTCGCGGCGTAGATCTTGGGGCTGGCGAGGTAGTAGGTCGCGTTGACGGCATCCACGTTCGGTCGCCGCTTGTGCAGCTGCCGCAGGATGTCGGCGATGGTCGCGCTCTGCATGAATCCGTAGTTCGCGCGCACGCGGATGATGCGCGGGCCCAGATCGCGGATGTCGAGGCGGTCGGCCGAGTCGACCCGCGGTCGCGGGACGTTGCGGATCGTCAGCAGGACGACCGTGTCGAAGGCGATGTGCTCCCGCAGCCAAACGTGCTTGAGCACGAACGGGATGCCGCCGTCGAAAGCGGGCGTCAGGAAGATCGCGGTGCCGCCGGTGCCGTCGGAAGCGCGGGCGTCGAGCGCGAAGCGTTCGACCGGCATCTCGTGCGCGGTGAGCTGCCGCATCATGCGCCGCCGGCCGCGGTTCCACGTGGTGAAGAGCACGAACACGAATCCGGCGATGACGAGCGGAAGCCACGCCCCCGAGACGATCTTCAAGAGGTTGCCGGCCAGGAACGGCAGATCCCACAGCAGGAAGAGTCCGATCAGCGGGGCGATGACGATCGGCTTCCAATGGCGCACGCGACGCACGTACACGCCGAAGCAGATCGTGGTCGCCAGCATCGTGACCGTCACCGCGAGGCCGTACGCCGATCCGAGCGCCGCCGAGCTGCGGAAGGCCAGCACCAGCGCGATGCATCCGAAGGCCAGGAACGCGGTCACCGCCGGCATGTAGATCTGCCCTTCGTGTTCGGCGGACGTATGCACGGTCCGGAAGCGCGGGCTGTATCCGAGCTGGGTCGCCTGCTGGGTGATCGAATAGATGCCCGAGATCAGGGCCTGCGATGCGATGACGGTGGCCACCGTGGCGAGCACCAGTTCGGGGACGAGCAGCTGCCGCGGGAAGAGCGCGTAGAACGTGTCGCCGGTGCTTCCGGTCGCAAGCGCGACCGCACCCTGGCCGAAATAGTTCAGGACGAGCGACGGCAGCACCAGCGCGTACCACGCGATCGTGATCGGCAGGCGGCCGAAGTGGGCGAGATCCGCGTAGAGGTCTTCGACGCCGGTGACGCACAGCACGACCGCGCCGAAGACCAGCAGGCTTTGGATGCCGTGTCGCGCCAGGAACCCGAGGCCGAAAGCCGGATTGAGGGCCCCGAGGACGGCCGGGTTGCGCGCGATGCCGAGGGCGCCGAAGACGCCGAGCGAGACGAACCACACGACCATCACCGGCCCGAAGAGCATGCCGAGCTGTCCGGTGCCCTTCTTCTGGATCGCGAACAGCCCGATCAGGATCGCGATGGTGATCGGCACGACGTAGGGTTGTGCGGCCTGCGTCCAGACCCCGAGCCCTTCGACGGCGCTCATCACGGAGATCGCGGGCGTGATCATCCCGTCGCCGTAGAGCATCGCGGCTCCGGCCAGCGCCACCAGCGCGAGCGGGAAGAGCTTGCTCGGGAATCCCGATTCGCCCGGCGGCGAGAGCCGACCGAGCAAGGCGAGGATACCGCCCTGTCCGTCGTAGTCGGCACGCAGCACGAAGGTCACGTACTTGACGCAGACGACGATCAGGAGCGCCCAGAAGATCAGCGAGAGGATGCCGTAGACGTTGGCGGGCTCGACCGCGACCGGATAATCGCCCGAGAGCGATTGCCGGAACGCGTAGAGCGGGCTGGTCCCGATATCGCCGAAGACGACGCCGAGCGCGGCCAGTGCGAGCGGAGCGGCGGCCGCCCGTTTTGCGGAATGCTGGTGGTCCAACCGGCTACTTCTTGCGCGCGGCGGCGAGCAGCGCTTCCTTCGCCTTGACCAGACGGATGACGGCGTCGTTGTACGGCGTCGCCACGCCGCTGCGTCGTCCGGCGGCGGCGACGGCGCCGTTGATGTAGTCGATCTCGCTCGGATGGCCGGACTCCAGATCGAACGCCATCGAACTCTTCATGTCGGCGCCGTGCGAGATCACCTCGGTCACGTACTGCCACGGATTGACGAACGGCAGGTTGATGCGCAGCGAGGCCGCGACCGCGGCCGCTTCTTCTGCCAGCGACTCCGCCAGCCGCGAGGCGTTGGGATCCTTGGAGATGTCGCCGGCGTCGCAATCGAGGATGGCGCTGACGGCGTTGATGGCGGCGTTGGCGACCAGCTTGCCCCACAGGTGCGGACGGATGTCGTAGACGACCGACGCGCGCAGGTCGCTGTGCGCCAGCAGATCGGCGACGCCGCGCGAGGTCGCGGGCGACGCGCCGGCCGATCCGATGATGGTGACGCCCTCTTCGGAGCTGCGCACCCGGCCGGGCTTCGTGGTGAACGACGACTCGGTGGTGATCCCGAGCACGACCGGGACCGCCCCGCCGAGCGCGGTCTTGATCGCGTCTTCGTTGCCGATGCCGTTCTGTAGCGAGACGACCGGCGTCGCGGGATTCAGCTCGCCGGCGAACGGCCGCAATGCGCGCAGCGTGTCGACGGCCTTGACGAACAGGAACAGGATCGACGAGCCGAACAGCTCGCTCGGGCGCTTGGCGACCTTGACCGCCCGCGACTTGGCGTCGTTGACGCGGAGACCGTCCTTGGCGATCCGCTCGAGCAGGTCGGGATTGCTGTCGAGGATCGTCACGTCGCTCGTCTTGGCGAGGTGGAATCCGAAGAGCGTTCCCATCGCTCCGGCGCCGATGATGCCTACCTTGGGTCGCGTACCGTCCATTGCCGGGCCCCTTCGCGGACCCGCATCCCCAAGCCTTGACAGGCCCGTGCGTACCTGGTACGGTCGGGAGCAATCGTGACCCACATGACCGCCACTACGACGACCACCACCACTCTCACGCAACTGCGTGCCGGAGCCGGGTTCTCGTAGGCTAGCGTCGGATCACCGAAAGCTCACGAACCTCGCGCCGGACGGCGCGGGGTTCTTTTCTTATCCCGGAGGGCCCGCGACATCATGGAGACGATCTGCAGCGAATGCTCGAAGCCGGCAGCGGCGTCGGCGCCCTGCGCCTGCGGCGGCCTCCCGGCCTTCACCCAGGCGGATCCCCGCATCGACCCGGCCGGCTTCAAACGCGCCCTGCGCGATCGCCGCGGTTCGAGCGAAGCGCGCTTCCAAAGCGGAGTCTGGCGACTGCCCGAAGTGCTGCCGGCCATCCCGGCGGATGCGGTCGTCACGCTGTGCGAAGGCAACGTGCCGGTCTACGAAAGCCGGCCCGGGGCCGCGTTCGCCGGCGTCGACCGGCTCTCGTACCTGCATCTGGGCATGAATCCGACCGGCTCGTTCAAGGATCTCGGGATGACCGTCGCCGTCTCGGCGGCGAAGGCGGCCGGCGCCTCCGCCGTGGCGTGCGCTTCGACCGGCAACACCGCCGCATCGATGGCGGCCTACGCGGCGCGAGCCGGCATGCAGGCGTTCGCGCTAGTGCCGCGCGGCCGGATCAGCAACGCGAAGCTCGCGCAGATGCGGGACTACGGCGCGACGGTCGTGCCGGTCGACGGTTCGTTCGACGATGCGTTCGACCGCTTGGGGAGCCTGGCCGATGGTGACGTCGCGGTCGTGAATTCGACCAATCCGTACCGCATCGAGGGCCAGAAATGCGCGGCCTACATCCTGCTCGAGCGTCGCGACTGGCAGGTGCCCGACTGGCTCGTGCTGCCCGGCGGGAATCTCGGCAACGCGAGCGCCTTCGGCAAGGGCTTCCGCGAAGCGCTCGCGCTCGGTCTGATCGACCGGCTGCCGCGGATCGCCGTCGTCCAGGCATCCGGCGCATCCCCGTTCGTGCGCGTCTGGGAATCGGGCGAGCGGCTGGTACCGGTCGAGCCCCATACGCGTGCGAGCGCGATCGCGATCGGCGCTCCCAAGTCGTGGCGAAAGGCGTTGCGGGAACTGCGGGCCTCGGATGGGACGGCCATCGCGCAGGACGACGACGCCATCCTCGACGCGAAGGCGCGCATCGGCGCCGAAGGCATCGGTTGCGAACCCGCGTCGGCCGCCTCGCTGGCGGGCGCGCGCGCGTTGCGCTCGCTCGGCCACATCGATCCCGATGCGGACGTCGTCGCGGTGCTGACCGGTCACGCGCTCAAGGATCCCGACGCGATCGTCGCCTACCACGAGCGCCTCGGAAAGGACCTCGATCGTGCCGCACGCGCGTAAGCCGTTCTCGGTCAGCGTGCCGGCGACCAGTGCGAACCTGGGCCCCGGCTTCGACGCGGTCGGCGTGGCCTTGGGGTTGCGTCTGCGCGCCGACGTCGAACCGGCGTCGACGTTCGAACTCCGGTTCGCGCCCGGCAGACATGCGCCGTCGCACGCCGGCTTCGGCGATCGCGTGATGGCCGCGATGGAGCGCGTCGCTCCCGCGCTCCCCGCCGTGCGGGTCACGGTGACGAACGAGATCCCGCTCGGCAAAGGCCTCGGTTCGAGCGCTGCCGCCGCCGTGCTCGGGATCGCCATCGCCGCCCGCGCGCATGCCATCCCGATGCCGAAGCGCGCGGCTGCAAGCCTGGCCGCGTCGATCGAAGGCCATCCGGACAACGCGTTGCCGGCCGTCTTCGGCGGCGCGGTGATCGCGTCGTCGGGCGAGCGCTTCTCCTACGTGCGCGTGCCGCTCCGCCGCGAACTGCGCGCGCTGATCGTCGTGCCGGAGCACGAACTGGCGACGTCCAGCTCCCGCGCCCTCCTTCCCGATTCATACGATCGAGCGGACGTCGTGTTCACGGCCCAACGCGCGGCCCTGCTCGGTGCGGCGCTCGCGTCGGGCTCGTGGAACGAACTGCGCGAAGCGATGTGCGACCGGCTTCACCAACCGTTCCGCGCCGCACATATCCCGGGCATGGAGGACGCGCTCGCGGTTCGATCGCGGCACGTGCTGGGCGTGGCGATCTCGGGCGCGGGCCCCAGCGTCATCGCGCTCTTGCGGGCCGACGCCCCGTGGCGCGCGACCGCGGAGCGGCTCCAGGCATGTTTCGCGAAAGCCGGGGTGGCTTCGCGCGCCCTGCACCTGCGCATCGGCGGACGAGGAGTGGCGGCATGAAACAGACGGTAGGTCTCGCGCTCGTGGGGTGCGGCACGGTCGGCGGCAGCGTCGCCGAGCGACTGCTCTCGGGAGGCGCGACCCTTTTCGCCCGTACCGGCGTGCGGTACGAACTGCGCGGTATCGCGGTGCGCCAGCCAGAGAAGCGACGCCCGGCCTCGATCCCGGCGGAGCTGTTCACGCTCGACGCGGCCGGACTGGTCGACGATCCCGAGGTCGACGTGGTGATCGAATGCATCGGCGGCGCGGATGCCGGCGCCGACGTGGTCGAGCGCGCGCTCGCGCGCGGCAGACACGTCGTCACCGCGAACAAGGACCTGATCGCGACCCAAGGCCCGCGCCTGCACGCGCTGGCCGCCTCTCGCGGCGTCGCGCTGCGGTACGAAGCCGCGGCGTGCGGAGCGATCCCGGTCGTGCGCGCGCTTGGCGAATCGCTCGCAGGCGACGACGTGCTCGCGATCGCCGGCGTGATGAACGGGACGTGTACGGCCATCCTCTCGATGATGGAGGACGGCAAGAGCTACGACGACGCGCTCGCCGAGGCCCAACGGCTCGGCTACGCCGAAGCCGATCCGACCAGCGACGTGGAGGGCTTCGACGCCGCCCACAAGCTCGCGCTCCTTCTTCAGCTCGGCTTCCGCGAGGCGGTCGTCTCGCCGCGCATCGAACGCACCGGCATCACCGCCGTGACCAAGCGCGACATCGCGCACGCCACGATGCGCGGCTATCGTATCCGCCTGGTCGCCGCGGCCGTGCGCGGCGAGGCCGGCACCTTCGCCGAGGTCGCGCCGGTGCTGGTGCCCGAGCGGCACGCGTTCGCGCAGACGCGCGGACCCGAGAACGTCGTGCGGGTGGTCGCTCGCGACGCCGGCGCGATGCTCATGAGCGGCCTGGGTGCGGGCGGTGCCGCCACGGCCTCGGCGGTGATGGGCGACGTCGTCGCGACGCTCCGCTCGATCGCCGAGCAGCAGAACTTCGGCCGGCGCGCGCGCCTGGATGCGTTCGCGGCCCCCGCCGCCCTTCGGCCGCTCTTCGAACGCTTCGGGCGCACGCCGGGACTGCCCGACTTCCCGGTCTGGGACGACGCGATGCCCCACGGATCCGCGCTCGGGCGCGTGGCCGGCGAACGCGGCTAGCGGCGAACGGCCGGCCGAAGGCGAAGGCGATGACATGAAGGCATTGCAGTACGCCCGCAACGGCGACCCGGTCGAGGTCGTCTCCCCGGTCGACCTCCCGGTGCCCGAGCCCGGGCCCGGGACCGTCCGGCTGCGCATGGTGCGCTCGTCGATCCACAACCACGACCTGATGACGATCCGCGGCGGCTATGGCGTCAAGCCGCCGCTTCCGGCCATCGGCGGCAGCGAGATGCTGGGAACGGTCGACGCGCTCGGCGAGGGCGTCACCCATCTCGCGATCGGCCGACGCGTCGCGACCATCGCGATGGGCGCCTGGGCCGAACTGGTCGTCGTACCGGCCAACGGTTGCGTGCCGATGCCGGACGCGTTCCCCGACGACGTCGCCTGCCAGCTGCTGGCGATGCCGATGAGCGCGCTCGTGCTGCTCGACGACCTGCGCGTCGAGCCGGGCGCCTGGATCCTCCAGAACGCCGCCGGCGGAGCGGTCGGCAAGATCCTCATGAAGCTCGCACAAGCGCGCGGCGTCAACGTCGTCAATCTCGTCCGCAGCCAGGCGTCCGCGGCCGAGCTGTTCGCGCTCGGCGCGCGGCACGTGGTCGTCACCGACGGCGAGGATTGGCCGCACGCCGTTGCCGAGATCGCGGGCGGGTCGGTCGCGCGCGTCGTCGATTCCGTCTGCGACCGCACAACCGTCACGCTGCAGCGTCTGCTCGGCAAGCACGGCGAATACGTGATCTTCGGCGCTCTCGGCGCGGAGGCGCCGCGCTTCGACCCGGGCGTCTTCATCTTCAACGAGCTGGTCCTGCGCGGTTTCTGGATGACCGCGTGGATGGCACGCGCCGACGACGCCGCCCGCATGTCCGCCTTGAAACGCGTCTTCGAACTCGCGGCCGCCGGCGAACTGCCGCTCCCGGTCGGCGGCATCTATCCGCTCGCCGAGTGCGCGGCCGCCCTCGCCGAAGCGCAACGCCCGGGACGAACCGGCAAGGTGCTGTTCCGCGGCTGAGACTAGAAGTTCAGCTGCAGCCCGTAGACGTTGCGGCGTTCGGCGTGGGTCGCGTCGCGCTGGCCGAAAAAGAGACGGAAGCCGGGGGCGATCGGGAGATCGCCGTACAGGTCGAGCGTCGGATGGCGCAGGTCGTAGAGCCGGCCTTCGAAGCCGAGCGCCTTCGTCTTGTACTGGCCGATCACGCCCAAGCGCGAGTACAGGATGCCGCCGCCGATACGGGCCCCGCGGCCCATCGCCTGAAGCACCGCGAGGTTGGCGGTCGTGTGCGGACCGCCGATGTCGTTGGCCCCGAGCATCACGCTCGTGCCGCCGACCGGAAGGAAGATGGCGTTGAGGTCGGTCAGCGGGCCGCGATCGTTCGAGAGCAGCGGCGCGTTGCAGCAGAACCGCTGGCTCGAGAGTGCGCTGATGCGCAGCTGGATCGAGACGAGGTTCTTGACGATCCCGCCGAGCTTGGCCTTGAGTTGGGCGCGCTTGGCCTGGTCGGCGCCGCCGGTGCGCGGCGCGGGCGATCCGACCGGGTAATTCCCCGGGGGCAAGGTGACGACCGGATACGGCGATGCGCCCGGGATGATCGGCGCGGGCGTGGCGCCCGCGTCGACGCCGTAGACGTTCGACGTGCCGCCGAGCGTGCCGAGCAGCGAGGTGGTCCGCTGGGCGGCCGCATCGACGTTCGAGATGGTGTCGCGCAGCTGCGATTGCGTCTGCGGGTTGCCGGTGACGGTCCGCAGGTCTTTGGTCAGGTCCGAGATCGTCTGGGTGGTGTCGGCGATGTTCTTGGTGGTCGCGATCAGCGAGTCTTTGACGTCCTTGTTGGTCGCGATGTCCTCGAGGGACTTGGTCGACTTGTTGAGCGAGACCGACATCTGGTCGAGCTGTGCCAGGATGCTGTTGACGCGCGGCGTGTTGCCGTTGACCGTCCGGTTGAGCGAGTCGGTCAGGGCGACGACGTTCTGCGAGGCCAGCTGGGCTTGGGTCGCGAGCCGGGCGACCGTGACGTTGGCGGTATTGGTCAGCGAGTTCGCGCTCTCGAGCGTGTGCTGCAGCGTGTCCAGCAGTTTGGGCTCGCGCGATTCCAGGTCGGCCATCAGCCGGTCGAGTCGCTTGACCTCGCCTTGGCCCTGGTCGAGCAGATCCGCGATGGTGGCGCTGTTGGTGCCCCGGGGCTGATCCGCGATCGGCAAGACCTGACGCTCCCACGGCGAGGGCGTCGGCGCGGGCGCACCCGGCTTGGGCGGGACGATCAGCAGGTTGGGGCTGCCCGTGAGCGGCGCTTGGATCAGGAACTTCGAGCCGCGCGGAATGTCCACGTCCTGGCCGATGGCCAGCGTCACGTCGACCGTGTTGTCGGGCAGCAGCACGATGCCGTCGACCGAGCCGACCGTCACGCCGCTGAAGAACACCAGCGAGCCGCTCTGCAGGCCGGCGGCCGAGTCGAAGTGGACGCCGATCCGGTAGCCGGAGTGCCGCGTGCCGTAGTCGGTGATCACGTAGAACAGTCCGAACAGCAGCAACATCGCGAGTGCCGCGAACAGTCCGACCTGTGCCTGCTTGGTCATAGGTATTCCTTACGCCTAGATGGGGATGGGCCCTACTTCGGAGCCCTCCAAGAACTGCTGGACGATGGGATTGGGCGAACGCTTGATCTCCTCGACGGTGCCGTAGGCGATGATGGCGCCTTCGAAGAGCATGGCGACGTAGTCGGCCATCATGAAGATCGACTGAAGGTCGTGCGAGATGACGACCGCCGTGCCGCCCAGCTTCTTGCGCAGCCGGACGATCATGTCGGTGATGAGATGGGTGACGATCGGATCGAGGCCGGTCGTCGGTTCGTCGTAGAGCACCAGGTCGGGCTTGGTGACGATCGCCCGGGCGAAGCCGGCCCGCTTGAGCATGCCGCCCGAGAGTTCGCTCGGCAAGTTGTCGTAGGTGTGCGCCAGGCCCACCGAGTCGAGCGCGTCCTCCACGATCTGCCGGATCTCGGCTTCGGGCTGCTGCGTGTTCTCGCGCAGCGGCAGACCGACGTTCTCGCCGATGGTCAGCGAATCGAGCAGCGCCGCGAACTGGAAGCTCAGCGCGATCTTGCGCCGGACCTCGATCAGCTCGGTCTCCGGCGTGTGGCAGATGTCGCGATCGCCGATGTAGACGTGGCCTTCGTCGGGTTTGCGCAGCGCGTCGAGCAATCGCAGGATGGTCGACTTGCCCGCGCCGGAGAGCCCGATGACGCAGGTGATGGCGCCCTCCATGATGTCGAGGCTGCAGTTCTTGAGCACGACCTTATCGCCGTAGTACAGCGAGACGTCGTCGAGGCGGGCGTACGGCCTGGCGTCCAACTAGTGGGTCCCGTAGAGCATGTACGACATGATGAAGTTGGTCACGAAGATAAGGATGATCGAGGTGACGACCGCTCCGGTGGTCGCCAGGCCGACGCCGGCCGCGCCGCCGCGCGTCTTGAGCCCCTGATAGGCCCCGACCAGAGCGATGATGATGCCGAACACGACCGACTTGAAGAGCCCCTTCACGACGTCGGGGAAGCCGATCGTCTGACGGGCCGACGAGATGAAGTCGGCCGATCCGATGTGCGCGTAGGTGTTGGCGATCCACATGCCGCCGACGATCGAGACGACGTCGGCGAAGATGGCGAGCAGCGGAAGCATGATGATCATCGCGAGCAGACGCGGGACGACGAGGTAGCGGACCGGCGGCAGGCTCATCGAGCGCAACGCCTCGATCTGCTCGGTCACGACCATCGAGCCGATCTCGGCGGCGATGGCCGCGCCGACCCGGCCGGCGACGACGACGGCCGAGAGCATCGGGCCCAGCTCGCGCACCGACGTGTAGGCGACCGCGCCGCCGACCAGGCTCCCGACGCCGTACTGCACCGCCTGGTTGGCGGACTCGAGGGAGAACACCATACCGGTGAAGAGCGAGGTGAGCAGCACGATGATGAGCGACTGCACGCCCAGCAGATAGCATTGGCTGAGCGTCTCGCCGAAGCGGATGCGCAGGGTCGCGATGAACCCGACCGACTCGCCGGCGAGTTGCGTGATGCCGCCCGCGTATTCGAGCGTCTCGATGGTGCCTTTGCCCAGGCCGTCCAAGAGCTTCATGCGGGGCGCTTCTCCAGCAGGTCGAGATCGGCGAGCACGCCGCCCGTCGCGTCGATCCGTTTCACGGCGACGCCGCGCTCGGCCGTCAAGTTGAAGACCACCTGGTTCGCGTGCTCGAGACGCTTGTCGACGTCGCGCAGATGGGCGCGCGCCTCGCGCTCGAAGCCGGTGAAATAGCGACGGACCGCTGCGAGATAGGCTCGCGCGGCCGATGGGTCGGGCGTTCCGGCGGCCGTGGCCGCCTCGATCGCGCGCTGGGCCGCGCGCATCGCCGGATCCGTGACATGAAATGCGCCGACTCGTTCGACGAGGCGCCGCAGTGACTCTTCGTCAGCCGCCATGAATGGGGACTTTCAGCCCAGCGGCCGCGAGCGCCTCGCGCTGGGCCGCGAAGAGCCGGCCGATGCCGGTCTCGGCCAGGGCCAGCAGCGCGTCGAGTTCGGTCCGGGTGAAGGGCGTCGCCTCGGCCGTGCCCTGGATCTCGACGAATTTGCCGGCGTCGGTCATGGCCACGTTCATGTCCACGTGGGCGCGGCTGTCCTCTTCGTACGCGAGATCGAGCATGGGGAAACCGTTGACGATGCCGACGCTGGTGGCCGCGATGGCGCCCTGGAGCGGCCACTTGCTCGTGCCCGGCTCGAAGGCTTTCCCGAGCGCGAGCGCGAGCGCGACGTAGGCGCCGGTCAGCGCGGCGGTGCGGGTGCCGCCGTCCGCCTGGAGCACGTCGCAGTCCACCCAGACGGTGCGCTCGCCCATCTTCGAAAAATCGACGACGGCACGCAACGCGCGGCCGATGATGCGCTGGATCTCGTGGGTCCGGCCGCCGACCTTGCCCTTCGTCGATTCGCGCTGGGTCCGCTCGGAGGTCGCGCGCGGCAGCATCGAATACTCGGCCGTCACCCAGCCGGTGCCGCGCCCGCGCATCCACGGCGGGACCTTCTCCTCGAGCGTCGCCGCGCACAGCACGCGCGTGTCGCCGATCGCGATCAGCGCGCTCCCTTCGGCGTACTTGAGCACGCCGGCTTCGATCGAAACCGGGCGCAGGTCGCCCGCATTTCTGCCGTCGGTACGGATCATCGTCGGCTTCCTATTCTACGGTGACGGTCTTCGCGAGGTTGCGCGGCTGGTCGACGTCTTTGCCTTCGATGTCGGCGATGTGGTAGGCGAGCAGCTGGAGCGGGATGACGTTGACGATCGGCGAGAGCAACTCGTCGACCTTCGGCACCCAGAACACGTGGTCGGCGATGGCCCTGGCCTCCTCGTCGCCGTGATTGGCCACGACGATGATCGGGGCTTCGCGCGCCTTGGACTCGCTGAGGTTCGAGAGGATCTTGTCGCGCACGCGGCCGTCGGTCATGACGCCGACCACCGGGACGGTCGAGTCGAGCAGCGCGATCGGGCCGTGCTTCATCTCGCCGGCGGCGTAGCCCTCGGCGTGGATGTACGAGATCTCCTTGAGCTTCAACGCGCCCTCGAGCGCGGTCGGGAAGTTGATGTAGCGCCCGAGGAACAGCACGCTGTGCGCCTTGCGGAACAGCCGCGCGACCTTGCGGATCTCGTCGGACGTGTTGAGCACCACGTCGACCGCGGCCGGCAGGAGCTTGAAGTCCTCGGCGATCTGACGCAGACGTGCGGTCGGCGTCGTCCTCCGGATGCGCGCCAGGTAGAGCGCGAAGAGCGTGATGGCGGTGACCTGCGAGACGTACGTCTTGGTCGCCGCGACGCCGATCTCGGGGCCGCCGCGCGTGAACAAGGTGCCGTCCGCGACGCGGGTCAGGTGCGAGCCGAGCACGTTGCAGATGCCGAGCACCGTCGAGCCGGCCAGCTTCGCGATCTTGACGGCCTCCATCGTGTCCGCCGTCTCGCCCGACTGCGACATCGCGATCGTCAGGGTCGTGGCGTCGATGACCGGATCGCCGTAGCGGAACTCGCTGGCCAGTTCCATCTCGACCGGCAGCTTGACCAGCGAACGCAGCAGGTACATGCCGACCATGCCGGCGTGATAGGCGGTGCCGCAGCCGGTGATGGCGATCTTGGAGACGTCCTCGAGCTGCGCCGTCGAGATCCCTCCGATCTCGCTCTCGAGCTGCACGTCGTCGTCGTCGTCCACGCGGCCGGCGATCGTCTCTTTGATGACGGTCGGCTGCTCGAACGTCTCCTTGAGCATGAAGTGCTTGTAGCCGCCCTTTTCGGCGGAGGTCGCGTCCCAGGTCACGTGCTGGACCGCGCGCTCGATGGGCGTGCCCGCATAATCGGTCAGCGTGTAGCCGTCGCGGCCGACCACGACCATCTCGCCCTCTTGCAGGATGACCTGTTTGCGGGTGTACTGCAGGATGGCGGGCGTGTCCGAGGAGACGAACATCTCCCCCTGACCGATGCCGACGATCAGCGGCGACGCGCCGTTGCGCGCGAAGATCAGGTGCTCGGGATCGTCCGACGAGATCACGCCGAGCGCGTAGGCGCCGACCACTTCGGCCAGGGTCGCGCGGATCGCGCCGACCAGATCGCCCGGGCGGTCCTTGTAGTGGACCTCGATCAGGTGCGCGAGGACCTCGGTGTCGGTCTCGCTCTTGAACGTGTGCCCGTCGGCGATCAGCTTGGCGCGCAGCGGCGCGTAGTTCTCGATGATGCCGTTGTGGATGACGGCGATCTTCTCGCTGCAGTCCATGTGCGGATGGGCGTTCGCGTCGCTCGGCCGTCCGTGCGTGGCCCAGCGGGTATGCCCGACGCCGACCTTGCCGGCCAGCGGCTCGCCGTCGCGGAGGCGCTCGGCAAGCCGCGCGAGCTTGCCTTCGGCCTTCGACCCGGTCAGTTCGCCGTCGGCATCGATGACGGCGATCCCGGCCGAATCGTAGCCGCGATACTCCAGGCGCCCGAGCGAGTCGAGGATGATCGGAACGCTATCGCGCTCGCCGATGTAGCCGATGATGCCGCACATGGTAGCTGGAGGTTCCCTTAGATTACTTGATGCCTTCTTTGGTGCGCGTGTAATGGATCAGGCCTTCGGCGATCTCATCCAGCGCGATCGAGACGGGCTTGTTGGGGTTGATGTCGGTCTTGTCGACCAGCGGTTCGCTGGCGAAGAACTCGCGGCGCTCGGCGGCCGGCTGGGCCTGGGTGCGCACCCAGTTGTTGAGCTGGCGCGCGCGCTTGGTCGCGATGTTGACCAGGCTGAACTTGGAGTCGGTGTGCTCGAGCAGACGCTCGAGGTCGCCGAATGCTACTTTTTTGCTCATGTTACGAATGTTCTACCTTGTGGAGTGTGTCGTCGCCGTAGCGATGGATGCGGAACCGCTCCGCGTGCAGGATGGCTTCGAGGTCGCGGACGGCTTCTTCAGACCGCTGCTGTTCGTTGATCACGATGTAGTCGAAGCTGCGGATGTACTGGACCTCGTTGTGCGCGATCTCCAGCCGCCGGGCGATCTCTTCGTTCGTCTCGGTGCGCCGCGCCAGCAGCCGTTCGCGCAGGTGCGAGAACTTGTCCGGCAGGAGAAAGATCAGGACCGTGTCGTTGAACGCCTGCTTGATCGCGAGCGCTCCGTTGACTTCCGGCTTCATCATCAGGTCGTAGCCTTCGGCCAAGGTCCTCATGACGTAATCGCGCGGCGTTCCGTACAGGTGGTTGTTGTACTCGCGCCATTCCAGGAAACCGGCCTCTTCCCGGCGCCGTTCGAACTCCTGACGGCTCAGGAAGAAATAGTGCTCGCCCTCCTTCTCGCCGGGACGCGGATCGCGCGTCGTCGCCGAGACGGAATAGCGCAAACGAGGCATACGCGCGCGCAGCGCGTCTACCAGCGTGTCCTTCCCGGCGCCCGACGGGCCGGAGACGACAAAGAGTAAACCCGGTCCGTGAACCACCGATGCTCCTGATTGGGTGAGGTCTGCTCCGTTCCGGCCCGAAGCGCCCTAGACCTGGCAGATCACCGAATGCATCGCGGTCGTGATGCCCGGGTCGGGCGGGGCATTTTTGGGCCGGGTGTAGGTCGCGGTCGTCGAGGAACCGTGGAGGACGGTGAAGCCGACCAGCATGACCGCCGGCGGCGAGGCCTTGGGCAGCACGTAGGTCGCCAGCCCACCCATGGCCGGGCAGCCGGGGAACGGCAGGCTCGAGAGCAGTTTGGCGCCCGGATGGGCCAAGACGGTGCCGATCGTGACCTGCGAGGCGAACGCCTTGAGGTCGCCGTCGTAGGGCTGGGTCGAGGTCAGGTAGGTTTGGCCGTCCGGCACGTGGACCGGGGCCGGGGCCGAACAGGCGGCCAGGACCGACCAGGACGCGATGACGGCCGCGCGAACGGCGGTGCGGATACTCATGCGAAGCCTCTTTCCATGCTGACCGACTGGCTCCTGATTCGCCGTGCCGCTGCCGAACTGCAGGCCCGGTTCGCCGGGGCGCGCGCCCGGGACGTCGGACGGCTTCCGGACGGGCGGACGGCGATCGCCCTCTGGGCCAAAGGAAGCGAGTCCCTGCTGTGCGTCGACGCCTTCGGGTCGCCGCCGCTGGTCACGGTCGAAGCCGGGGAACTGCCGGTGGCGGTCGAGCCGGGCTTCGTCCGGGCCCTGGGAGCGGCCCTTCGGGGGACGACCTTCCTCGGCGCCAAGGCTCGCCGCGGGGACCGGCTGATCCGGCTCGAGTTCGGCTCGCGCTCGCGTTTCGGGGTGACCGACGGCTACGCGCTGATCCTCGAACTGGTGCCGCGCTTCGGCAACGCCGTGCTCTGCAAGGGCGACACGGTAGTGGCGGCGCTGCGGGAGTTCTCGCTCGCGGAGAACGGCACGCGCGCCGTCCTGGCGGGTCAACCCTACCAGCCGCCGCCGTTGCGCGACCTGAACGCGGTGCCGCGCGTCGTCGCCGAGAACTACGCGCCCGCGCAAGCCGCGGAAATCGTCGCGCGTTTCGGCGCCGAGACGATGCCGCTCGACGACCTCTACGTGTACCGCCGGGGGGACGCGCTCGTCCAGGCGCACGTGGTGGCGCTTCCGTCGCTCGCCGGCGCGGTCGCGACGCGGGAGTCGTCGCTGCTCGCGTGCTTCGCCGAGTCCCGGGCGGGCGCGAGCGCGGCCCAAGCGCAGAAAGGCGATCAGCGACGCGCCGCATTGCTCAAACGGCTGCGCGACCGCGAGCGCAAGGTCGCGGGCGAACTGGACGGCATCGCGGCCAAGCGCGCGCGGGCGGCGGCTCGCGACGGGATCCGCGCCGAGGGCGAGGCGATCTTCGCCACCCTGCACGACCTGGCGGACGATGCGGCGCGCGAGGACGCCAAGGAACGCGCGACCGCGCTGTTCGCGAACTACCGCAAGCTGGGCGCGTCGCTGCCGCATCTGGACGAGCGGGAGCGCCACCTGCGCGAACAGCTCGATGCGATCGGGACGCTGCAGTGGGAGACGCAGCGCGCGAGCGACGCCGATCTCGGCGACGCGATCGAGGCGGCCCGAAGTCTGGACGGCCGCCCGCAGACCACTGCCGCGCCTCGCGAGAAGAAAAAACGCCGGGCGCCGCTGGAGTTCCGGCTGCCGAGCGGCGCGCGCATCGTGGTCGGACGGACCCCGCTCGAGAACGCCGACGTCACCTTCCGGATCGGCCGGCCCGACGATCTGTGGTTCCACGTCCAGAACCAGCCGAGCGCGCACGTCATCCTGCAGCGCGACGACCGCGACGAGTTCTCCCCCGCGGATATCGAGGCCGCCGCGGCGCTGGCGGCCTTCCACTCGAAAGCGAAGACGAGCCCCAAGGTGACCGTCGACTACACGCGCCGCAAACACGTGCGCAAGCGTCCGGCGGCGGCTCCGGGACTCGTCTTCTACACCAACCCGAAGAGCGTCAGCGTGACGCCCCGCGCGACGGTCTGATCAGGCCGGGACGCCGGGCGCGAGCCGGGCCTCCGACGCTTTCCAGTCGATGTTGGCGAAAAACGCCTCGACGTACTTGGCGCGGTCGGCCGGTTTGTAGTCCTTGATGAACGCGTGTTCCCAGACGTCCATCACGAGGATCGGCGTGAAGCCGGCCAGGTTGCCGTTCTCGTGTTCGGCGACCCAGTGGTTCGTGATCTGGCCGTTGGTCTGGTCCTGATAGGCGATCGCCCATCCCACGCCGCGCATCGCACCCACGGCGCAGAAGTCTTTCTTCCACGCATCGAAGCCGCCGTAGGCTTCGCCGAGCGCGTTGTAGAGGTCGCCGGTGCCGATCTCGACCGGCGACTTCGTCATGTTGTCGAAATAGTATTCGTGCAGGCGCATGCCGTTGTACTCGAAGCCGAGGCGCCGCACAAGCTCGGCATAGGACGGATCCGATCCGACGTTCTTGCCGGCCGCGCGCAGTTCCGCGAGCCGCTCGTTGAGCAGGTTGGTATTCTTGACGTAGCCCTGGTAGAGGCCGAAGTGCATCTGCAGCGTCTCGTCGGAGATGCCTTGCAATCCGGCGAGATCCCATTCGTGTGCGGTATAGATCTTCATGATACGTCTCTCATACCCAACGGAACGGCGGATCCGCGGCTACTTCCGTCGCCCCGAAGGAAACGCTTGGTTGCGGGCACAAGGTGTCGGGAACTGCTGTTAGAGGGAGGTCCCGTCGTGAAGAATCCTTTGGACTCGTTGTGGGGCACGGTCATCTGCGGCGTGATAGCGACCGTGGTTCTCTATTACGTCGCGGTGGCGCTCGTCGGACGGGGAGTGAGCTGATGCTCGGCGATGCGATCACCCGCTTCCTCCACGTCTTCTCCGGGATCATGTGGATCGGGCTGCTCTACTACTTCAACTTCGTCAACGTCGACGCGGTCAAACAGGCGACGGCGGCCGGCGAACAGGGACCGATCGTCAAGTACGTCGTCCCGCGCGCCCTCCTCTTCTTCCGCTGGGCGGCGGTCGCGACGTGGCTCCTGGGTGCGGGCCTGCTCGCGACGGAGCAGGTCGCGCCGGGCGGCCTCAACCCGTTCTTGGCCGCCTTCGGTCTGCAGGGCGCGATGGCGCCGATCGGCATCGGCGCGTGGCTGGGCACGATCATGATCGTCAACGTCTGGGGACCCATCTGGCAGAACCAGAAAAAGATCCTCGGCATCGTCCCCGCCACCGACGAAGAGAAGGTCAAGGCCCGCCGCGTCGCGTTCCTGGCCTCGCGCGTCAACACCATGCTCTCGATCCCGATGCTGTGGTTCATGGTGACCGGACCGCATCAGTCGATCTACCACTAGACGAGCGCGGTTCGACCGACGGAAACGGCGCCTATCCGGGCGCCGTTTTTGCGTCCACCCGCACGACCGAGATCGCGCTCTCGATGCCCTTGAGCCGGATCTCGCGACGCTGCGTGCGCAGGCCGAGCGCGGCGATCGCGGCCGCGATGCCGGGCCGCTCCGCGTCGGAGGCGGCCATCGCGACCTCGCCGAGTTCGGCCGCTCCTTCGAGCCGCGCGGCCAGGTTGACGGTGCTGCCGAAATAGTCGAGCCGGTCGTTGGCCCGCATCGCGATGCACGGACCGGCGTGGAATCCGACGCGCAGGCGGACGGGCCGGTCGGCGCAGCGCAGGTGGGAGACGGCCGCGTCGAGGTGCACCGCCGCATCGAAGCAGGCTTCGGGATCGTCGAAGACCGCCATCACCGCATCGCCGATCGTCTTGACGATCGCACCGCCGCGCCCCGCGACGACCGCGCGGATCGCCTCGAAGTGATCGCTCACGGTGCGGAACGCCGGCGCGTCGCCGCCGGCGCGGTACATCGCGGTCGAGCCCACGACGTCGGTGAACAGGATGGCGAGCGAGCGGATCGCGACCTCGACGCCCGGCGCCAGCACGTCGGAGGCGAACAGATCGCGGAAGTCCTGCATGGCCGTCACTTGGGCGGCCGTCGCGATCGTATCCGGCCATGCCGCCGATTCGATCCGCAGGACCGCGGCCCGCGCCGCGCCGTTCGCGACCGTCACCGTCCGGCGTCCGGCGCGCAGTTCGGCCGGTACGCCCTCGATCGCGCCGTTCAGTCGGACGCACACCGGCGCGTCGCCGGCGGTGTCGTCCGCGGCGAACGGGACGGACGCACCGCCCATCGCGTGCGCCAGGTAGTGGCCGCGCGGCAACTCCGCGTCGAACGCCGCCGACGCGCCGGCCGGAACGTCGACCTGCGCCACCACGTGCGGGCTCGCGCCGGGCCCGGCGAAACAGTAGGCCGGGACGTCCGCCGTCCGGCCGAGCGGGCCGGCGTCGAACGTGACCTCGACCGACCGGTCGAAGAGCGGATCGAACCGGATGTTGCACGCATCGCAGTGGGTCGGGCCGAGCCCGGCAAGCCCATCGAGGCGCGCTTTCGCTCCGCCGCAGCTCGCGCACAGGACGCTCCACGAGAGGTTGAGCAATCCCATCCGCGTCGACGCGAGGCAGATGCGCAGCAGCGTCCGCCGGTCGGCTCCGATGCGGTCGGCGATCTCGAAGGGCCGGATCCGGGCGACGGCGGCGTCGTCGGCTTCGGCCAGGAACGCCGCGAAGCGGGCCACCGCGTCGCGATCGAATCCTTGCGCGAGCAAGGGCGCGAAACGCGGCGGAACGACCTGCGGAGCGGCGGAGCCGGAGCCGGTCGCCAACGCCTCGCGAACGGCGCGCATCGCGCGGTCGAGGCCGCGCCTTCCGCGCTCCGCGACGGCCGGCAGGAACGGCGCGAACGCGCCCGAGCGGGCGTCCAGTTCGACGGTCACGCGGACGTCGGTCGAGCCGCCCCGGTCGGCGAGTTCCGTCCGCGTCCGGAAACGCCGGAGCGGGCCGGCGCGATAGCGCCGTTCGACGTCGTGGTATTCCGGAGCCGACCATGCGAACGGCGGTTCGTCCCAGGCCACCCGGAACGGACCGTAGCGCAGCGACGCGCGCGCGCGGACCGATCCGTCCGGCTGCGGTTCGTAGGCGTACGCGATCGGCGGCAGACCCGAGAGCCGGTTGATCTCGTTCGTGTCGGCGAGGTACGGCCAGACCCGCTCGCGCGGCGCGTCGAACGACCAGATCCACTCGCGCCGGAGGGTCACGCGCGCTCGATCAGCATGGCGTCGCCGAAACTGAAGAACCGATACTCGCGCGCCACGGCCTCGGCGTAGGCCGCCAGGATGCGTTCCCGCCCCGCGAGCGCGCTCACCAGTACCAACAGGGTGCTCTGCGGCAGGTGGAAGTTCGTGATCATCGCGTCGACCGCGCCGAACGCGAAGCCCGGCGAGATGAAGATATCCGTCTCATCGCTACCGGGAACGAGCCGGCCGTGCGTCCGGATGTTCCCTTCGAGGGCGCGGGCGACGGTCGTGCCGACCGCGATCACCCGCCGGCCTTCCGCCTTCGCGCGGGCGATGGCCTCGACCGTCGGCGCGGGCAGCAGGTACGATTCGGCGTGCATGACGTGGTCGTCGACGCGTTCGGCCTGCATCGGACGGAACGTCCCGAGGCCCACGTCGAGCACCAGTTTGGCCGTTTCGACGCCGCGCGCGGCCAGCCGTTCGAAGAGTTCGGGCGTGAAATGCAGCGACGCGGTCGGCGCCGCGACGCTGCCCGGCGTCCGCGCGAAGACGGTCTGATACCGCTCTTGCGCGTCCTGCGTCTCGTTGTGGATGTATGGCGGCAGTGGCAGCTTGCCCGCACGCTCGAGGAGCGTCTCGAACGGAACGGCCAGGTCGAACGCGAGTTCGCGCACCCCGTCGTCGTCGTGGACCGCGGTCACGGTCGCCGAGCCGAGTTCTCCGAAGCCCACGGTCGCGCCGTCGCGCAGCTTGCGGCCGGGGCGCACCAGCGCCAGCCAGCGGGTCGACGCCGGATCGTATCGCGCCCGGTCGGAGGGGCGCAGCAGCAGCACTTCGGCCTTGCCGCCGTTCTCGCGCGTTCCGAACAGGCGCGCGGCGATGACGCGCGTCTCGTTGAGCACGAGCAGGTCGCCGGGGCGCAGGATGTCGGGAAGGTCGCGGAAGGTCCGATGCTCGATCGCGTCGGCGCGCAGCACCATCAGGCGGCTGCCGTCCCGCTCCGGAGCGGGACGCTGCGCGATCAGCCGCTCGGGAAGATCGAAGCGATAGGCGGCGGTCAGCCGCTCGACGTCAGCCGCACCCGTTCCAGGTCCAGGAAATTCTGTAGGCGTTTTCGATCCTCTTCGTTGACGTCGACGAACTGTACGCCGATCTGGAAATCCTTCTCGAACGACTTGATCCAGCGGACCTCGCCGCGCAGGCGTAAGAACGGGTTGCGCTTCATCGTGAACGTGTATTTGGTCCCCTTGGGGAGATACTGGTCGACCAGCACGCGCATGCCGGTCGGCGAGAGGTCCGCGATCGCGCCGCGGAACAGCATCGCGGAGAGCGCGTCCTCGACGATGATGTCGATATATTTGCGCAGCCGCAGATCGAAGCGCTTGTCGCCGCCGGTGGAGTCGTCGTCAGTCATTCGATCGTTGCGTACCCGGGAAATAGAAGTTCAAGATGTCGTCGGCGGACTTGCCCGCCGCGGCCATGCCGCGCGCGCCCCACTGGCACAGGCCCACGCCGTGCCCTAGCCCGGCGCCTTCGATGGCGAACGTGCCCGGCCCCGTGCCCGGCGCGATCCGCCGGATCAAGAGCGAGCGGACGACCCGGCCGCCGAGCGCCGTGCGGAAGGCGGTCCCGCGGGCGGTCGCGGTGCCGGCGTCGCCGGTGAGCACGAGTTCGCGCGCCCGTCCGCTCGGGTCGGTGGCGCCGACCGCGAGTTCCGTGGGCGCGCCGACCGTCGCGCCCGGGAACGCCCGGACGACCGCATCCGCCGGAACGGTCCGCGTCCAAGCGTAGTCCGGCGAGGCCGTGCACCACGGACAGACGACGCCGCGCAGGTAGGGCAGGTCGGCACCGCCGGCCCATGCGTCGGCCGACGATTCGGTGTGACCGCCGCACGACGACGAATAGAACAGTTGGGCGAACGCATCGCCGTAGCGCAGGACCGAACCGGCGGTCGCATCCACGGCAGCCGTGGCGGCGGGCGATTCGGCTTCCATCCCGCCGTAGACCTGATCGGCCTCCGAGGTGACGACATCGTAGTCGCGCTTGGGGCTGCTCCGCTGCAGCACGTAGGTGCGCGCGGCGATCGCCTGGGCCTGCAGCGCGGCCGCGGGCCACGACGGCGACATCTCGCGGGCGACCACGCTGTAGAGGTACGCTTCGAGCGGCACCGTCGAGAGGACGGTCCCGTCGGCGCGCCGGCCGAACGTGCCGCGATAGCGGCGGCCGTCGTACGAGAACGTGGTCGCATCGATCGGTGACGCGGCCGCACTGCCGAGCAGCACGCGCAGCGACGGCCCCGGAGCGGAGACCGCCGGGTCGTACTCCTCTTGCGCGCGGGCGATCAACGGTGCGGCCGCGATCGCCGCCAGGAATGCGGCGCGTTTCATAGCAGGCGCGGCTGCGACCCGTGCGGCGGGAGCTTCCCGAGATGGCGGTATGCCTGAGGCGTGGCCTTGCGGCCGGCGGCGGTGCGCACCACGAAGCCGGACTTGAGCAAGAACGGTTCGACCACGTCTTCGAGGGTCTCGGTATCTTCGTTCAGGGTGGCGCCGATGGCGGCGATGCCGACCGGCCCCCCGTTGTAGTTGTCGACGATGGCCGCCAGGAACGCGCGGTCGAGCCGGTCCAGCCCGCATTCGTCGACGCCTTCGCGCGCCAGCGCTTCTTCCGCCACTTCGCTGGTGATCGCGCCCTCCGCGCGGACCTCGGCGAAGTCGCGCACCCGGCGCAGGAGCCGGTTGGCGATGCGCGGCGTTCCGCGGCTGCGCGCGGCGATCGCGTGCGCGCCCGGTGCGTCGATCGGGACCTCGAGCACGCCGGCCGAGCGCGTGACGATCCGCTCGAGGTCGGCGATCTCGTAGTAGTCGAGATGGTGCAGGATCCCGAAGCGCTCGCGCAGCGGTGCCGAGAGCATGCCGGCACGCGTCGTGGCCCCGATCAGCGTGAAGCGCTTGAGCGGGAGCTTGATCGTCTTGGCGTACGCGCCGCGGTCCACCACGAAGTCGATCTGGAAATCTTCCATCGCCGGATACAGGAACTCTTCGACGACCCGACCGAGCCGGTGGATCTCGTCGATGAAGAGCACGTCGCCGTCCTCGAGCGCCGTCAGCACGCCGACGACGTCCTTGGGCTTCTCGAGCGTCGGACCGCTGGTCGGACGCATGGCGGCGCCCATCTCGCGCGCGATCAGCGCGGCCAAGGTCGTCTTGCCGAGCCCGGGCGGACCGTAGAACAGCACGTGCTCGAGCGGCTCGCCGCGGCGCTTGGCCGCGTCGATCGAGATGCGCAAGTTCTCGACCACGATGCGCTGCCCGACGTATTCCTCGAACGTCCGCGGCCGCAGCGACGCGCCGAGGACGTCGTCCTCGAGCGTGTCTTGCGGATCGAGCAGGCGCGTGTCGGGAACGACGCCGGCGTCGTCGGCGTCGTCGGGCCCGATCAGTCGTCTGCGCGCGGAGTCGCTCATGGGTCAGGACGCCTTCGCTTTGGCGCGATAGATCTCCGCGAGGAGCGTCTCGGCGTCGCGGATCTGCGGCATCGACTCGAGCGTCCGGCGGATCATCGCTTCGGCTTCGGGGCGCTTGTACTCCAGTTGCAGCAGCACGGCCAGGGCTTCGTCGGCGAAGTCGGGCATCGGCGGCGCCGCCTGCGGTTCGGCCTCGCGGATCAGCAGGAAGCGCGCGACCTTGCCCTGGAGCTTGGCGACGATGTCGCGCGCCTTCTGCTGGCCGATGCCGGGCAGGGTCTTGAGGAACGCGTGATCGCCCCGGTCGATGGCGGAGGCGATCCGGCTCATCGGCTGCGAGAACGCGCGCGCGGCCGAACGCGGTCCGATCGACGCGACCGAGAGCAGCGCCTCGAAGAACGCGCGCTCGACCGCATTGGTGAATCCGTAGTACGAGAACCGGCCGGCGTTGCCGTCCATGTTGAGGACCGAGTAGACCTCGAGCGCGACCGGTTCGCCCGGCGCCGCGACGATCTTCTCCGCGACGCACGGCGGCAGCGTCACCTCGTAGCCGAGGCCGGCGACGTCGAGGACGACGCTTTCGGGGCCGCGCTCGATCAGGGTACCCGCGATGCGTGTGAACACTAGGAGACGAGGCGCGCATCGCGCGCGCCGATATTCATGTAGGCCAGCGCCAGCGCCAGCGCGTCGGAGACGTCGTTTGGTTCGGGCGCGCGGCGCAGGCCGAGCAGGCGCGTGACCATCGCGTTGACCTGGTCCTTGCGCGCGCTCCCGGATCCGGTCAGGGCGCGTTTGACGTGCGCGTGTCCGAGCGTATAGACGGGCAGACCGGCCTGCGAACCGGCCAGGCAGAGCACGCCGCGCGCGTGGCCCATCAGGATCGCGGTGACGGGATTCTTGTACGTCGTGTACAGTTCTTCGATGACGATCGCATCCGGACGCGTGGCCGCGATCACCTCGCAGGTGGCGGCGTGCAGGTCGCGCAGCCGTTCTTCCAAGCGAAGGCGCACGTTCGGCGCGATCACGCCCGCCTCGACCAGCACCGTCCGTCCGCCGCTCGAGGCGATCGCGCCGTATCCGGTCACGCGCAGGGCCGGGTCGATGCCGAGGATCCTCACGGCGAGGTCCCGTTGACGACCAGCGTCACGGTCGCGTTGGGCGCGAGCGTCGTCCCGGCCTCGGGCAGCGTGCGCACGACGTTGCCGTTCGCGCCCTCGATGGTGGTGTATTGGAAGTCCTTGATGTGATAGCCGTCGGACTCCAGGATCGCGCGCGCTTGGTCGATCGTCATGTTCTGGACGTCGGGGACCTCGCCCGGGACCGAGAGCGTGAGCGTAACCAGGCCGGTCGTCTGGGTTCCGGCGGCCGGTTCTTCGGCGACGATGGTGCCGTTGGCGTCGCGTTGGACGTTGTAGATGACGGTCGACGTCAGTCCGGCGGCGCGGATCGCCGCGGTCGCGTCTGCGAGCGACCGGCCGCGCACGTCGGGGACGGTTCCGCTCCCGGCGAGCGGCACGACGGCCGCGGCGCTGCCCGTGCTGACCACCACGTGGACGGTCAGACTTGCGGCCGGGTCGATGGTCGAGCCCGGCGCGACGTCTTGCGAGAGGATCTGCCCGGCCGGGTACCGGTCCGACGCGGCCCGCCCGGTGGCGTCGAGCGCGAAATGGTCCTTGGTCGCGATCGCGAGCGCGGCGTCGGCGGTCTTGCCGAGCAGGTTCGGCATCATCACCGGTGCCGGGCCGTCGGAGACGGTCAGCACGATCTGCGAGCCTTGCCGGACCGACGAACCGGGTTTGGGCGACTGCGCGATCACCGTATCTTTGGTGGCGGCGTCGTGCCGGCGGACGACCCGGACCTTGAACTTGTTGTAGAGCAGCACGTTGGTGGCGTCCGCGAGCGTGAACTTGGTCACGTCCTGCAGACCGATCAGGGGCAGGCCGTTGCTGACGATCAAGTGCACGACGGCGCCGCGATCGAGCGGCGTACCGGGCGAGGGGTTCTGTTCGATGACGTGATTGGCTTCGACCGTATCGCTGGCCGTCTTGGCCTCGTCGACCACGAGGCCCGCGTTCTCGAGCGACTTGCGCGCGTCGACGTCGCTCATCCCGCGATAGTTGCCGGCGATGATCGAGCCGCCCACCCGGACGCTGAACTTCGGCCCGATCAGGGCGTAGCCGATCGCGATCGCCGCCAGCAGGGCGAGCACGAGCGTCGCCACGATGGCGGTGGTCGAGCGCGCCTTGCGTTCTTCGTCTTCGCCGATCGAGGTGAACGGGCGGTCGGGCATCGGCGAGCGGCGCGGCGGTGGCTGCACCGCCCCGAAGGCCACCGTGGGCGCGTCGTTGGAGATGCCGAAATGGGCGACCGACGGACGCTCGCGGGCTTCGCGCAGGGCGGACGCGACCTCGGCCGCGGACTGGAACCGGTTCTCGGGCTTCTTCTGCAGCAGGCGGTTGACGATCGACGCGAGCGCGGGGCTCGTGCCGAGCGCGCTCGTGTCGATCGTCGGGACCGGATCGCCGATGTGCTTGAGCGCGACCGTGACCGGCGACTCGCCGGTGAACGGGAGCGTCCCGGTCAGCATCTGGTAGAGCACCACGCCGACCGAGTACAGATCCGAACTCTCGTGGAGATCGTGACCCTGCGCTTGTTCGGGCGAGATGTAGTAGACGCTGCCCATCACCAGTCCCGGCTTGGTCAGCGCCATCGTCTGGGTCGAGACCGCCCGCGCGATGCCGAAGTCCGAGAGCTTGCAGACGTCGTCCTTGGTGACCAGGATGTTGGCGGGCTTGATGTCGCGATGCAGCAGCCCCTGGCGGTGCGCGTAGGCCAGACCGCTGCAGATCTGCGCGGCGTAATCGATCGCGACCGGTTCGGGGAGCTTGCCGTCGCCGGCGATGATCTCGGCGAGCGAGGGCCCGTCGACCAGTTCCATCACGATGTAGTAGACGTCGCCTTCGCGGCCGACGTCGTAGGTGTTGACGATGTTCGGGTGGGAGAGCTTGGCGGCCGACTCCGCTTCCTGGTAGAACCGGCGCACGAATTCTTCGTCGGCGGCGTATTGCTCGCGCAGCACCTTGACGGCCACTCGCCTGCGCAGGAGGGTGTCGGTGCCGCAGAAGACGGTCGCCATCCCGCCTTCCCCGAGCTTGCGGTCGAGGCGATAGCGGTTGTTGAAGATCCGTTCTTCGATCACTGGGGCACCGCTTTGAGGGCGGTAGCGAGCACGTCGCGCGCGATCGGCAGCGCGTAGGTCGCGCCGTAGCCGACGTTCTCCACGAGAACGGCGACCGCGACCCGCGGCTGGTCGGCCGGAGCGAAGCAGACGAACCAGCTATGCGACCGCCCGAGCGGATTGGTCGCCGTTCCCGTCTTGCCCGCCACGGTCACGCCCGGTATGCGTGCCGCGGTTCCGGTTCCATACTGCACCACTGCGACCATCATCTTCTTCACGTTTGCGGCGGTATCCGCCGAAATCGGGGTCGCGAGCCAGGCCGGGGCGTAGATGGACGAGACGGTTCCCGACCGGACCAGCTGGCGCACCAGGAACGGGCGCGGTTCGTTCCCCGCATTGGCGATGGTCGAGCCGACCAGCGCCATCTGCAGCGGCGTCATCAGGAGCGCGCCTTGCCCGAAACCCATCTGCGCGAGTTCGCCGGGGACGATCGAGGCCTTGTCCGGGATGCGATCGCGCGACGCCGGGATCTGGAAGTCCAGCGACGCGCCCATGCCCCAGCGGTCGAGATAGGTGTAGAACGTGTCGGTCCCCATCTTGAGGGCGATCTGCGCGAAGTCGACGTTGCTCGAGAGCGCGAACGCGCGCGTCAGATCGGCGGTGCCGGTCGTCTCGTCTTCGTCGTTGTGCAGCCGGAAGTCGCCTACTTGCAGGTAGCCGGGGTCGTCGAACGTGTCGGTCATCTGGACCGCCTGCGCGTCGAGCGCGGCGGCGGCGGTGAAGATCTTGAAGGTCGAACCGGGCGGATAGAGGCCGTCGATCGAGCGATCCAACAGCGGGCTGCTCTTGTCGGTGTTGAGCGCGGCGAAGATCGCGTCGATCGCGTTGGGATCGAACGACGGCACCGCCGTCATCGCGAGGACCGCGCCGGTGCGCGGGTCCAGGACGACGCCGGCGCCGCGCGATTGTCGCGAGAGACGCGCGTAGAGCGCGTTCTGGATCGCCGGCACGATGGTCGTGACCACGTCGGCTCCGTGCGCGTCGCCGGCCTTGCCGCCGAACGCGGCCAGGATGCTCCGTACCTGCGTCGCCGGGTCGCCGCCCGTCTCGGGCGGCGTCAGCGCGCGGTCGTAGGCGTCTTCGAGACCGCTCGTGCCGTAGCGCGCGCTCGCATATCCGACCGTGTGGGCGAGCGAGGCGCCGAACGGATAGACCCGCTTGCCGTTGGTCGTGGCGGCCAGGACGGTGCCGTCGGTCGCGAGGATGCGTCCGCGGCGCGCGTCCAGCAGGCCGTGTCGCGGATTGCTCGCGCGGGCGGCGAGCGACGGCGCGGCCACGATCTGCACGTACGCCTGCCGCACGGCGAGCAGCAGGAAGAGCGCGACGAACAGGGCCGAGAGACGCGAGATCGCGCGATTGGTCAACGGGCCCGCTCGCGGAGCACCGTATAGCCGCCCTGCGTGCGGACCGCCAGATGCGGCGTCTCCTTATCGGCCTCGAGAATCAGGTCGATGGCCTGCTGCGCGACCCCGTCGGCGACGCCGGCGGTCGCCATCACGGCCTGCACGCCGGCCTCGTCGAGCAGCGCCGGTGCGACGTACGCGCACTCCGGCAGCGTCTCGAAGTGGCGCGCTTCGTAGGCGCCGTTGCGCCACGGTCCGCGCTTGCCGAAGACCTGCGTGTGGTAGTCCCACGCGCACAGTTGCTTTTCTTTCCAGACGAAATCGCCCTTGACGCAGAGGCGGCGGCAGGCGGTGCATTGCACGATCGGTTCGGGATCGTGCGAGAGCCCGTCGAGCACGTCGTCGGGAACGTCTTCGGCGTTGATGATCGACTCGTCGTCGAAGCGCTCCGGGATCTCGGAGTGCCACTGGACGCGCGCCAGCAGTTCGATGTCGCGCAAGGGAGCGACGAACGACCGCTCGTCTTCGGGCGGGAAGGTCTTGTCGACCCAGTCCATCAGCGAGGCCAGGGCGACGCCCACGTTCTGCGAGGAGTCTCCGACCACGACCCCCATCGGCGTCCACGCGACCGGCACCAGGCGCACCGTGATGCTCCCGCCCGCGTCGCGGAACGAATTGACGAAGGCCAGGGTGCTGCCGTTGCCGCCCAGGGCGAAGGCCGCGGCCTCGTCGCCGGAGCGCTTCTTGCGGCGGGCGGAGAGTTGATCGATCACCCGGCCCGGTTTCAGCGCCGGACGGCGGGGTTCATGCGTTCGGCGCGGATTCCGGCACGCTTCCGCTACGTCTCGAAGACCATCCGGACCGAGGTGCCGGTCGGCGAAGACCGCTATCGCATCCCTCAAGCCGGCTAACGGTGCGTACCTCCGACGCGCAGCTGCGCTTGGTATTCCTGGAGCGACCGGGGCGGCCCCGGCGTCGACTCGAGCGCGGCGGCCAGCGCGCGCGCCGTATCGAGACTGGTCAGGCACGCGATCCCGGCCTCGACGGCCGCCCGGCGCATCTTGTAGTTGTCCGAGATCTCGCGGCGGCCTTTCGCGTCGTTGACGACCAGGTCGATGGAGCGCTCGCGGATCGCGTCGAGCACGTGCGGCGAGCCGTCGGCGATCGAGTTGATCCGGACGCTCGGGATGCCGGCCGCTTCGAGGGCGGCGTGGGTGAGCGGGGTGGCCACCAGTTCGAAACCGAGCGCGCGATAGCGGCGCAAGACCGGCAGCGCCTCTTGCCGGTCTTCTTCCGAGATCGACGCCAGGATGCGGCCGCCCTGGTCCGGCAGGCGGACGCCCGAGCCGACGAAGCCCTTGCGCAAGGCGCCCGCGAAGGTCGCGTCGATGCCGAGGACTTCGCCGGTGGACTTCATCTCGGGGCCGAGGATCGTCTCGACGCCGCGCATCTTCGAGAACGAGAAGACCGGGACTTTGACGACCGTGAACGGCGCGCGCGGCCGCAGGCCGGTGCCGTACTCCATCTGCGCGAGCTTCTCGCCGAGCGCGATGCGCGTCGCCGCCGCCACGATGTTGATGCCGGTGGCCTTCTGGATGATCGGCACCGTCCGGGACGCGCGCGGATTGGCCTCGATGATGTAGAGCGCGCCGTCGTGGACGACGAATTGGATGTTGATCAAACCGCGGATCCCCAGTTCGCGCGCGATCGCGGTGGTCACCTCGACGATCCGCGCCTCCATCGCCTGATCGATCGACTGCGTCGGATAGACGCTGATCGAATCGCCCGAGTGGATGCCGGCCCGTTCGATGTGCTCGAAGATGCCGGGGATCAGGATGTCGTCGCCGTCGTAGACCGCATCGACCTCGACCTCGAGGCCCCGCAGGTACTTGTCGACCAGCAGCGGCGCGCCGGCCTGGATCGGCGGCGCCGACTCCGCGTACGACGCGAGCTGGACCTCGTTGTAGACGACCTCCATGCCGCGTCCCCCGAGGACGAACGACGGACGGACGAGCACCGGGAAGCCGAGTTCGCGCGCGATCTGGCGCGCCTCGCGGAAGCTCCGGGCGGCCTTGCCTTCGGGCCGAGCGACGCCCAGACGCTGCAGGGCCGCGTCGAACTGCTCGCGATCTTCGGCCATGTCGAGCGAGGCGCGATCGCTGCCGACGATCGCGACGCCGCGCCGCTGCAGTTCGCCCGCGAGATTGATGGCGGTCTGGCCGCCGAACGCGAGCATCACGCCGAGCGCCCCGGTCGCACGATACGCCGCCTCGACCTCGTCCGCGCCGGGCGGCTCGAAGATCAGCGCGTCCGAGATATCGAAGTCGGTCGAGACCGTCTCGGGATTGTTGTTGATGACCACGGCCGAGCGTCCGGCCTCGCGGAGAGCCCAGGCCGCATGCACGCACGAGTAGTCGAACTCGATGCCCTGACCGATGCGGATCGGTCCGCTGCCGACCACGACGACGGCTTGCCCGGGCGTCGGGCGCATCTCGTCGCGCTCGCCGCGCGAGAGATAATAGTAGGGCGACTTGGCGGGGAACTCGGCCGCGGCCGTATCGACCATGCGGAATGCCGCCGCGGCGCTCTCGAGCGGTTCGCGCCCCAGCAGCGACGCGATCGCGGCGCGCGAGTAGCCGGCTTCGGAGGCCTCGACGCCGCGGTCCTCGCCGGCGCGCAGGGCTTCTTCCAGCTCGACCAGGTCGGCTAGCTGATCGAGCCACCAGCGATCGATCCCCGACATCGCGGCGATCCCGTCGACGGCCTTGCGGCCGCGGCGCCGCAGCAGCTCGCAGACGGCCGCCAGCCGCTCGTGCGTCGGCCTGACGACCACGCCCTCGAGTTCGGCGTCGCTCCACTCCTCGTACGCGCCGCCCGTCAGCGTCTCGCGCTTGAGGTCGAGTCCGCGTAGCGCCTTCATCAGCGCCGCCGCGAACGTGCGGCCGATGCCCATCGCTTCGCCGGTCGACTTCATCTGCGTGCCGAGGGTCGTGTCGGCGAGCGGGAACTTGTCGAAGGGCCAGCGCGGGATCTTGACCACCACGTAGTCGAGCGTCGGTTCGTAGGCCGCCTTGGTCACGCCGGTGACCGGATTGGGGATCTGGTCGAGGGTCTGACCGAGCGCGATCCGGGTCGAGATCTTGGCGATCGGATAGCCGGTCGCTTTGGATGCCAGCGCCGACGAGCGCGAGACCCGCGGATTGACCTCGATGATCGCGTACTGCTCGCTGGTCGGATGGAGCGCGAACTGGATATTGCAGCCGCCTTGGACGTCGAGCGCGCGGATCACGTTGAGCGAGGACGTGCGCAGCATCTGGTATTCGCGGTCGGAGAGGGTCTGCGACGGCGCGACCACGATCGAATCGCCGGTGTGCACGCCGACCGGATCGATGTTCTCCATATTGCAGACGATGATGCAGTTGTTCGCGCCGTCGCGGAGGACTTCGTATTCGACCTCTTTCCATCCCAGGAGCGAGGTCTCGAGCAAGGCCTGGCCGATCAGCGACGCGTTGAGGCCGGCGTCGAGCGTCTCGCGCAGATGCTCCTCGTCGTAGACGATGCCGCCGCCGGTCCCGCCGAGCGTGTACGCCGGGCGCACCACCAGCGGGTAGCCGACGCGGCTTGCGAAGGCGACGCCTTGATCGACGACCGTCACGATGACGCTGTCGGCGACCGGCTCGCCGATCTCGAGCATCTTGGCCTTGAAGAGTTCGCGGTCTTCTGCGACTTTGATCGTACGGACCGGCGTTCCGAGCAGTTCGACCCCGTGCCGCTCGAGCACGCCCGCTTCGTCGAGTTCGACCGCCAGGTTGAGGCCGGTCTGGCCGCCGAGCGTCGGAAGGATGGCGTCGGGCCGCTCGCGAGCGATGATCTGCTCGAGCGAGGCGACCGTGAGCGGTTCGAGATAGACCGCATCCGCGATCTCGGGATCGGTCATGATGGTCGCCGGATTCGAGTTGACCAGCACCACGCGGTGGCCTTCCTCGCGCAGGGCACGGCACGCTTGCACGCCTGCGTAATCGAACTCCGCGGCCTGTCCGATGACGATCGGCCCGGAACCGATGACGAGAATATTGCGACCCATGCCGGGCCCAAGGGTTAGGCCCGCGAGTACGGCCTTCCTTGGGCTCGCGCCGGTCAGTGGTGGAAGGACGTCACGATGAAGGCGATCGCCGCCATCGCCATCAGGGCGACGCACAGCCAGCCCCAAAAACGGGCGAGCGGCGAGCTGACCCAGCGGCCCATCACCTTGCGATTCGATGCCAGCCAGACGATCGCCGCGATCAGCGGAACCGCGGCGATGCCGTTCACGATCGCCGACCAGAACAGCGCGTCGATCGGATTGACGCCGAGGAAGTCGAGCCCGATGCCGACGATCACGCCGCCGGCCAGGACCGCGTAGAACTTGCGCGCGCGGCGCGGCGGTTCGTTCAGCCCCTCGCGGAATTGGAACGTCCCGGCCGCCAGATACGCGGAGGATCCGCTCAACGCCGGGATCGCGAGCAGACCCGTCCCGACCATGCCGAGCGCGAAGAGCGCGTAGGCGAAATCGCCGGCCAGCGGCCGCAGCGCCTCGGCCGCCTGCTGCGCGGACGCGATATGCGTCGCGTGGCCGCCGAGCGTCGAGGCGGTGGTGATGATGATGAAGACCGCGACGATGTTCGAGAAGATCATCCCGGCGTTGACGTCCGCGTGCGCGTCGGAGAGCTGCTGCTGGTTCGTCCCGCGCCGCTGTTTGACGGTCCGTTCGCCGTGCTCTTTGGCCTCTTCGATCTCGAGCGCGGACTGCCAGAAGAACAGATAGGGCGTGATGGTCGTGCCGAGCAGGCCGACCGCGACCGCGAACCAGTTCGCGTCGAACCGGATCTCGGGCACGACCAGATGCTTGAGGATGTCGAGCCAGTTCGCGTGGACGATGAAGGCGGTGATGATGTAGGCGAACAGGGTGAGGGTGAGCCACTTGATCACGCGCGCCATCTTCGCGTACGAGAGCAGGATCTGCATCGCCAGCGTCACCAGGCCGAAAGCGACGGAGAGCGCCCAGACGGGCAGGTGGACGAACAGCGCCGCGGCCGCCGCCATGCCGGCCACGTCGGCGCCGATATTGATGGTGTTGGCCGCGATCACCGCGATCGCCAGGGCGTACGCCATCCAGGTCGGCAGCTGCTTGCGCAGCAGCGCTGCGAGTTCCTGACCGGTGACGAGCGAGAGCCGCGCGCACATGCCCTGCACGACCGCCATCATCGGGGTGCTGATCAGCGCGAGCCAGAGCGTGCTCAAGCCGGTCGTCGCACCGGCCACCGAGTAGGTCGAGATGCCGGACGGATCGTCGTCCGCGGCGCCCGTGATCAACCCCGGGCCGAGGACGGCCAGGAATGCCTTGACGCGGGCGAGAGGCGACTGCTTCCCCTTCGTCATCGCATACGCCGATAGATCGCGTGGTCGGGCACGACGCGGCGGTACGCGCCTTCGTGCACGGTCCCGTCCAACTGCTCGCCCTTGCCCAGGCACAGGAAGCCGAGCCGGCCGAGGCTCTCGTAGAGCAGCCGGTGGATGCGGTACTGCGTCTCGCCATTGTAGTTCGGAAGCACGCCGCGCGCGACGATCGCGTGGAACTCGTTGATCGAGGCGTCGCTGGCGATGTCGTGCCGGGCGAACATCACGTTCTCGCGCAGCGACGGCCGGAAGACGGCGGTCGTGCCCTTGACGGTGGCGATGGCGGACAGGTCGCGCTCCAGGCCGGCGGCCGTCGCCGCGGCCGCGAACGCGCCGCGCGAGGTCACGCTATAGGAGCCTTCGCGCGCGATCGCGACCGACTCTTCGGCGTTGGAGGTCGCATACAGCATGCAGCGATCGAGCAGGCCGGCCTCGTCCAGCACGGCGGCCAGGGAATAGGCGTCCTCGCCCGACCCGGAGCCGGGCAGCCAGATGCGCACGAACGCGTAGGTCTGCAGCAGCGGGACGACCTGCGAGCGGAACGCCGCGAAGAACCCGGGGTCGTGGAAGAGCACCCGATGGCCGCCGCCCATCGACGCCACGAATCGCGCGCGGGCGTCGGGGTCGTGCAGGATGCGGTCCAGCAGGGCGGTGACGGTCGAGCTGCGCTCGGCCCGCATGCGCTCCGCGATCCGCCGCCGCAGCACGCCTTGCGCGAACGATCCGTAGTCGCGATCGTCGATCCTGCGCAGCGCCTCCAAGAAGAGCTGCAACTCGATCTCCTCGATATCGGGAACGCCGCCCGGGACGCTTCGCAGGTTCAGCGCGAGAGCCATACGCGTAGCAGCGCCACGAGTTGATCGACGTCGACCGGTTTGCTGACGTACTCCGAAGCGCCGGCCGCGATGCACGCATCGCGGTCGCCCTTCATCGCCTTGGCGGTCAGCGCGACGATCGGCGTCGCCTTGAGCGCGTCGTCCGCACGGATCCGGCGGATCGTCTCGAATCCGTCCATCTCGGGCATCATGATATCCATCAGCACGATGTCGACGTCGGGATTTCCGCGCAGCTTCTCGATGCCGGTACGGCCGCTCTCGGCGCTGAGGATCTCCATCCCGTGGTTCGAGAGGGCGGCTTCGAGGGCCATGATATTGCGGCTGTCGTCGTCGACGATGAGGACCTTGCGGCCGGCCAGCGTCGTGGTCCGGCGGTCGGCGTTGGTCGAACGCTTGCTCGGCGCGAGGCCCGTCTCGACGCGCTGCAGGAAGAACGACAGTTCGTCGACCAGCCGCTCGGGCGCGCGCGCGTCCTTGATGATGATGGCCGCCGTCAGCCGCTGGAGCTGTTCGGCTTCGTCGCGCGTCAGATCGCGCGCGGTGTAGACGATGACCGGCACGCGGCCGATCGACTCGTCGGCCCCCATCGCAGCGATCAGCTCCTCGCCGGTCATATCCGGCAGCTTGAGGTCCAAGATGACGCAGTCGTAACGCTCGAGCCGCAGCGCCTCGAGCGCCTGCGCGCCGTTGGTGACCGCGGTCACGCGCATCTCGCCGGTCGAGATCAATCGCACCATCGCGTTGAGCTGCACCATGTCGTCCTCGACGACGAGCACGTTCTTGTCGGTCGCGTGCGTCAGCCCCAGCAGGCCGTCGAACGCCGAGGTCAGAGCCTCCTCGGTGACCGGTTTCTGCAGGTGCGCGAGCGCGCCCGATGCGACCGCGCGCGCGCCGTCCTCGGATCCGGAGATGACGTGGACCGGGACGTTCGCGGTCGCGGGATGATGCTTGAAGGTCTCGAGCAGCTGCCAGCCGCTCGCGTCGGGGAGGCCGACGTCGAGCGTGATCGCGTCGGGCACGAACCGGTTGGCCAGGCTGATCGCGTCCGAGGCGGTGTGGGCGATCAGCGTGCGGAAGCCGCGTTCGCGGCCGAACTCCGCCAACAGCTTGGCGAAGGTCGGATCGTCTTCGACGACCAGCAGGATCCGTTCGTCGGCGCCGATCGTCTCGCGGTCGTCCTCGGGCGCGGGCGTCGACGGGAGCGCGGCCGGGGCATCGCCGCCCGAGATCGAGAGGCGGCGCGCGTCGGCGCGGACGCCCAGGTCGAGCGGATGCACGAGCGTGAACGTGCTGCCCGCGCCGGGGGCGCTTTCGACGTCGAGTTCGGCCGCCAACAGGCCCGCGATCTCGCGGCTGATGGCGAGGCCCAGGCCGGTGCCGCCGAACTTCCGCGCGGTGCTCATGTCGGCTTGCTGGAACGCCTCGAAGATCACGTGATACTTATCGGGCGCGATGCCGATGCCGGTGTCCTTGACGGCGAACGCGAGCGCCTTGGCGCTCGTGCCGCGTCCGGGGACGACCGAGATCTGGAGACTGACGCTCCCGCTGCTGGTGAACTTGAGGGCGTTGGAGACCAGGTTCTTGAGGACTTGCTGCAAGCGCGTCGGATCGGTCGTGAGGCTCGGCGGCACGTCGACGTCGTGACCGACCTCGAAGTGCAGCCCCTTGTCGCTGGCCATCTGCCCGAACGTCCGGCGCACGTCGTTCTCGATCGTCGCGATCGGGACGTCCTCCAGGACGATGGCGGTGGTTCCCGACTCGATCTTCGAGAGATCCAGGATGTCGTTGATGAGGGTCAGCAGGTCGCTGCCGGCCGAACGGATCGTCTGCGCGAACTCGACCTGCTTGCCGGTCATGTTGCCCTCGCGATTGTCGGCCAGCTGCTTGGAGAGGATCAGCAGGCTGTTGAGCGGCGTGCGCAGCTCGTGCGACATGTTGGCGAGGAATTGGCTCTTGTATTTCGAGGTCAGCGAGAGCTGCTCGGCCTTCTTCTCGAGTTCGGTCCGGGCTTCTTCGATCTCGCGCGTCCGGCGTTCGACCTCGGCGTTGCGCTCCTGCAGGAGGCGCGCCTGCTCCTCCAGCTCGTCGTTGGTCTGCTTGAGTTCGTTCTGCTGCGACTGCAGTTCCGACGTCAGCGACTGCGACTGCTTGAGCAGTTCCTCGGTCCGCGTCGACGCTTCGATGGTGTTGAGCATGACACCGATCGACTGCATGACCTGGTCGAGGAAGAGCAATTGGATCTCGCCGAAGCCGTGGAGCGACGCCAGCTCGATGACCGCTTTCACCTCGCCCTCGAAGAGGACCGGAAGCACCACGATCTCGGCGGGCTTGCTCTTCGAGACGCCGGACCCGATGGTCAGATACTCGCCCGGCACGTCGGAGAGGAGGATGCGCTGCTTCTCGACCGCGCACTGGCCGACCAGGCCTTCACCCAGGAAGAAACCGTGGATCATCCGGCGCTTGGGCATGGCGTAGGTGGCGATCGGATCGAGGACCGCCTCGCCCTCTTGCAGGGTGACGGCGTAGAAGGCGCCGGCCTGGGCGGAGACCAGCGGCGCGAGTTCCGAGATGATCATCTTGCTGACCGCCGCCATATCGCGCTGGCCCTGCAGCATCGCGCTGAAGCGCGCGAGGTTGGTCTTGAACCAGTCCTGCTCGGTGTTCTTATTGGTGGTCAGACGCAGGTTCTGGATCATCTCGTTGACGTTGCGGGTCAGCTCGCCGACCTCGCCGCGCGCCGCGACTTCGATCGTCCGCGAGAGATCGCCCTTGGTCACGGCGGTCGCGACCTCGGAGATGGCGCGGATCTGGTCGGTCAGCTGGGCGGCGAGCTGGTTGACCGAGTCGGTCAGATCGCGCCACAGTCCGGCCGCGCCGGGGACGGCCGCCTGGCCGCCCAGGCGCCCTTCGGAACCGACCGCGCGCGCGACGGTCGTGACCTGGTCGGCGAAGGTCGCCAGCGTCACGATCATCTCGTTGATGGTCTCGGCCAGCTGCGCGATCTCGCCGCGCGCTTGCAGCGTCAGCTTGCGTTTGAGGTCGCCGTTGGCGACGGCGGTGACGACCTGCGCGATACCGCGGACTTGGCTGGTCAGGTTCGCCGCCATCGTGTTGACGTTATCGGTGAGGTCCTTCCAGATGCCGCTGACGCCTTCGACGCGCGCCTGACCGCCGAGCTGGCCTTCGGAGCCGACCTCGCGGGCGACGCGGGTGACCTCGGATGCGAACGCATTGAGCTGGTCGACCATCGTGTTGATGGTCTCTTTGAGTTCGGCGATCTCGCCGCGCACGTCGACCGTGATCTTGCGCGAGAGGTCGCCGTTGGCGACCGCGGTGGTGACCTTCGCGATATTGCGGACTTGCGAGGTCAGGTTGGAGGCCATGAAGTTGACCGAGTCGGTCAGGTCCTTCCAGGTGCCGCTGACGCCGCTGACCTGGGCCTGTCCGCCGAGCTGGCCTTCGGAGCCGACCTCGCGGGCGACGCGGGTGACCTCGGATGCGAACGCGTTGAGCCGGTCGACCATCGTGTTGACGGTCTCTTTGAGTTCGGCGATCTCGCCGCGCACGTCGACCGTGATCTTCTTCGAGAGATCGCCCTTGGCGACGGCGGTGGTGACGTCGGCGATATTGCGGACCTGCGAGGTCAGGTTGCCGGCCATCGTGTTGACCGAATCCGTGAGGTCCTTCCACGTGCCGGCGACGCCTTTGACGTCGGCCTGGCCGCCCAGCTTGCCTTCGGAGCCGACCTCGCGGGCGACGCGGGTGACCTCGGATGCGAACGCGTTGAGCCGGTCGACCATCGTGTTGACGGTCTCTTTGAGTTCGGCGATCTCGCCGCGCACGTCGACGGTGACCTTCTTGGAGAGGTCGCCCTTGGCGACGGCGGTGGTGACGTCGGCGATGTTGCGGACCTGCGAGGTCAGGTTGCCGGCCATCGTGTTGACCGAGTCCGTAAGCGCCTTCCAGGTGCCGGCCGCCCCTCTCACCTCGGCTTGACCGCCGAGCTTGCCTTCGGAACCGACTTCTTGGGCGACGCGGGTGACTTCGGAGGCGAAGCCGTTGAGCTGATCGACCATCGTATTGATGGTCTCTTTGAGTTCGGCGATCTCGCCGCGCACCGGAACGGTGATCTTCTTGGAGAGGTCACCCTTGGCGACGGCGGTGGTGACGTCGGCGATGTTGCGGACCTGCGAGGTCAGGTTGCCGGCCATGACGTTGACCGATTCGGTCAGGTCCTTCCAGGTGCCGCTGACGCCGCTGACCTGAGCCTGGCCGCCCAGGATGCCTTCGGAGCCGACCTCGCGGGCGACGCGGGTGACTTCGGATGCGAACGCGTTGAGCTGGTCGACCATCGTATTGATGGTGCCTTTGAGGTTGAGGATCTCGCCGCGGGCTTCGACCGTGATCTTCTTCGAGAGGTCGCCCTTGGCGACGGCGGTGGTGACGTCGGCGATGTTGCGGACCTGCGAGGTCAGGTTGCCGGCCATGGTGTTGACCGAGTCGGTCAGGTCCTTCCACGTCCCTTCGACGCCCTTGAGGACGGCCTGGCCGCCCAGCTTTCCTTCGGAGCCGACCTCGCGGGCGACGCGGGTGACCTCGGACGCGAACGCGTTGAGGCGGTCGACCATGGTGTTGATCGTCCGGCTGGACCGCAGGAACTCGCCGCGCAGCGGCCGTTCGTCATCTTCGAGCGGCATGCGCTGAGAGAGATCTCCGCGCGCGACCGCGCCGAGCACGCGGACCGATTCGGTCATCGGGAAGACCAGGTCGTCGACCAGGCGGTTCACCGACGCGATCGCGTCGCGCCACTGGCCTTCCGCATCCATCGAGGCGCGTTTCTTGACCAGGCCGTCCCGCCCGACGGATTGGCTGAGCAGAGCGAGCTCGCGCGCGATCGTCTCGTTCCGCTCGACGCAGGCGTTGAAGGCGTCGGCGATCTCGCCGGCGATCCCCTTGAGATCGTTCGGCAGGCGCGTCGAGAAGTCGCCTTCGCGAAAGCGTTGAAGCGCTTCAAGAAGCGCCGTGTCGGACATGGCTAACGTGGACTGCATCGGAAGGCCCCCCATGGCGTTGGTTGGCATCTACCCGACGTTCGGCGCAGATAAACCGCCCGCTTGTTTAGATTTTCCTGGATGGGGAACGGTACAACCACTTCATAGAAGGAGCGAGCGTATTCCAGAAGACGCCTCGGGTCGTTCCCTTGCGGCCGTCGATCTCGTCGCGGGAGTCTCTGCGACGGCTCTTAGCGCGCCCGACCGGCGTGCCCTCTTCCAATCGGTCGCGCAGGCATGCGTCGATCGCGACTGCTCGTACGCCGCGATCCTGGACGCGGCCGGCGCGCGGCTGGCGGAGGCCGGAACGCGCGGCGATACGACGCGGGGCGAACCCTTCTCGCTGGGCGACGGTATCGTTGGCCGGCTCGAACTCGGATTGCCCGCCGGCCTCGCGGGCCCGCCGCTCGCGCAGCATCTGGTCCGCGCGCTGACCGCCGTGCTCGCCGCCGCCGCCGCGCGCGTCGAGGCCTTCGCCAATCAGCACCGCGTCGCCGACCGTCTCCAGCGGGCGCTCCTTCCGCCCGACCTCCCCGACCATGCGGCCGTGCGCTTCCATGCGGCCTACCGCCCGGCCACCGACGAGACCGTGGTGGGCGGCGACTGGTACGACGCGTTCGAGATCGGCGACGGACGCATCGGCGTGTCGATCGGCGACGTCGCGGGACACGGTTTGGAGGCGGCCGTCGCGATGGGCGAGGCGCGCCGCGCGATCCGCACGGCCGCGGCCGGCTTCGGCTCTCCGTCGGAGATGCTGGACTACGTCAACGGCATCCTCGCGCTGCAGGATAGCGTCGGCATGGCGACCGCCATCGCCGGCTTCTACGATCCGCGCGACGGCACGTTCCGCTACGCCTCGGCCGGCCATCCGCCGCCGATCCTGGTCGGGCCGGACCGTCGCCCGCACGCGCTCCCGGCAGGCGGCCTGCCGCTCGGCCTGGGCGCGAACGGAGCGTCGCCGGATTGGACGGTGACCGTCGACCCGGGCACGTCCATCGTCATGTATACCGACGGCCTCCTCGAGTACTCGCGCGACATCCTGGCCGGCGAGCGGATCCTCCGCGAGACGATCGCCGGGACCGACCTGGCCGCGACGACCGCGCCCGCCGAAGCGCTCCACGCGGCCATCTTCTCGACGGTCGAGAACACCGACGACGCCGCCACCTTGGTGCTCCAGGGCTTGGGCGACGGTCCGTCGCGATCGCTGCGTTCGTCGGCCTTCCCGAACGCCGCCGCGATCGCGCGCGGAACGCTGCGACGTCACCTCCACGATCTCGGCGCGAGCCGCGAGGCCAGCGAGCGCGTGCTGTGCGCGGTCGGCGAGGCGGTCGCCAACGCCATCGAGCACGGCCGCGAGGGCGGCGCGTTCGAAGTCGACGTCGATCACGCCGGCGGCGTGCTGCACGTCGAGGTGCGCAACGAAGGGCCGTGGCGCGAGTTCCACGAGAGCGAGGAGCGCGGACGCGGCTTGCCCATCATGCAGGCGTTCGCGGACGGCGTTTCGGTGACGACGACCAGTTCGACGACCGGCATCCGCCTGACGTTCGGACTCTCGGAGACCGCGGCCTCGTGACGGCTCCGGCGGACGACTTCGCGATCCGCGAGATGGCCGGCTGCACGGTCGTCACGGTGCTGGCCGATCTCGACATCGGCACCGTCGACGCGTTCAAAGATCTGGTCGGCGAGGCGATCGCCGCAGGACGGCCGGTCGTCGTCGATATGACCGCGTGCGCGTATGCCGATTCCACCGGCTTGCGCGCGATCGCGAAAACGCATGCGGGCGGTCCGGCCGGCTCGGGCTTGGTGGTGGCGCCCAAAGGGACGGTCCGGCGCCTGTTCGCCATCACCGGGTTCGACGTCGCGCTCGCGCCGTTCGAGACGCTCGACGCCGCGCTGCAGCACGCGGCCGAGAAGGGACCGGCCGCCTAGGGCTGGAGCCGGTGCAGCGTCCAGCCGGTCCCGGCCCGCTCGAAGACCAGGCGGTCGTGCAGCCGGTTCTCGCGGCCCTGCCAGAACTCGATCCGCCGCGGGACGATCAGGTATCCGCCCCAGGAATGCGGCCGCTCGACCTCTTCTCCGGCGAAGCGTTCGTCGAAGTGCGCCACCCGTTCTTCCAGCAGGGCGCGACGCTCGATCGGTTCGCTCTGCTCGGACGCCCAGGCCGCCAGGCGCGAGCCGCGCGGACGCGATGCGAAGTACGCGTCGCTCTCGTCCTCGGAGAGGCGCTCGACCGTGCCTTCGACCCGGACCTGGCGTTGCAGCGCCGGCCAGAAGAACGTCGCCGCGGCGTGCGGATTGCGCAACAGCTCGCGACCCTTGCGGCTGAAGTACGAGGTGTAGAACGCCAAGCCGCGCGCGTCGAGTCCGCGCAGCAGCACGATGCGCGCCGAGGGCACGCCGTCGCCGTCGGCGGTCGCCAGGCACATCGCATGGGGTTCGGTCACGCCGCCGGCGCGCGCCTGGTCGATCCAGCTGCGCAAGCGCTCCACCGGGTCGCTGCCGACGTCGGCTTCGTCGAGCGTGCCGCGGTCGTAGGAGATGCGGCTCGAACCGATATCCATCACGGGAACCTTCCTAGAGCCAGCGCTGCCAGCGCGGCGCCGAAGATCGTCAGGCCGCCGAAGACCGCGAACCCGAACGATGCATCGACGTTCCGGCGTTCGAATGCGGTCACCTGGCCGAGCCGCGAGAGCGCGTCGCGCAGCGCGCCCGCCGACCCGGCTCGCGCGTAGGCACCGCCGGCCGCCTGCGCGTAGGCGCGAAGCGCGTCTTCGTCGATGGTGGCTTGTTCGCCGGTGCCCGGGATCACGCCGCCGGCCTGGGTCCCGATGCCGATGGTGAAGAGCCGGATGCCGCGCGCGCCGAGCAGCTGCGCTTGCGCCAGCGGCTCGACGCCGCGGTTGTTCACCCCGTCGGTGATCAGCACGATCACGCGGTGGCCCTTGGCCGGCAGCATGCGCGCGGCGAGCGCGAGCGCGTCGCCGATCGCGGTCGCGTCGTTGGGCGGCGGCAACTGGGCGAGCGAGGCGTCGAGTTGCGCGCGATCCGTCTGCAACGGAGCGACCTGCACCGCGCTCCCCGCGAAGGCGACGATGCCGATGCGGATCCCGGGCGGCGTGCTCGCGATGAACGCGCGCGCGGCCGCCTGCGCCGCGGCGTAGCGCGTCGGTGCGATATCGGTGGACGCCATCGATCCCGACGTGTCGATGCACAGCACGACGCTGCCGTCGCGGACCGGTACCGGCAGGTCGAGGCGCGGCCCCGCGAACGCGGTCGCCAGTGCGAGCACGCCGAGCGCGCCGGCGCCCGCCAGTCCGCGTACGATCCAGACCGGCGGCGCGGCGACGGATCGCAGAAACGCGAGATCGGAGTAGGCGTGAGCGGCCTCCCGGCGCGCGCGCAGGAGCCAGGCCACGCCCGCGAGCGCGACGCCGGCAAGCGCGAGCGCGAGCACCAGGTGGAGCGGATGCGCGACCGTCACGCGGCAGGCGCCGGCAGGCCGAAGGCGTGCAGGAGCGCGGTCCGGCCGTCGTTCTCGGTGAGGATGCCGACCCGCCAGCCCGCCGTTGCGAATCGCGCCGCGATCCGCCGCTCGCGCCCGTGCGTGGCGTCGGCGTAGCGCCGTCGCGCGGCCGCGCCCAGATAGACCGTCCGGCGTTCGCCCGTCTCGAGATCTTGGACCCGCGCGAAGCCCCGCAGCGGCAGACCGTCGTGCCAGGGGTCGCGCGCCAGCAAGACCGTGCAATCGCACCGCTGACCGAGATCGACGAGCCGCGGATCGAGGTCCTCCGGCAGATCGTATCCGTCGGTGACGAGCAGCAAGGCGGTTCCGCGCGGCAGCGCGGCGCGCGCCGCGGCGCATGCGCGAGCCAGGTCGAACGGCGCGTCCGAGCGCGCTTGCCGGCAGGCGCGCGCGCCGAGCGGGCCGCGCAGAGCCGGTGCGACGACGGCGTCGGGAAAGACCCGGATGCAGCGATCGTCGGCGCGAGCCGCGTCGAACCAGGCGGCCATCGCCTCGTCCGCGGCGACCGCGAGTTCGCGCGCGCGGCCGGCGCGCATCGACCCCGAGTCGTCGACGATGGCGGCCAGCGTGAGCGCTACGTCCTCGAGGACCACGCGCGTCTGGAGGCCGCCGGAGCGCGCGGTCGCGGCCCAATCGATGCGCCGCGGATCGTCGCCGGCGACGTATTCCCGGACCTCGACGAACTCGTAGCCGTCGCCGCGATAGGTGGTCGGCGATCCGCCGCCGCGCGCGCGCGGCCGGCGCTTGCCCGCCAACAGGGCCGCACGAAGCGGCTCGCCGGTCACGGCGCCGGCACCGTCGCGATGCAGGCCCGCACGAGCGCGTCCGGATCGATCGCTTCGGCCTGCACGCGATACGAGAACGCGATCCGGTGGCGCAAGACCGGAAGCGCGACCGTGCGCACGTCGTCGGGCAGCACGAACGTGCGCGACTCGAGGTAGGCCTTGGCGCGCGCCAGCCGCAGGATCGCCAGCGTCGCCCGCGGGCTCGCGCCGCGTTCGACGTAGCCGGACGCGTCGGGCGACGGGTTGCGGGTGGCGGCGACCAGATCCACGACGTAGTCCTTGAGCTTCTCGTCGGCGTGCACGTCGCGCGCGCCGGCCCGCCACGCGCGCACGTCGTCGAGGCTCGCGACCCCGCGGGCGAGGTCGACGTCCTCGGCGCCGAAGCGCTCCAGGATCCGCCGCTCTTCTTCTCGCGTCGGATAGTCCAGCACGATCTTCATGAGGAACCGGTCCATTTGCGCGAGCGGGAGCGCGTACGTCCCGTCGGCGTCGAGCGGATTCATCGTCGCGAGCACGACGAACGGATCCGGGAGCGGATGGGTCTGCGGTCCGATCGTGACCTGGCGTTCCTGCATCGCTTCGAGCAGCGCCGATTGGACCTTGGCGGGCGCGCGATTGATCTCGTCGGCCAACAGGACGTTGGCGAAGACCGGACCGAGCACGGTCGAGAAGGCGGTCTCGCTCTGGTCGAAGATGCGCGTGCCGACGACGTCGCTCGGCAGGAGGTCGGGCGTGAACTGGATGCGTTTGAAATCTCCGTCGAGCGCCGCCGCCAGCGCCCGGCAGGCCAGCGTCTTGGCCAGACCCGGCGGACCTTCGAGGAGCACGTGGCCGTCGGCGATGGCGGCCAACACGAGCGCCTCGAGCGTCTCGTGCTGGCCGACGATGGTGCGGCCGAGAGCCGCCAGCAGATCGCGCGGCGCGCTCATGCGCGATACCCGTCGAGCGCGCGCAACGCGTCGGCGATCGCGGCCGGGCGGTCGGCGTCGTCGGTGAATGCCGCGCGTTCGATCGCGCGGAGCACGGCGCGCAGCGCGGGATCGTGCGCGCTCGGGCGACGCACGACGTCTGCGAGCGTCTCCCCGTCGCCCGCCCCGACCGAACGCCAGAGTGCCGATCGCGCGGCCAGCGCACCCTCGCGCGTCGGGTCGCTGGTGAGGCGGTCGCGCGCGGCCGACGCTGCGTCCGGTGAAGCGCCGGTCCGCGAGAGCACGATCGCCGGATCCGGCGGCGGTTCGGGTGCGTTTGCGACGACCGGCGGCGGCGTCTTGCGCAGGCCGAATGCGGCGAACGCGAGCCCCACGATCAGCACCGCTCCGATCAGGAAGCCTGCGACCGGCCAGAGGCGCGCGCTCGCGGCCGACCCGGCCAGGACGCTCGCGGGACCGGCGACGTTCAACGTCAGGTCGTTCGAGAGGAACCGCTTCGGCTTGCCGTCGCGCGCGTCGATCGCGTCGAGATAGGCCGGCGGGATGCGCATCGAGCCGCCTCGATGCGCGACCACCGCGATGGTCTCGCGATAGTCCGTGTCGGAGCCGGCGGCCAGGGTGTGCTTCTCGTCGCCGAGGATCTCGAGCGTGCCGAGCTGCGGCAGCACCACGCCCTCGAGGTCGGCGACGCGTCCGCGCAGCCGGACGTCGATGACGAGATGGAACGGCTGCTCCAACGCCGGCGAACGCGCGTCCGCGGTGAAGGTGAACGAGACGACGTTCAGACGCGGCAACGGATCGGCCGCCGCGCCGCCCGGCAGCGCCGCCGCCAGCGCCAGGGCACCGGCCGCGATGCTAGCGCGCACCGGCCAACCACTGCGCGAACAGCTCGCGCGCGTCCGCCGGTCCGGGCGACGCTTCGGGGTGGAACTGGACGGCCGCGATCGGCAGACGGCGATGACGGAAGCCCTCGTTCGTGCCGTCGTTGAGATTGACCATGGTCGCCTCCAACTCGTCGGGGAGGCTCGCGCCGTCGACCGCATAGCCGTGGTTGTGGGCGGTGATCATGACCTCGCCGCGGGCGAGGTCTTTGACCGGCTGATTCCCGCCGCGATGGCCGTACGGCAGCTTGTAGGTGCGGGCGCCGCACGCGAGCGCGAGGAGCTGGTGGCCCAGACACACGCCGTAGAGCGGAACGCGTTCGAGCAGGCCGCGCAAGGTCGCGATGGTCTCCGGCAGATCGGTCGGATCGCCCGGTCCGGGCGAGATGAAGACCGCGTGCGGATCGGTCGCCTCGATCGCCGCTTCGGTCGCATCATACGGGACCACCGTGACGCGCGCGCCGAGGGCCGTGAGGTCGCGCAGGATCGCGCGTTTCACGCCGCAGTCGAGCAGCGTCACGCGGGTGCCGCCGGACGGGCCTTCGGCGTAGCCTTCGCGGGTCGCGACGCTGCCGACCAGTCCGTCGGTCGTAGCGGTCCGCGCGTACGCCGCCAGCTCGCGCTCGGCCCGCGCCATCGCATCGGATCCGACCGCGAGCGCCGCCAGGATGGTGCCGTGTTCGCGCAGGGCGATGGTGATAGCGCGCGTGTCGGCGGCCTCCATCGCGGGGACGCGCTGCTCGCGCAACCAGGAGGCGAGATCCGTCCGGCTCTCGTGATGCGACGGATGACGCGCGACGCTCTTGACGATCGCGCCGGCGACGCACGCGCGATCGTACTGCGCGGCCGTGCCGGAGATCCCGTAGTTGCCGATCATCGGATAGGTGAACGTGAGCAGTTGCCCCGCGTAGGACGGATCCGTCAGCGCTTCCTCGTAGCCGGTCATCCCGGTATAGAAAACGGCCTCGCCGAGCGCGAGACCTTCGAAGTCCAGTCCCCGCCCGTCGAAGCGCGAGCCGTCTGCCAGGAAGAGCGCCGCGGGAATCGTCGTCATGCCGGGGTCGGACCTTCGGCGCGATAGCGCAAGCTCCCGGCGACGATGGTCGCAACCACCGCGCGCGGCAGGCGCATGCCGTCGAACGGCGTGCTCCGGCCTTTGGACGCGAACGCCTCCGCGCGAACCGTCCACGGACGGTCGGCGAAGAGCGTCAGATCGGCCGGCGAGCCGGGCGAGAGCGTGCCGCCCGGCACGCCCAGGATGCGCGCCGGATTGACGGAGAGCAGTTCGACGAAGCGCGCGAGCGGCAGGTCGGGGATGGCGTAGGCGTACGCGCCGACCGCCACCTCCAGGCCGGTGAAGCCCATCGCGGCGCGCTCGAACGGCAGGGCCTTCTCTTCCCGGGTGTGCGGTGCGTGGTCCGTGGCGAACGCGTCGATCTCGCCGCGCCGGACCGCGTCGCGCAGCGCGCGGGCATCGTCCTCGTCGCGCAGGGGCGGATTGACCTTGGCGCCGCCGGCGCGTTCGCGCACCAGCTCGCGGGTGAAGACCAAGTGGTGCGGCGTCACCTCGCAGGTGACGTCGAGGCCGGCGCGCTTGGCCTCGGCGACCGCGGCTGCGGAGATCGCCGTCGAGACGTGGGCGATGTGCCAGGCGGTACCCGTCTCCCGCGCGAGCGCCAGATCCCGGCGCACCATCGGGTCTTCGTCTTCCGCATGGGCGATCAACCGGCGACCGGTCGGGCGGGCGCGCAGGGCGACGGCGTGCATGACCGCGTCGTCGGCGACCGGGCTGCCGTCGTCGCTGAACGCGACCGCTCCGGCCGCCGCCAACGCCGCGTAGTCGACCGGCTCGACCCCCAGCCGCCCGCGCGTCATGGCCGCGATCGGATAGATGCGGCACGCGATCTCCGGCCGGTGGGCTCGCGCGAGCAGGCCGGCGATGGCGTCGGCCGCATCCAGCGCGGGCTCGGTGTTCGGCATGCAGGCGACGGCGGTGAAGCCGCCGCGCGCCGCCGCCAGCGACCCGGTCAGGAGCGTCTCTTTCGCGGGAAAACCGGGGTCGCGCAGATGCGCGTGCATATCGATGAAGCCCGGCGCGACGATCGCGCCGCTCGCGTCGAGCATCTCTTCATCCGGCAAGGGTGCGAGGTGCGGGCCGATCTCCCGCACGACGCCGTCGCCCAGGCGGACGTCGAGCACGGCGTCGATCCCGTTCGCGGGATCGACCAGCCGGCCGCCCCGGACCAGCATCACGCCGCGCCGTTGACGAGGAAGTCGAGGACGGCGGCGCGGATGCCGACGCCGTGCATCACCTGTTTGGCGTACCGCCAGCCGGCGTACTCGAGCACGACGTCGTCGAGTTCGATGCCGCGGTTGTACGGGCCGGGGTGCATCACGATCGCCTCGGGGCGCAGCCGCTTCAGACGCGCGGCGTCGAGCCGGTAGCGCGCCACGTACTCCGCGTCGCCGAGCGGCATGTCCGCGAAGCGCTCGCGCTGGATCCGCAGCAGCACGACGGCGTCGGCCGCCGGCAGCACGGCGTCGAAGTCGCGCTCGATGCGCACGCCGTTCTCCGCGTAGGAATCCGGCAAGAACGGCTCGGGGCCGACCAGCACGACGTCCGCGCCGAGCCGCTTGAGCCCGCGGATGGTCGAGTGCGCCACCCGGCTGTGGACGATGTCGCCGACGATCGCGACGGTCCGTCCGGCGACGTCGCCGAACTCCTCGCGCAGGGTGTGGATGTCGAGCAAGGCTTGGGTCGGATGCGCGTGACCGCCGTCGCCCGCGTTGACGACGTGGCCGTCGAACGCCTTGGCGACGCGCGCCGGGAAACCGGCTTCGGGGTGGCGCAGGACCAGCACCGCGACGCCCATCGCTCCGAGGGTGATGGCGGTGTCCTCGACGGTCTCGCCCTTGGTCGCCAGGCTGGTGTCCTTGGGCGACAAGTTCACGACGTGCGCGCCCAGCCGGAGCTGCGCCAAGTTGAAGGACGCGAACGTGCGGGTCGACTGTTCGAAGAACATGTTGACGCAGGCCACGCCCTTGAGCGTCTCCGGCGGCGGCCGCTTCTCGAACGCGCGCGTGCGTTCGAAGATCGCGGAGAGGTCGTCGGCCGAGAGGTCGTCGAGATCGATGAGACTACGGCGCGTCCGCACGGATCGTGACCTCGTCGCTCGCCGACGCCTCGGCGGCAAGACGGACTTCGACGCGTTCGGTGTGGGCCGAGGGGATCTCCCGGCCGACGTAATCGGGTTGGATCGGGAGTTCGCGCGAACCGCGATCGACCAGGCAGCAGAGACGGATGGCGGCCGGCCGGCCGAAGTCGGTCAGCGCGTCGAGCGCCGAACGGATGGTGCGGCCGGTGAACAGGACGTCGTCCACCAGCACGACCGTGCGGCCGGAGACGTCGACCGGGATCTGCGACTCGGGGAGCGCGTGCGAGACGTCGTCGTCGCGATAGAGGTTGATGTTGAGGAAGCCGAGCGCCGGTTCTCGCCCGAGGATCGTGCCGATCTTGGCGGCGATGCGGATGGCCAGGGCTTCCCCGCCGCGCCGGATGCCGATCAGCAGCAGACCGTTCTGGGCGTCGGCCGGCTCGACGATCTCGTGCGCCAGGCGTGCGATCGTCCGATCGATCTCGTCGGCTCCGATCAGCACCCGGGCCTTGGCCGTCGCGGTCATCCGTTCTCCCCTAGGGCGGCGAGTTCGCTGCGAACGCCCGCGAGTTCGTCGCGATAGCCTTCCAGCTTCGCTCGCTCCTTCGCAACCACGTCAGGTGCCGCCTTGCCGATGAACTGCTCGTTCCCCAGCTTCTTCTCGCCGCGTTCGACCTCGGCCGTCAACCGTCCGGCTTCCTTGCGCAGCCGCTCGCGGCGGGCGTCCGGCGAGACGGCGACGCGGACCGAGCGCAACGCCTCGTCGAGGCTCCCGCCCGGCCCGCCGGCGCCGGTCGCGATGCGCAGCCGCGCGAAGGCCGCCACCAGATCGCGCTCCTGCGGAAATGCGTCGAGCGACGCGGAGGCCGCCGCATCCGCCGTCGCGCGCGGATCGATCTGGTTCTCGGCGCGCTCGTTGCGCAGCGCTTCGACGCGTTCGCGGACGGCATCGAAGCGGGCGGCCGCCTCGCGGTCCACGGGCACTTCCTCGGGATCCGGCCAGGCGGCCGTCAGGACGGTCGTGCCGTCGTGCGGGATCGTGAGCCACACCTCTTCGGTGACGAATGGCGCGATCGGGTGGAGCAGACGCATCGCGTTGTTGAGCACGAACGAGAGCACCGCCGCGCGGGTCGGGACGGCGGACTCGGCCTTGGTCGCCTCGACGTACCAATCGCACAGTTCGTACCAGACGAAGCCCCAGATCTTCTCGGCGGCGGCGCCGAAGTCGTAGGCGTCGAGCTTGGCGGAGACGTCGACGATCGCGTCGTTCAGACGCGTGAGGATCCAACGGTCGGCCAGCGTCAGCGCCGCGACCGGCGGCAGGGTCATCGCGCGCGGCGCGGGCTCGGGCAAGGCCAGCAGGTAGCGGGTCGCGTTCCAGATCTTGTTGTTGAAGTTGCGCGCTTCTTCGCAGCGCGTCTCCTGGAAGCGGACCTCTTGCGCTTCGATCCGGAGCTGACGCAGCATGCCCATCCGGAACGCGTCGGCGCCGTACCGGCCGACCAGATCCATCGGATCGATCGCGTTGCCGAGCGACTTGGACATCTTGCGTCCGTGCGCGTCGTAGATGGTCGGTGTCACCAGCACGTCGGGGAACGGCACCCGGCCGGTGTACTTCAGCCCGAACATCACCATCCGCGCGACCCACAGGAAGATGATGTCGCCGCCGGTGACGAGGACTTGCGAGGGATACCAGTGGGCCAACTCCGGCGTCTGGTCGGGCCAGCCGAGGATCGAGAACGGCCACAGGGCGCTCGAGAACCAGGTGTCGAGGGTGTCCGGGTCGCGCGTCAGCGCGGCGCCGCCGTGCTCCTCGCGCGCGATCGCGACGGCCGCCTCTTCGGTCTCGGCGACGATGGTGGCGCCGTCGGGCGTGTACCAGACCGGCAGTTGGTGGCCCCACCAGACCTGGCGCGAGATGTTCCAATCGCGGATGTTCTCCAGCCACGACTCGTAGGTGCGCCCGTAGCGTTCGGGCACGAACCGCACGCGCCCGTCGCGATACGCCGCGAGCGCAGGTTCGGCCAGCGGCTTCATGGTGACGAACCACTGCTCCGAGAGGAGCGGTTCGACGATCTCGCCGCTGCGCGAACTGGTCGCGACCGCGTGGCGATAGGGCTCTTCGGCGAGCAGCAGGCCGTTCGCGCGGAGCGCTTCGACGATCTGCGCGCGCGCCTCGAAGCGGTCGAGACCCGCGTACGGACCGACCTCGATCTCGGCGCCGGTCACCTTGGCGTCGACGTCGAGCACCGAGGGCATGGCCAGACCGTGGCGCAGTCCGATCTCGTAGTCCGTCGCGTCGTGCGCCGGCGTGACCTTGACCGCACCGGTGCCGAACGTCATGTCGACCGACGCATCGGCCACGATCGGGATCGCGCGCGCGAGCAGCGGGGGGACGAGCACCGTCGAGCCCACCAGCGAGCGGTACCGGTCGTCGTCGGGGTGGACGGCGATCGCGACGTCGCCCAGCATCGTCTCGGGCCGGGTCGTGGCGACCTGGATGCCCTCGGCCGAGCCGGCGGCGAACGGATAGCGGATCCGCCAGAGGTGCGCGTCGCGATCGACGTGCTCGACCTCGGCGTCCGAGATGGTCGTCTTGGCTTTGGGATCCCAGTTGATCAGCCGCTTGCCGCGATAGATCAGGCCCTCGCGATAGAGCGAGACGAAGACGCGCCGGACCGCCGCGCTCAAGCCCTCGTCCATCGTGAAGCGCGCCCGCTCCCAATCGGGTCCGAAACCGATCGAGCGGAACTGCCCCTCGATCGTGCCGCCGTATTCGCGCGCCCAGTCCCACGCGCGCTCCAGATACTTCTCGCGGCCGAGCGCGTCGCGCGTCGTCCCTTCGCGCTTGAGCTGCTTGATGAGGACCGCTTCGGTCGCGATGGCGGCGTGGTCGAGTCCCGGCAGCCAATCCGCATTCTCGCCCAGCATGCGGTGATAGCGGACCAGCACGTCCATGGCCGTGTAGGTCGACCCGTGGCCGAGGTGCGCGCGCCCGGTGACGTTGGGCGGCGGCATCGGGATGATGAACGGCGGCCGAGCCGGATCGGGCTCGTCGTGGAAGTAGCCGGCGGCCTCCCAGCGTTCGTAGAGCCGCGCCTCGACGGCGGACGGCTCGTAGTTCTTCGGGAGATCGGATGTGTGGGCGTTCACGGTCGCAGACCGTTCGCTCGACGGGCGGGAGTTTCTTGCGGCGGACCTATCCGGGCGCGCGCTCGACGACGGAGAGGATGGTGTCCAGCGCCGTGACGCTGAAGAGCCGGCGCATCGCCGCCTGCGGCGCGACGACCGTGACGCGGCCGTTGGGCAGGGCCTTGCGCGCGTAGGTGGCGATCGCCGTCAACCCGCTCGAATCGAGGAACTCGAGCGCGGAGAGATCGACGATCGTGTCGCCCGGATCGGGGATCCGGTCCAGCGCCTTGACGAGCGTCGCGGCGTTGCTGAAATCCAGCTCGCCTTGGAGGACGACGACGGCGGGCGGCCCGGCCACGACCGTGATGCGGAGGAGGTCGTCGCTCAACGACGGTTCGCGCCGTTCTGCTCGCCGACCGCCGCCCTCAGTTCTTCGCGCAGGACGTCGGCGCGCGCGTTCGGGGTGGCCCGCTCGTACCGCTCGAAACGCGGTCCGAGGAGGTCGCGCAGGCCCTCCTCGACGAGCGTCTTGCCTTCGTCGGAGGCCGGCGACTCGCGGGTGCGGACCGGACGCAGCGCCCCGTCGACCTTGCCCGCCTCGAGCAGGCGCAGGATGGTGAACTCGCACGACGTGCGCCGGTAGGTGTTCCGCCGCGAACGGGCGTCGCCGTGCGACTGACGTTCGCGCAGGAAGAATCCGAGCGACTCGAGCGTCGAGAGCGCGTCGAACACCATGGTGCTGCTGTACAGGCCGAGGTCGTCGCGGATCTGGTCGACCGTCGGGCTGCACGTGCCCTCGTCGTCCGAGAGCATCGTCAGATACGTGTAGATGCAGATCTGGCGCGGGTTGAGGACGTGGAAAAGAAACCCGCTCCACCATGCCGGCAATCTCACGAACGGGCGACAATCCCCGGTAGTCTGATCCACGTCCGGGACTCTTACCTACGCTTGCCCGGACGCCTCTTAAGCGCGACCTTCATTTTTCTGGTGCAAGGGCGCGAGGGCGTCAGGCCGGCTCTTTCTTCTGCTCTTGGAAGACGAGCGCGGGCGGATCCTTCTTCTCGATGACGTCTTTGTTGACGATGCACTTCTTGACGTTCGCCATCGACGGCAGGTCGTACATCACGTCGAGCATGACCTCTTCGAGGATCGACCGCAGGCCGCGGGCGCCGGTCTTGCGGCCCTGCGCGCGCTGCGCGATCGCTCCGAGCGCCTCTTTGGTGAACTGCAGGTCGACGCCGTCCATGTTCATGATCTTCTGGAACTGGCGGACCAGCGCGTTGCGCGGCTCGGTCAGGATGCGGCGCAGCGCCAGCTCGTCGAGCGCGTCGAGCGTGACGACGATCGGCAGGCGTCCGATGAACTCGGGGATGAGCCCGAACTTGAGCAGATCCTCCGGCATCAGCTGCTGGAGCAGCTTGCCGACCTGGACGTTCTTCTTGCCCTCGGGCTGGGCGCGGAAGCCCATGTTGTTCGCGCTCACGCGCGATTCGATGATGCGCTCCAGGCCGTCGAAGGCTCCGCCGCAGATGAACAGCACGTTGGTGGTGTCGATCTGGATGAACTCTTGGTGCGGATGCTTGCGGCCGCCCTGGGGCGGGACGTTGGCGGTGGTGCCTTCGAGGATCTTGAGGAGCGCCTGCTGGACGCCTTCGCCCGACACGTCGCGGGTGATCGACGGATTCTCGCTCTTGCGCGCGATCTTGTCGATCTCGTCGATGTAGACGATGCCCTTCTCGGCGCGCTTGACGTCGTAGTCCGCGGCCTGGATGAGCTTGAGCAAGATGTTCTCGACGTCTTCGCCGACGTAGCCGGCCTCGGTGAGCGAGGTCGCATCGGCCATCGCCAGCGGCACGTCGAGGATCTTGGCGAGCGTCTGCGCCAAGTACGTCTTGCCCGACCCGGTCGGACCGACCAGCAAGATGTTGGACTTCTGCAGCTCGACGTCGTCGGTGCCGGTCGCGGCGCCGCCCAGATTGATCCGCTTGTAGTGGTTGTACACCGCGACCGCGAGCGACTTCTTCGCGCGGTCCTGGCCGATCACGTACTGGTTGAGGATGTGGTTGATCTCTTTGGGCTTCGGGATGTTCCGCAGCCGCAGGCTCTCGTCGACGTTCTTGTAGAGCTCTTCCTCGATGATCTCGTTGCAGAGCTCGATGCACTCGTCGCAGATATAGACGCCCGGGCCCGCGATCAACTTGCGCACCTGCTCCTGCGACTTACCGCAGAAACTGCACTTCAGCTGACCCTTTTCGTCTCCAAACCGGAACATGAGGCTTTGGGCGGTCCTTCCCGGCTACGCCGGTTCCACGAGCGAGGTGCGGTCCTCGATGACCGTGTCGATGATGCCGTACTCCTTGGCTTCCTTCGCGGTCATATAGAAATCCCTGTCGATATCCTTCAGAATTCGCTCGATCGGCTTCTTGGTGGTCTGTTCGTAGATCACCGCGATCTGCTGGCGGGTCGCGATCAGGTCGCGGGCGGCGATCTCGACGTCGGTCGCCTGGCCGCCGATCTGGGAGACCCAGGGCTGATGGATCAGGATCTTGGCGTGGGGGAGGGACATGCGCTTGCCCGGCGCCCCGCCGGTCAGGAGGATGGATCCCATCGAGGCGGCCATGCCGCAGCAGATGGTCGCGACGTCGGGCTTGATGAAGCGCATCGCGTCGAAGATCGCCAGGCCCGCGGTCACGCTGCCGCCCGGGCTGTTGACGTACATGTCGATGTCTTTGTCCGGGTCTTCCTTTTCGAGGAAGAGCAGCTGCGCGATGACCAGGTTCGCCAGATGGTCGTCGATCGCACCACCGACGAAGATGATCCGATCCTTGAGCAGCCGCGAATAGATGTCGTACGCGCGTTCTCCGCGCGCGCTCTGCTCGACGACCATGGGGACCAAATGACCCATCGGGGGATGCTCCTTTATTTCGGCAGGCACGTCGGGCTGCGCCTACGCGCCCCCTACGGAAAAGCCCGGCAGGGCTCCCCGTGTGCTCTAACTACGACGCGGGCGGTTAAGTTGCTTCTTTGCAGATATTTCGCGGAGCTACGCGGTCGTGGCGGCGTCGACCAGCAGGTCCATCGTCTTGGTGCGGACGATGCCGTCCATAAGCGATAGGACGTTGTTGCCCAAGGCCTTGCGGATACGGTCGACCGGCTGGCCGTATTGCGCGGCCAGGGTCTTCAGCTCTTCGGCGATATCGGCCGGCGTCGCGACGACGCCCTCGGCCTTGGCGATGGCTTCGATCAGGAGCGTGCCCTTGACGCGCGACTGGGCCTCGGGGCGGAACTCTTCGCGCAGCCCTTCGAGCGTCTTGCCCGTCTGCTTGAGGTACTCGTCGAAGTTCGCGCCGGCGCGGGCGGCGTGCTGTTCGCCTTCTTCGATCATGTGACCGATCTCGCGCTCTACCATCGATTCGGGCAGCGGGATGTCGTGGGACGCGAGCAGCTTCTCCATTACGGCATTGCCGATCTCGCGGCGACGGCGGGCTTCGGCGATCGCCTCGAGCCGCTTGCGCACGTCGGCGCGCAGTTCGTCGGCGGTGGCGTTCTCCGAGACGGACTGCGCGAACGCGTCGTCGATGGCGGGGAGTTCGAACTCCTTGACGTCGTGGACGGTGACGGCGAAGACGGCGTCCTTGCCGGCGAGGTCGGCCTGGCCGTAGTCGGCCGGGAAGGTGGCGGTGACGTCCTTGGATTCGCCGGCCGAGAGACCCGCGATCCCCGATGCGAAACCGGGGATGAAGCGACGCTCGTCGAGTTCGGTCATCTGACCGGTCGCCGTGCCGCCGTCGAACGGCACGCCGTCGATGCTGCCGGCATAGTCGAGCGTGACGACGTCGCCGAGCTTCGAGGGGCGTTCGACCGGGACCAAGGTGGCGCGCTCGCGAGCCAGGCTCTGCAGGCTGCGTTCGACGTCCTCGTCGGTGACCGCGGCCGACTCGGGCTTCACTTCGACGCCCTTGTAGACGCCGAGTTGGATGGTCGGGCGGACCTCGACGGTCGCCTTGATGCGGTATGGCTGGCCGGGCTCTTCGGGAAGCATCTGCATGCTCGGGCGCTCGACCGGATCGAGGTCGTGCTCGCGCACGGCCTTCGCGTAGACCTCGGGCACGACGTCTTCCATCGCCTGGCTCTCGATCGATTCGAGGCCGTAGTTCTGTTCGAACACGCGACGCGGGACCTTGCCCGGGCGGAACCCCGGCAGCCGGACGTTCTTCGAAAGCTTCTTGAACGCGCGCTCCTGCGCCGCCGCCAGCTCGTCGGGCGAGATCGAGATCTCAAGCTCGACCCGAGTCGGGTCTAAGCGAGTGAGGGTCGACGAGGGAGAAGTGCTCATAGCTCCGGTCAATGCATCGAACGTGGGGAGCCCTGCGGGCTTCGCCCGTAGGGGGCGCGCAGTCACGAAGTGCGGAGCGCCTGTTTAAGGTAGCTCCGCTTTACAACGCTGCGCGTTGTAAAGTGGAGCGGAAGACGAGATTCGAACTCGCGACCCTCGCCTTGGCAAGGCGATGCTCTACCACTGAGCTACTTCCGCAAAAGACCTTGGGCGCGCAGAGACTCGAACTCTGACGGGTTGCCCCACTGGAACCTAAATCCAGCGCGTCTACCAGTTCCGCCACGTGCCCCTAGTCTCACCCCGGGGCCGGTAGCGGCTCCGGCGACCACCATAGATATCACGCGTCGAGTGCTTTTCCTTCCCCGTCACAGGAGATTTTTCGCGGCCTGCGACGTAGGTCGGACGGGCTCTACGGGTTGGGCGGCTCTTTCGCGAAGAGATCGCGGTTGCTGGGCCGGTACTGCGCGATCCCGTCCAGGGCGGTTGCGGCAGCCGGATGGATGTCCGAGAAACTGACGGTGGTGTCGAGATAGCGCAGCCCGCGGAACGCGACCGGGTCGGCGGTGTGCTCCCGCGCGATGTAGAGCGCGCCGTCGACGCTGGCGAAATCGACCGTCCACGTCAGGCCCGGCCAGGGACCGTCGACGAAGTTGCCGGCGTTGACGACGCGGCGGGTCGCGCCGGTCGCGGTGTCGACCCAGACCTCGCGCAGGCGGAACCGGTGCGGATCGCCGGTCGGCTTGAGCGCCAGATGATAGGCCGGCGCGCCGTCGACGGGCTCGACGCCGACCAGCCGGATGTCGTAGCGATGGCGCGTGCTCGACACGATCGCGATCTCGCGCAGACCGTCCGCACTCGGGAGCGCCGTCGGCGCCGGCGTCGGCTTGAGGTCGTGGAACTGCGCGCGGATCTCGCGTACGAGTTCGGCCGGCGTCTTCGGATGCGCGTCGGACGGCACGAACGGCGCGATCGCGAACGAGTAGTTCGGCGCGAGCGACGGGACGCCGACGAAGTCGAGCGGCGGGTCGGGCTTGGACAGCCGGAGGAACGGGATGCCGAGGTTGACGCCGCGGCCGCTCGCCGGATGCGCGATCTCGTAGTCGCTGAGCGGGTCGATCGAGACCGCGTCGTCCACCGCGTCGTAGGCGCTGCGGTAATGCTCGACCTTATGCGCGCCGCCCTCGAGCACGTCGACGGTGACGGTGTACGCCAGACGCGCCGGATAGTGCTGACCCTCCCAGTAGTGCCGGGCACGTGCGAAGATCGCGTATGGGTCGGGCGCCGCGGTCTGAGCCGAGGCCGGCGCAACCAACGCCGCGGCGACGAGGACCAGCGCGAACGCGCGACCACGCATGAACGCCCCTTTCGCGTCGCGCTTCTAGAACCCGCTGATGCCGGCGGCCTTGGTCGTGATCTTGCAGTTCGGTCCGAGAGCCAAGGTCACGTACGTCTTGATCGAGGGCGTCGCCGATTGGGCACACCCCGCTGCGGAGACCTTGACGGCCGGCGTCTGCGACTCCACCGAGAAGACGTGCATCCCGCCCGAGCCGAGGCCGATGCGGTGGACGGTCCCGCGATCGATCACCTCGACGTGGTAGAACGTCGAGCCGGGGTTCTCGATGGTAAGCGTGTAGCCGGTCGCGGCGACGGCCGGACCGACCGAGAATCCGGATACGGCGAGCGCGACGAGAACTGCGAGAACTTTCATCCGTGCGGCCTCCTCGCCGCCACTTCGGGAACGCCCGGTCGCTTGACAAGGTTCCCTCGAACCGTGCTATGGTTCGCGGAACATGTCCACGACCTTCGCGATGACGAGCGGCCTTTCGTGCCGGATGCAGATGCACCGGTGGGGTCCGCCATAGCCTGAAGCTTGGACAGCGCAAGCCAACGGAAGCGGCCCCACCAGACGGCGGGGCCGCTTTTTTCATACCACCACCCACCTGGAGTGCAACGCATGCCGAATCAGATCTTTGGCCACCCGGGTACCGCCGGCTTCGCGACGCGCGCGATCCGGACGGGCCAGGACCCCTGCGCCGCGACCGGCGCGACCATCCCGCCGATCTACCAGACCGCGACGTTCACGCTCGAGGCGCCGGGGGTCACCAAGGGCTTCGACTATTCGCGGTCGGGCAACCCGACGCGCGGCGCGCTCGAGGCGCAACTCGCGAGCCTGGAAGGCGCGCGGTACGCCTCGGCCTTCGCCTCGGGCATGGCGGCCGTCGCGGGCGTCGCCTCGCTCCTCGGCAGCGGCGATCACGTGGTCGCGACTCGCGATATCTACGGCGGAACGCATCGGCTCTTCACCGAGATCCTGACGCGTTACGGCATCCAGACCACCTTCGCGGACGTGACCGACGATGCGTCGTTGCGCGCCGCGATCCGGCCCAACACGCGTCTGCTGTGGATCGAGACGCCGTCCAACCCGCTCCTTCGCTTGACCGATATCGCGCGCGCCGCTCGCGTCGCCAAGGAGGCGAACCCGACGATCGCGGTGGCGGCCGACAACACGTTCGCGTCGCCGTACTTCCAGCGGCCGCTCGCGCACGGCGCCGACCTGGTGATGCATTCGACGACGAAATATCTGTGCGGACACAGCGACGTGATCGGCGGGGTGGTCGTGAGCGACGATGCCGGCTTGGCCGCGCGCATCGCCTACCACCAGAACGCCGTCGGCGCGGTGCCCGGGCCGTGGGACGCGTACCTCACGATGCGGGGCGTCAAGACGCTCGCGCTCCGGATGGAGGCCCACGCGCGCAACGCGCAGTTCGTCGCCGAGTTCCTCGCGCGGCGCGACGACGTCGCCGAGGTCTTCTATCCGGGACTCGCGTCGCACCCGGATCACGACCTCGCCAAGCGTCAGATGGACGGCTTCGGCGGCGTCGTGACGCTGCGGCCGCTCGGCGGCGTCGAGCGCGCGCACGCGTTCGCTCGCGAGACCCGCGCGTTCGATCTGGCGACGTCGCTCGGCGGGGTGGAGTCGCTGCTCTGCATCCCGGCCATGATGACTCACGGCTCGCTCACGCCGCAGGAGCGGCTGGACCTCGGCGTGACCGACGATCTGATCCGGCTCTCGGTCGGCATCGAGGACCCCGCCGACCTGCTCGCCGACCTCGAAGGCGCGCTCGACCGGAGCGGGGCGTTCGTGACGGCGTAAGGTTACTGGATGCTCAGGGCGCAGCCGGCGTTGATCACGACCCGGACCTTCTCATGCGCCGGCAGCGCGAGACGCTTCTCGCCGGTGCAGGCGCTCGAGGTCACGACGATCGTCGTCGCTCCGGGCGGGATGTCGAAGACGTGATCGTAGCGCGAGGGGATCGTCTTGCTGCCCACCGGCCCGTATTGGTGGAGTGTCGCCGTAGCCGGCGCGTTCAGCAGATTGACGACGGTGACGTAGCGAACGCCGGCCGACGCGGCCGGGAGCGTGGCGGTCGCGATGGCGCCGATGAGCGCGGCCAGGCCGAACGAGCGTTTCACGATTGCGTACCTCACGGATGAAGTTTCAGGATGCAGCCCTCGTGGATCGTGACCCACACCTGCGTGCGGTGGGCGAGATGATCGAGCGGAAGCGCGAGTCTTGTATCGCAGAGCTGGGTCTTCAGACGGAGCGTCGTGGCGGCCAGCGGAACGCTGATCGAGCTGGTCTTGTGCGGGGCGACCGTCATGGTGATGGCCATTCCGGTCTGGGATACGAGCACCGTAGCGGGTCCGTGCCAATAGACGTCGTTCGTGACGGTGACACGTAACGGCCCCTTCGACGAGGCGGGCGCGACCGAGGCGAGCGAGCCGACGACCAGAGCGAGAGCCAGAGCGAACAGACGTTTCATGCGACCTACCTTCTGCGACCCAACGCCTCGTCATCCTCGCTTGGTTCCACAGAACGAAAGATCCCCGCCGGCATGGGCCGGCGGGGATCTTGGATGGTGGTGCACCGCGAAGGACTCGAACCTTCAACCAATTGATTAAGAGTCAACTGCTCTACCATTGAGCTAGCGGTGCATTCTGCGCCCTCCGGGACTCGAACCCGGGACCAATAGATTAAAAGTCTACTGCTCTACCGACTGAGCTAAAGGCGCGTGCCTGGGACACTATACCCGCCTCGCACGCACTTTGCAAGCCGTCATCGGGCAGGGTAGAGTTTGCAGCCGAAGGTCGCACGTCCTGCTCATGCCGAGCGCGTCGCCTTGCCCAGGATCGACGGGTAGCGGGCGGCCATCTCGGCGGCCGGCATCGGGCGCGCGAAGAGGTAGCCTTGCGCCAGGCGACAGCCGCTCGCGCGCAGGGCGTCGCGCTGGACGTCGGTCTCGACGCCTTCGGCGACCACCCGGACGTCGTAGGATTCCGCGAGCGCGAGCAGCGTCCGCACGATCGGCTCGCTCGCGAGTTCGCCGTTGTTGCCGGCCACGAACATCCGATCGATCTTGATCGAGTCCACCTTGAACTGCTGCAGATAGCGCAGCGACGAGTATCCCGTGCCGAAATCGTCGATGCAGATCTTGAAGCCGCGCGCGCGGACGTCGTCGAGCGACGCGTTGGCCCGCGTCTCGACGTCCAACACGACGTTCTCGGTGATCTCCAGCACGATCGCGCTCGGATCGAGACGATTGTTCTCGACCGACTCCATCAGGCGTTGGCCGAAATCCGGCTCGGTCAGCTCGGCGGCCGAGATGTTCACGTGCATCAGGAACGACGGATCGGGCGACCAGCGCGCCAACTGTTCGCAAGCGGTGCGCACGACCCAGGTGCCGATCCGGCCGGCGAAGGCCGTCTGTTCGGCGAGCGGCATGAACTCGTTGGGGCTCATCAGACCGTTGGTCGGATGGTCCCAGCGGATCAGCGCCTCGCAGGCGACCAGTTCGCCGCTCGCGAGGTCGACGATGGGCTGGTAGAGCAGGCGGAACTCGTGCCGTTCCAGGGCGGTCCGCAGATCCGAGGTGAGCTCGAGGCGACGCTCGGCCTGGGCGTGCATGGTGGAATCGAAGATCGCGTAGCGGGCGCCGCCGGCCGACTTGGCCTGACGCATCGCGATATCCGCGTCGCGCATCACGTCTTCGGCCTTCTCGTAGGTGGAGGATGCGATCGCCACGCCGACGCTGGCGCCGACGTAGATCGAGCGGCCGCTCAGATCGATCGGCCGGGCGAGGTTGGCGACGATCCGGCGCGCGATCTGCTCGACGTGGAGGATGTCGCCAAGCGAGCCGACCAGGACCGCGAACTCGTCGCTGCCCAGGCGCGCGACGATGTCGTCGGCGTCGACCGACGCGCGCAGTCGTCCGGCGATGGTGGTGAGCACGAAGTCGCCGGCGGCGTGGCCGAGACTCTCGTTGACGTCCTTGAACCGGTCGAGGTCGACGAACAGGACGGCGAAGAACGAATCCAGCACCCCGGACTCGCCGAAGCGTTCGCGCAGCCGGTCCTCGAGGACGGCCCGGTTCGGCAGGCCCGTCATGCGGTCGTGGGTCTTATCGTACTGCGCGCGCCGCTCGCTGCGCTTGAGCGCGGTGATATCGCGGACGATGCACATAGCGAACGGCGTGCCGCCCTGCTCGTCGCCCACGCGCGAGATGGTGGTGTGGGCCCACAACTCGCGTCCGCTCGGGCCGAGCGAGTGATATTCGTATTCGAAGGCGTCGCGCTCGCCGGCCATCAGATCTTCGAGTTCGGGCTGATGACCCTCGAAGATGCGCTCCGCGTTATCGCCGAAGAGCATCCGGAAGACCTCGTTCGATTCGACCACGGCGCGCTTCGCATCCAGGATCGCGATGCCCATCGCGGCGCCGTCGAAGACGGCCCGGAACTGGGCTTCGCTCAGGCGCAGGGCGCTCTCGGCCTGCTGGCGCGCGAGTTCCGCCTGGAGCCTGGCGGACTCTTGCTGGACCTCGTTGAGGAGGCGGCGGTCCCTGCGGGCGAACAGGCTCGCGAGCAGCAGCATGATCCCGACGATCAGGGCCGCTCCCGAGAGCAGCGCGAGGTAGAGATACGTGTTGCGCAGATCGTTGAGATGCTGGCCCCGCGCGAGTTCGATATCGAGCACGTCGGCGAGCTGGCCGAAGAGCGTGCGCGCAGCCGTGGAGGCGCGATCGGCGCTCGCGTCGAGCTGGGCGACCGGCATCGACGGGCGGGCCTCGGTCAGTATCCTCGCCGTTATCAGCGCGTCGAACGCAGAGCCGCTGGTGGCGTAGTTCGCGACGCCGCTGCGCGTCCGTTCGAAGAGCGCGGTTTGGGCGGGCAGGTCGTGCTCGAGCGTCGTCAGGATGTCGTCGATGTGGTCACCGGAGAGGTCGAAGGTGCCTCGCATCGCCGTCAGGATGGTGGCGAGTTCCAGACGGTGGCGCAGCGGCAGATCGCCGGATCGCGTGCTTTCCCTAGCGATGTCGTGCGCGCGCGAGATCTGCGAGAGGGCTCGCGGAACCGTCGCCAAGGTCGAGTCCGACAGGTTCTGAGTCGACGTGTTGGAGTCGTAGGTCAGCCCGGATGCGTCCTGCAACGCATCGATCGTGCGCTGGAGTCGCGACAGGACCGGCGCGCGCCGGTACGGTGCGTCGGCGGCGTCCGACCGCACCTGCGACCACGCGGCGAGGGCCTGCGCCCACGCCTTCGCGGTGTCGGCGCTTCCCGGGTCCGCCCCGACGGCGTCGCTGGCTCGCGAGAAGGCGCGGTCGACGGCATCGCGCGCGGCGACCACCTGGACGGCGGGCGCCCGTCCGGTCCGGAGCCGGCGGTAGGTGATCTCGGCGGTCATCACGTCGACGACGGCGCGCGTGGTGCGAACGGCGGAGCGTTCGCGCTGCAGCGCGAGGCGGTCGCCCTGGCCTTCGCCGCCGACCTGCATCGTCTGCCACACGAATATGAAGAGCAACAGCGCGGAGACGGCTGTGATCGCGATCCCGAGTGATTCGCGCCAACGCGAAGGCGCCGACGGGGGCGGCATCATGCCTGCGCCGCTTTCGCGACGCGCACCGGAGTCTACTGCGGGAGGGGATTGGGGTGGCTGACGGGACTCGAACCCGCGGCCTCTGGAGTCACAGTCTAGCGCTCTAACCAACTGAGCTACAGCCACCACATACGACGGCACATCGGAGTTTGCGCCCGGAGGGACTCGAACCCCCATCTTCGAGTTTAGAAGACTCGTGCCTTATCCTGTTAGACCACGGGCGCATGCCGTGTGCCCCCGGACCTACGATAGAATACCACGACCGCGCAAGACCACATGGGGGAAACATCGGGGCGACAAGATTTGAACTTGCGGCCTCTCGCTCCCAAAGCGAGCGCTCTACCAAGCTGAGCTACGCCCCGACCAGCACCGACGGTTCGCCGCAGGCGGGGGGCGTTCCTTAGAACAGGAGCGCGTGAAGTGCGACGTATCTCGTGAGATCGCCGGCCGGCGCGTCGCTCGCGAGCGCCGGCCCGGGCTCGATACGAAGGCTCGCGCGCAGCGCAGTCCGGAGGGCGCGCAGATTGCCCGCAGGGATCGCCGCAGTGCACCAGGCGGCTCCGTGTTCTCGGCGCAGGGCCGCCATGGCGTAGGCGAAGATCTGGGCGAGATAGGCGCCCGAGGCGACCGCGAGGGGACCGATCTGCCCGCTCGGCCACAGGTACGCGTACCCGACGGCCTCGTCGTCGATCGAAAAGACCATTCCCGAGGCGACCGTCGCGAGGAAGCGGTGTTCTGTCTCGCGGGCGGTACCCCGGGTCTCGCGATCGAGCTGGTCTAGGATCGGGGCGTGCGTCTGCGGATCGAGTCGCTCCGTGCCGAACCGGTAGTCGCCGGCCGCGAGGCCGAGGAGATCGTCGTCCTTCGGGATCGCGCCGGAGACGCGGACGACGGTTTCGCGAATCGCCAGCCCGCGCTTCGCCAAGAGCGCGAGCGCCGCGCGATCGTCGGGGGGGCACGTCGCCGAAAGCGAACGGTCGTCCGCATCGGCGATCGCCGCACTCAGTAACCGGGCGCCGATGCCGTCACCGCGGAAGGTCGGCTCGACATAGAGGTCGGCGACGAACCGTTCCATCTCGAGATCGCGCGCGAGCGCGATGCCGATCGGCGTCCCTTCGTCGCGTGCGACCCACGCGCGGCACTGCATCGCCTCGAATCCGCCCGCATACAGCGTGCGCGAGAACGAATCCGGAAACCGGCGCGTGGCGTAGGCATGGACCTCTTCGAAGCCGGCCGGCTCGATCTCGCGGATCACGATGCCGCCAGCGCTGCGAGCAGCGCGTCCGCGGCGCGGCGGCGGTGGCTCACCCGGTTCTTCTCTTCTTCCGGAAATTCGGCGAAGGTGCGCGTGTCGCCATCCGGTACGAAAAGCGGGTCGTACCCGAAACCGAACCGCCCGCGGACTTCTTCGACCAGCCGGCCTTCGACGGTGCCGAAAGCGTCGAGTTCGCGACCGTCGGGCAGCACGAGGACCATCGAACAAACGAAGCGCCCGCTACGGCGATCTGCCGGGAAGCCGCGCATCTCGCCGAGCAGCGCTTCGCGCCGGTCCGGCCATGGTGTCGCAACGCCGGCGTAGCGCGCGGAATAGATGCCCGGGCGCCCGTCGAGCGCATCGACCTCGAGTCCGCTATCGTCGGCCAGCACGGCCGCCCCGATCCCCGCCTCGCGCAGCTGCTTCGCAAGCGCGCGCGCCTTGAGCCGCGCGTTGCCGACGTACGAGTCCGCGCTCTCCTCGACGTCGGTGTACAGCGGATAGGTATCCAGCTCGATCGCAGAGCCTGCGAAGATATCGCGCATCTCTGCCAGTTTCCCGAGATTCTTGGTCGCGACGAAGGTCTTCATCGCTCGGCCGGCTGACCGTACCGGCGCAGGTACTCCGCTCGCAAACCATCGACGTACGCGCGAGCCATGCCCTCATCAGAGATGTAGCCCGCGTTGACGTCCGAGGGCCCCATCAGGGCGGCGATCGAGCGTGGGATCTCGGCATTGAACGTCTGAAACGTGCGGCCTCCGAGCGAAACCGTCCACGGAAGCATGAACGTCGAAGCATTCTGGCTCGACGAGGCGCGCGCGACCCGGCCATCCTCGCACGTGACATCCACTTCTTCGTGCGGATAGGTGTCGGTGACGACCCGAACGATACCGGGAGGCAGAACGACCCGCCGGACGAACGCGGCGCGCAGGCGCGGATCGAGATAGAGCGCCTCGACGCGTCGTCTGATGAGCCGCTCGTCGCCGAGCGGCCCGAACATCCAGCGCGGTGCCAGATGGACGAACGGCGCGAATACGGACGCGGTCAAGCCCAGCTGCGTCGCCGACGGATCGGTGACGCGTTCGGCGAGTATCGCGCGGACGACGCGGGCGACCTTGGGGCCCGAAGGAGCGAGCGTCCCCGTCGCCGACCGCGGCGTTCCCAAACCTTGCCACGCAGAAACGTAGGAGATCGTCTTGGGCGCGCATGCCCCGGCGGCGCGCGGCATCAGGTACGCAAGCAGAACCGCGTGGATCACGTCAAGCCAACGCCGATGTGTGCATGTCCGTGACCGCTAGTCCTCGAGCGAGAGGACGGCCATGAAGGCTTCTTGCGGGAGCTCGACCCGGCCGACGCGCTTCATGCGCTCCTTGCCGGCCTTCTGCTTCTCCAGCAGCTTGCGTTTGCGGGTGATGTCGCCGCCGTAGCATTTGGCGAGCACGTTCTTGCGGATCGCCTGGACGGTCTCGCGGGCGACGACCTTGCCGCCGATGACGGCCTGGATCGGCACCTCGAACATCTGACGCGGGATCAGTTCCTTGAGCTTCTCGGCCAGGGCGCGTCCGCGCGACGGCGCGCGATCGCGCGCGATGATGAACGAGAGCGCGTCGACCGCGTCGCCGTTGAGCAGGATCTCGAGCTTGACCAGATCGCCGACGTGATAGCCGGTCACCTCGTAGTCGAGCGAAGCGTAACCCTTGGTGCGCGACTTCAACTGGTCGAAGAAGTCGACGATGACCTCGATCAGCGGCATCTCGTACGTCAGGATCACGCGGCCGTCGTGGAGGTACTCCATGTTGGCGAGCGTGCCGCGGCGCGACTGGGTCATGTCCATGATCGCGCCGACGTAGTCGGGCGGCGCGATGATGGTGGCCTTCACGTACGGCTCTTCGATCTGGCGGATCAGCGTGGTCGCGGGCAGCTTCGAGGGGTTGTCGATCATCTCGATCGAGCCGTCGGTCATGGTGACCTGGAAGACGACCGAGGGCGACGTCGCGATCAGGTCGAGGTTATAGTTGCGCTCGAGCCGCTCCTGGACGATCTCCATGTGGAGCAGGCCGAGGAAGCCGCAGCGGAAGCCGAAGCCGAGCGCGACCGAGGTCTCGGGCTCGTAGACCAGCGCGCTGTCGTTGAGCTTCAGCTTCTCCAATGCGTCGCGCAGGTCGCTGTACTCCGCGCCTTCGTTCGGATAGAGGCCGCAGAACACCATCGGCACCGCCTTGCGATAGCCGGGCAGCGGCACGTGGGCGGCGTTGACCGACCCGGTGAGCGTATCGCCGACGTCGATATCGCCGAGCGACTTGACGTTCGCGATCACGTAGCCGACGTCGCCGAGGCCGAGCCGCCCGATCGGCTTCATGGCCGGCGTGAACGTGCCGACCTCGGTGCACTCGTAGACGCGCTGGTGGTGCATCGACATGAACTTGGTGCCCTGGCGAAGCTCGCCGTCGACCACGCGGACGTACGAGACGACGCCGCGGTACGAATCGAACTGGGCGTTGAACACGAGCGCCCGCAGGTGGTCGTCGTGCCCCTTGGGCGGCGGGATGCGCTTGACGATCGCCTCGAGGATCTCTTCGACGCCGATGCCGTTCTTGGCGCTGGCCAGGATGCAGTCGCTCTTCTCGATGACGAGCAGCTCCTCGACCTCGCGCATCACGCGCTCGGGGTCGGCGGCCGGCAGGTCGATCTTGTTGATGACCGGGATGATCGTCAGGTCGTGTTCGAGCGCGAGGTGGTAGTTGGCCAGCGTCTGGGCCTCGATGCCCTGCGCGGCGTCGATGATCAGCAGCGCGCCTTCGCACGCCGCGAGCGAACGAGAGACCTCGTACGAGAAGTCGACGTGGCCGGGCGTGTCGATCAGGTTGAGCGAGTACTTGTTCCCGTCCTGCGCCGGATATTCGAGCGTGACCGGATGCATGCGGATGGTGATGCCGCGCTCGCGCTCCAGGTCCATCTCGTCGAGGGCCTGTTCTTCGAGGTCGCGCTTGGCGATGGTCCGGGTGATCTCGAGCAGCCGGTCCGACAGGGTGGTCTTGCCGTGATCGATGTGCGCGATGATGCAGAAGTTGCGCGTCAGATCCGCCGTCAGCGAGCGGTGGGGGTTCTCCGGCTTCACCGCGTCAGATCCCGTAGCAGACGTTGAGCGAGAGCCGCCCGAGCAAGGGGACGACGATCAGCTGGATCACCAGGATCAACACCAGGAACGAGAGATCGAGACCGCCCATCGGCGGGATCACGCGCTGGAGCGGACGCAGCAGCGGCAGTACGAACGGATCCAGGTAGCGCTGGAAGCGCTGCAGATCAGGGATCCACGAGAGGATCGCGTACCCGATCAGGATCAGCGTGTACGCGCGCGCGAGCGCGATGAGGAGACCCGCGAGGTCGCAAGAGAGGTTCACGGGCGTTCTCGTTCTACGGAAGCGACGCTAGGACATTCGCGGGCACGCCGTTGAGGAACGGCGTGGGATCGATCGGCGTGCCGTCGTGCATCAACTGATAGTGCAGGTGCGGGCCGGTCGAGAAGCCGGTGTTGCCGGAGATGGCGATGTGCTCGCCTTTGTAGACGGACTGGCCGGCGTGTACGTCGATGCGCGAGAGGTGGGCGTACCACGACTGGTACCCGTTGCCGTGGTCGATGACGATCTTCTCGCCGTACGAGCCGTCGTAGTCGGCCGAGACGACCGTGCCGGCCGCGGAGGCGCGCACCGCCTGGTAGTCGGCGTTGAGGTCGACGCCCTTGTGGAACTCGACGTCCGGCGAGGTGCGGTAGCAGAAGCATCCGACGATGTCCGCGCCCGGCACCGGGTTGATGGATGGGATCGAGGCGAGCAGGCGGGCGCGGCTCAGTGCCGCGATGTGGCGCATGTTGAGGATGCGCATGGTCAGCGTCCGGTTCTCGTTCGAGACCGCGGCGAGCGCCTTCGAATCGGCGTCGAGCTGGTCGATGTGGCGGCCGACGGCGTCGACCTCGCCGGCCGGACGGGTCGATGAGGTCTTCTGCAGCTTCGGCGAGGTCGCCGACTTGGGCTTGACCCCGATCAGCTGCTGGATCTCCTGGTTCTGCTTCTGGACGCTCTGGATCTGGGTCCGCAGGGTGTCGGCCTTCTTGTCGATCTGCCGGATGGTCGCGGCTTGCGTCTGCAGCGACGCCACTTCGGCGTGCGCGCGCAGGGTCTGGACGCCCGCGAAGCCGAGCGAGCCGAAGGTCGCCGCGCCCAGCACGATGGCCGCCGCCACGATATGGCGACGGGTCAGCTCGAGCCGGTGCACTTTGTCGCCGCGATGCGGCACGATCTTGATGTAGTAACGATCTTTAAGCTTAATCATCCGCCGTCTTCATCCGCGGGCCAGCGCGATGGCACGAACTTCTTCTTCAGAAGCATTGGCGAGGGGTCGATAGGCTTCGACCGCCTTGCCGTACGTGCGCGTGTCGGTGCGCGAGTAGATGCTGGAGAGCACCACGCCGGTGCCTTCGCGATTGAGCAGAGCCAGGGCATACGACAGCTCGGAGCCCGTGTCGTCGAAGGCGTCGTAACGCACAAAGCCGACCCGCGAGATATCCGTATGGGCCAAAACGTCCAGTTCTCCTACCCGCTGGGCGACCCTTTCGTGGTCCTGCCGCAGCCCTGCCAGCCCGGATTCGATGCCGGCCAGCCGGGAAGAGGCCGGTCCTGCCGCCCCGCCCATGATCTCATCGTGGGTGCGGACCTCGGCCCCGAGGCGCTTGAGTCCCGGAGCCACGGCCGCGAAATGATAGATCGCCAGGGCGATGAGGGTGCCCGCCAATGCGGCCGCCGCTGCCAGATATGTGCTCTGCATACGCTCCTCAAAAGGACCACGACGAGGACCAGGTGGTCCACGGCACCCGCAACGATTCGCTTACCGTTGCTCCCTTCCGGGCCTGGCGGGGTTCACGAGGTTGCGCCGCGTGGAGCCCAGCCCCCGTCGATGGCCGGGCCATCATACCACGGGGGCCGCGCCCGCCCGCAACCCGCCTTGGTCGGAGCGGTCTGCCAGCCGGGTGGCAACGAGGGCATGGGCGACAAACGTTGCAATTACGGCCCGTCCACCATAAGGAGACTCGCGTGACCCACCGCTTCCTCATCCCCTCGACGCTCGCCGCAGTGGCCGCCATCGCGTTCGCGATCCCGGCCTCGGCCGCCGCGCCCGACGGCATCGACTGGCATCTGTCCGCCCCGCAGGTCAAGAGCTCGTGTGCAGCCCAGATCAAGCGGGCCGGCGCGCGGATCGACGCGATCGTCCGCTCGCGGAGCGCCCGCACGTTCGACACGGTCGTGCTTCCGCTGGAGAACGCGAGTTCCGATCTCAACGATAATTTGGTCTACCAGACGTTCGCGTACTATATGGCTCCCGACAAAGCCGTCCGCGACGCGTCGTCGGATTGCCAGAACGCGGTATCCGCCTTTCTCACCGACGTCTCCGCCCGGCCGGACCTCGAAAAGGCGGTCGCGGCGGCCGACAAGAGCGGCACGGCCAGATCGGTCTACGATAAGAAGCTGACGGCGTTGTGGCTGACGTCCCTGAAGCGTTCGGGCGCCGGACTCGCTCCGGCCGCGCGCGCGGAGTTCGTGAAGCTCTCCAACCAGCTCAACCAGCTCGGGATCGACTTCGGCACCAATCTCCAGAACGACAAGACCACCGTCACGTTCACCGCCGCCCAGACCGCCGGGATCCCGGCCGACATCGTCGCGAGCTTCACCAAGAACGCCGACGGCACGTATACCGTCGACGTCAACGAGTCGACCGCGAGTCTGACGGCCTATGCGACCGACGAGAGCGCGCGCAAGAAGTACTCGATCGCCTATAACACGCGCGGCGGTCAGGCCAACGTCGACATCCTCGAGAAGGCGATCGCCATCCGCGACCGGCTCGCGCATCTGATGGGCTACGAGAACTGGGCCGCGTACGTGCTGGCCGACCGGATGGCCGGCTCGCCGGCGCGCGTCTTCAAGTTCCTCGGCAACCTCGACACCGCGATCCTGCCGAAGGCGCGCGCCGAGTTCGAGAACCTCCGTCAGCTCAAAGCGGCCGACACGCACGATCCGAACGCCGTCCTCAACGCGTGGGACGTCAGCCACTACGACCACATCCTCAACAAGACCCAGTACGCGGTGGACACCGACGCGATCCGTCAGTACTTCCCCGTCCAGCACACGATCGATGCGGTTCTCAACATCTATCACACGCTCCTGACGATCGACTTCACGCAGGTCAAGAACGGCGACGCCTGGCTGCCGGAAGTGCTGGAGTATAAGGTCACCGACGGCAAGACCGGGAAGCTCTTGGGCTACACGTACTTCGACCTCTTCCCGCGCGACGGGAAGTTCGAGCACTTCGCCAACTGGCCGCTGGTCCCGTACCGCAAGACGGCGGACCGTTCGCGCGTCCCGGTCACGGCGATCCTGGGCAACTGGCCCAAGCCGGGCCCCGGCCAACCGGCGCTGCTCACTCACGACGACGTGGTCACGTTCTTCCACGAGTTCGGCCACAACCTGGCCGCGCTGCTGGGGACGGCGCCGTACGAGACGCTCTCGGGCGGCTTCCGTCAGGACTTCGTCGAGGCGCCTTCGCAGATGCTCGAGAACTTCGTGTGGCAGCCGTCGGTGCTCAAGCAGATCTCCTCGAACTGGAAGACGGGCGCGCCCCTTCCCGACGATCTGATCGCCAAGATGATCGCCGCGAGGTACGTGGACTACGCCTACTTCACAACCCGCCAGATCCAGTACGCGACCGTCGACATGGACTATCACACGATGGGGCCGCACGTCGACACCACCGCGGTCTGGGCCAAGGTGCAGTCCGAGACGACGCCGCTTGGGATGGTGCCGGGCACGCTTCCGCAGGCATCCTTCGGACATCTGTTCGGCTACGACGCCGGCTACTACGGCTACCTGTGGTCGCTGGTGTACGCGCAAGACATGTTCACCGCGTTCCAAAAGGGCGGCATCGAGAGCCCGGTCGTCGGCGCGCGGTACCGGACGGACATCTTGCAGCCCGCCCGGACCTACGAACCGGATGCGGAGATCGCGAAGTTCCTCGGACGGCCGATGAGCCCGGATGCGTTCTACGCGATCTTCGGGATCACCGACCCGTCCAAGAGCCCGTAGGCCTAGGCGCTACTGTTGTCGGGTGAACCCGGGCGGCACGCTGAAGAGCGCGTCCGCCTGGGGTTCCTCGTACCACTTCACGTTGCCGCGCTCGGTGACGGTCGCGAAGCCGCCGCCGTTCGCTCCGCCCGAAGCGACGCTCATCTTGAGATACATCTCGAGCCGGTCGGAGATGCTGCCGAAGCCGCTCATCGCGTTGTGCATGCGCGGCTTGCAGCCGCCGTGGACGATCACCGACTCCGGACTCGACGGCGCGTTGCCTCTGGGCAGCGGGCAGTACGGACGCGGCGGGACGATCTGCGAGACGTACGAGAGCGTCATGATCTTGAAGTCGCCGTTCGAACACGAACCGGTCGCGTTGGTGGCCGAGTACTCCATCGTCTTGTCCCATCCGACCGTCGGGATGCCCTCGAGCGTCTTGGGGCCGAGATTCGTCGCGGAGTTCTTGAACGTGATGTCGCCGGTTCCCGGCGCTTCGTTCTCGACGGTCGTCCGGCCGGGCCCGGCGTAGGAGGGCACGTTGGACGGCGGGCACTTGGGGGCGGTGTTGGCGATCGCGTACGTCTTGCGTGCCAGGTCGAGCGTGATGTACTGGTGCAGGTCGCACTTGGAGATGGTCGCCGTGCGGTTGACCGGATCGTCGGTCCGCAGCCAGTTCTTGTAGAACGTCAGCCGGGTGAGCGTGCCGAGCTGCATCTTCTTCATCGCGTTCATCGCGTTGGCGGCATAGCCGTCCGCGGCCGCCTGGCCGCCGTTATCGCCCTCGTCCCCGCTCGGAGCGCCCGTGACGACTTGCTGGATCACGCCGAAGAGTCCGTGTTTGCGCGGCGCCGGCGTGGGCGTCGCGGACGGCGCTACGGCGGCGGTCGACACGCCGCTCATGATCGCGGCATAGTCCGACGCGAACGCGCCCGGCGGCGGCGGCGTGTTCGGCGGGAGCGCCATGCGCACGATCTCGTCGTATTGGAGGGCGACCGGCTTTTTGGCGGCGGCGCCGGCATGCGTCTGCCAGAGCGCGGTCCCCACCACGGCTGCCGCGAGTGTCGCGGCGACGATGCGTATATTCATGCGGCGCCACTTCGCGCCGCAACACGGAAACCCGCGCACCGTGGCGAAGATTGGGCCATATGGCCGATACGACGATCAAAGTCCGCGAGAGCGGCCCCTATCTGATCACCGGGGACGTGACCCTGACGGACTGCGATGGCAATCCGTATCCCTTCTCGGGGACGGCCGCGCTCTGCCGGTGCGGCGGCTCGCAGACCAAGCCGTTCTGCGACGGCTCGCACAAGACGAACGGGTTCGCCGCGACGGAGCGGGCGACGGTCGCCCAGGCCCAGTAGCGATGCCGTCCTACGTGCGGGCCGGGTCGCTGCCGCACAAGCGCCACATCCAGTTCCGCCGGCCCGACGGCGGCCTCTACGCCGAGGAACTCTTCTCCACCAAGGGCTTCGAGAGCGTCTACTCGCTGCTCTATCACGCCGCGCCGCCGACCGCGACGCTCGACGTGCGCGCGTGGGACCGGCCCGAGATCGTCCTTTCGCCGAACGATCCGGTTCGCAACCGCCACTTCCTGACGGCCAAACTGCCGGCCGGCGGCGACGCGATCGCATCGCGCGTCCCGGTGCTGGGCAACGCCGACATCCTGATCTCGGTCGCGGAGTTCTCCGAGCCGATGGAGTACTTCTATCGCGAAGTGGGCGGCGACGAGCTGCTCTTCGTCCATCGCGGCGAGGGAACGCTCGAGACGCCGTTCGGCGAACTCGCGTACCGCGCCAACGATTATCTGGTGATCCCGAGCGGAACCACCTACCGCGTGCATCCGTCCTCGCGCACGCGCATGCTCGTCCATGCGTCCTCGGGGGCCGTCAAGATCCCGCGCCGCTACCGCAACGAGTTCGGCCAGCTCGAAGAGCACGCGCCCTATTACGAACGCGATTTCCGGGTCCCGTCGTTCAGGCCGCCGGTCGAAGCGCAGGGCGAATACGAGGTCCGCGTCACCAACGGCGGACGCGACGCCATCTACATCGTCCAGAACCATCCGTGCGACGTCGTCGGCTGGGACGGCTACTGCTATCCCTACGCCTTCAATCTCGAGGAGTTCGCGCCGATCACCGGCAAGCTGCACCAGCCGCCGCCCGCCCACGCGACCTTCGAGGCGCCGGGCGCAGCGTTCTGCGCGTTCGTGCCGCGTATGTTCGACTATCATCCGCAGGCCGTGCCGGTGCCCTACAACCATTCGAGCGTGGACTGCGACGAAGTGCTGTACTACGTCTCGGGCAACTTCATGAGCCGGCGCGGCGTCGAGGAGGGCTCGATCACGCTCCACGCGGCCGGCGCGCCCCACGGGCCGCAACCCGGCGCGGTCGAATCGAGCCTCGGCAAGACCTCGACCGACGAGATGGCCGTCATGGTCGACACGTTCACGCCCCTGATGATCGCCCAGGCCGTCGAACCCTGCGAAGACCGCACCTACTATCGTTCGTGGGTCGGACCGACTCCATGACGTCCGCCATGCTAGCGTTGCCGCTTCTGGTGGCGGCCGTCGCAAACGTCGCCGCTCCTGGGGTTTGCACCGTCGAGGCGGCGCCGATGTATTCCCCCGGCGTCCTGGCGTCGGCCGGCTCCGCGCACGCAGGCATCACCGTCCGCGTCGGCGTGCACGTGGACGACCTCGGGAAGCCGTCGCATCCGATCGTTCTGCGTTCGAGCGGGAACGCGGTGATAGACGCCGAGGCCGTGAAATCGTCCATGCAGACACCCTATGCACCGAAGCGCGTAAACTGCGACGCGGTTCCGGGCGAGGCGACGTTTGACGCGACGTTTGTGCCGGACGATCCTGTCGCCGCCCAACGCTTGGCGGCCGCTACGGCGCCGGCCCAGGCGCCCAGCCCGACGGTTTCTCCGGTGGCCGTGCAGCCGTGCTACCGTGAGATATCAACGGTCGCGCTGGATCAGGAGCCGTACCTCTCGGCAGGTGTCCCCAGGAACTTCGGCCCCGTGGATGTCCACGTCGACGTGCGCATCGAAGCCGACGGATCGGTGAGTTTCGCGAGTATCGCGGCATCGTCGGGAAATATGTTCCTCGACCAAGCCGCTTTGCATGCAGCACGCAAGACTACGTATGCGCCGAAGATAATCAACTGCATGGCGGTGCCTGCGACATACCACTTCGTCGAACGCTTCGCGCCCTAGCCACTCACGGTCGAGGTCTCTAGCGGACTTCTCGGGGCTTCTGCCCAGCCCGGGCGATGACCAGCCACAACCCGGCGACCAGCACGACGGCACCAGCTTCTCTCAGCCATGCGTTCCGAATGGCGACTTGGCTCGCGTCCTGGGCGATGGCGCTGCCGACGACGGCGCCGACGGGCGTAGTCGGGGCGGTGTAGGGATTCTGCAGGCCGGCCATTTCGCGCTGGTAGACGACGATGTTTCCGATGGTCAGGCCAGCGAACAAGACGACAGCGATCGCGGCGAGGCGCATATCCGGCTCGTACCCAGGCTCAGCCGGCGATCGTGCCGCGCGCGCTTCCGAAGCCGATGGACCGCGCGCCGGCCGCCTCGCAACGGCCGTGGATCGCGACCGCATCGCCATCCTCTAAGAACGTTCGCGTCTGGCCGCCCGGCAGCTGGATCGGATCGCGGCCGCGCCAGGTCAGTTCGATCAGGCTGCCGAGGCTTTCGCGGGTCGGGCCGCTGATCGTGCCGGAGGCGAACAGGTCGCCCGGGCGCGCGACGGCGCCGTTGACGGTCGCGTGCGCGAGCTGCTGCGCGATGTTCCAATACATGAACTTGTAGTTCGTCTCCGAGATGCGCTTGGTGGCGCCGCTCGCGGTCGTCAGATCGACGTCCAGCGCGACGTCGTAGTTCCACGCCTCGCCGGTCCGCAGGTAGTCGAGCGGCGGCGGCTCTTGCACGGGCCCGGCGACCCGGAACGGTTCGAGCGCGTCGAGCGTCACGATCCAGGGCGAGATGGTGGTCGCGAACGACTTGCCGAGGAACGGCCCAAGCGGCACGTATTCCCAGGCCTGGATATCGCGCGCGCTCCAATCGTTGACGATGCAGAGACCGAAGACGTGTTCGCGCGCCTCGGCGGCGGGGATCGGGCTCCCGAGCGCGTTGCCCGGGCCGGTGACGAAACCGATCTCGACCTCGATGTCGAGCAGACGCGTCGGACCGACGTCCGGCTGCGCCGCGTCGGGGGCCTTGCGCTGGCCGTGCGGGCGGCGGACCGGCGTGCCGTCGATGACGATCGTCCCGCTGCGGCCGTGGTAGCCGATCGGCATCCAGCGCCAGTTGGGCATCAGCGCCTCGCCGTCGGGCCGGAAGATCTTGCCAAGATTGGTGGCGTGCTCGATCGACGAGTAGAAATCGACGTAGTCGCCGACCTGCATCGGGACGACCATGCTCGCGGTCGAGCGCGGGACGAAGAACGCGCTGGCATCGCGCGCCCGCAGCGCGTCGTCGCCGCCTTCGCGCAGCAGATCGAAGAGCCGTTCGCGAACTGCGCGCCACGTAGCGCGGCCTGCTGCCAGGAACGGATTGAGACTCGCGGCCTGGAGCGTCGTCCGCTCGCAGGCCCCGTCCAGCAGGCCCTTCGCGGCGAGAGCGTGGAGGTCGAGGATGTGCTCGCCGATGGCAACGCCGAGATGCGGTTCGCCCTGGCAGAGAAACGCGCCGAACGGAAGGTTTTGGATCGGGAAGTCGCTCGCGGCGTCGACCGGGATCCACGACCGCGCGGCCGGATCGGTGGTACGGTCGCTCACGCGTCGGCCTCGGGGAGCAATCCCATCGTCTGCAGATCGGTCACCGGTTCGTCGACGCTGCACGATCCGTAGCCGACGAACGCCGCCTCGCGCATGGCCGCGATGGCCGCGGCGTCGTAGTGGCGGTCGCGCCATCCGAACGACGCGTCGCCGAACCGGAACGCGCGGGCGTCTTCTTCGCCAAGCGCCCCTTCGATCGCCATGGCCGGGTCGTCGTCGCGCGCGGCCAGCGCCGCCGCGATCAGGTTGAGGAAGCCGTGCATCGCGAATCCGGTCGCCGGGTCGACGCGTCGCACCGGGTGGTGAAGGCCGGCCGTCGCCTTGAACGGCACGCCGGCGGCGACCGCCGCGCGGATGAAGGCCGCCAGATCCTCGGGGGACGGGAACGCATCGGCGGTCGCACCACCGCACCGGACCTTGGCGCCCAGACGGTGACGCGCGAGCACGGTCATCGTCGCCGGCAGGGCATCGCGCCAACGCGCGTCGCGGAAGGGCTCGAGGTAGGCCGGCACGTCGCGGACACCGGCAGACGACGCAAGTGCGGCGTATTGGCCGATCGCCCCGTCGTAGGTGTCGCGCAGCGTCCGCAGCGCCGGCAGCGGGACTTCGATCGCGGCCAGCTGCAAACGCGGGTTCGCGGCGAGCACTTCCTGCGCCGTCGCGAGGCGCACGCGCGTCGCCTCGAACCATCCCAGCGCGTCGTTCGGGGCATCGAGGATGACCGACACGGGCAACGGGGCGGATCCGGCGTAGGCCGCCGCGAGGTCGGAGACTCGCGACGCGGGCACGATGAAGCGCCGCACCATCCAAGACTGTCTCGACGCGACCGCGGCGGCGTAGCCCGCCAACGCGTCGTCCATCGGGAGCGCGGCCGGCGGGAAGAGGCCGGCGTAATCGATCAAGCCGGCGAACGCGGCACGTGCGGTTGGAGTCACGCGGTCCCCTTCGCCACGTCGTCGTCGACGACCGTTCGCTCATCCGATGGTCGCCGCGCGAACGGCGCCGCCACCGATGCGACGACGATCGAGAGGAACGTCGCTCCGATCAAGCCGGCGAACTCGCTCGCATCGATCCGGCCGGCCGCCTGCGCCGCATTCGCCAGCACCATGTTGAACTCGCCCAGCGGCAAGAGCGCGATCGCCAGGCCGGTCGCGGCGGGCCACGCGAACTTCAACGCCCGCAACGTCGCGGTCCAGACCCCGAACCGCAGGAAGATCAGGATCGCACCGAGCGCCAGGACGGCCGGCCATGCGGCCAACACCGCGCGCACGTCGAGCGCCATCCCGAGGGCGACGAAGAACAGCATGAGGAACAGCTCGCGGAACGGCTTGACGACGGCCTGCGCGGTCCGGCTGCCGGCGGCCTCCGAGATGACCGCGCCCGCGACGAACGCGCCGAACTCGTAGGAGAGCCCGGCCTTGTGCCCGAGCCAGCCCGCGATCAGCGCGATCGCCGTGAACGTCGGGATCGACTGATCCGGGGTCGCGCGCCGGACGGCGGCCGCGACCAGACGGTGCAGCACGGTCGCGCCCAGCACGATCGCGATCGTGACGAAGACGATGCTGCTCGCGAGCGGCATCAGCAGGCCGGACGGCGTCAAGCGATCCGGCGGGGTGCCGGCCAGGACCAGGAGCGCGACCGCGAAGAGATCTTGCGCGATCAACAGCGCGATCGCGAGCCTGCCCGGGAACCGGCTGCGGATCCCGAGCACGTCGAGCAGCGCGACGCCGATCGCGGTGCTCGAGAGCGGCACGACCAACGCTGCCGTGACCGCATCGTGCACGCCGAAAAGACGCGCGACGAAGAACGAGCCGGCGCCGATGGCCGCCATCGCGGCGACGTTCGCAAGGAGCGGCGCCGCGCCGACGCGACGCAGTTCCGACGGCGCGAAGCCCAGTCCCAAGCTGAAGACGAGCAGGATCAGGCCGAGTTCCCCGAGACCCGAGAGGCTGCCGACGTCGGCGGTGATGCCCGGCGTGAACGGCCCGATCGCGACGCCCGCGACCAGATAGCCGATGACCGGCGTCAGGCGCGCCAAGCGCGCGAGATATCCGCCCGCGGCCGCGGCCACCACGCCGGCGGTCAGATCGACGAGGAAATGTGCGGTCGCATCCATCGAGCGGGTCAATTGCGACAGGGCCGTTCGAAATCATCCGCCAACAGGTACGACGCTATGACGTCCGCCACGCCGCCCGCCGCCGATCCGCTCTCGCACATCGACTGGGACTACATCGAGTTCTACGTCGGGAACGCCAAACAGGCGGCCCACTACTACATGACGGCCTTCGGCTTCGATCAACTCGCCTATGCGGGTCCCGAGACCGGCGTGAAGGACCGCGCCAGCTACCTGCTCGGGCAGAACCGCCTGCGCTTCATGCTCACCAGCAGCCTCCGTCCGGACGACGCGATCGCGCGGCACGTGATGGAGCACGGCGACGGCGTCAAGGATATCGCGATCCTGGTCGACGATTGCAAGGCGGCCTTCGCCGCCGCGGTCGCCGGCGGCGCGAGGCCGGTCTCCGAACCGGAGACGCTCTCCGACGAGAACGGCTCGATCGTCAAGGCGACCATCGCGACCTACGGCGAGACCGTGCACACGTTCGTCCAGCGCGACGCCTATCACGGCGTCTTCGCGCCGGGCTTCGTGGCCGCTCCGCGCTCGGTCGCGTTCGCGCAGAAGCCGGGACTGCAGTTCGTCGACCATTGCGTCGGCAACGTGGGCTGGGGCGAGATGGACGGCTGGGGCGACTACTACTCGAACGTCTTCGGATTCTCGCAGCTGGTCTCGTTCGACGACAAGGACATCTCGACCGACTACACGGCGCTCAAGTCCAAGGTGATGACCGACCCGCGGCATCGCGTCAAGTTCCCGATCAACGAGCCGGCCCACGGCAAGAAGAAATCGCAGATCGAGGAGTACCTGGATTTCTACCGCGGCGCCGGCGTCCAGCACATCGCGATCCGGACGGACGACATCGTCGCGACCATCCGCGCGCTCAAGACGAACGGCGTTGAGTTCCTCGACACGCCCGACGCCTACTACGACGAACTCGAAGCCCGCGTCGGCCACATCGACGAAGAGATCGCCATCCTGCGCGATCTGCGGATCCTGGTCGATCGCGACGATCTCGGCTACATGCTCCAGATCTTCACCAAGCCGCTCCAGGACCGCCCGACCGTCTTCTTCGAGATCATCCAGCGGAAAGGAAGCCTCTCGTTCGGCAAGGGCAACTTCAAGGCGCTGTTCGTCTCGATCGAAAAGGAACAAGAGAAGCGCGGGACGCTGTAGAACACTACGCGCTTATGCTCGCGACCCAACCGCTAATTCCTTACGTCGCCGTCGACGCGGTGATGCTCGAAGCGCGCGCCGCGTCCCTCGCCAAACGGTCGATCAAGACGACCGCCAAGCGGGCCGGCATCGACCTGGCCATCCGCTGCATGGACCTGACCACGCTCGAAGGCCGCGATTCCGAGGGCAAGGTCCGCTCCCTGTGCGCCAAGGCCATGACCCCCCGCCCGGGCTGGCCCGGGGTCCCGAGCGTGGCGGCCGTCTGCGTCTATCCCAATCTGGTCGCGATCGCCAAGGACGCCCTGCGCGGGAGCACCGTCAAGGTCGCCTCGGTCGCGACCTCGTTCCCGTCGGGCTTGGCCGACCTCAGCATCAAGCTGGCCGACACCGAGCAAGCGATCTCGGCCGGCGCCGATGAGATCGACATGGTCATCGACCGCGGTGCCTTCCTTTCGGGCTACGAACGCAAGGTGTTCGACGAGATCCTCGCCGTCAAGGCCGTCTGCGGCGACCGCGCCCACCTCAAGGTCATCCTCGAGACCGGCGAGCTGGGCAGCTACGAGAACACCCGTCGCGCCAGCGACCTGGCGCTCGAAGCCGGCGCCGACACCATCAAGACCTCGACCGGCAAGGTCGGCACCAACGCCACCTTCCCGACCGCGCTGGTGATGTGCGAGGCGATCCGCGACTTCGCGCGGCGGACCGGCCAGCGCCGCGGCCTCAAGGTGGCCGGCGGCGTCAAGACCACGAAACAGGCGCTGACGTACCTGGTGATCGTCAACGAGACGCTCGGGCCGCAATGGCTCGATCCCGACCTGTTCCGGATCGGCGCGTCGACCCTGCTCGACGATCTCCTGATGCAGCTTGAAAAGCTCGACACCGGCAGCTACGCCGGCGCCGACTACATCCCGAAAGACTAAGACGACAGCATGGCAATATTCGAGTACGCCGCGGCACCGGAGTCGGTCCGCCCGAAGATCCGCGAGCAGTACGGACTGTTCATCGACGGCGGCTGGGCCGCGCCCGAAGGCGCGGAGTACTTCCCGACGATCAATCCGGCGAACGAAGAGCATCTCGCGCTGGTCGGCCAGGCGACCGCCGCCGACGTCGACAGCGCCGTGCGCGCCGCGCGCAAAGCCTACGATAAGTACTGGCGCAAGATGAAGCCGGCCGACCGGGCCAAATACATCTATCGCATCGCGCGCGCCATCACCGAGCGTTCGCGCGAGCTGGCCGTGCTCGAGACCCTCGACGGCGGCAAGCCGATCAAAGAAGCGCGCGACTTCGACATCCCGACCGCAGCGGCGCACTTCCAGTACTACGCCGGCTGGGCGGACAAGCTGGAATGGGCCATGCGCGCGGGTCAGGCGCCCGACCCGCTGGGCGTCTGCGGCCAGATCGTGCCCTGGAACTTCCCGCTCCTGATGGCGGCATGGAAGCTCGCCCCGGCGCTCGCGTGCGGCAACACGGTCGTGCTCAAGCCGGCCGAGACCACCCCGCTGACGGCGCTCGCGCTCGCGCAGATCATCCGCGAGTGCGACCTGCCGCCTGGCGTCGTCAACGTGGTCACCGGCGACGGCCGCACCGGCGCCGCGCTGGTCGAGCATCCCGACGTCGACAAGATCGCCTTCACCGGATCGACCGAGGTCGGCAAGATCATCGCGCGCAGCCTGGCGGGCACCGGCAAGCGTTTGACCCTCGAACTCGGCGGCAAGGCCGCCAACATCGTCTTCGCCGACGCGCCGATGGATCAGGCCATCGAAGGCATCGTCAACGGCATCTACTTCAACCAGGGCCACGTGTGCTGCGCCGGTTCGCGCCTGCTCGTCGAAGAGCGCGCGCACGAAGAGGTGATCGTCCGCCTGACCGAGCGCATCCAGACGCTCCGGCTGGGCGACCCGATGGACAAGAACACCGACATCGGCGCGATCAACTCTCGCGAACAGCTCGACCGCATCAAGGAGCTGGTCGGCAGCGGTATCGACCAGGGCGCGACGCTCGTCCAGCAGCAGTGCGAACTGCCGGGCAAGGGCTTCTTCTTCCCCGCATCGTTCTTCACCAACGTGCAGACCTCGCACCGCATCGCGCGCGAAGAGATCTTCGGCCCGGTGCTCTCGGTGCTCACCTTCCGCACGCCCGAAGAGGCGATCGAGAAGGCCAACAACACGCCGTACGGGCTCTCCGCCGGCATCTGGACGGACAAGGGCTCTAAGAACATGTGGGTCGCCGGCCAGCTGCGCGCGGGCGTCGTCTGGTGCAACACGTTCAACCAGTTCGACCCGACCTCGCCGTTCGGCGGCTTCCGCGAATCCGGATTCGGACGCGAAGGCGGCGTCCACGGTCTGCGCGAGTACTTGGCCCACTAATACCCGTGAAGGCGCCGCGAGCCATCTCAGACGAAGGGGCCGCGGCCGGGGAAGAACGCTTCCGCGCGCTCTTCCAGTACAGCCCGGACGTCATCTTGGTCTTCGACCGCGACGGCATCATCACGGACGTCAACGCCGCGGTCGCGCGTCTCGGGACGATCTCGCGCGAGAGCATGATCGGTCGCCACTTCGCCTATCTGACCACGCCGGACGAGCGCGAGCGCAACCAGCACTTCTTCGACCGCGCGATCGCGGGCGAGACCTGCTTCTACGAGACGTTCGCGCGGACGCGCGGCGAGCGGCCACTGTCGGTCTCGCTGACCGTCGTCCCGTTCTACACCGGTGCCGAGGTCACCGGCGCCTTCGCGATCATCCGGGACGTCACGTTCGAACGCGATGCCGCCCGCCGCATCCGCGAGCAGAGCCGCGCGCTCATCGAGAACGAACTGCGCCTGCGCTCGCTGTTCGCCAACTTCCCGGACGGCATGGTGGCGGTGGACCGCGACGGCACCATCGCCGACGTCAACGACGCGTGTCTGCGGATCGGCGACTTCCCGCGCGACCGCGTGATCGGCGCGCACTTCGGCGACTTCACCATATCGTCGGAGCGCGACGCCGTCTTCAGCCGCTTCGAGCGCGCCCTCGCAGGCGAGACGCTGACGTTCGACCTGCACTCCTTCCGCGTGGACGGCTCGCCCCTCGAACTCTTCGCGACCCTGATCCCGCAGCGCGAAGGCGACGAGGTCGTCGGGGCCTACGCCGTCGTCCAGGACGTCACCGATCGGCGGACGGCCGAACGCCGCGCCGGCACCGCCGTCCAGCGTCTGCGCGATCTCTACGACATCGCCGCCAGTTCCGAGTACTCGCACGCACGTCTGCACGCGACGCTGGAACTGGGGTGCGGCGCGTTCGGCTTGGACGCGGGGGCGATCGTCGAGTGCGGCGTCGATACCGTCATGGAGAGCCGCTACGCGGTGACGGATCGTCCTGCGGTCGCCGACGAGGTGCTCTTCGCGCTCGCGCGCCGTGCGATGGACGATCCCGGCCCGAGCGCCATCGTCCTGGACCGCCAGGGCTTGGGCATCAAGATCGTGGTCAACGGCGAGCCCTTCGGGGCGATCGTGTTCGCCACGGCCGGCGAACGCGCGCCGGCCTTCGAGGAGACCGACGCCGACCTGCTCGGCCTGATCGCGACCCTGCTCGGCAGCGCCATCGACCGGCGCCGCGCACGCGCCCATCTGCGCGCGCTGGCCTATTACGATACGCTCACCGGTCTGCCCAACCGGGTCTCGGTCCACGAGCGCCTGCGGGATGCGCTGGAGGTCGCGCAATCCCGGATGGAGCGCGTCGGCGTGCTGGTCCTCGACCTCGACCGCTTCAAAGACGTCAACGAGACGCTCGGCCACGCGCGCGGCGACATGCTGCTCACGCAGGTGGCGGAGCGCCTCAAGCGCGAGCTGTGGCAGCGTTCGACCGTCGCCCGCATGGGCGGCGACGAGTTCGTGCTGATCGTGCCCGACTGCGGCGAGATCGAGAACGTGCGGGACGTCGCGGACCGGGTGCTCGCCATCCTCGCCGAGCCGTTCGCGCTCGACGAGTACGAGCAGTTCGTCTCGGCCTCGGTCGGCATCGCGATCTACCCGGAGCACGGCAGCGACGATCAGACGCTGGTCAAGAACGCCGACATCGCGATGTACCGCGCCAAGGATCGCGGACGCAACACCTCGTTCGTCTACAACTCGTCGCTGGAGGCGCCGATCCACATGCGCCTGTCGCAGGAGCGGCTACTCCGGCGGGCGCTCGACGTCGGCGAGTTCGAGGTCTTCTACCAGCCGCAAATCGACCTGCGGACCGGGGCGATCGTCAGCGTCGAAGCACTGGTGCGCTGGAACCATCCCAAGAGCGGGCTGATCGCGCCCGCGCATTTCATCCCGAGCGCCGAGATCAGCGGCTTGATCGTGCCGCTCGGCGACTGGGTGCTGGCGACCGCCGCCAAACAGGTCCGACAGTGGCAGGCCGCGCTCGGCCCGCTCCGGCTCGCCGTCAATCTCTCGCCCAAGCAGTTCCACCAGCGCGATCTGCGCGCGCGCGTCATCGACAGCCTTAACGCGGCCGGCCTCGACCCGCACGCGCTCGAACTCGAGATCACCGAGTCGGCCGCCATGTCCGACGCCGATTCGACCGTCAACATCGTGCGCGATCTCAAGAACGCCGGGGTCCGCTTCGCGGTCGACGACTTCGGCACGGGCTACTCGTCGCTCGGCTATCTGCGCCGCTTCGACATCGACGTCTTGAAGATCGACCGCTCCTTCGTCACGGGCATCGGCGTCCAGCCGAGCGACGAGACCATCGTCCGGACGGTCCTGGCGATGGCCCACAGCCTGGGGCTCGAAGTCGTCGCCGAAGGGGTCGAGACCGAGGCCCAGATGGCCTTTCTGCGGCAGCACGAATGCGATCTCGTCCAGGGCCACGTGGTCGCCCCGGCACTGCCCGCGAAAAAACTCGAGGCGCTCCTGCGGGGACGCCGAGGAGCTACCGCCCCGGCAGGGTAAGGGGGGCTTCCATGGACATGCTCGTCTCGCCGTCGCCGGCTCTGGACCGAGAGCTCCTTGCCGGCCGGTATCGCCGCAATCGCGAGCGCTCCGCGCAGCTCTTCGGATTGATCGACCCGAGCGCATTCGAAGACCGTCCGATCCCGCTGCGCCATCCGTTCGTGTTCTATGCCGGGCATCTGCCCGCGTTCAGCTTCCTCACCCTCAACGAACGCGCGCTCCAGCAAGAGTCGATCGACCGCCGGCTGGAAAAGCTCTTCGAGCGCGGCATCGATCCGTCGTCGTTGGATGCGGCCGCGCGCCTGGGACGCAGCGACTGGCCGTCGCGCGCCGAGGTCGAGGCGTTCGCCGCCGCCTGCGACGCCCGCGTCTACGACGCGCTCGCCCACGCGCGTCTGATCGATCCGACGGTCCCGCGTCTGGTGCGCGGCCAATCGGTCTACAACATCCTCGAACACGAACAGATGCATCACGAGACGCTGACGTACATCATCCATCAGCTGGACGGAGCGAAGAAAGGCCGGGTGGCGCAGACCCACCGCGATACGCCGCCGCCGCCGAACGACGCGGTGCGCGTCGATGCGGGCGTCGCGACGTTGGGCGCCGATCCCGACGAGATCCCGTTCGGCTGGGACAACGAGTTCGGCCGTACCCTCGAGCAGGTCCCGGCCTTCTCCATCCAGCGCTATCCGGTCACCAACGGCGACTGGCTCGCATTTGTGGCCGACGGCGGGGCGCCGCCCGCGTTCTGGATCGACCGCGACGGCTCGTGGTATCTGCGCGGCGTCTTCGACGAGATCCCGCTCCCGCTCTCGTGGCCCGTCTACGTCACCCACGACCAGGCCGAAGCGTACGCGCGCTGGGCCGGGATGCGACTCCCCACCGAGGCCGAGTACCATCGCGCCGCTTTCGGTACGCCCGACGGCGACGAACGGCCCTTCCCTTGGGGGAGCGACCAGCCGGGACCGGCGCACGGCAACTTCGATTTCCAACGCTTCGACCCCGAGCCGGTCGACGCGCATCCGGCCGGTGCGAGCGCCTGGGGCGTGCACGATCTGATCGGCAACGGCTGGGAGTGGACGTCGACGCCGTTCGGCCCGTTCCCGGGCTTCGCGCCGATGGCGTCGTATCCGCAATATTCGGCCGACTTCTTCGACGGCAAGCACTACGTGATGAAGGGCGCTTCGCCAGTCACCGCGCGCGAGCTGATCCGCCGGTCGTTCCGCAACTGGTTCTACGCCGACTATCCCTACATGTACGCCAAGTTCCGCTGCGTCGAGGTTTGATGAGACGTCTGTTCACCGCGCTCGCGATCGTCGGTCTGACGTTCGGGGGCGTCGCCTGCTCGCGACCCGGCCCCGTCCAGACCCGGACCGGCATCCTGCGGATCGGTCTGCCGATCGCGCCGCAGAACCTCAACGGGATCCTGGCCCAGAACACCAACGAGGTCTTCGTCGACGGCCTGATCTACTCGCAGCTGGTCACGCTCGACGACAAGGGGAACGAGGTCCCGGATCTGGCATCGGTCGTCCCGACGCTGGCCAATGGCGGTATCTCCAAAGACGGCCTGACCATCACCTACCATCTGCGGACCGGCGTGAAGTGGCACGACGGCGTGCCCTTCTCCAGCAAGGACGTCGCCTTCAGCTGGCGCGCGGTCATGAACCCGAACAACAACGTGGTCGCGCGTCACGGGTTCGACCAGGTCGCCTCGGTCTCGACCCCGGACGCGGCGACGGTCGTCTTCCACATGAAGCGCGTCTTCCCGCCGGCCATCGAAGCGCTCTTCGGCTTGAGCGATTCGCCGACGTTCATCCTTCCGGAACATCTGCTCGGCAAGGACGCGACCCTCAACGCGATCGCGTTCAACGCGAATCCGATCGGCACCGGACCCTTCAAGTTCGGCCGCTGGCTGCGAGGCGACCAGATCATCCTCACCGCCAACCCCGACTACTTCTTGGGGAAGCCGAAGCTGGATCGGATCGTGCTCAAGCTGATCCCGGACGCGAACACGACCGAATCCGAACTGCGATCGAACGACATCGATCTCGCCTTCGAGCTGACCGGGACCAACTTCCACAGCTTCGCGAACGATCCGAAGTTCGTGCGCACCAACGCGCACGCTCCGTCGTTCACGGCGATCCTCTTCAACACCACGCGCGCGCCGTTCACCGACCTTCGCGTTCGGCGCGCGCTCGCCATGGCGATCGACCGGCCGAGGATGGCGACGACCGACACCTACGGATCGGGATCGCTCGCGTCGGCCGATCTCACGCCGTTCTCATGGGCGTTCGATCCGTCGCTCGCGCCGATCCCTTACGACCCGAAGGCCGCCGGGGCGCTCCTCGACGCCGCCGGCTGGCGTATCGGGTCGAACGGCCTTCGCGCTAAGAACGGTGCGCCGATGAGCATTCAACTGACCTACGGGCAGGGCAGCCAGACCGCGAGGACGATCGCGGAACAGGTCCAGGCGCAGCTCAAACAGATCGGCATCGATCTGACCACCAAGAGCTACGACTACTCGGTCCTCTACGCCGCCGCGCAGAACGGCGGGATCTTCAATACCGGGCATTACGATATGGCCGTATACTCGTGGATCTCGGGCGGCGATCCGGACGACTCGTCGCAGTGGCTTTCGAGCAACATCCCGCCGAACGGCAACAACGTGACCTGGTATCGCTCGCCCGCGATGGACGCCGCCCAGAGGGCCGCCCTCGCGACCTTCGACCGCTCGGCCCGCAAGCGCGCCTACGGCGCCATCGAGCGACTGCTCCTCACCGACATCCCGGGCACGTTCATCTATTATCAGGGCGAACGTTTCGTGGCGACGCCCGGGCTCGAGGGGTTTGCGCCGAACGGCCTCAACGCCGCCTGGAACGCCTACCGATGGAGCATCTAGGGCCCGCACCCCGCTCCGTCTAATCCTAGGGGCTTCCACTTCCCCAAGGAGCAAGGCTTTGACCGAGATCGCTACGGCGAAGAAGGTTCCGATCACCGTCGCGCACGGCGACGGCATCGGACCCGAGATCATGGATGCGACCCTGCGCATCATCATCGCGGCGGGCGCCGCACTGGACATCGAGACCATCGCGATCGGCGAATCCGTCTACAACGCCGGCTTGAGCAACGGCATCGAGCCCAGCTCCTGGGAATCTCTGCGCCGCACCAAGGTGTTCCTCAAGGCGCCGATCACGACGCCGCAGGGCGGCGGCTTCAAGTCGCTCAACGTGACCGTCCGCAAGACCCTGGGCATGTACGCCAACGTCCGCCCGTGCGCGTCGCTCTTCCCGTACGTCGCGACCAAGCATCCGAAGATGAACCTGGTGATCGTCCGCGAGAACGAGGAAGACGTCTACGGCGGCATCGAGCACCGCCAGACCCAGCAGGTCACCCAGTGCCTCAAGCTGATCTCGCGCCCGGGCAGCGAGCGGATCGTTCGCTACGCGTTCGAATATGCGCGCGCCAATAAGCGCAAGAAAGTCACGTGCTTCACCAAAGACAACATCATGAAGATCACGGACGGTCTGTTCCATAAGGTCTTCGACGAGATATCCAAGGAGTATCCGGAGATCGAGGCCGAGCATTGGATCGTCGATATCGGCGCGGCCAAGATGGCCGATACGCCCGAGGCGTTCGACGTGCTGGTGATGCCGAATCTCTACGGCGACGTGCTCTCCGACGTGGCCGCCCAGATCACGGGCTCGGTCGGCCTGGCCGGATCGGCCAACATCGGCGACCACTGCTCGATGTTCGAGGCGATCCACGGCTCCGCGCCGCGCCGGGCGGGTCAGAACATGGCCAACCCGTCGGGCCTGTTCCACGGCGCGCTGCTGATGCTCTCGCACATCGGTCAGGGCGACGTCGCCGAGAAGGCGCACAACGCGTGGCTCCGCACGATCGAGGACGGCATCCACACGTACGACATCTACAAAGAAGGCACCAGCAAAGAGAAGGTCGGCACGAAGGAGTTCGCGGACGCGATCATCGCGCGACTCGGCCAGAAGCCGCAGCATTTGGCCCCGGCGGAATACGCCAAAGATGCGGTCCTGGACCTCTCGGTGCGACCGGCCGGCGCTTCGTCCAAGAAGCAGCGCGTCGGCGTCGACCTCTACATCGACAAGCCGAACGGCGACCCGGACGAGATCGCCGCGGGCCTGGAGAAGCTCGGCGTCGCCGGTGCGAAGCTGGTCGTGATCGCGAACCGCGGCACGAAGGTCTGGCCCGATGGCAACCCCGACACGTTCTGGAGCGACCACTGGTCGTGCCGGTTCGAATCGGACGGCGGCGCGTTCGACGGATCGACCGTCGCGAAACTCGTCGCGGGCGCGAGCGACGCCGGTTTCGACGTCGTCAAGACCGAGGGACTCTACACGTTCGACGGAGAGCGCGGCTACTCGCTCGCCCAAGGTCAGTAGGAGCGAAAGGCGGCGCGGAACCGGACTGCACGCCGCAGCCGGAGTCCGCGCCCCCGCGTCGGCGCTAGAACGCCTTCGCCAGATTTTCGAGGATCGACGTCCAGCCCTTTGCGTGATTGTCGCGCGACGACTCGTCGCGCAGGGCCGAATGCGTCAGGACGAGCTCCGTCTTCTCGCCGCGCGGAATGAGATCGAGGGTCACGAGCGTCTGGTGCATCTCCGACGCATCGTCTTCGTCCCACGTCCACGTGAACGCGATGCGGTCGTACGGACGCATCTCGGTGTACGTGCCGCGCACGATCATCGGGCCGTCGTCGAGGATCATCTCGATGCTGTACGCCCCACCGACGCGTGCGTCGGCCGAGACCGCGCCCAGCCCCACGCCTTCGGGGGCGATGAACGTCTTCATGATCTCCGGCGTGGTCCAGGCGGTATAGACGCGCTCCTGCGACGCGCCGATGGTATGGCGCAGGACCAGGGTGGTGGGAGCGGTCATCGTTGTTTCGATCATGGCGTCGATTCCTTATCGTCGGTAGTGAGGAAGTGGGCGTCGAGGCGTTCGAGCGCTCCGAGCCAGTACTGCCGTTGGGTCTCCATCCAGGCCGCTGCGCTGCGCATCGCTTTCGGCGTGAGTCGGAGGACGTGTTCGCGACCGCGCACGGCGCGGACGATGAGGCCGGATCGTTCGAGGACCTTCACGTGTTTCGAGGCGGCCGGTTGAGAGATCGGTAAGCCCTCGGCCACCTCGCCCACGGTCATCGGCCGGCGGGCGAGCCGCTCCACCATCGTGCGACGGTGCGGATCCGAAAGAGCGGAGAAGACGAGATCGAGCCCCTGCGAACGCATCACCAGTTGGTTATACATTAAGGCCGGCGGAATGTCAACGTACGAGCGAAAGCCCCACCACGGCGGCGACCTCGATCAGCACCACGCAAGCGCCGTACACGTCGCCGCTCTCCGCGCCGCCCAGCCGTGCGGTCGCCCAGCGTTTGAGGGCGAAAGCGGCGAGCGTTGTCGGCAGGGCGAGCCCGCCGTAGAGCGGCGCGATCGCCGGACGTCGCGGAACGTCGAGATTCGCGACCACCGCCATCCGCGCGAGCGTCATGACGGCCGCCATCGCACCGATGCTACCCCAGCCGCCGAGCCGATCGTACGGGAACCGCGAGAGCGCCGCGAGGCCCACGGCGGCGACGACCGCGCCGCCGGCGAACGCGAACGTGCCGTGCCGTGGATCCCTGAGGATCTCGCGACGGCGTTCGATCGTCACGCTCGCGAGCAGCGCGTCGCAGCAATCGAGGAAACCGTCCAGATGCAGCGCACCCGTCAGGACGACGGCCAGCCCGAACGGAACGACCGCGCCCCACGGAGCGCCGGCGTAGCGCCAGGCGAGCCAGCCGCAGCCGCCGCAGATCGCGCCGACCAGCGCACCTGCGATCGGGAACCAGGCGAACGCCCCACGGTCCGGCGGGCCGTCCATCCGGTCTGCGGGGAGGATGGTGAAGTACGCGAGCGCGCGCCGCGCCGCGTTCACGTGTGCGCGGGGTCTGCCGCCGTCGCGACGCCCGCCTCGGCGAACGTCTTCATCTCGCGGATCATCCGGGCGGCGGCTTCGACGACCGGCATCGCCAACGCCGCGCCGCTCGCCTCGCCGAGGCGCAGATCCAAGTCGAAGAGCGGAACGAGTCCGAGCCCGCGCAGCGCGACCTCGTGCCCGCGTTCGCGCGAGCGATGCGAGGCGATGCAGTAGTCGATCGACTCGGGAGCGATGCGCTGCGCGAGGAGCGCCGCCGCCGAGACGATGAAGCCGTCGAGCACGACCGGGACGCGCGCCTTGGCGGCGCCGAGCAGCGCGCCGGCCAGCCCGACGATCTCGAACCCGCCGACCTCACCTGCGACGTTGCGCCAGTCGGCGGTGTGCGTGCGCGACACGCCGGCCCGGATGGCGGCGAGCTTGCGCGCGAAACCGGCGTCGTCGATGCCCGTGCCGCGACCGGCGATGTCGTCGGGTTCGACGTCCAACAGCGCGCAGATCGTCGCCGCAGCCGAGGTCGTGTTGCCGATCCCCATGTCGCCGAGTGCGAGGAGTTCGCAATCCGTCGCCGTCCGGACCGCTTCGAACGCGGCGACGCCGGCGCCGAGCGCCGCGTCGACCTGCTCGGGCGTCATGGCGGCCTCGCGCGCGAAGTTCTTGGTGCCACGCGCGACCGCGTGCTGCAGAAGGCGGGGATGGCCGGGCAGCGGGCTCGCGATACCGAAGTCGGCGACGTAGACCTCGGCGCGCGCCGCGCGCGCGAGCGCGTTGATGGCGGCGAATCCACCGAGGAAGGCGCCCACCATCTGCGGCGTCACCTCGCTCGGATAGGCGCTCACGCCCTCTGCGGTCACGCCGTGATCGCCGGCGCCGACCAGGATGGCGCGCCGCTCGTAGTTCGACGGCGGCGTCCCGCCGGCGATGGCGGCCAGACGCTCGGCCAGGTCCTCGAGACGCCCCAAGCTGCCGACGGGTTTGGTCAGCGCGTCGATGCGCTCGCGGGCCGCGCGCGCCGCGTCGCGCGAGACGGGATCAATCGAGATGGCGAACATCGTCCAGACCCATTAGTCGCGGCCGCCTGGAATCCATCGCGATCCGGGTGATCGAAGCCGGCGTCAGACGGACGGCGCTCAGGTCGACCTCGTGGCCCACGAGGATATCGAGCAGCGCATGGAGCGCGCCGGCGTGGGTGACGAACGCGACCGTGCCGGCCCGCTGCCGATACGCCTCGAGGACGGCCCCGACCCGCTCGCGGACCGCGTCGAACCGTTCGCCGCCGGTCGGCCGGTACTCGCGCACGGATGAGAACGCCATGTCCCGCGCGACCGGGAAGCGCGCGACGATCTCGTCCCACGTAAGGCCCTCCCACTCGCCGAATGCGAACTCGCGCAGACGCGCGTCGGGCACGACCTCGAGGGCGTGGCGCCCGGCGATGGCCGAGGCGGTCTCGAACGCGCGCGAAAGATCGCTCGAGACGATCGCCTCGAGCGGCGCGGCGGAGAGGGCCTCGGCGGTCGCATGCGCTTGCGCGCGGCCTTCGTCGGAGAGCGGGATATCGCTCTGACCTTGAAAGCGGCGCGCGGCGTTCCATTCGGTGCGGCCGTGCCGCACCAGGATCAGTTCGCGGATCGGCGGTTACGCGTACTGGTCGAGAAGGTCGAGCATGTCGTTGGCGTGCTCTTCTTCCACCGCGAGGATGCCCTCCATCATGCGGCGCGACGTCGGGTCCTTCTCGCCCAGGAACCGGATGATCTCGGTGTAGGACTCGATCGCGATCCGTTCGGCGACCAAGTTCTCCTTCACCATGTCGGCCAGGTCCTTGCCTTCGACGTACTGCGAGTGGCTGCGCGTCGCGAGGCCCTCGGGATTGAAGTCCGGATCGTGGCCGAGCTGGGTGATGCGCTCGGCGATCTGGTCGGCGTGCCCCTGCTCTTCGTGGGCGTGCTGGAGGAACTCGGCCGCGACCGCGTCTTTGTTCATGCCTTTGGCGGTATAGAAGTGCCGCTTGTAGCGCAGGACGCAGACGATCTCGGTCGCGAGCGCTTGATTGAGCACGTCGCAGACGACTTTGGCGTCGGCGCCGTAGCTCGAGGTGACGGCGCCCTTGGAGATATTGGCGCGTGCCCGGCGCCGAAGCTCTTTGACGTCGGACAAGAACGGCTGTGATTTGGCTGCTGCCACGTTCGCTCCTCAATCGGCGGGAAATGCTGTTCTCGCCCTACTCTACCAACATCCGCGAGGCCTTCCGGCCGTCCCCGTCGTAACGTGCCGGGTGGCTAAACATGAGGACGTGCGGCTCGATGTCCGCAAGATGTACAAGCTCTTCATCGGCGGTGCATTCGTGCGCTCCGAATCCGGACGGAGCGATCCCCTCTGGGACGGCAAGGCCTTCGGCGCCAACATCGCCCGAGCGTCGCGCAAGGACGTCCGCGATGCGGTCGTCGCGGCCCGGGGCGCCCAGGGCAAATGGTCCAAGACGGCGCCCGCGCTCCGCGGACTGATCCTGTACCGGCTGGCCGAGATGATGGAAGCCCGGCGCGAAGAGTTCCCCAAAGACCAGATCGACGCCGCTATCGACCGGATCGTCTGGTATGCCGGCTGGTGCGATAAGTACTCGGCGCTGCTCTCGAGCCGCAACCCGGTCGCCGGCCCGCACTTCAACTTCTCCACCGTCGAGGCCACCGGCGTCGTCGGCGTGATGGCGCCCGACAAGCTCGGCCTGCTCGGCTTGGTCTCGGTCGTCATCCCCGCGCTCGTCTCCGGCAACGCCGTCGTCGCGGTCGCGTCCGAGACGGATCCGCGCACCGCGATCGTGTTCGCCGAGGCGCTCGCCACCAGCGACCTGCCGGCGGGCGTCGTCAACATCCTCACCGGCCAGCGCGCCGAACTCGGCCCGATCCTCGCCAAGCACATGGACGTCAACGCGCTCGGCTTCGAGGACGTCGATGCCGATCTGACGATCGCGCTGCAGCGCTCGGCCGCGGACAACGTCAAGCGCGTACGCGTCTGGCCGAAGCGCTCCGCCGACGAATGGGCCGCGCCGTCCGCGCAGAGCCTCGACGATATCGCGCAGTACTGCGAAGTCAAGACCATCTGGCATCCCGCCGGCGTGTGAACCTCGCGGAGGGACGCGCGCGCGCCGAGATCGTGCGCTACGGCCGGCTTCTCTGGGATCGCCGGCTGGTGACCGGTTCCAGCGGCAACGTCTCGGTCCGCCTCGACGACGGCGACGTCCTGGTGACGCCCTCCGGCCTCTCGCTGCGCGACCTCTCCGAGGCGGCCGTCGTGCGCGTCGATCAGCACGGCGCACCCCGCGCGTCCGGCCAGCGTCCTACGAGCGAACTTCCGCTCCATCTCGCCGCGTATGCGGCGCGCCCCGACGCCGCGTGCATCGTGCATACCCATCCGACGTTCTGCGTGGTTTGGTCGAAGGTCGGCTCGATCTTCCCGCGCGACACGGTCGGCGCACGCGAGACGCTCGGACCGGTCGCGTGGACCGCGTATCGCGAACCCGGAACCGTCGATCTGGCAGAACTGTGCGCGACGGAGTTCGCGCGCGGCTTCGACACCGTGCTCATGGAACGGCACGGCGTCTCGGTCGTAGCCGACACGCTCGAGCGCGCCTTCGTGCTGACGGACCTGGCCGAAGAGGCGGCCCGGATCGCCTACTTCGCCCGGCTCGCGAACCTCACGGAATGACGCGGAGCAGTTCGTTCAGGGGCTCGTCGGTCGCCCAGATGGCGCCGTCCGGTCCGAGCGCGATGCCCGCGATGGCGCCGCCGTTGGTCGATACCGGCGCAGCGACGCCGGTCGCGAACGGAACCCGGTAGATCTTGCCGTCGTCGGTCCCGTAGTAGAGATCGGCGTTCGGGCCGCACGCAAGCGCGGTCATCTTCCCGGTGATGGCGTGGGTCGAGAGCGAGCCCCCCGAGACCCGGCCGAGGGCGGTCGAACCGTCGCTCCCGTCCACGTCGATGAAGTACAGATCGCCGCCCGGGCAATCGACGATGGCGGTGCCGTAGTGGCCGGCCGCAAGATCGATCACCGCATCGGGTCCGCTCCCGCCGATATCGCCCGGCGCCATCGAGCCGATCCCGCCGTGCACCGGCGCGTCGAACGTATAGTGCAGGTCACCGTCGGATCCGGTCACGATGCCGTGGTACGTCCGGCCGGCGACCGCCGACGAGGTGGAGAGATCGGCGTCGTCGATGGTGTCGCCGCAGGCCAGGATCCGGCTGCCGGTCGCGGCGTTGGCGATGGCGCAGTTCGCGGTGGCCGGTACGGTAGTGCCGAGCGACGCCGAACTGCCGTCGCTGTTGCCGATCCAGACGTCGGTGCCGTCCGACGCGGTGACGAAGCTCACGTCGACGCCGGCGAACCGGTTCTGCACGATCGCGGTCGTCGCGAGCGCTTCGGGCGTCGCACCGCTGTAGCCGAGGATGCCGTCGGCTTTGGTGATCGCGTCGAACTTGACGAGTTCTTCGTTCGCGTCGGCGTAGAACAGGTCGCCCGGTTGCCCGACCTCGCTCGACGCCGTTCCGGATGCGAGCGCGGTCGGACCGTTCTGGGTCGCGAACGAGGTCGTCGTGCCGATCGGATCGACTTCATAGTTGTCGGTGCCCAGGATCGCGCCGCTGGTGGCGGTCAAGGTCGGAAGCCCGTGCGACGTGCTGTCGTCGACCATCGTCACGACGCTGTCGGGCTTGGCGACCAGGGCCGACGAAGCCACCCCATCGATCGTGAAGGTGGCGTGACCGGTCGAGGTCGAGAGCGAGATCGGCGTCGCGTACGGGTCGCTCCCGATGATCGTCGCGCCGCTCGCATCCAGCGCGCTCACCTCCACGTTGTAGGGGATTCCCGCGTACAACGTGGTGTCGAAGAGCGCGTTCGGATTGTCGACCGCGACCTCGATCTGCGCGGGTACGCCGCCGAGAGAGACGCTGATGGCGTTCGTCTGTCCCTCCACGATGGTGAAATCGACCTTGCCGGAGTCGAGCACGTTGGCGGTGCCCGAGAAGACGCCGGATCCGTTGGGGGCTTGATCGTAGGTTTTGACGACCATCTCGTCGGCGCCGGCCGGAGCCGCGGCCTGGATCGAACAGACCCGGTATATCGGACCGGTCGAACACGCCGGCGACGACGGCGAGACGTCGTTGCCGAAGTAGCCGATCGACGTGACGTGCCCCGTATCGCCCTGGGCGTAGGTGGTGACGCCGACGCCCAGCGTCGCGGAGGAGACGTGCTGCGCGCGAACGCCGCTGCCGCCGACCGGGATGCGGATGGAGAACGCGACCGGCGCGGCCGGCTTGGAGCCGGATGCGGTCGGAACGATACCTCCGCCGGACCGGCCCGAGCAGGCCGCGAGCGCCACGATCAGCGCGAGACCCACGCAGCGGTTCACGGTTGCACCCTCCCGATGGTGTTGGCGACATAATCGGTGTACCACACACCTCCGTCGGACCCGACCGCCAGATCGTAGGCGTCGACGCCGTTGGCGACGGCGCTCTCGACGCCGCCGGTGGTCATGCGGCTCAGACCGCCGCTGCAGCCGCACGAACTGAAGAGCAACGTGGTGTCCGGCGCGGCGACCACGCCGAACTCGGGCTGCACGGAGGCGGTCTGATAGAACGTATACGCGCCCGCCGTGGTGATCCGTCCGAGGCCTCCTCCGACGAGCACGCTGAACCAGATCGCGCCGTCGTGGCCGACGGTCAGCCGCCCGACGCCCGAGGGGAAGGTGGTCGGGAAGCGGGTCACCACGTGACTGGCCGGATCGATGCGCGCGAGTTGTCCGGAGAGCTGGTCGCCCACCCACATGTCGCCGTCCGGCCCTTGCATGACGTCGCTCAACGCGCCGCAGAACGGCACGTTCACCTGGTCGACGAAGGCACCGGCCGGCGTGAGCAGGTCGATGCTGCAGCTGGCGCCGTCGGTGATCCACATGTGGCCGTCTGGGCCGGCCGCGATACCGCCGACGAAACCGAGGTTGCCGGTCAGGTCGTAGGTCGAGATCGCATGCGTGGTCGTGTCCATCGCGTGGATCAGGCCGTCGTTCGCATCGCCCGACCAGATCCGTCCGTCGAGTCCGACGGCGGCCGCGACCGTCGCCGAGCCGGCGATCGGATATTCGTGCAGGGTACCGCTCCCGTCGACGCTCCCGATCTCGCCGTCGGTCGAATCGTTGGCTGCGAAGTAGAGCTTGGCGTCGGGTCCATTGACGATTTCGAACGGCGACATGCCCGGCGAGAGCGTGGCCATGGTGGTGACCGTGCCGCTCGGCGGCGGGATGCCGATCGAGCCGCCGGTGGTCGTGACGGTGACCGGCACGCTGAACGTCAGCGAACCGTCGGAGATATCGACGTGACACGTGCTCGTGGCGGTGACGCTCAGCAGTTCGAAGTCGGAGCCCGACGGTGCGACCGTGACGTTTCCGGAGCACGTATCCGATCGCCCGAACGTCCCGGCGAAGCCCGGCTCGTGCGGCGTGAGGAACAGGATCTGGCCCGGCGCCGTGAACTTCGCGGCATTGCTCGCGTAGTTCGGCGTACCGAAGCCGACCGTACCGGTGATCGCGAACGAATCGAGCAGGGTGGACGCGCCCGACGTGCCGGTGCCGGAGACCGAGACCGTCGCACCGTAACCGGCGCTCCCGCCGCCGTCGTAGTACTCGACCAGTGCCGCGGCGTCGGTCGACGACGTCAGTTGGACGCTCGCGCTGCGGGTCGTTCCGCCGTCGATCGAGAGCGTGGTGTGGCCGCCGGAGTCGGAGACGCTCGCGGTCAGCGGCGACGAGTAGGCGCCGACGATGGCGGTGCCGGACGCATCTTTCACGCCGACCGGAACGGCGAACTGCGTGGTCGTGCCGTTGAGCAGCGCGACGTTGCGGGCGGTCGCGAACGCCGGCGTGGCCGGCCGTCCCTCGAGGGTCGCATTGAACGTGTTCGCGACGCCCTGGACGACGGACGCGTTGGTCATCACGCCGACCGCCAAGACGTTCGCGGTACCGGGGATCGTGCCGCCCGAGGGCGCCTGATCGTAGGACGTCAGCGTAAACGTATACGGGCCGCCGGTCTGGATGAGGTACGTCAGCGTGCAGCTTCGCAGCCCGCCCGTGGTCGAGCACGACGGCGAGGATGCGGAGACGTCGTAGGCGGTATCGGCGACGACGGCGTGCGCGGCGTTGGTGGCGACGATCTCGAGGCCGTTGGTCGCGGCGACGATGAAGGCGGGATGCTTGCGATTCGCGCCCGCATGCGAGGCGACCGGGATCGCGATGGTCAGCCGCATCGACCCGAGCGGGCCGGCGGGCGATCCGGGCGAACCCGGCGCGCTCGGGGGCAGCGTCGAACCTCCGCCGCCGGAGCAGCCTGCTAGAAGCGCGCCACCCACAAATGCGGCAAACCAGCGGCTCCGAAAGCCGGGTCGAGACATGTCAACCATCCCCCTTGGAACGCTTGCTTTCGTCGATGCGTTCCGCGACGACCTCCAACCGGTAGGGACGCGCACCGGCGGACGGGAAGGCTGGCAGCGGTGTGAGCTATCGACTGCCGATCCACCAGCGACTCTCCAATGCGCTCTCGAACGACGAGTTCCGCATCTACTATCAACCCGTCGTTTCGCTCTCCACCAACGAGATCGTCGGGGTCGAGGCGCTTCTGCGCTGGGAACAGCGCGATCCGGCCTACGCATCGCCGGACACCTTCATCGGTCAGGCCGAGGCGTCGGGCTTCATCATCAACCTCGGCGACTACGTCTTGCGCGGAGCGGCCGAGCAGATGCGTCGCTGGCACGACCGCTTCGGACCGCGATTCAAGCTCGCCGTCAACCTGTCGGCGCGGCAGTTCGCCCACCACAATCTGACCAAGTCGATCGAGGACGCCCTGCGCTTCGCGCGGCTGGCGGGAACCCACCTCGAGTTCGAGATCACCGAAACGGTCGCCATGCACGACGCCGAGGAATCGATCGGCATCATGCGTCAGCTCAAGCAGCTCGGCATCTCGCTCGCGCTCGACGACTTCGGGACGGGCTACTCGTCGCTCTCCTATCTGAAGAAGCTCCCGATCGACAAACTCAAGATCGACAAATCGTTCGTCCGGGACATCCCCAGCGACGAGAACGATCTGGCGATCGTCTCGGCCATCATCGCAATGGCCCACTCGCTCGGCATGACCGTCCACGCCGAGGGGGTCGAGACGCAGGCCCAGGCCGACTTCCTGCGGGACTGCGGCTGCGAGTACGCTCAAGGCTTCCTGTATGCCAGGGCCCTCCCGCCGGCCGATTTCGAGCAGCTCATCGAGGGAACCGCGACCCGGCTCGAGGCTTCTTAATATCTTCTTCGCCGTAGCTTGACGGTCGCCGAAAGGCAAGACCTTCTCGTAAACGAACGAAGGCAAACGCGTCACGGATGGGCGCGTATTTTTTGCGTCGTTGGAAGGATCACGCTGTGGCACGTCCCCTGAGCCGTCAACTCCTCGCCGTTCTCGCCGGCCTCGTCCTGCTCGGCAGCGTGGTCGCGTGCGGCGGAAGCGCCGGCAGCGGCCTGGTACCGGCCGGTTCCGGCGGCGCTTCTTCCTCCAGCTCGTCCGGCGCCCCCTCGGTCTCGGCCGCCAACAGCGGCCATAGCGACGAGGACTGCGACGGCCGCAAAGCGAGCTCGAGCAACAAGAGCAGCCATGACGACGACGGCTGCACGCCGGCCCCGACGGCCTCGCCCACGAGCGGCGGCGGCAGCACCACCATCACGACCTACCAGACGATCCGGCCGCTCGCGCTCTACTCGGGCAGCAATGTCATCGACTTCCTGGTCACGCCGGTCTCGGTCGCGCCGACCTTCATTCCGCTCAACACCGGCGTTCAGAAGACCGATCAGTTCACCGTCCCTATGACCTGCGCGGTTCCGGCCGCGACACCGCAGCCGCTCGCGGCCGACAAGCGAGGCGCGGCCGTCACCGCCTCCGCGACCCCGCCGCCTACGCCGACGCCGACCAACCTGCCGGTCTCCAACTGCCTGATCGTCGCCTATGCGGGCACCAGCACGACCGCCATCCCGGTCACCGGGCCGGCCTCGATCGACGGCGCCAACCTGATCTTCCCGGCGACCTCGCCCGGCGTGAACTACACGATCGGCGTTTCGTACACGTTCTACGTCGCCATCGCGACGACGACCGTCGTCCCCGGCGGCCCGAGCCCGAGCCCCGCCCCGTGCGCCAAGAAGAACGACAAGGGTCACGGCAACGGCCACGACGGCGACCGTCGCGAGGACGACAACGGCAACCACAAGGATTGCGGTCATCACTACGGTGACGACGACGACGGCGACGGGGGCCACAGCCACTAGCCTTCGTCCGCAGCCAAGGAATCGGCCCCCGAAAAGCCAATCGGCCCGGGGGCCGTTGCACGTCTTGGAGAGGTGGCAGAGTGGTCGAATGCACTCGCTTGGAAAGCGAGCAGACGTGAAAGCGTCTCGGGAGTTCGAATCTCCCCCTCTCCGGATCTCATCCGCACGTTGCGATTCGAACTCCCGAAGCGGAGATGCGAAGCATCGGAGCGGTTTTTTAAATTAGCGGGGCCCCACGCGCCAAGCGTGGGGAATAGTTCGAATCTCCCCCTCTCCGGATCTCATCCGCACGTTGCGATTCGAACTCCCGAAGCGGAGATGCGAAGCATCGGAGCGGTTTTTTAAATTAGCGGGGCCCCACGCGCCAAGCGTGGGGAATGGTTCGAATCTCCCCCTCTCCGATTTCTTCCGACCAGGTCGCGCTCGCTAGGACTAGCGGGCGTTCTTAGTTCCCGACGCGCTCGACGTGGGCGAGCCAGTAGTCGAAAGACGCGCGCGCCTGGGCTTCGAGCATCGCGTCGCCGGGGATGACCTCGCGGCGCAACTGCTTGGCGAGCGTCGCGCGATCGCCGTAGTTGGCATCCATCACGAAATCGGTCGTCTGCAATTCTTCGATCAGAGAGTTCGGCAACGCGACCTCGGGAGGCAGCGTGTTGATGGTGATCTCCGGCGGATTGCCGGCCGGCCATGGATCGCATTCGAAGCGCGCGTGCAGATCGTCGACCTTGGCCTCGTCGCGGCCCCACACGAAGGCATAGGCGTCGCATTCTTGCAGGGCCGAGAGGATCGCGCGCGCGGTCGCGCCGGTTCCGAGCACGCCGACCCGTTTGAGCGCGAGCGGTTCTTCCAGGATCGCCTCGAGCGCGCTGCGCGCGCCGATGCCGTCGGTGTTCGCGCCGCGGATCTCCATGCCGAACAGGATCGTGTTGACCGCGCCGATCCGTCGGGCTTCCTCGTCGACCACGTCGCAGGCTCGCAGGGCTTCTTCTTTGAGCGGATAGGTCACGTTGCAGCCGGTGTAGCCGTCGAGCCGCATCCGCCGCAGCACGTCGAGCGCGTTGTCGCGCGGCACGCGGATCGAGACGTAGTCGCCGTCGATGCCGGCCGCTTCCAGGAATCCCCGGTGCAGCCGCGGGCTGCGGCTATGGGCGACCGGGTCGCCGATCAACGCCAGCCTCACGGGTTCTTCCGCGCCGGCAGCATCAAGCGCTCGAAGAACCGGAAGATCTTGGTGAGGGCGAAGTCCTTGGCTTCGATCGGTTCGGTCAGGATCGTGTAGTGGCCGCAGACCTTGCCGCCGAGCACGTCGGTGAACAGCTGATCGCCGACCACCGCGATGTTCCGGCGCGGCAGCCCGAGCATCTTCTTCGCCCGCAGAAAGCCGAACGGCAACGGCTTGAGGGCGTTCGGAATGCAGCCCAGCACCCCGATCTGGTCGGCCACCGTGCGGACCCGGTCGCTGAAATTGTTCGAGACCATGACGATCTGCATGCCGCGGTCGTGCGCGGCGGCCACCCAGGCCACGTGTTCGCTCGCTAGCTCGGTCTCGCGGAAGCCCAGCAGCGTGTTATCCAGATCGACGATCAGTCCGCGGATGCCGGCCGCCTCGAGCGCATCCAGCGAGACGTCTTTGAGGCGTGGGGCGAAGCGATCCGGGCCGAACATGTGGGGCTCCTGTTGGGCAGTTGTTCGCACTATCCTCGGGTCTATCCACAGGGGCCCGCTTGCAACCGGATCCATCCACCCTCAATCCTCAGATATTTGTCGACTATCCTCAGCCGAATCACAAGGAATCCACGCCGCCGACCCCAATATCTTGTGGTAATCGGGCGAGTGTGGCACAATAAGGAGCCCTACTGGTCCTTGCGCCTGATTCGAACAGGTGTTCGATTTTCGTCTTCCGAAGCCCGTCTTTCCGTCTGCTGCTGCGATTCCGAGGAGCCCTCGTCCAATGAAATTCCGCCGTTCTTATTCCGCGCCCGGCGAGCCCTATCACGGCGTCGCCTTCGAGCCGCGTACGTCGAAGATCGTGAATCCCGACGGCTCGGTGATCTTCGAAGCCAAGGACATGATGGTCCCCAAGGCGTGGAGTCAGGTCGCGGTCGACGTCCTCGCGCAGAAGTATTGCCGGAAGGCGGGCGTCCCCGACAAGCTCGTCCGGGTCCCCGAAGAGGGCGTGCCCGAGTGGCTCTGGCGGAGCGAAGCGGCGGCAGACGCGACCTTCGGCGCCGAACGCGACGCGCGCGAGGTCTTCAACCGCCTGGCCGGGTGCTGGACGTACTGGGGCTGGAAGCACGACTACTTCGATACGGAAGAGGACGCCCGGACCTACTACGACGAGATGTCCAATATGCTGGCCCGTCAGGTCGGCGCGCCGAACTCCCCGCAGTGGTTCAACACCGGACTGCATTGGGCGTACGGCATCAGCGGCCCGGCCCAAGGCCACTATTTCGTCGATCCGACCTCGCACGAGCTGACCCGCTCGACCAGCGCCTACGAGCACCCGGCACCCCACGCGTGCCTCCCGTATGCGGCGCTCGTCACGACTCCGGACGGTCCGATCGCGATCGGCGACATCGTCACGCGCAATCTCGTCGGGCTGCCTGTCTACGACGACACGGGGACGACACGCGTGGTCGCGGTCAAGCACAACGGCGTGAAGAGCGTCTATCGCATAACCCTCGCGAACGGCAACGCCATCGAAGCGACCGCAGATCATCTCGTACAAGCCACGGACAGCCACAAAGGTAAAGTCGAATGGCGGCCGGTGTCCGATCTTCGAGTTGGGACGCGCCTTATCCAACGCACCGATACGAGCATCGCTTCCGAAGGCGCGGCGATGGCCGAGGCGCAGGCCGCTCTCGCCGGCTGGCTCCAAGCCGACGGCTTTGTCGGGCAGTACGCCCAAGGCACGAACCGTAGCCTCACGATCGAAGCGATGACCGTCAACGAAGACGAGCGGGGCTATATCGGCGACCTGCTTGAGACCGTCTTCGCCGGAGCGCATTCCCACGAGCGTACGGTCGATTCGATGGACCCGAATCTCGACGTTCGTCGGACCCGCTTGTACGGCGAGCATCTTCGCAGTTTCGTCAACGCATACGGCCTTCTCGATCGCCGCCTGGACATGCAGGTTCCACCAGCTGTGATGACCGGCGGACGGAACGTCGCCGCTGCGTACCTTCGTGCAGTATTCCAGGCTGATGGATGCGTGCGCATCCGCGAAGAACGTTCATCCAGCGACGTCGTCCTCGGTACGATATCGCCTAAGCTCGCAAGCGGTGTATCGTCGCTTCTCTCCAATCTGGGAATCTACAACCGGATCAACGTCGGGCACGACTCGCGTGAGGATCGCCAGGACTATTATCACGTCACCATCGCTTGGAAAGACGCGAAGGCGAAGTTCGCCGATCTAATCGGCTTCGTCTCGAGCGAAAAGCAAGGAAAGCTTGCGAATGCGTTGACGCTTCCGGGGCGGAACGTAGCGAAACTTCGCGATGAGGCCATCGTAGCGATCGACTACGTGGGCGATACGGACGTCTATGACATCGAGACCGAAAGTCACGCATTCTTGACGAACAACGTCGTCGTCCATAACTGCTTCATCCAGAGCGTCAGTGACGATCTGGTGAACGACGGCGGCATCATGGACCTGTGGGTGCGCGAGGCGCGCATCTTCAAATTCGGCTCGGGCACCGGCTCAAATTTTTCGCAGATCCGCGGAGGCGGCGAGAAGCTCTCGGGCGGCGGCACCTCCAGCGGCCTGATGTCGTTCCTGCGGGTCGGCGACCGCGCGGCGGGCGCGATCAAGTCGGGCGGCACGACGCGCCGCGCAGCCAAGATGGTCGTGCTCGACATCGATCATCCAGACGTCGAGCAATTCATCACCTGGAAGGTCAAAGAGGAGCAGAAAGTCTCCGACCTGGTCGCCGGTTCGATCTCGGCGCAGAAGCATCTCAACGCCATCATGGCGGCCGCCAACGCGGCCGATCTGCCGGTCGAAGCGCGCCTCGATCCGGCGCTCAATCCCGGCCTCAAAGCGGCGCTGCGCAGCGCGCTCGGCGCCGGCATCCCGCAGGGCAACATCCAGTACGCGCTCGACTTCGCGAAGCAGGGTTACACCGGGCTCGATATCGACACGTACGACGTCAACTGGGACGGCGAGGCCTACGGCACCGTCTCCGGCCAGAACTCGAACAACTCCGTCCGCGTCAATAACGAGTTCTTCCGCGCGCTCGACGCCAAGGAAGATTTCAACCTGATCAAGCGCACCGACGGCGGCGTCGCCCGCGCCGTCTCGGCCGACGACCTATGGGAGAAGATCGCGGTCGCGGCCTGGCAGTGCGCCGATCCGGGATTGCAGTACGACACGACCATCAACGAGTGGCACACCTGCCCCGCCGACGGCCGCATCAACGCCAGTAATCCGTGCGTCACGGCGGATACGCTCGTCGCGACAGCCGATGGCCCGCAGCGCATCGGCGACCTCGTCGGGAAGGCCGCGTTCGTCATCGGAGCGGATGGCAAGCCCCACTTCGTCAATAGCATTTTCCCGACGGGAACGAAGGAGGTCTATCGCCTCGAAACCGCAGCCGGCTATTCGGTCGAGCTGACAGCCGACCATCGGGTTCTCACTGCGAACCGCGGGGATGTCGCCGCCTGTGAGCTGACGGCCGAGGACGACATCCTCTTGCAAGGATCGGGTTTCGGGAACATTACACTCGAAGAAGGCGTCGCATTTGCAATAGGCGCCGCTGTCGGCGATGGCTGTATTGCCCACAACGCGCGCGCGGGAGGTCAAGACTCCCTTATCATCACCATGGCGGCCGGAGAAGCTCCGATCCTCGAAGACATCGCGCAGGCGCTCAATGCGGAAAAGACGCGAACCGCTGCAGACGGTCGCTCGCGTCGGACGACGACGGTCACCGCACCGTCGGCCGGCGGTGCGCGCGTGAGTGTATCGAACCGATCGATTGTCGACCTGTTCGAACGTTACGCCGATCTCGGTTCCGGCAGCTCCCACAAGTCGCTGACTGACGCCGTGTACTCCCTCGACCGTTCGTCGGTCGCGGCCATTCTTCGCGGTCTATTCACAGCGGACGGAACAGTCGCGAACTACGGCGACAAATCGCAATATGTCTCGCTTGGGTCGACATCTCTGTCGCTGCTCGAGCAGACCCAACATCTTCTGCTCTCCTTTGGCGTCAAGTCGAAGATCTACAAGAACCGTCGCAACGGCGTGCTTTCGACGATGTGCCCCGATGGCAAGGGCGGCCGTAAGGAATACGCCGTTCTCGAATCGCACGACTTGCGCGTCTCCCGTTCGTCCCGCATCGCCTTCGAGCGCGAGATCGGCTTCCACGCCAAATCTCCGAAAGCAGCCGCACTTGCGAACTTGAACTCGAGCGTGGCGCCGTACGCGGACTCCATGACCGACCGGATGGCCTCTCTGACTCCGCTCGGGCAGAAACCTGTGTTCGACCTGACCGAACCCGACACGCACCACTTCGTGGCGAACGGCCTTGTCGTCCACAATTGCTCCGAGTACATGTTCCTCGACGATACGGCGTGCAATCTCGCTTCGCTGAACCTGGTCACCTTCGAGAACGAGCAGGGACAGTTCGACGCCGCGCGGTTCGCAGAGGCGTGCCGCATCTGGACGTTCACGCTCGAGATCAGCGTGCTGATGGCGCAGTTCCCCTCGCAGGTGATCGCGCAGAAGTCCTACGACTTCCGCACGCTCGGCCTCGGCTACGCCAACCTCGGCACGCTCCTGATGCGCATGGGCCTGCCCTACGACGGTGAAGAGGCGTTCGGCTGGTGCGGCGCGATCACGTCGCTGATGACCGGCGTCGCGTACCGCACGTCGGCAGAGCTGGCTCAGCAGCTGGGTGCGTTCCCGCGCTACACCGAGAACGCCGCACACATGCTGCGCGTCATCCGCAACCACCGTCGCGCGTCGTACCAGGCGAAGACCGGCGAATACGAAGGCCTGTCGATCGCGCCGATCACGCACGCGCCGACGCTGTTCACCGAGAACGCTTGGGCGCTGGCCCGAAAGTCGTGGGACGACGCGCTCGCGATCGGCGAGGTGGCCGGCTACCGCAACGCGCAGGTCACCGTCATCGCGCCGACCGGCACGATCGGCCTGGTGATGGACTGCGACACGACCGGCATCGAGCCCGATTTCGCGCTCGTGAAGTTCAAGAAGCTCGCCGGCGGCGGCTACTTCAAGATCGTCAATCAGTCGGTCGAGCCGGCGCTACGCAGCCTCGGCTACACCAACGAAGAGATCGCCGCGATCGAGACCTACGCGACCGGTACCGGTACGCTCGACGGCGCGCCGCACATCAACCGAGCGACGCTCAAGGCCAAGGGCTTTACCGACGAGGTGCTGGCGAAGATCGAGGGCTCGCTGGTGGCGGCCTTCGAACTGCCCTTCGTGTTCAACAAGTTCGTGTTGGGCGACGAGTTCTGCCAAGAGGTGCTCGGCTTGTCCGAGAGCGACCTCAACGACTGGAACTTCTCGATCCTGCGCGACGGCCTCGGCTTCACCAACCAGCAGATCGAAGAGGCCTCGGCCCACATCTGCGGCCGCATGACCCTCGAGGGCGCGCCGTACCTTCACGACGAGCATCTGCCCGTCTTCGACTGCGCCACGCCCTGCGGCAAGTACGGCTCGCGCTTCATCCGTCCGCTCGCGCACGTCGACATGATGGCGGCCGCCCAGCCGTTCATCAGCGGCGCGATCTCCAAGACCATCAACTTCCCGCAGACGGCCTCGATCGCCGACGTCAAGGAAGCGTATCGCTACGCCTGGGAGCGGATGATCAAGGCCGTCGCCCTCTATCGCGACGGATCGAAGCTCTCGCAGCCGCTGGCCGCGAGCTACGACCTGGGCGGCGATACCGGCGACGACGACGTCATGACGACCACCCAGCCGTATCTGCAGCCGCTCCAAGTGGCCGAGAAGATCGTCTACCGCTACATCGCCAAGCGCAACCGCATGCCGGAGCGCCGCAGCGGCTACACCCAAAAGGCCATCATCGGCGGCCACAAGGTCTACCTGCGCACCGGCGAGTACGAAGGCGGCCAGCTCGGCGAGATCTTCATCGACATGCATAAGGAGGGCGCCGCCTTCCGCTCGTTGATGAACAACTTCGCGATCGCGATCTCGCTCGGCTTGCAGCACGGGGTTCCGCTCGAGGAGTTCGTCGAGGCGTTCACCTTCACGCGCTTCGAGCCGAACGGACCGGTCCAGGGCCACGACCACATCAAGATGGCGACGTCGATCCTCGACTACATCTTCCGCGAACTGGCCGTCTCGTATCTCGGGCGCTACGAACTCGCACACGTCCAGCCCTCGATGGAGATGGACGCGATGGGGCCGGAGACCTCGGCGCCGGAGTACGTCGACGAAGAGGAAGGCGAGGTCCGCGTGCGTCCGCTCGGCGTGAACGAGCGCCTGCATCCGGTCAGCGAGCACTTGCATCCGGGCCGTACCGGCACGACCGCGCAGGCACCCGCGCAGCCGCAGGCCACCTCGGCGGTCGCGACCGCGACGGTGGCGGCTCCGGCTCGCGTCGGAACGGCCGTCGGTGCCGGCGAGAAAGCCGCGATCGTAAGCGCTGCCAAAGCCAAAGGCTACACGGGCAACTCGTGCGGCGAGTGCGGGCAGATGACCATGGTCCGCAACGGCTCGTGCGAGAAGTGCGACTCCTGCGGCGCCACGAGCGGATGTTCGTGAGGCCTATGCTTCATATCGCCTGCCTTGTCGCACAGGGAGGGTGCAAGTGCTGATCTGTACGCTCTACAATCATAAAGGCGGTGTGTCGAAGACGACCACGACATTTAATCTGGCCCACGCGCTGGCGGCGGACGGCAAGAAGGTTCTTCTGGTCGATGCAGATCCTCAATGTAACCTTACACAACTATTCATGGCCCCGATTATCGAACGTTTGGACGACGAGTCCGCCGCCGCCGGAAATGTCGTTGCGCTTCCGGGCACCACCATACTCCAAGCTCTCGAACCGCGATTCTCCGGAAAAGCGGAAAAGGTGGATGTCCCATCGATCAAGCTTGTGCCCTCGCCTTACTACGAGAGGGTCTCTCTCTTGATGGGTGACGTAGACCTTAACCGCTCGGAAGATGACCTTTCACAGGCGCATGTGCAACGCATGTCCACTAACATGCACAATAAGTATACGTATGTTGCGATTTACGATATGCTCGCTCGCCTAGGGGCACGTGAAAGCGCCGATGTTGTGCTTGTCGACGTCGGCCCCAGCGCTGGTTCGATCACGAGAGCGTGCTTTCTGGCGTCCGATGCATTCTTCGTCCCAACCGCACCTGACCGGTTCAACGTCCAGGCCATCAGTAGTCTGTCGCGCATCGTGACAACATGGATCACCGAGCATCAGCAGATTGTTGCGGGCTTCCAGGAGCTAGGTCTTCCGGTCAGCCGCGGACTACCCATATTTCTTGGGGCAATAATTCAGAACTATAAGCTTGCCAAAGGTGGAGAGGCGCGGCCCGGTTTCAAGCTCTGGATGGATCGACTGCCGGAACGCCTTGAACGCGACTTTGTCCCAAAGCTACGCGAGTTATCCGAAACATTCGGTTCGAACCTTTTGGCCGTTGTTGATCATTTCGGGAGCGCCGAAGCGGCGCGTATTGCGGATTTCGGAAGCCTTGTGACGTTGATGCAAGACCGCGCGAAACCGATCTTTGACCTCTCTAAGGCGGACACGGAGGCCGTTAAGAAGTACGGATACCAGGGCGTCGTGTGGGAGCATGCGGCTCAGCGCATGCACACGTGGCGTGAAGAATTCCGGCGGCTCGAGGAGCGCCTCGATTATACGGTCGGTTTGCGGTAAAACCCTTGTCGCACCAGGCGGTCGTAGCGTTTCTTGATATTCTTGGCTTTTCGGGTATGGTTCAAGCAGATGTGCTGGACGAGACACGAGCGTGGAAGCACGCCAACCGTCTTCGTTCCTTCATGAAGGCGGCCAAAGCAACCATTGCCCCGCTTCCCGAACTCCACCAGTTTTCAGACTCAATCGTCGTCGCTGCGCCTTACTCTCATGATGCATGCAACCGGGTTCTCGAAGCCTGCAAGTCGCTCCAGCTAATAGGGCTCGAACACGCCATATTGCTGCGAGGCGCGATTTCGTACGGTCAGCACGATAGCGATCCGGATCTCTTGTATAGCGAGGCGTTGGTTAACGCTTATAATCTCGAGAACGGCCAGGCGCGCTATCCGCGCATATTAGTTGACCTCAACCTTGCCTCTCTTTTTCGCGGGACGGACCCGTCCGCTACCTGTTTCGCCCATTTTAGAGAACTGCTCCTCCAAGACCGTGATGGCCAGTATTTTGTTGACTTTGCGAAGGGTTACGATACTCGTCAGCTGCAAGGGAAGATAGACACGCTCAAGGCGTCTGCAGACCTTCGCAACGCTTCAGTATTCGAGAAGTATGACTGGTTAGCAAGATACCTTGCCCTGTGCCACTCGCGCGCGGGGACGTCAGGTGATCTCGGAATGCCGGTGATGTGCGATATACCTTAGTGAGTCTCAGGCGCGCAATGCGTGCGTATCGTCGGGCATCTTGGCAATCTGTCAGAAGACGTTCTTGGTCGCCCATGATCGCAGCATAATACGGGCCACGCACCAGAGGCGTGCCTCGAATGCAGTACGAATCAATCTAGTAATGCAGATTGCCGCTAACGCGCTTCGGCGTCGTCAAAAGTACAGTGCCTGAGCAAAAGGCTGGGCCGGTCCACGCGCTGCCGACAGATCTTCGCAAGGCCATTGCCGGCGATGCGATCGTCAAGGGCGTCTGGCAAGACATCACCGCGCTGGCCCGCAATCAGTGGATATGCTGGGTGACGTCCGCGAAGAAAGACGAGACGCGGAAGCGCCGCATCACAGTCGGATTGGACAAGATGCGCAAAGGGATGCGCAGGCCATGCTGCTGGCCGGGTTGCCCGCATCGCTAACCGGGGTGCCGGTCCCGTAAGGGTCATCGGCGTGTCCGACCACGGCGGTTGGGCCATCCTGGTGGCCGTCGCGAAGGATGGAACGCTGCTCGATCGCCGGCGCGTCGAGCTCGTCGACGATGACTTGCCGGGCATCCCCCACCACCACCAAGGTCAACGCTTGCCGATGGGCGCCGCCGTCGCGCTCGTCGAGCGCGTCCGCGCTTCGGCGGAACGGCACGCGGTGCTGGCGTTCGATGCCGTCGCCGCAGCCGTACCGGATATCGAAGGCGTGGCCCTGCGCAGCTGCCCGGATCTTCCGCCGACGATCGCCGAGCGCATCACCGACCACCGGGCGCGGAATGTCGCCGACTGGGTGATGTATCGCCGGGCCCTTGCCGCCGCCGCCGAGCAGCGCGGCTGGAACGTCCAGTGGTTCGATTCAAAAAGCGTCGTCGCCGAAGCAGGCAACGCGCTGCGGCTCGACTTCGGCGACTACTTCGCGCGGATGCGCCGCGACGTCGGGCCGCCGTGGAACAACGACCACAAGCTCGCGATGGCCGCGGCGGTCGTCGCCGCCAACGGACTGCCCACCGCCCTGCACTAGCCGCAAGAGGAATTGCGGTTCGTGGGACGCGATTATTCGCTCATGAAACGCGCGATCGCCGCCCTCCTCACCACGGGCCTTCTCTCGCTGCTGCCGGCCTTGCCGGCCGGCGCCGCTCCAAAGAGCGTTGTCGACTCGCTCCACTGGCGCAGTGTGGGCCCGTATATCGGCGGGCGGGTGGTCGCGGTCGCGGGCGTACCAAGCGCGCAGAACCTGTTCTACATGGGCGGCGTCCAGGGCGGCGTCTGGAAGAGCGTCAACTACGGCCTGAGCTGGGAGAACATCAGCGACGGTAAGATCCCGGGCGTCGCCACCAGCATCGGCGCGCTCGCGGTGGCGCCATCGGATCCGAAGGTGATCTATGCCGGAACGGGCGAGTCCGATCCGCGCGGCGACTTCGACACCGGAGCCGGTGTCTATCGCTCGACCGACGCCGGCAAGACGTGGCACTACGCCGGCCTGCGCGAGACACACACGACCACGTCGATCGTCGTCGACCCGCGCGACCCCGACGTCGCCTACGCCACCTCGCTCGGCCACGTGTTCGCGCCGAACGCCGAGCGCGGCGTCTTCAAGACCACCGACGGCGGCAAGACCTGGCGCACGATCCTGGCTGTCGACGCGAAGACCGGCGGCGAGCAGGTCGTCATGGATCCGCGCAACCCGAACGTGCTCTACGCCTCGATGTGGGAGATCCGGCGCCAGCCCTGGGCCCTGACCAGCGGCGGCCCGGGCAGCGGCCTCTACAAATCGACCGACGCCGGCGCGCATTGGACCAACATCTCGAAGCACCCCGGTTTCGCGACCGGCCTCCTCGGAAAGATGGGGATCGCCGTCTCGCCCGTCGATCCACGCGTCGTCTATGCGATCGTGCAGGCCCACGAGGGCGGCGTCTTCCGCTCGAACGACGCCGGCGCGACCTGGAAGCGCGTGAACGCCGAGATGCGTCTTCGGCAGCGCGCGTTCTACTACATGGCGATCTTCGCCGACCCCAAGAACGTGAACGTCCTCTACGCGCCGCAAGTCGACGGCGTCTTCAAGAGCAAGAACGGCGGCAAGACCTGGGCGACGCTCTCGCCGCCGCACGGCGACTGCCACATCGTCTGGATCAATCCGCACGATCCCAAGATCCTGCTCGAAGGCGATGACGGCGGAGCGACCGTCTCGGTCGACGGCGGCCAGACCTGGAGCAGCGACAACAATCAGGCGACGGGACAGTTCTATCACGTCGCGCTCGACCGGCAGTTCCCGTTCCACATCTACGGCGCACAACAGGACGAGGGCGCCGTCCAAGGCCCGAGCGCGTCGGCCGAAGGCCTGTCCCTGGGCGCGTGGCACCCGGTCGCGTTCGGCGAGAGCACCTTCGTCGCGCCCGATCCCGACGATCCGGGCGTGACCTACGGAAGCGGCTACGACAGCTCGCTGATGCGCGTGAACACGCCGCTCTTCACCGAGAAGAACGTCAGCCCGTGGCCGAAGTACCTTTCGGGCTCGGCCGCGATCGCGTCGAAATATCGTTTCGGCTGGACCCATCCCATCTTCTTCTCGCCTGCGCAGCCGCACCGGCTGTTCGCCGCCCGCAGGTGGTCTTCGAGAGCGACGACCGCGGCGATACCTGGCAGGTCGTGAGCCCCGACCTCACGCGCAACGATCCGCGCACCGAGGGCCCGAGCGGCGGTCCGATCGACCTCGACCAGACCGGCGTCGAGATGTTCCCCGACCTCGCCTCGCTCGCCGTCTCGCCGATCGCGGGCGACGTGATCTGGGCCGGATCGGCCGACGGTCTCGTCCACGTGACCAAGAACAACGGCCTCACCTGGAGCGCGGTCACGCCGCCGGCGTTGCCGCAGTGGGCGCAGATCAGCAGCATCGAGCCCTCGCACATCGACGCCGGCACCGCTTACGTCACCGCTTCGCGTTTCATGTGGGACGACTTCCACCCCTATGTCTACAAGACGACCGATTACGGCGCGCACTGGACGCAGATCACGCAAGGTCTGCCGAGCGACCAGTACGTCTTCGTCGTCCGCCAGGATCCGCGCGAACCGCGCCTGCTGTTCGCCGGGACGTGCAGCACGGCATACGTGAGCTACGACGGCGGCACGCGCTGGCAGCCGCTCACGTTGAACCTTCCGGGCGTCCAAGTCCGCGACATGGCGATCGACGCGCGGCAGGGCGACCTGGTCGCGGCGACCCACGGCCGCGCGTTCTGGGTCCTCGACAACCTCGCGGTCCTCGAACAGTTCGCGCGCGGCGCCTCGACCTCGTCAGCGCGCGCGTCCGTGTTCGCGCCGGAGACGGCCTGGCTGACGCACGCCTACGGTTCGCTCCCGTACCCGGTGCCCAATCTCGGCGAGAATCCGCCCTACGGCGCGACCGTCTTCTTCACGCTGCCGTCGAGCTATAACGGGAGCACGCCCGCGACCCTGACCTTCTCCGACGCAGCGGGCAAGACGGTCCGCTCGTTCGCTCTGCATCTACGCAACAAGAAAGAGAAGAAACCGGACCCGCAGGTGCTGCTAGAGCAGGATGACGTGACCGCGATGGGTCGCGACCTGCACGAGATCACGGCCGCGGTTCCCGGCGCGAACGTCTTCCAGTGGAATCTCCGGTATCCGCCGGCGGCAGAGGTCCGTGGGTTCCGCAAGCCCACCACCGACGACTTCGACGATGGCGTGCAGGGGCCGACCGTCCTCCCGGGCGCGTACGCCGTCACGCTATCGTACGGCGCTACGACGGTCACGCAGCCGCTCCGCGTCGTCCTGGATCCGCGCATCACGCCCGCCCCCGGTGCGCTCGCCGCACGCCTCGCGCTCGCCACGAACCTGCGCGACACCCTCGACGGACTCAATCGCACGATCGACCGGGCGCTCGGGATCCGCAGCCGTCTCCCGGCCGCAGGCAAGGCGAAACTCGACGCCGAGTTGGCCGGCGACATCCAGATGAACATCCACTCCGACGAAGGCGATCTGTTGCACGAGACGCACCTGCGCGACCATCTGGCGTTCTTGCTCAACGAGCTGGATCTCGCGTACGACGCTCCGACCAAGGCCGAATCGCAGACCGCCGCGGAATTGACGGACGACGCGAATGCCGCGGTCGCACGGATCAACGCCGTCCTCGGCGCCGGGCGCTAGACGACTATCTTCTCGTGAAGCCGGGAAGCGGAAAATGCCGGTCGCTAGCGACGATCCTGCTGTAGGTGTCGCGCACGAATCCGCCTGCGCGCAACGCTTCGATGATCCGCTGAAGATCGAGTTGGTCCTTGGCGGCGACCTCGAGGACCCAGTCGTAGCGGCCCGTGGTGACCATCGCGCGCAGAACACCGGGAATTGATTGCGCGCGCGCTTCGAACGCCGCGGCGGTGGTGTTCGACTCCATCTTCACTTCGATGAGGGCGCGAAGTGCGAGTCCGACGGCGGCCGGATCGACCTCGGCCCGAAACGCCGTGATGATGCCGGCGTCGCCCAGCTTCCGGGTCCGGTCGGCGACCGCGTTCGCGCTCAGACCGACGACCTCGGCGAGATCCTTGAACGAGATCCGGGCGTTCTCTTGAAGCGCGCTGAGGATATCTCGGTCGATTTGGTCAAGCACCGAGTTTTTCTTCGGCTACCGCCGGTATTCTCCTGTAATTCAGTGTGCGAGGCGCCTTGCGCCGTATTATCATAGGTCGGATGAGAACTCTTGAGATCCGCCGCTTCGCCCTTGCACTTGCGTTCGCCGCCGTCGCCGCGTCCGCTGCCCCGCCCGTCGCGACCAGCGCCGAGCCGGCCGGCGCCATCTCCCCGGCTCAGGTCACGACCGTCGTGGCGGCTGCCGTGAAGGCCCTCGGGGGCTATATCTTCCCCGATGTCGGGGCGCGTGCGAGCGCGCGCCTCCGCGCTCGGCTTCCCGACTACCGCAAGCTGACCGATCCCACCGCCCTTGCTGCGGCGATGAACGCGGACCTGGCCGAGATCACCCACGACAAGCACGTGCGGGTCTCGTATCCGAACGAGGCGCCGGACGAATCGAGCGGGCCGCCGTCTGCAGCCGAAGTGCGAGCCCAGCATCTCCAAGAGCTGGCCCAGAACGAAGGCTTCCGGACCGTTCGCCGCTATGCCGGGAACGTCGGCTATCTCGACTTCCGCGGTTTCTCGTCGGACGAGTCGGTGGGAGCCACGATCGCGGCGGCGATGGGTTTCATCGCCAATACCGATGCCCTCATCATCGATCTGCGCAAGAACGGCGGCGGCGATCCGACCGCGGCCGAAACGCTCGAGGCCTACCTGTTCCCGTCCCAGCAGCAGATCACGTCGCTGATGTGGCGCGGTGCCGACGGCAAGGTCTCCGAGATCCAGCAATACACCGACGCGCACGTCTCCGGCCAGCTCTACCTCGATAAGCCCGTCTATCTTCTCACGAGTTCCCGCACGTTCTCGTGCGCCGAGCAGTTCGCGTACGACCTGCAGAATCTCAAGCGGGTCACTATCGTAGGTCAGACAACGGGCGGCGGCGCCAATCCCGGCGGCTTCAATTGGCTCGGCGAGGGCTTCAACATGTTCGTGCCGCTCGGTCGCGCGTACAGCAACGTGACGAAGACGAACTGGGAAGGCGTCGGCGTCAAACCGGACGTCGCGACCACGGCCGAGGACGCGTTGCTCGCCGCCTACACGCTCGCGGTCAAGTCCGTCCAGAGTCATCCGCACGAACGCCACCTCGACCCCCAACTCGCGCTCGTCCTGAAGGACCCCTCGAAGGCGCTCACCCCCTAGCGCACCGCCAACGGAAGATGCCGCCGGGCCGCGAACGACACCGGCATGAGCGACCTTCGCGTCTACACCATCGACGGCGGCGTCGTCGAGACGGTTGAGGATTTCTACGACCAGGTCGAGCGGAACATCATCCCGCAGCGACGCTGGGCGCGCGACCTGACCGGCTTCGACGACGTCCTCGGCGGCGACTACGGAACGCCCGAGCAGGGCTTCGTCCTGCGGATCACCGAGGCCGACGCGATGGAAGCGCGTCTCGGCCACCGGCTGTTCGCGCGCATCCTCGCGATCGCGCGCAAGCACGGCGAAGGCGGCAAGAAGGCCGCTCACAAGGTCACCCTGGAACTGGCGTGACCTCGATGACGTCGCGGCGCGTCCGCGTCAGGTAGATGACCAGCGCGACGATGATCGCCAGGAACGTTGCGCTCGTCACGGTGGTGCCGAGACCCAGGCCGCCATCCTTGGTCGCTTGGGAGAGCAGATCGCCGATCGAGGCTCCGAGCGGCCGCGTGAGGATGTAGGCGATCCAGAATGCGAGCACGCCGTCGATCTTGAACCCATAGTACGCGACGGCAATCAGGCCGATCATCCCGGCGAAGGCGAGCACCGCGAGCGGATAGCCCAATCCCGTCGCTTCCGAAAGAAGGTCGCCGGCCGACGTTCCGAGCGCGAACGTGAACAGGATCGCGGCCCAATAGAAGAGTTCGCGCCTGGTCGTGACGATGGTATGGACGGAGAGCGTTCGCTCGCTCAGCCACCACGCGACGAACACCGCGGCCAGTGCGATCGCGAACACGATCGACGTCGTCGCGAGCGGGATCCCGAGATTATCCACAAGGTTGTCCGAGACCAGCGTACCGACCACGCTCACGAAGACGACGACCGCCCAATAGACCGCCGGGACGTAGGCCCTGGTCTTAAGCTGCACGAGCAGACCGACGAGGAAGATCGCGCTCATCACGAGCGACGTGTTGACCAAGCCGAGGTGAAGCGTGGTCGAGAGGTAATCGGCGGCCGTCTCGCCCACGGTCGTGGCCAGGACCTTGATCACCCAGAAATAGATCGTGACGTCGGGAACCTTGTTCTGCATCGTCCAACCGTACCCACCGAACATGACGGCCGGATGAACGACGGCGAGTCCTCGCTTGCAACGCCCCCGCCCTCATCCGTGTTGATGGATCCGCATGAATAGCCGCCGGGTTCCGCTCTCGGTCCTCGATCTGTCTCCCATAGTCGAAGGCGCGACCGCGTCCGACGCGATGCACAATTCCCTCGATCTGGCGCGGCACGCCGAAGCATTGGGCTTCACGCGCTTCTGGCTTGCCGAACATCACAACATGCCCGGCATCGCCAGCGCCGCGACGGCGGTCGTGATCGGGTACGTGGCCGGCGGCACGAGCACGATCCGGGTCGGCGCCGGCGGCATCATGCTGCCGAACCACTCGCCGCTGGTGATCGCCGAGCAGTTCGGCACGCTGGAGTCGCTGTATCCGGGTCGTATCGATCTCGGGCTCGGGCGCGCGCCCGGGACGGACCGCCGCACCGCGCATGCCCTCCGTCGCGATCCCGACATGCGAGCCGACCTGTTCCCGCAGGACGTCCAAGAACTCCAGGCCTATTTCGCGCCGGTCCAGCCCGGTCAGGCGATCCGCGCGGTGCCGGGTGCGGGCATGAACGTTCCGATCTGGCTCTTGGGCTCGAGCCTGTTCAGCGCGCAGCTCGCCGCCGCGCTCGGGTTGCCGTTCGCGTTCGCCGCGCATTTCGCACCGGATCACCTGCTGCGCGCGCTCGCCCTCTACCGGGAGCGCTTCCAACCGTCCCACGCCTTGGCGAAGCCATACGCCATGGTCGGGATCAGCGCCATCGCCGCCGAGACCGACGCTGAAGCGCTGCGGCTCTTCACCTCGCAGCAACAGCAGTTCGTGAATCTGCGGCGCGGGACCCCGACGCAGTTGCTCCCGCCGGTCGACACGACCGAAGGCCTTTGGTCGCCCGACGAACGGCTCGGCCTCGAGCAGACGCTCCGCTACGCGATCGTGGGCTCGCGCGACCGGGTGCATGCGGAGATACGACGATTCCTCGACCTGACCGGCGCCGATGAACTGATGGTCGCCGCCCACGTCTACGACCACGCCGCTCGCCGCCGCTCCTACGAGATCGTGGCCGAGCTGTTGTAGCGCCCGAGCCGCCCACAGCCTGCAACCATTTTCGCCCGCACGGCATCTTCGCAGATATGCAAAGCGTCACCGAACAACCGCGCCAGGCGTCCCCCGCCGGGCATCCGCAACCGCTCGCCGCGCTGGGAGAAACGCTCTACGTCGGCGCTTGGGACACCAACGCGATCTATCCGGTGGACACGTCCACGTGGGCGGCCGGGCCTGCGATCGCCGCGCCGGGCAAGCCCTACGGGATGGCCGTCCTCGACGGCACCATCCGCGTGGTCGTCTCGATCGGCGAGGACGACGATCGCTATCTCTACAGCTACCTGCCCGAGAAGGGCTTCGATCCGAACGGGATCGCGCTTCCCGATCTGAGCGGGTCGCACTTGGCGTCCGATGGGACGGTGCTCTATCTTCTGCAGATGGGCAATCGCAAGATCGTGACGTTGGACGGAGGCGGCACGGTCAAAGCCGAGCACCCGCTCCCAGTACGACTGGCCGGCATCGGGTATGCGAACGGGACGCTCTACGGCATCGCCGGCGACGAGGAGTTCGAGAATCTCCACTTCGCGAGCGTCGATCTGAGCGGGCCGGACGCGGTCGTCACCCCGATCGCGGCGATGGACGACGAATCCCGCGCGCTGACGCACGACGGCAAGACGTGGTGGACGAGCTACCGCGATCTCGACACGATCGGCGCGTTCGCGCCATAGGAGTCGTCACCATGCTTGGAGACAAGCCGGTCGTCGCCTTCGTGGCGACCACGAAACCCGAGGCGGCGAAGACCTTCTACGGCGAGACGCTCGGCCTGCGTCTGGTCGATGACACGCCCTTCGCGCTCGTCTTCGACGCGAACGGGACGACCCTGCGCGTCCAGCGCGTCGAAGCGTGCTCGCCGCCGCCGTTCACCCAGCTCGGGTGGCACGTCGACGATATCGCGGAGACGATCCGCGATCTGGCCGGACGCGGCATCGCGTTCGAACGTTTCGGTTTTCTGGAGCAGGACGAACTCGGCGTCTGGACCTCACCGGACGGCACCAAGGTCGCCTGGTTCAAGGATCCCGAGGGCTACACGCTCTCGCTCAACGACTAGACCTCGATCGCCTCGAGTTCGGCCTGGGCCGTCTCCCACGCGTCGAGCTGTTCGGCGCCGCGCTTCGCGAGGTCGGCGCGCTCGGCTTCGAGCGCCTTGACCTTGTCGCGGTCGGCGTAGAGTTCTACGCTTGCGAACAGGGCCTCGATCTCCGCCTTGCGCGCGTCGATCTTCTCGATGTCGCGCTCGATGCGTTTGACGATCGTCTGCAGCTTGCTCTTGATCTTGAGCGGCGTCAGGCGCGTGTCGCGCACCAGCTTCGAGCCCGTCGACGCGGCCGCCGCGGCGACCGCTCCGCGCTCGCGCTTATGCTGCGCGTCCTCGTAGCCGCCGTAGCCGCCTTCGACGATGCCCCAGGCCCCGTCGTCGATCCACAGCACGAGGTCGCTGAGCGCGTCGAGCAGATAGCGATCGTGCGAGACGATCACCAGCGCCCCTTCGTAGCCCACCAGCACGTCCTCGAGGGCTTCGCGGCTGGCGATGTCGAGATCGTTGGTCGGTTCGTCGAGCAGCAGCACGTCGCACTTGCGCGCCATCAGCCGCGCCAGCATGATGCGCCGCCGCTCGCCGCCCGAGAAGGCCTTGACCGGCTTGTCGGCCGCCTCGCCCGAGATGCGCATCCGCCCGAGCAGGTTGCGGGCCTCTTCTTCGCTCGCGGTCGTGCCGCTGGTGACGGCGTCCACCGCGGTCGCCTCGACGTCGAGCTGTTCGTGCGCGTTCTGGGTGAAGTACGCGAACCGGGCCGCCGGATTGTAGCGCACCTCGCCGGCGTCCGGCAGCATCTCCTCGGCGAGGATGCGCAGCAACGTCGACTTGCCGGCGCCGTTGGGTCCGACGATGGCGAGGCGGGCGCCCTGCTGCAGGTTGAACGTCACGTCCGAGAACAGCGGCTTGGCGTAGGCCTTCGCGATGCCCTTCACCTCGAAGGCGAAGCCGGTGGTCGCGCGGCGCGAACTCTTGAGCTTCACGCCGATGGCGCGCACCTCGGGCGCGGGCGGCGGAGCCGCCATCTCGCGCTCGACCCGTTCGAGCTGCTTCTCACGACTCTTGACGCGGCTGTAGTTGCTCGAGGTCAGCGTCGTCCGCAGGCCCGCGATCGACGCCTTGCGCTTCTCCCGCTCGGCGACGTAGAGTTCGTAGGCCTCGCGCTCGGCCGCGATCCGGACCGCGCGCTGCTCGACGTATTTGTGGTAGGCCGGGCGCGCCGGCGCGTAGGCGATGAGCGCTCCGCGGTCCATCTCCCACACGCGCGTCCCGACCCGGTCGAGGAAGTACCGGTCGTGCGAGACGATCACGTAGGCGCGCTTGTCGACGGCGATATAGGATTCGAGCCAGCGCACCGTCTCGATGTCCAGATGGTTCGTCGGCTCGTCGAGGATCAGGTACTCGGGATCGTCGATCAACAGGTGCGCGAGCGCGGCCTTCGAGCGCTGGCCGCCCGAGAACTCGCGCAACGGCCGTTGGAAGTCGTCGCTGGTGAATCCGAAGCCATCGAGCATCGCGCGCAGGCGTTTGTTCGAGTAGGCCCAGTCGGCGTCGGGCACCTTGCCGAGGGCGGTCGCCACCAGTTCGTCGAGGGTCGCACGCGTCTCGTCGGCGACGCCCTGCGCAAGGTAGCCGAAACGCGTCTCCTTGGCCCGCACGATCGTCCCGCCGTGGACCTGGTCGACGTCGGCCAACTGACGGAGCAACGACGATTTACCGGCGCCGTTGGGGCCGACCAGCGCGATGCGCTCGCCTTCGTTCAGCACGGCATCGACGCCCGAGAAGATCTCCCGGGCGCCGTAGTGGCATTCCAATCCGGTCGCGCGAAAGAGTTCCATCAGTGTCCGTCGGCGGCGTGGTGGTATTGTTTTCGGATCTGCTCGATGTCGACCGAAGGGGCCGGCGTCTTGGGGTCCATCTTCTCGAGCGTCTCGCGGATCACGCCGCCGACGACGAGGTTGCGGTACCACTTCCGATCGGCGGGCACGACGTACCACGGGGCGTGCGCGGTGCTGCAGCGATCCAGCAGGGCCTCGTACGCCTTGATGTAGTCGCCCCAGCGTTTGCGTTCGGTATAGTCGCTCTCCGAGATCTTCCACTGATGCGTCGGATCGTCGAGGCGCTTCTTGAAGCGCGCGAGCTGCTCTTGCGGGCTGATGTGCAGGAAGAACTTGACGATGGTGGTGCCCGCTTCGGTCAAGTTCTTCTCGAAGTCGTTGATCAGGTCGTACCGTCTCGACCACACGTCTTTGGGGACGAGGTCGTGCACGCGGACCGTCAGGACGTCCTCGTAATGCGAGCGGTTGAAGATCGCGGCCTGCCCGCGGGCGGGCGCGGCCGCATGGGCGCGCCACAAGAAATCGTGCGACGCCTCGAGCGTCGAGGGGACCTTGAAAGGGTGGACGTACGCGCTCTGCGAATTGAAGGCTTGGAAGACGTGCGAGACGGTGCCATCCTTACCGCCGCCGTCGAGCGCTTGCAGCACGATCAGCAGCGAGCGCTTGTTCTCGGCATACAGTAGGTACTGCAGCTGCGTCAGCGCCGCGCAATCGCGCTCGAGCCGCTTGGCGGCTTCGTCCTTGTTCTTGCATCCGGGCGTCTGCGCCGGGTCGAACTTGCTCAGGTCGACGCGACTCTCGGGTCGGACCCGGAATTGCTCGTAGTCGCTCATCCCTCCGGGGTTCGCGAATTCGCGGGCGCCGACCCTCGCGAGAAACGTCGGACCGAGAGAAAGCCGATATCCAGCGCCGTTCCGCCTGCGAGGGCCAGATCGGCCGCGATCTCGCCGACGACACTTGCGAACTTGAAGCCGTGCCCCGAGAAGCCGCCGCACAACACGACCTCGGGGTGCGCGGGATGGCGGTCGATCACGAAGTCCGCATCCGGCGTGAGCGCGTACATGCAGACCTTCGCGTCGAGGACGGGACCCGTCGCACCCGGCATCCAGTCGTCGAGCGCGGCCGCCAGGGGAGCGATGTCGCGAGCCGGCTCCACGCTCCGGTCCACGCCGTCGGGAACCGTATCCGGGCCCAGCCCGTGGAACGCGGCCTTCACGCCGTCGCCGGCATCGGGGAACCCGTAGACCGGCGCGGCCAGACCGTCGCGGTCGAGCAGAAAGACGGGGAACCGTCCCAGGTCGTATGCAGGCGTCGACGGCGCGAACCAGACCTGCACGTTGCGCTGCACCACCAGCGGGACGCCCAGCGTCGCGAGGACCGGTCCGAACCACGGACCCAGGGCGAGCACCAGACGCGCCGCGCGAACCGTGGTTCCGTCGTCGAGCTGCAGCCTCACGCCGTCGGCGCCGACGGACCACGACCGCAGTCCGCATTCGAAGCGCAGCGTCGCACCGTCCCGCTCCGCGCAGCGAAGGAACGCGTCGACGGCGGCCTCGGGACGCACGAATCCTCCGGCCGCTTCGAAGACGCCCACCTCGCCGTCGCGCACGCGCAGCCCCGGGAAGCGCGCGCGGATCTCGCCGGCGTCGTAGGCGTCGACCGTCAGATCGTGCGCGCGGGCCGATCGCAAAGCGCCCGCGATCACCGGGCTATGCGGCGGCCCGGCCATCAGCAATCCGCACAGCTCCAAGAGCCGTATGTCCGCCGCGCGCTCGAGCGCGCGCCACCGGTCGTAGGCGCGGACGAGCAACGGCACGTAGGCCGGGTGTTCGTAATAGGCTTGTCGGACGATCCGGCTCTTGCCGTTGGATGCGCCGAGCGCGTGTCCGCGCGCGAACCGATCGATACCGATCGCGCGGACGCCTCGAGCGGCGCATTCCGCGAGCGCGGCGCCCCCCATGGCGCCGAGCCCGACGACGGCGACGTCGTACCGGTTGTTAACCGCTGCCGACCGGGACGAAGGCCGGATTCACGCACTGCTTCCCGCCGTTCGCGCGGGCGCTGCCGGTGCTCGCGAAGAACGCCAGCGCCTGCTTCGAGAACGAACTCGGGACGATCGTGCCGACCGAGCGCCAGCCGGCACTGCTGCGTGCGAAGTACTCGGCCGCCATGCCGCTGCCGGTGTAGACGACCTGACCGTAGCCGCCCGGGTAATAGGCGGCGATCGCCATGATCGCCGATCGTTTGATCGGGTACTTGCCCGCGGCGTGTTCCTTGAGGAAGACCGCCTGGATGGCGGCCGTATCCGCCGACGGACCGCAGTACGCGCCGAGCGTCGGACGGGTCGGAGAGCCGAGCGACGCGACGAGCGCGCCGACCATCAAGAGTGATGTCATGTGCGGACCTTCGCGTTCGAGCGCGGAAAGGCCCTACCGCGGAGCGAACCACGCCGCATGAATATCCGCCGTACCCTCGTCGCCGCCTGCGCGGCCGCCGCCCTCCCGCTCGTGGCGCTCGCAGCCGATCCGGTGGTCTGGCGGGTCGATCCGATCCACACGCGCGCCTCGTTCACGCTCTCGCACTTCGTGATCTCCAAGGTCGACGGCCACATCCCGATCAAGGCGATGACGCTCTCGACCGCCAGCGGAAGCCTGATCCCGACCGCCGTCGACGTCACCCTCGACGTAGCGGCCGAGAGCACGGACAACGACATGCGCGACAACGACCTCAAGTCGCCGACCTATTTCGACGTGGCGCGATATCCGACGGCGCACTTCCGCGCGACCAAGATCGTCGCCACCGGGCCGAAGGACTTCACCATGACCGGCGATCTGACGATCAAGGACGTCACCAAGAGCGTCACCATCCCGGTCCACATCGAAGGGACCATTCCGGACCGGGGCGGCGTCCGCGTCGTCTACACCGGGCAGTTCCACATCGACCGTCGCGACTATACCATGGTCGACCAAGGACTGACGGCGGCCGGCGTCCTGATCGTCGGAAACGACGCGACCATCGGCCTGACCGTCGATGCCGTCACCAAGGATCCGTCGATCAAACCGGGGCTCTAGCCCTTCGAAGCGGTCCGCATCGCCTTGTGGATCGCCTTCCATCGCGCCTTCTCGGCCGCTTGCGCGCTGACGTCGTTGCGCCGCTCGAGGTAGGCGGCCTCGCGCATCAGTTTCCGGTAGCTCTCCAAACGGGCCGGATCGATCCCGTCGCGTACGCCGCAACCCGGCTCTGCCTCGTGTGCGCAGTCCGCGAACCGGCACGACCGCGCGGCCGCCGCGATGTCGTCGAAGGCGCCGCCCACGGTCGCGGTATCGCTCCACAGCTGGAGTTCGCGCATCCCCGGCGTATCGATCAATGCCGCGCCGCCGGAGAGGGCGAAGAGCTGGCGCGCCGTGGTCGTGTGCCGCCCTTTGTCGTCGTCCGCGCGCACGCCGCCGGTGTCTTGGCGCTGCTCGCCGAGCAAGGCGTTGGCGAGCGTCGATTTACCGACACCCGAGGAACCAGCAAGCGCGACGGTCTGGCCGGGACCGAGATAGCGCGCGAGCGTTGCCGCTATGGTGCCGTCGAAGGCGCATACGCGATGGACCGGGACCGGCCACCCGGTCTGCGCGATCGCCTCCTCGGCGAACGATGGGTCGTCGCACAGGTCCGCCTTGTTCAAGACGATGACCGGTCTGACGCCGCCATCCCAGGCCAGGATCGCGTAGCGTTCGAGGCGCCGGATGTTGAAGTCGCCGTCGAGCGCCGCCACGATGAAGAGGGTGTCGACGTTGCTGGCGATCACCTGTTCCTCGCCGCGCGTGCCGGCGGCCTTGCGGACGAGCGCGCTCGTCCGCGGCATGACGCCGCGCACGATCGCGCGCGTGGCGTCCAGCTCGTCGTAAGTGACGTAGTCGCCGACGGCCGGCAGCTCGAGCCGCGAGCGCGCGCGGTGACGGAGCTTGCCTTCGAGCTCGGCGGAGAGTTCGGTTTCCGGGGTGAGGATGCGGTACGCGCCGCGATGCTCGGCCGAGATCCGGCCGGTGCGCGACGAAGTGATGGGATGGGTCAACTCGGGATACCTCAAGACGTGTGCGTGCAATTCGGGTGATTGCGCGGCGGACGTCAAGGCGAGTCGGCTACCTCGTGAGGAGCGGCCAACCCAAAGCGCGACGTCCGCGCGAAGCGGCGTCAAAAACGTCAGTCATACGATTGGCCCTCCTTTCTCGAGACTCGGTACCGCGCACGGCGCGGGGAATCCTCCGCTCAGTGCGCGCCGAACAGCGGCGTCTGCACGATGCCGTTGAGGACGAACTGGACGGCGAGCGCGGCGAGGATGATGCCGAGCAGGCGCGTCACGACGTGGATGCCGGTGCGGCCGACGTAGCGCTGCAGCAGGGTCGCGCCGCGCATGCAGAGCCACGTGATCAGCAGCGCGGCCGCGTACGCCCCGAACACGATCGCGATCTCGAAGCGATCGCCTTTGGTGAGGTTGAGCAAGAGCAAGACCGTCGCGATCGTGCCGGGGCCGGCGATCATCGGGACCGCGAGCGGGAAGACCGCCGGATTCTGGACCTGCGCGGCCTCACGTTCTTCTTCTTCGGTCCCCTTGGCGCCGGTCGGACGCGCGAACAGCATGTCGATCGCGATCAGGAACAGCAGGATCCCGCCGGCGATCAGAAACGCCGGCAGGGTAATGCCGAGGTAGCTGAGGAGCGCTTGCCCGACCAGGCCCATGAACAGCATGATGCCGGCCGCCACCAGGACCGCCTGGTCGACGATCTTGTTCCGCCGCTCGGGCGAAGCGTGAGCGGTCGCCGAGAGCGTGAGCGGGATCATCCCGATCGGGTCGATGATCGTGATGGCGGTCGCGAATGCCGTCGCCAGGAACTGGGTGCTCATGCCGGGCTCTTCGCGACCGCTTGCTCGTAACTTTGCCGTTGCGCCTCGGTAGCAGCGGCCATGAAGCTTTTCCGCACCCTCGTCCGGGCCAAGACCTCGATCCTGCGCGTCGTGCCGATGCTCCGCGACGAACGGGTCCCCGGCCACCTCAAGTGGGGCGCCGGCGCGCTGGCCCTGCTGATCGTCTCGCCGCTCGACCTGCTAGGCGACATCCCGGTCCTCGGACTGCTCGACGACGCCGCGCTGCTCTCGATCTTGGCGGTCGCCTTCGTGGCCCTCGCGACCAAGCATACGACCAAGCCCGCAGGGACGCTCTCGTCCGGGCTGGCCGTCCGCTAGACGCATCCAAGACGGCCCCCGCGCGCGTTACAACGGCATGACGTCAACGTTTCGCGTCCTGATCCTCGGGCTGATCGCGCTCCTCATCCCCGTCGCTACCCCGGCGGCGGCGCCGGCCACCCAGACGGTCGTCCTCGCGGGCGGCTGCTTCTGGGGCATGCAGGGTGTCTTCGAACGCCTGCGCGGCGTGACCGACACGACCGTCGGCTTTTCCGGCGGCGCCGCCTCGACGGCCCACTACGAGATCGTCAGCGGCGGAGAGACCGGCCATGCCGAGTCGGTCAAGATCACCTACGATCCGCGCGTCATCTCGTTCGGGCAGTTGCTCGACGTCTATTTCCTCGTCGCGCACGATCCGACCGAACTCAACCGTCAGGGCCCCGACGACGGCACGCAGTACCGGTCCGCCATCTTCTACACCACGCAGGCCCAGCGCGCATCCGCGCTCGCGTATATCGCGAGCCTGACCCAGCGCCACGTCTATGCCGCACCGATCGTCACCCAAGTGGTCGCGTTCCACGGGTTCTATCCGGCCGAGGATTACCACCAGCACTATATGGACCACAATCCGAACGAGCCGTACATCCTGTTCAACGACCGGCCGAAGGTGGAGAACCTCCAGAAGCGCTTTCCGCAGTTGCTCAAACGCTAGCGGGAGAGCCGGTAGCCCCGGGCCGAAAGCAAGCGGCCATGACCGTGCTCTCCTCGACCGACACGCGCGACGACGGTAATCTCGTCGTCGGCATCCTCGCCGGACTTGCGGCCGCCGCCCTCGCCGCGATCGCCTGGGCCGCCATCACCGCCGCGACCAATTTCCAGATCGGCTTCATGGCGATCGGCGTCGGCTTCGCGGTCGCGTTCGCGGTCCGCTTCGCAGGCCGCGGGCACGACGGCCGCTTCGCAATCGCATCGGCCATCCTGACGGTCTTCGGTTGCGCGCTCGGCAACTTCCTGACCGTCGTCGCGGGCGTGGCCGCGCACGACCATGCATCGTACGTCGACGTCTTCCTCAGCCTCGTCCCCCACGTGGTCCAGGTCATGAGCATGACCTTCACGTTCATGGACGTCGTCTTCTACGCGATCGGCGCGTACTTCGGCTACAAGTATGCGACCGTGCCGCTGAAGCCGCGCGTCGTGGTGCCCGAACAGACGCCGTGACGACGTTCTCGCGGGCCCGCGCGACCGCCGGAGCGCGGACGCTCGACGCCCGCTGGTATTGCGACGGGGGCATTTTCGCGCGCGAGAACCAGCGCGTCTTCGGACGCTCGTGGATCGTCGCGGGGCGGTCCGACGAGGTCGCCGAGCCCGGCGCGTTTCGGACCGTCGAGATCGCCGGCGAGAGCCTGATCGTGGTCCGCGGCGCCGACGCCGCGCTGCACGCTTTCTACAACGTCTGCGGGCATCGCGGGACGCGCATGTGCGAGGAGCGCGCCGGACGGTTCGGCGGATCGATCCAGTGCCCGTATCACGCCTGGACCTACGGTCTCGACGGCCGCCTGAAAGCGGCGCGCCATATGGACGAGACGCCGGGCTTCGACCTCGACGAGTACGCGCTCTCCGAAGCCCGGGTCGCCGAGTGGGGCGGCTTCGTCTTCGTCAACCTCGCACCGGACGCCGCGCCGTTCGCGGAAGCGCTCGCGCCGCTGACCGGCCGGTTCGCGGCGTGGCGCCTCGACACGCTTCGGATCGCGCGGAGCTTCGCCTACGAGGTCGCCGCCAACTGGAAACTGCTCTTCCAGAACTACTCCGAGTGTTACCACTGCGCGGTCATCCATCCGCAGCTCGAGAACCTCTCGCCGTGGGACAGCGGCCGCAACGATCTGCACGACGGTCCCGTCTTGGGCGGATACTCGGAGCTGCGCGAGGGCGTGCGGCGACTGGCGGCGGGTGCGCAAGCGCGCTACGCGCCGCTCGGCGACGTACGCGGCGACGACCTGCACCGGGCCTACTACTATACGATCTTCCCGACCATGCTGCTGAGCCTCCAGTCGGAGTACGCGATGGCGCACGTCATCGAGCCGCTCGCGGTCGATCGTACCCGGGTCGTCTGCCAGCTGCTCTTCGCACCGGCCGAGATGGAGTCGCCGAGCTTCGACCCGGGCGAGGTAGCCGCGTTCTGGGACGCGACCAATCGTCAGGACTGGCACGTCAGCGAACTGAGCCAGCTGGGCATCGCCTCGCGCGCCTATCGTCCGGGCCCGTACGCGCGCTCCGAAGGCCTGCTCGAAGCCTTCGATCGCCACTACCTCGCCCTGATGGAGACCCCGTGAAGAAATCGAAGCGGCGCGCTCACCGGTCGCCGCGCGGGATCGTCGTCCTGGCAGCGCTGATCGCGATCGCGGCGATCGTCGGATGTTCGCTGCTGCGCCCGTCGCGCCGACCATCCCCGCCTGCGACCGTGCGGCACGCCACCGCAGCGCCGGTCGGGGCCGTCACGTCCGTGCCGGCAGCGCCGACCAACGCACCGCTCGCGACGCCGGCCGTCCCGGCGACCTCGAATGCGCCGCCTGCGGCGGCGGCGACCGGGCCGCGCCTCGCGCTGATCGTCGACGATTGCGGACAGTGGCCGGATATCGAGCGCGCGTTCGTGGCGTTGCCCATTCCGCTCACCCTCTCGGTGCTGCCGGATGTGCGCTACACCGCGGCCATCGCTCAGGAGGCGGACGCAGCGGGCAAAGGCGTGATGCTGCACCTGCCGATGGAGACGGTCTCCGGGATGGACCCGGGCAAAGGCAAGGTGACCACCGAGATGAGCGACGCGCAGATCGCCGCGCAGGTGGATGACGATCTCGCGCAAGTCCCGCTCGCACAGGGCGTCAACAACCACGAAGGCAGCAAAGGCAGTGCGGACGCGCGCGTCATGGACGACGTCGTGCGCGCCATGGTGGCCAAACGCGACGGGCTCTTCTTCATCGATTCGCGCACCGCGTCGAACTCGGTCGCGCAGGAAGTCGCATCCAAGGCGGGCCTCGCGACCGCGTCGCGCGACGTGTTCCTCGACAACGTCGACGAGCAGGGCGCGGTCGAAGCGCAACTGCGCGCCGCGGCCGACCTGGCGATCAAGAACGGCAGCGCCATCGCCATCGGCCACCCGCGGGCGGCCACCCTGGCGGCGGTCCGGGCGCTCTATCCGGAGTTGCAGCGGCGCGGGATCACCTTCGTCCTGGCCCGCGACCTGACCAAGACGGTCGAACCCTAGAGCGCGGCCGACTCCGCCGGCAGCCAGCGCTCGGCCCAGCGGCCGATCTCTCCGAGCGGCCCCTCGAGGTCCCGGCCCATCGCCGTCAGGCCGTAGGTCACCCGCACCGGCGAGCCCGTCTCGACCTCGCGGGAGACGATCTCGGCCTGTTCGAGTTCGCGAAGGCGTTCGGTAAGCAGCCGGTCCGAGATGCCGGGGATTTGGGCCAGGATCTCGTTGAACCGGCGAGGGCCGGCGAACAGCACGCGGATGAGCGCGCCGGTCCATCGCCGGCCGATGAGTTCGATCGCCCGGTGATACCGGGGACAGAGTTGGACGATGTCGTCCCGTTGCTTACTTTCCATAACCTGCCTACTTGACATAGCCACACACCCGTGGTAGCCTTTGTTCATAACTTACCATAAGTAGGTAGGCAACGCAAGCGACTCGGTCGCGGGAATGGACACTACGTCATCATGGATACTGCACTTTTGATCGTGCGCCTGATCGTCGGCCTTGGGCTGGCGGTGCATGGGGCGCAGAAGCTCTTCGGCTGGTTCGGCGGCTACGGGATCGCCGGGACCGGCGGCTGGTTCGAATCCATCGGATTCAAGCCCGGCAAATTCTTCGCCGCCGCAGCCGGCACCGGCGAGTTCTTCGGTGGACTCCTGGTGGCCCTCGGCTTCCTCGGCGCCCTCGGCCCGGCGGCCGTCCTCGGCGTGATGCTGGTCGCCATCCTCACGGTCCACATCAAAAACGGCTTCCTCAGCAGCGGCAACGGCTGGGAGATGCCGGTCCTCTACATCGCCGGCGCGTTCGCCCTCCCGTTCACCGGGTTCGGGGCCTACTCGCTGGACCACGCGTTCGGCCTGACGGTCCTCACCTCGACCACCGCGGTCTGGGTGCTCTACGGCCTGGCGGTCGTGCAAGCGCTGCTCAACCTCGCGATCAAGAAGACCCCGGCGCCGACCCCGGCCGCCTAGCCGCCCGCGCGCGGAAACACCCACGGCCGGCGCGAACGCGTCGGCCGTTATGCTTTCACCGCGTACGCGACTCTGCGATCTCCTCGGCATCGGCATCCCGTTGCTCAATGCGCCGATGACGCCGCAGGCCGGCGGCGCGCTGGCCCGCGCGGTCTCAGAAGCCGGCGCGCTCGGCATGCTCGGCTTCGATGAGGACGAGACGGACGCCGAGATCGCGGGTCAACTCGCACTGCTCGCGACCGCGCCGCGCCCGCGCTTCGGCATCGGACTGGCGGCCTGGGTGCTCGAACGCAGTCCGCATCTGCTCGCGACCGCCATCGCCGCGAAGCCGGATCTGATCTCCATCTCCTTCGGCGACCCCGCCCCGTACGCGCGGCGGGTCCGCGACGCCGGTATCCTGCTCGCTTCGCAAGTCCAATCGCGCGCGCGCGCCCGACAAGCGATCGACGCCGGGGTCGACATCCTGGTCGCCCAAGGCACCGAGGCGGGCGGTCACACCGGCGCGGTCGGCACGCTGCCGCTGTTGCAGATCGTGCTCGACATGACCGACCGCCCCGTCCTCGCCGCCGGCGGCATCGCGACCGGTCGCGGCTTCGCGGCCGCGATCGCGGCCGGCGCGGCCGGCGCGTGGATCGGCACGCCGTTCTTGCTCGCGACCGAGAGCCGCTCGACGCCGCAGGCGCGCGCGCGCATCGTCGCGGCCGACGAGACGCAGACCGTGCTGACCGACGTGTTCGATCGCGCGCAACGCAAGCCGTGGCCGGCCGAGTTCCGCGGACGCGCGCTTCGCAATGCGTTCGAGACCGAATGGCACGACCGCGCCGGCGACCTCGACGACGCCGCCCGCGCACGCTTCGCAGCCGCCAAGACGGCGCGCGACCTCGATGTGGCGCACGTCTACGCCGGCGAGTCGGTCGGGCTTCTGCACGCCGAACGCGGCGCCGGCGAGATCGTCCGCACGCTCGCGAGCGAGGCCGCCGCCCGCCTGCGCGCGGTCGAGGTATACGAACGTGCTTAGCGCTACGACGTTCGCCCAGATCCGCCCGGTCGAGCCCGACCACGAGGCCGTGCTCGGGCGATACGACGCGCTCGCGCTGCGCGTCCGCGACGCGGACGGCGCCGGCGAAGCGATCGCGGCGATCGAAGCGTGGGACGCGCTCCGGCGCGAGATCCGGAGCTGGGAGGCGATGGCGAGCCTGCGCTTCCAGCAAGCCACCGGCGATCCCGACCGCAAGGCCGACGTGGACCGTTCGAACGAGCGCAAGCCGGTCTACGCGTCGCGCGACGCGGACGTCAAGCGCGCCGCCCTCGCCTCGCCGCACCGCGCGGCCATCGCGGCCGCCTTCGGCGAGCACGCGCTCGCGCTCTGGGCCTGCGACGTCGAAGCGGTCGACGAGCGGATCGTCGCTCACTTGGCCGCCGAGAACGCCCTCGAAGACGAGTACGTCGCCATGCTCGGCGGCGCACGGATCCCGTTCGCGGGATCGGAATATTCCTTGCCCGGCATCGCCGCCTTCGGCGAAGATGCCGACCGCGCCGTGCGCGAGGCGGCGGCCCGGGCCAAATGGGCGTACTACGACGCGCATCGCGACGATCTCGACCGCATCTACGACGGGCTGGTGCGCGAGCGCACGGCGGCGGCGCGCGCGCTCGGATACGCCGATTTCACCCCGCTCGGGTACCGGCGCTTGCGCCGTACCGATTACGGACCCGAGGACGTCGCGCGACTGCGCGACGAGGTCGTGCGAGAGATCGTGCCGCTGTGCGCGCGCATCGCCGCCGCCCAAGCGCGCGCTATCGGCGTCGACCGGCTGATGCCGTGGGACGTCGACGTCTACGACGCCGCGGAACGACTGCGCCCGCCCGCCGGCGACGGCTTGACGACCGCGGGCAGAGCCGCGCTGGCTGCGACCGCCCCCGCCTTCGGCGCCTTCGCGGATATGATGTTCGCGGGCGGGCTACACGATCTGCCGATCCGCGACGGCAAGGCCGGCGGCGGATTCTGCACGTCGTTCCCCACCTACGGGCTCCCGTTCGTCTATGCGAACTGCAACGGCACGACCCACGACGTCAACGTGCTCGTCCACGAACTCGGGCACGCATTCCAGTGCCACGAGAGTCGCGACAAACGGCTTTCCGACTATCTCTGGCCGACGTTCGAGGCGTGCGAGATCAACTCGATGGGGATGGAGTTCCTCGTGCGCCCGCATCTCGAGGCGTTCTTCGGCGAGGGTGCCGAGCGCTACCGGCGCCGCCACCTCGCTTCGTCGTTGATGCTGCTCCCGTACGGCTGCGCGGTCGACCACTTCCAGCACCTCGTCTATGCGAGCCCCGGGGCGACGCCGGCCGAGCGCAACGCGATGTGGCGCGAGTGCGAGTCGCGCTATCTGCCGTGGCGCGTCGCCGGCGGCATCGCGCATATCGAGAACGGCGGCTTCTGGCAGCAGCAGCGCCACATCTACGCGTCCGCCTTCTACTACATCGACTACGTGATGGCGATGAGCTGCGCGCTCCAGTTCTGGACCGCATCGCTCGAGGATGCCGGGGATGCGATCGCGCGCTACATCGCGCTCTGCAAGCGCGGCGGCGAAGCCCCGTTCGGGGCCTTGGCGCGTTCGGCCGGTCTGCGGCCGCCGTTCGACGGCGGCGTCTTCGCCGAGATCGCGGCCCGCGCGAGCGACGCGCTCTTCTAGCCGGACGCGCGCCAGTCAGCGCGGCCGCGGCGTCGCCCAGGCGTTCAGCGGGATCGGCGTGCGTCGCGGGCGCGGCGTGCCGTTCCACACGGGACGCGCCGTCGGCACCGGCGTCGGCGTGAAGACCGGGCGCGGCGCGACCGCCGGCGCGCGCGGGTCGAACGCGCCTGGCGCGCCGATCCCGGGCGCGCCCGGAGAGCGCACGTCGAGCGTCTCGCTCGCGGGATCGAGGCGGACGCGCTCGCCGAGGGCGCGCAGCAGCGGCACCAGGGCCACGTACGTCTGGGAGAGGCCCGACGGCGGCCCGGGAGCCAAGCGGATCCGGACGGACCGGTCGCCGCGCGCGAAGATCGCGAATCCGCCGGCGTAGGCGATCCGGTCGGCGACGCCGGTCAGGAACGGGTCGACCGGCCCCAGCACGCGGCCGCGCGTGAGGTAGAGCGGCTCGTAGGACCGGACCGGCCGGCCGTCCAGCAGCAGCGTGAGCGCTACGGGTGGGAGAATCGCCACGTCGTCGCGATATACCGCACCCGATGAGGCGACTCTTCCTATCCATGCGAGAAGCGGGCCTGCGATTCTCCCGCGACGGCTGCGGCTTCCTGGCCCAGGCCGTCGCGTTCAACAGCATCTTCGCGCTCTTCCCGCTGGTCGTGATCGCCTTCACCATCGTCTCGTACTTCATCCCGCTGCCCGAGGCGCGGCTGCTCTCCTTCATCGATACGTTCGCGCCGGCCGCCCATCAGTTCGTCGAAGCCAACGTCCAGACGTACAACCACGGCCGCGGCATCTCGAGCCTCATCGCCGCCGTCTTCCTGATCTGGTCGGGCAAGAATCTGTTCATGGCGCTGACGTACGCGCTCGACCGGGCGCTCGGCGTGCCGAAGGGACGGCCGCTGCTGCACGACATCGCGCTGGCGATCGTGATGCTGCCGGCCATGGGCGTGCTGCTGCTGGTCGCGATGGCGCTCCCGATCGTCCTGCAGATCGCGCTCTTCGTGTACCGCGTCCCGGACGGCGGCCACATCGGACAGGTGGCGGCCTACCTGCTCTCCCTCGGGCTGGTCTTCCTGGTCACCGCGACGCTCTACGCGTTCTTGCCGAACCGCCGGCTCAAGTGGCATTTCGGCGTGCCCGGCGCGACCCTGGTGGCGTGCGTGTGGCCGCTCGTGCAGTTCGTCTTCGCCCAGTACACCGTGCACGTCGACTTCACGCACATCTACGGCGCGCTCTCCGCGCCATTGGTGCTGCTGCTGTGGTTCTATCTGGTCGGTTCGATCTTTCTGTTCGGCGCCGAGTACTGCACGGCGTGGGCGGCTGAACACGGATCCGTGCAGGTGCCGACCATGGTCGACACGCTCGCGCCGGTCGCGCAGCACGACAACCCGACGTGAGGTTCGTCTTCCTCCACGGCGCCGGCTGTACGCCCGAGGTCTTCGCGGCGCAGCGAACGGCGTTCCCGGACGCGATCGTTCCCGACCTCCACGCGCTCGCACCCGACGCGACGAGCGTCGCGGCCTTCGCCGGCGCGCTCGCTCCGGTGCTCGCATCGATCGACGGGCCGTACGCGCTCGTCGGCAGCTCGATGGGCGCCGCGGTCGCGCTCGAGGCGGCCATCGCCGGGTCGCGGCCGGCCGCGCTGATCGCGATCGGTTGTGCGCCGAAGCTGCGCGTCGCAGCCGCGACGCTGGCGGCGGCCGAGACCGCGTTCGATGCGTTCGTCGCGCAGATGCCGGCCGCGCTCTACGCCGAGCCGACCCCCGAACGCGCGGCCTCCGCGCGGCGCCAGTTCGAAGCGGTCGGCCGGGAGCGGACCCTGGCGGACTTCCGGGCCTGCGACGTCTGGGATGTGGGCGAGCGAGCGTCCGCCCTGGATCTGCCGGTCCTGGTCCTCACGGGCGAGCGTGACGCGATGACCCCGGTCCGTTTCGGGCAGATGCTGACCGACCGGATACCGGGGGCTCGGATGCGAATACTTCCCGGCGCCGGGCATCTGGCGATGGCGGAGTCCCCCGCCGACACGAACGAAGCGCTCCGCGCGTTCGTTAGTCCACCGTAGGGTTTCCCCGTCCACGAAGGAGTTCGTCTTGTCTCGACCCGGTTCGTATCGTCTCGCCGCCGCCGCGTTCGCGGTCTGCTGCGCCTTCGCGCTGATGGGCGCCGGCAACGCGGCGATCGCCGGGACCGGCAGCTCCGGCGGCGCGCCGACGCCGTCGCCGGTGCCGCTCGCGACCAGCACCGCACCGCCGCCGCTGTTCGCGCCGGCCGTGCTGGTCTATCCCTTCGAGGTCGGCGGCGAGCTGAAGGCCGACGCCGGGAATGCGGTCGCCCAGATCTTCGATCAGCAGTTCGTCGCGGCCGGCGGGCTCTCGGTCCTCCCGACCCCCAACGGCATCAAGCGCACCGACTTCTTGACCAACGCGCGCGCCCTCAAGGCCGACTACTACATCAGCGGCTACCTGACGCCGGTCGGCGACGGCGCGGCCTTGGTCATGCAGGTCGTCAGCGTGCAGAGCGGCATCATGGTCTACACCAAGACGTCCCAGGTATTCACCGCGCAGGACGCCTCCGCGCAGGCCTTCCTCGCGCGCCAGGTCATGTTCGCCCATTCCGGCGTGACGGCCGTCTCCGCCGACACGACCGGTTCGTCGACGCCCGCGCCGACCGCGAGCCAAGGCGCGCAGGTCTCGCTCGGCGGCATCGGTTCGCTCTTCGGATTGCTCCATCGCAACCGCGCCGCGCAGCCGGGCCCGCACACCGTGATCGCCGAGGCCGAGAAGCCGTCGCGCATCGCGATCGTCTCGCCGGTCGGCGGCAGCGCCGACGCCCGCGCGCTGGCCGAAGCGACCGGGTTGCTCCGCCCGACCCTCGACCGCTACTTCAAGACCGCGGTCGCCGGTACGACCGTCGACGGCGGCAAGAACGCGAGCGCGATCTGCGGCTCGAACCGCGATGCCACCGTCGCTACCGGCACGCTCTCGCAGGCGCGCGCCGGGAAGTTCGGCGGACGCACCGACAGCACGTTCACGCTGATCGTCTACACCTGCTTCGGCGCCACCCTCTACACCGGCGAACCGGCCAAGGCGGGCTCGATCAAGAGCGCGATCGACGCGGCCGTCGACGCGTACGCGAAGGACCACCCGGCCAACTCCTAAGGAGCGCTAGGCCTCCTCGGCGCCGTCGTCGAGGAGGCCGGGCGGCAGATCGACGTCGATGCGTTTGTCGGCCGGATCGATCGCGCGCACGAAGGCCTTGACCATCGGCACCATCCTGCCGCCGACGATCAGCATGTCGCTCGACGGATAGTGGCGCACGTCCTCGACCTTGCCGAGCACGCTGCCGTCGGGCGCGAAGAGCGAACAGCCGATCAGGTCGACGTCCAGGTATTCGCCGTCCTCGAGTTCGCGTTCGACGCGTTCGCGCGGGGCGTAGAACGTGCCGCCGACGTACGCCTGGGCGGCATCAGCGCTCTCGACGCCGGCGAGCGATACCACGTACCGGCCCTTGTGTTCGCGCACGCCCGCCAGCGTCACGTCGCGACGCGAACCGTCCGGCATCCCGTACGCGAAGGACGCGCCCCGCATAAAAAGCGTGCGACCCGCACCCGACGGATCGCACTTGAGTTCGCCGCGAATGCCGAACAGGCCGACGAGTCGGCCGACCGGCAGATCAGGCATCGGACTCGGTTTCGTCTTCGTCGCCGGTCTCGGCCGCTTCTTCGCTGTCGAGGATGTCGACCGCGATCCGCTGCTCCGCGGTGGCCCGGACGATCGTGCGCAGCGCCTGCGCGACGCGTCCGCTCCGGCCGATCACCTTGCCGAGATCGTCGGGATCGACGACCAGTTCGACGACCGGACGGCCGTCCTCGTCGGCGAACAGATCGACCTTGACCTCGTCCGGCTTGGAGACGAGCTTCTTCGCCAGGAACTCGAGCACGCCGCTGGCGCGCTTGGCCGAAGCGACCGGATCGGCCGGCAGATGCGATTCGCGATGATCGCGATCGCGGTCGTTGCGCCGGCCGCCTCCGCCGCCGCCGCTCGGACGCGGCGGGCGAGGACCGGTGCCGCTGCGTCGCGGCGCCGATTCGGATTCCACGCCGCTGCCGGCGTCGTTCTTGGACGAGATCTTGCGCGCGCCGAGGGTCGAGGTGCGCTCCGCTTCGCCCCCTTCGTCGCCGAAGAGGCCGAACTCGTCATCGAACGCGCTCATTACGAGTCCTTTTTGTTCTTCGGCGCGCGCTTGACGGTGGACACGACGCCGCGTTCCATGATGCCCTTCTCGGCGAACAGGCGGCGGACGGTCTCGCTGGGCTGAGCGCCCTTGGCGAGCCATTCCTTGGCTTTGACGTCGTCGACTTCGATCGTGCGCGGCTCGGTACGCGGGTTGTAGTGACCGAGGATCTCGATGAACTTGCCGTCGCGCGGCGAGCGGCCGTCGGCCACGACGAAACGATAGGTCGGTTGTTTCTTGGCGCCCATGCGGCGGAGTCTGATACGTACCATGTAGTCCCTGTTTTCTTTTCTTGGTTGAGGTCGTCTCTGATTCAGCGGCCCAGCATACCGGCCGGAAGGCGCGGCATGCGCCCCTTCTTGCCGCCGAACTGCTTCATCATCTGCTTGGCACCGTCGAACTGCTTCACGAGACGATTGACATCCGCGACCTGCGTGCCACT
>Ga0207667_10000085_pt1 | contig 151830 bp, 128 predicted proteins | sample KBSCornC52_FD_184301 | JGI IMG/M metagenome (GOLD analysis project Ga0207667, IMG submission 184301) | Corn rhizosphere microbial communities from Kellogg Biological Station, Michigan, USA - KBS Corn C5-2 (SPAdes) (version 2) | ecosystem: Host-associated > Plants > Roots > Rhizosphere > Soil ... | reverse complement strand
GGGTCTTTCGTGAGCTGGTCGAACTTGGAGCGATAAACGGAGCTGATCGGCGCGCTAGGTCAGGCTGAAACGCATAGAGATGTTGAAGGTCGCGCTGGTAGGCTTGCCGCAACGCACGGCCGGCTCGAACTCGGCTTGCCGCGCCGCCGCGAGCGCGGCTTCGTCGAGACCGTAGCCGAGCCCCTGCAGCAGCTTCACGCTCACGACGTGCCCCGTTTCGTCGACGGTGAGCTGGACGCGAACCTTGCCTTCCACCGCGGCGGCGCGCGCCGCGTCGGTGTAGCCCGGTTGCGGCACCGAGCGGGGCTTGGGCTTGGCTGGAGGCTCGTCGCAACCGTCCACGACGGCGGGGGCGGCCGCTGCCGAAAGCTGCTTCGGAGCGGCTTTGGTAGGCGTTTGAGCGGCGCGCGGACCCGGTCGGCTGCTGCCGCCGCTTGGCATCGCGAAGCCAGTGCCGTCGACCCCACCGGTGAGGGACACGCCGAAGTCGGGCATGTCGGCGAGGGGCGCTGCGGTTTGGGGGGGGGCCGGTTCTGGCGGCGGAGCTTCGGTGGGCTTTGGCGCGCTGGCGCGCTTTTCGCGCGCCGGGGGTTCCGGCTTCTTGGGCGGCGGCTCTACTTTGGCTTCGGGTTTCTTAGCCGGCTTCTTGCTCTGCGCGATCTGGATCGCCGTGGCCTCGCGCGACTTCTTCACGTCGATCTGATCGATGCCGAACACCATGAAGCCGTGCGCCACCAGGCTGAACCCGATGAACGCCGTGCGACCGCTGATCAGAGACGCCACGTTACTGCTTCGCTTCGACGTTGATGGCAAACTTGGTGATGCCTTCGACCTTGGCCGCGTCGATGACCCCCACCACATTGCCGTGATACGCCAGCTCGTCGGCGGTGATGACCAAGCTCAAGTCTTTGCTTTCGGCCTTGGCGCCCCGCAAAATCGCCGGAAGCTCGGCCTTGCCGACGGGTCTGTCGTTGAACAGGTAGTGCCCGTCTTTGGTGATGGTGACGACGTACGTCTTGCTGACGGTGTCGTCGGAGGACGCCGTTTTCGGCAGCTCCACCTTCAAGCTCTGCGACACGATGTACGTCGCTGACACCATCATGATGATGAGCAACACGAGCACGATGTCGACCATCGGCGTCACGTTGATGCCGACGATGCCACCGCGGGTCCGTGACGATGCGCTAATACCAGCCATGGCTTTGCTCCTTCACGCGACCCCGGCGACTTCGAGGTGACTCGCCGAGTCGGCGCGGTCTTGAACGCTATCCGGTTCCGCGGGGTGCTCGGCGCCACGGCTGGTTGCAGCTCCTGCCGCGAGCAGGCTGCGATCGGCCTTCAAGTACGCGCTGATCAGCTTGGTCAGGGCTAGAGATTCGGTTTCGATTTCGCCGATGCGCTTCTGGATCACGTTGTAGGCGACGACCGCCGGCAACGCGACGAACAGGCCGACGCCGGTGGCCACCAACGCCTCGGCGATGGCGGCCATCACGCCGCCCATGGCCGACGTGTTCTGGCCGTTGCTGCCGAGGGCGCTGAAGGCCATGATCACGCCGAGAACCGTGCCCAACAGCCCGACGAACGGAGCGTTGTTGCCCAAGGTGCCGAGCAGGTTCAGGCCGCGCTCGAGCTCGCCTTTGGTGCGACCGAGCTCGGAGTCGACCGCGTCGTTCATCGACTCGGGGCCGCTGGCAGCCCAGCGCAACGCTTCGCGCGCCACCTTGGCCTCGATAGATGGATTCTTCTCGAGGTATTTGGCGGCGCCGTCCAGGTCGTCCGCATCCAGGTACTTGGCGAGTTGACGGTGAAGCTCGTGGTTGTTGACCCGGCGCTTTCGGAAATAGAGCCAACGCTCCACCATCGTCGCGATCGACACCACCGACAGGAAGAGCAGCAGGTACAGCACCCAAGCGCTGCCTAGCAACGCGACTTTGAGCAATCGTTCAATCAACATGGAAGGCCTCTTGGAGTTACTCGATCGAAAATTGGGTCAGGAACGTGCCGAGCGCAGCGCCGCCATTGGCGTGAATCGCCTGCAGCGCGCCAGACTTGCGCAGCGTCTCGATTTGCGTGAAATGATCGTCGCTCGGAATCGACGAATGCAGCGTCAACGTGAACTCGACTGACGCCTGCTCGCAGGCCTCGTACAAATTCGCGTACACGAGGTAGGTGCCTGCGGGCGGCCGCGTCTGGTACACCAGACTTTCGCGCTGCTGGCCGTCGATCTGGCAACCCGCGTTGGAGTCCGTCAGTAGCTGCCCCGTGCCGTCCGCGGTCGGGTCGAGCTTGCCGTCCTCGTCTTTGACCGCGCTGGTCGGGTGTTTGGCGTCGACGATCTTGCCGTCGGGCGTGACCACACGCAGATCGAGATCGACGGGGCTGTTCCAGCCGAGACTGATGACGAGCTTGGGCGGGTTTTTGTTCGGGTCGCACGCATTGCCGTTATCCGGCACCTCCGGCAGCAGGCACACGTCGATACCGGCTTGCACCCCGGCGCGGCCCTGGCCGTCGATGGCGACGCCCAAGAATCGGTGTTTGCCCGGGCTGGGCTGGCGCGCGTAACTGGCGAGCCCGCCCCAGGCCAGCTCGTTCTCGCTGAACAAGTCGGCGTTGGTCGTCGGCAGCACCCAATAGCCAGTGCCGAGGTCGGCGAAGCGCACGCCTACGGAAGACGTACCGCGCGTCGCCGTGCCGGAGATCGTGCGATCGACGGCTCCAGGTGGCACGACCGTGAGCGGCAAAAAGCCGACCAGGGTCGGCAGGCTCCCTGCCGACTCGGCCTCGGCCGCCGGCGAATCTGCTGGAATTCCGGGGAGCTCGCCTTCCTGGAACTGAGCCCCGTCGATGCGAAACGGCTCGGTCAGGCCGCGCGTGAGCGTCTCGCCCGAGCAGCCGAGCGCGCCGAGCGCGACCGTAAACAGCAGCCAGCCTCGCGCGCTCACAGGTCCACCCCGAGCCTCAGAGTCCAACGATTGTTCCGCGCGTCCGAGGGCACGCCGAGCGAGTCGCGCGCCAGGTAGTCCTTGATCCAATCGTATTGAAAGCTCAACCGCGCGCGGCCCGGCAGTACCGCGGCGGCCAAAGCCGAGAATGTCCGCACGGTCTGCGTCTTCGGCACGGTCTTGTCCGCATGCACCTCGAAGACGTCCGAGTTCGGGTCGTAGATCGAGGCGCGCAGCCCGACGAGAGCGTACTTGGTCAGCTCTTGAGCGAAGGCCACATAGCCACCCGCCTCGCGCACCGCGACCCCCGAAGCGGCCGGATCCGCCGGCACGTACCCGCGGTCATAGCTCGAAGCCACGAAGGCTTCTCCGTACAGAATAGAGCGCCCCAGCCACGTCGTCAGCGACGTTTCCAGATCGAGACCGAGCACCCAGCGATCGAAATTTTTCGACGGCGTCGCGGCTGTCCCCGGGGTGGCGATGATCTCGTTTGCTTGCAGGACTCCGTCTTCGTTGTCGTCGCGCCAGCGGATCACGCTCTTGCGCGCGGGCTGGCCGCGATGAAAGCCGGTGCCGGTGACGAACGAGGTGCCGCCGGCCAAAGTGAAGCCGCGCGCGGGCTCGCCCTCGGCACCGAAGCGCCCGGTCACGTCCTTGGCCGAATTGGGGTCGTGCGGCAGGCCGTTGCGATCGAGCGGCTCACCGTTGCTGATCGCGACCGCGTAACGCAAAACCGAATAAGCGCCGAAGAGCTTGGCGCCCGCGTCGGCCTCGCTGGGAAACAGCGCGCTCGACCCCAGGGTGCGTTCCATGAAGATGCGATCTCGAGTGGATTCGGGCAGCTCGAAACCAAACGGCAAATCGGTGATGCCGACCGCGAGCCCCAACAGCGGGGGCAAGTGGGGCGCGTTCGGGCCGCGGTAGAAAATCGCGGCTTCTGCCCGGCGAATTCCCACCGTCATGCCGCGAACCGTATTGGCATCCAACTCCAAGTTGGCGGCCGCGTAGTCCCATGTCCTATCGAAGCGCAGGCGAGCCCGCCGCAGCACGAACTCGTTTTCGTTGAGAGGAGCTCCGCTTGGATTGAGCTGATCCTCGGAGGCGGCGCTGTGCTGGTACTGTGCGTGCAGGTAACCGCTGATACGGAGACCTCCGAGCGATGAAGGCTCGGCTTTGGCGACGTCGACCTCGCTGGCCTTGGGCCGCGTCGCTGCTCCGGCTGGAGCCGCGGCCGGGGCCGCGGTCGGAGCAGCCGCTACTGCCGTCTTCGCTTCAGGGGAGGCCGCCAACGCCGCAGGGGGCGCCGGCGCCGGTACAGTGGCACTCGGAGTCGGTGCTGCGGGCGCGGTGGTTGCGGGCACCTCCATGTCGTCGTCGGGGGCCGCCGCCGGAGCAGGCTGCGCCAGCGCGGACGGCGAGACGAGAAGCACGACTGCGAGAGGCAGCAAACTGAGCTCTGCGAAATGCATACTGACTGTGAGCAAAGGGAAGTCCGATGAAGGCTCGAACGAGAGCAGCCGTGCATTCGCTGCCCGCGAAGCCCAAACGGCTCTTTGCGGGTAAAGCGAGGAAAATTTGCACGGCGGAGCTCTCGTTCAAGGCGGTGGGTTACGGGTAGGGGCTAGTGTCCGTTGGCGAAATCGAGCTTGCCGTCTGCGGGCAGCAGCGGAACGCGCGTCGCGTTGTCGAAGTCGTTCGTGTACTTCACGCCGGCGACGCAGCGGTTCAGCCACTCCACCGTCTCGTTGTCGGTCGGGCAGTTGAAGCAACCGTTGGTGCCCAGCTCCGGCAACGTGCATTTAGGAGGCACTACGACACCGGTGCCGCCTTCGTTGCCGGTGCCGCCGTCGGTGGGACCAGCGCCGGTGGCGCCCGTGCCGCCTTCGCTGGTGGCGCCAGCGTCAGTGGACTCGTCGCTGCCGGCGGTGGCGCCGCTGTTCACGGCCTTGCCGCCGTTGCTGTTGGCCTTGCCGCCGCTGGCTTTACCGCCGGTATCGATGGGAATGTTCGTGTCCGGCTTGTCGTTGCTGTCGTCGTCACCGCAGCCCGGGACCAACGCCAGCGCGGCGAGCGTGAACAGGCACGCGAGCTTGATGGAGGAGTGGTGGTGTTTCATCCTTCAGACTCCCCCGCGGCGCGATAGGCTTCGCAGTAGCCGTAGTTGCATTTCTGTCCGTCTCCCGGGCATTCCGCATCGCTGGCGCAAGCCACGCATGCAGCCGGCTGAGCGCCGGTGGCGATGGTTTCGAAGTAGCAGCCGCAAGGCTTCTTCGGCGCGTAGGAGTAGACGGGACCAGTGGCCGTATCGCGGTACGCTTCCATCGCGCACTCCGGAATGTCGCCCGCCGTGATGATGGAGCGCGTCACGTCGACGTTGCCCGGCGGCACCTCCGTGCCCGCGAACCACCCGAAGAGCTTGGCGACCTTGGGGTCTACGAGCTTCTTCTTGTTGTCGAGCTTCCCGTAGAAGTGCCCCGGAGCCCAGAGCGCGTAGTTGCCCTTGCGAACGTTGATCTTATCGAGCGCGTTCTCGTTCTTGTCGGGGTACACCGCCCAGCGCTGGCCGATGGCTTGGAAGGCGAGGGTCTTGATCCCATCCTTGCGCGCCGTGTCGGCGTTGCTGCCCGAGATGTAGCCCAGCGTTTCGTCGGGCTTACCGCTGGCCTTTGCGTACGCGATGATCGCGTCGAAAGTCTTCTGGTTCGTGGTGACGTGATTGTCCTCGAACAAGGCCTTGGGATCGGCAGCCCCGCCGTGATCGGCAGGATTGTAGCCAGCGGTCTTGTCCCACCAGAATGAGGTTCGGGGCAGCTGGATGAAGTCAGCGAGGAAGTTGTGAACGAAAGACGTGTCGTCGCGTTGAATGACCCCGTCGCCCGCCGTCCACGGCGTCACCTGACCGTTTTGGCCATAGCCGTAGATGAAGTGCAGCGCTTCGGCGCTGATCTTGTCTTGGGAGGAGGTGTTGTACGTGATGACGTTCACGCTCTGGATCGGGGCGGGGAAGTCACCGATGTCGGCCGGCCTCGTCTCGCCCGTGCAGAACTCCACCTCGCTGCCCATGTGCGAAAACGCGAGCGGGAGGCTCGTGCCGTTGCACTTCTTCTCCGCCAAGGCCTTGGTGGCGCCTTTGACGAAGTAGGTGAACGACTGAGCCGTCGCCGGGGAAACGCCGTCCTTGAACGCGCGGTATCCCGGGCAAGCGCTCGGGGCCCAGTAGAAGATGGTGAACTTCTCTTCGTCGGGCGCGTCGCTGTTGGCAATCGCCCGAGCCACCTCGGACAACGTTGGGCTAACGGCGCTGCCGCCGCCGCCGATCAGAGCGTTGGCGAACTCGGGCACGGTGGCGCAGTCGGGGACCGTCTGTGCCAGCGCCGGTAGGGACGCGCCAAGCGTCGCGGCCCCGCAGGCGAATGCTAATTTCCATCTAGAAAGCATGAGTAACTCTCCGGTCAGTGGCCCGCGCATGATTGGGGCGCTGGCTCACGGTGCTCCTCCCAGGAATCGAACCTGGCTCGCGTGGCTTTGCAGGCCTGCGCCGTCCCAGACGGCAAGGAGCAGAAACTTCAGCCGCTGACTCGCTTCCACGCCGCTCCCGGCGACGAGAGCTCGCCCAGCAGCGAGCCGAACTTCGAAACGCCGCAGCGCGCGAGCAGCAGCAGCTGCTTGCGGCGTAGCTTGGCGAGCTTGCGCGCGCGCCACACCGCTCCGTGGCTGTTCACCGCCGTCACCACGATCACCAAGTCCGAGCGCTCCACGAGCGACTCCAAGGTGCCGGCGCCGCGCCCAGCGAGATCCCCCGTGTGCCACTCGATCGTATGGCCAGCACGTTCCGCGAGCTGCCGATATTGGGCTTCGCTCCGGTCCAGGCCGCCTACGAGGCCGATGTGCATGCTGCGTCTCCATGTACTACAGTTAGTAGATCGATAAAGTAGAGTGATAGGGTAAATGAAAGTCGACAGCGTGGCCGACAGGGCAGATAGGGCTTAGAAGAGGCTGTTCAGCGTCAGCAGCGCGCGAAAATGCCGGCAATCCCGAGGCTCGGGAGCCGTTGGCAGCGTGTTTTGGCTTGAATCAGCATGGTTTATAACCCTACTCGTCCGGTATACTGGAGGACCAGCTGCTGCCTGTCAAGCAAGATTCGGACGGCTGGGACCAAAATGCTGTCCTCTCGCCCGTTCATGCTGTCTCTTGCAACGGACGGGCACCACCGGTTGACGGTCTGCGCCGTGAAGAGTGACTTCGCATGCGAAGTCATTCGGGCGCGAGCGAAGGGCACGGGCGACAGCCAAGCACCGCTCGGGCGGTCGCGAATCCAAGGCGCGCAATGACCGCGGAAGCGTCTGCGCGAGCCCGGGTGGCGACGCACGCGTCTGCGCGAGCCCGGGTGGCGACGCACGCGTCTGCGCGAGCCCGGGTGGCGACGCACGAGCCCACCCGAGTCCGGACGCGCTCGAATCTCGCGCGCCCGAACGCCTCGTCGGTCGGGCCTCAGCCGCCGGTCTTGGTGATGGAGCGCAGCGCTTCGAGCCGCATCATCACGTCGCCACGCTGCACGATCTTGAGCTTGGCTGCGCCGACGCCTTCGACGCAGAACGATGCCACCGCGCTGGCCAAACGCAGGCCACGACGCAGGCACGGACCGTCCAGCGTGCCGCTAGCCGCCAGGTAGCCGAGCAGAGCGCCGGCGAAGCTGTCACCAGCTCCGGTCGGGTCGACCTCGTCTTCGAGCGGGTAGGCGGGCGTGAAGAACACGCCGTCTTGATCGAACAGCATGGCGCCGTACTCCCCGCGCTTCACGATCAGGCGCTTGGGGCCGAGCTTGAGCACGGCCGCCGCCGCGCGCCGGATGTTGTGGATCTCGGCGAGCTCGCGCAGTTCTTCGTCGTTGATCATCAAGGTGTCGATCTTCGACAGCACTTCGCCGAGCTTCTTGCGCTCGCCCGAGATCCAGAAATTCATCGTGTCGGCGGCCACGAAGCGCGGCGCCTTGATTTGCGAAAGCACGTCGAGCTGCAGCTGCGGCTGGATGTTGCCGAGCAAGACGAACGGCGAATCTACGAAGCTTGGGGGGAGCTTGGGTCGGAAATCGGCGAAGACGTTGAGCTGCGTGTCGAGCGTCTCGCGGCTGGCCAAGTTGGCGGCGTAGCGGCCGGCCCAGCGAAACGTTTTCCCTTTGGCGCGCTCGACGCCGGCCACGTCGACGTCGCGACCGCTCAGCTCTTCCAGCACGCTGCTCGGGAAGTCTTCGCCGACTACGGCCACGATGCGCACCGGCGAGAACAGGCTAGCCGCGTAGGCGGCGTACGTGGCGGCGCCGCCCACGACGTCCTTGGCGTTGACGCTCGGTAGCTCGAGGTCGTCGAAGGCCATCGACCCCACGATCAAGACGTGGTCGGCGGTTTCTTTGCTGCGGGTGGGGGACATGGTCATGGGGGCGAGCTTTCGTGGGACGGGTGCGGGGGAGGTTGGCTTGGTGGCAGGCCCTGCGCTAGTGCTGAGAGCGCAGGCGCCCTTCGGCCAGAAAGGTTTCCGCCAGGGCCGCGACGCGGCTCCGGCGGCACTCTTCGGCCAAGAAGATCGAGATCAGTTTCTTGGTGGCTTCTTCGAGCTCGGCGTTCACGAGCACGTAGTCGAACAGGCCATAATGAGCGATTTCACCCTTGGCGACGCTGAAACGGCGCTGGACGGTCTCTTCGTCCTCGCTGGCGCGGCCGCGCAGGCGTTGCTCGAGCACGGCCATACTGGGGGGCAAGATGAAGACCGCGACCGCGTCGGGGGCGGCGCATTTGATCTGCCGCGCCCCTTGGTGATCGTGTCGAACACGATGCCGCGCGCGCCGCGGCGCCGCTCGATCTCGGCCTTGCTGGTGCCGTAGAGGTTGCCGTGCACCTCGGCCCACTCCAAAAATGCGCCCGCCTCGATCAGCTGCTCGAACTCGGGCCGCGAGACGAAGTGGTACTCTTTGCCGTTGGTCTCGTTTTGCCGCGGCTTGCGCGTGGTGTGCGAAATGCTGAAAGTCAGGCCCTTCACCTCGGCCAAGAGCCGCGCTGTCAGCGTCGTCTTGCCGGCACCGGAAGGCGACGAGATGATGAGTAGGAGCGGCTTATCACTCGACATTTTGCACCTGCTCCCTGATCTTCTCGAGCTGACTCTTGATGTCCACGACCAGGTGCGAAAGCTTCACGTCCTGGCTCTTGGAGCCTAGCGTATTGGCTTCCCGGGACATCTCCTGAAGCAAAAACTCCAGGCGCCGCCCCACTGGCTCCGGATCGGCCAAGAGCGCCTCGAACTGGTCGAAATGGCTGCCCAATCGCACCAGCTCCTCGGTCACGTCGCTGCGGTCGGCCATCAGCGCCAGCTCGGTCTCGAGCCGCCCCGGATCGGGGCTGGCCGCCATGTCGGACAAGAGCCGGCCCACCCGCTCACGCAGGCGTGAGAGCTGCCGCTCGGCGGCGCCTTCGCTCAGTTTTTTCGCGCTGTTGGCCAGGGTGCGCAGGGCCGCCAGTCGCTCGCCCAGCTCTCGAGCGAGCGCTTGGCCTTCGCGGCCGCGCATCTCGTCCAGACGAGCCAGCGCTACCACGAACGCTTGCTGCAACGCTTGCTCCAGGCCCCGAGCGCTGCTGCGCGGGGCCTCGACCAGCAGCTGGGGCAGCGCCGCCACCGCCGCCACCGGGACCTCGGTACCGGGAGCCAGCTCGTCCCGCAGCTCGAGCAGGCTCTGATACACGGCGCGCGCCCGCGCGGCCGAAAAGCGCGCGACCCCTCCGCCGTCGTCCAGACGAACGCCGACGTCGAAGCGGCCGCGGCTCAGCCGCTCGCGCGCCAGCTGCTCGACGAAGAACGCCTGCGAAGCCAATTCTTCGGGCATTCGCACGCGCACGTCCAAAAAGCGGTGATTGAGCGCGCGCAGCTCACAGGTCAGCTTGTTGCCGTCGAGCTCCGCCTCGCCGCAGCCGAAACCGGTCATGCTGCGCATGGCTGCATCCCGGGGTTACAGGCCCTTGCGGCGCTTGATGTCGTCCATCATGCGCCGGTACTCCACTTCCCAGACCGCCGTTCCCTCTTTCAAGTTCTTGATCTTGCTGCGCACTTCGGTGTCGATGTCCGCGTCCACGGCCGCTTGCTTGCGCAGCGGGTCGCGCAGCTTGCGCCGTAGCTCGAAGTCTTCGGCGAAGATTTCATCGACGTTGGCCGAATGCATCAGCATCTCGACCAGCTGGTCGAGCAAGTAGTCGATGGCGTCCTCGCCGAGCTTGATCTTGCGCTCGTCGGCCAGCAACTTCTTGATACGGCCGAGCTCGCTCTGCGGCAGGCCGCGCTGAGCCAGTACGTCTTTGGCCTTGTCGCTGACCTCTTGCTCGTCCGTGATGAACTGATTGAGCACAGCTTGGACGTCCAGCTCGACCTCTTTCGGTGACTCCGTTTCGATGTCACCAGACGAGGTGAGGGCGTGCACCATCAGGTGCGAAATCTCGGGAACCTTGGCGCTGTGCAGCCGCATAAGGCGCTCTGGTTACTCCAATTTTCACCCCGCTTACAGCGCGAACGCCTCGCCTGCCTGAGAAACACGCCGATTTTTAGGAGCGGGCCCCAGAAGCTCGGCGGCCCGAGCGGATTCTGGAAGAAATTGGCGAGCGCGAGCGCGAAACCGGACTCTACTCGGCCTTCTTGGGGTCGCGGGAGCCGAGGCGCAGGCGCCGGAAGACGGCTTCGCGCTGGCGATGCTTGTAGGCGTCGTGGCTGGCTTCGCCAGTTTCGTTGTGCGCCTCGCTCTCGGCGTCCAGCACCTGAAACTCGCACAGCATGTACACGATGGGCCCCAGGTTTTCGGAGCCAGCGGGGGCAAATTCCATCAAATGGGGCGGCACCCGCACCGGCACGTCGGTCACGAATTGAATGACCCGGTAGTTGGGCGCGCTGAAGCGGTTGTCGCTCGGCAACGGCCCGTCGTGATCGCCCTGAAACTGCGGCACCAGCTGCGCCAGCGCCGGGTTTTGCAGGCAATAGCCGCGAAAATCGAAGATGGAGTTGGTGCTTTGTTTCGGCACCACGTAGTTGAACGGAAACAGCTGCTCCGTCAGGTAGTTCAGCACCGGCAGCACGTTGTCGGGGGTGCGGGTGACGATGCGGAAGCGCAGCTTGTCGTACAGCGCGGCGGCGGTCGCCTCGGGCTTGGACAGCAGCTTGGTGTAGGTCGAGTCGAGGTTTTTCCGGCCGCCGACGAACTCGGTGATCGGAAAGCCCTCGCTCAGCATGGTGCCGACGACGCGGTAAACCTTCTCTTCCACGAGGTGGAAGAGGTCCCGATCGCTGACCGGCAAGCGGAACAGCAGCTCGCGGCCGGCCATGTGATTGATGATCTGTACGACCTTCAAGATCGTGCAGGCGCACACCTGACGGTGCCCTTTGCCGGAGGCCAGGAGCAGCAACTGCTCCACGCTGGCTTCCTCCACCGGCTTCGGGATGGCGAAGGCGAAATGTCGCCGCAAATAGCTGACAGCTTCGCGCTTGGTGTGCTCGATGTACGCGCGGTCTTTCGGCTCGTCGAGCTTAACCCCGTGGTTCTCGATGAACCGCGCTGCCTCGGCTTCGTCCAGCAGGTTCAGCCGGTGCCAATCGATCACCGAGCCGCCGCTCAAGATCAGACGCAACGCTTCAACGTCGTGAAGCGTCAAATCCTCGAGCCGTTTGAGCCGTGGGGGATGGGGCAAGGCCGAGATGCGCTCGCCGGAGCGCGGCGGTTCGCTGTCCGGGGCGGTCAGTGTTGCGTGGTGGTGGCGCCGCTCGCTTGGGGGCGTCCGAGCGCGAGCGTGCCGAGGAAGATGCCGACGGTGACCCCGAGAACTGCGATTTGGGCCCCAAACTGGCCGCCTGCCAGCAGAGCCACGGGAATCGATGCTGCGAGGTACCACGGGGAAAGCTTCATGCGGAGGCGCTCCAAAGGTTCACGTGTGGGAGGAAAAACGGGGAGGGCGAAGGTCGCGCTTACCAGCGGGGGTAAGCAGCGACCGCAAGGTAAGTGTATGTAGGATAAGGTGCCACAATGGCTTGAAGAGGGGCAAGAGTTAGCCAGGTGCCGCAGTGCGTTCAACCCCAATCGACGCGCAACGTTATTTATGTGGGTATTTGCGCGGCGTGAGCGCACCTGAGCTTGCGTCCATGGCGGGGTCCGAAAGATGGGCGAAACCGCGGGTGCACAAAGCCCCGTTTTGGCTCGAGTTTTGGTAGCGTCAGCGCGGTGTTGGCTCGCTCTTCTGTGCTCGCGTGCGCCGTCTTGGTCGGCCTCGTGCTTTCGACGAGCAGCTGTGGCGACGACGGCTTGGTACCGACGAGCGTCAACCCCGGTGCTGACTTCGTGCAGGAGGATGTGACCTTCGATCGCGAGTTTTACTACTGCCGCGTCGAGCCCATGCTGTTTGCGCAAAGCTGCGGCTCGGGCATCGCCGGCAAAGACCCGGCGAACGGCTGCCACTTCAGCGTGACCAAGTTTCGGCTGACCGACTACATGCCGCTCGTCGGTGACCCGACCTTGCCCGACGGGGTGCGCTGCAACGGTGACGCGCTGGGGCCGAGATCGGTCGTGACGATGGCCGCGCAACAGAACTACACCGCCGCGCAGGCACGCATGAAGCGGGACCCGCAGCTGGCCGCGCTGCTCCAGCGCCCGCTCGGCAACGCCCAGCATCCTCGCAAGATTTTCGCAGAAAATAGCCCGGAAGCGGACGTGATCCGCCTCTGGGCGACGCAGTTCTCCCAATGAAGCGCGCTCTTCTCGTTTGTCTGAGCTTGCTGAGCTTGCTGAGCTTGCCCGGTCTCGCCCGGGCCGCGGATGCGGACGAGACCGAAGACGCCTACGCGCGGGTGATCGTCGCCGAAGCCGAGCTGCGCGCCGGCCCGGGCGTGTCGCACCGCGTGATCTACCGTGCGCCGCGCGGCGAGACGTTTTTGATCACGACGCGGGAGACCGCCGGCTTCTGGCTGCAGGTGCAGCTCCCGGACGGACGCACCGGCTACGTGCTGGGCGACACCGTCGAGCCGGTGTCGGCGACGGACGACTCGGCGGAGGGCGCGCGCAAACCCGGCTTCTTCGCCCCGCCCGCGCTGCAGGACGCGCACGCCGGCTTCGCGATGATGGCCGGGATTTACGATCGCGCCGGCTACGTGGAGCTGCGACCGGCCTGGGTGATCGCCCCTGCCATCGCCTTCGAGCCGTACGTGGGCTTGGCGCTGCAGAGCGACAGCCGTCGGATCATTTACGGTGGGGCAGGGACGTTGAACCTACTGCCGGACAAGGCGTTGGCGCCGTTCGTCACCATCGGCTGCGGGGGCATGTACGAGGATCCGAAGGACGAGTTCGTGCGCCCTCCCCGTAAGTGGTTTCATGCGCGCGCGGGCGGCGGGTTGTTGATCAGCTTGCGCTTTCGCGTCTCGCTGCGCCTGGAGGCTGCCAACATGGTGCTGTTCCAAGAAGACGACTACCAAAACGTCCAGAGCTACTCGGCTGGGCTGGGGACCTATTTCTGATGGAGGCGCGGAAAATGCTCCAATTGGTCTTCGTGCTGCTGCTGCTGGCGCTGGGCGGGTGCGTGACGGTTCGTCCCGAGCAACGCGCGGTGCTGGCCGATCCGACCATGCAGTTCGACAATGATCCGGGCGACGGAGCGGCGCGCGACCACGTGCTGGAGAATCGCGAAGGCTCGACCGGTGGTAGCTCGGTCAAGGGTGGAGGTTGCGGTTGCAATTGAGGCTTCTGCTCGCGACGCTGGCCGCTGCCTGCACGCTTGGGTTGCCATTTTCGGCGGCAGCCCAGGTAGCTGATCTGGCGCCTCGGACCACATTCTTCGTGGAACCGTCGAAGTCGAGCAAGCTCTTGGTCATCAACCCCAGCGCCGAGCTGTCGGTCACGCCGACCGATTGGCTGGAGGTGCACACCGGGTACGAAGCCGACATCGTGTCGGGCGCTACCGAGTCGCTGAAGGGGGGACGGCTCAGCCCCGTCGACATCGTCAGTAGCGCGACCCACTTCAAAGACACGCGCCACCAGGTGAGCGGCGGCGTGGGAGTGACGCGCGACAATACCAAGCTGTCGGCGACGTACACCTACGGCACCGAGGCCGACTACCACTCGAACGCGTTCTCGGTGCAGTCGGGCACCACGTTCTTGCAAAAGAACACCGAGCTTACCCTGGCCTACGGCCGCGGGTTCGACCGCGTGTGTACGACCGCGTTCGCCGATAGCGACGGCGCCTCCGTGAAGACGCCGCTCGACAGCTCCAAAGGCTGCTTCACCAAGGCCGCCGATCGCGCGTCGCGCAAGGTCGATCTCGACAACTTTCAAGCGGGCTGGACGCAAACCTGGACCCCGGTGTTTGCCAGCCAATTGGTGCTCTACGGAGGCCTCCAGCACGGCTTCCTCGAAAACCCGTATCGCGCGGTAGTGATTGCCCCGGCCGGTGACGAAGCGCTGGAAAACCATCCGGACAACCGCTTGCGCATGGCCGTCGCAGCGCGCGCCAAATACTACCTGCGACCGCTGCGCATGGCGGTGTCGGCTGGCGCTCGGTTGTACCGCGATACCTGGGACATCTTCGGCCAAACCTACGAGCTCGAAGCCGAGCGCTACGTGTGGCCCGAGCTGCGGGTGATGGTTCACGGTCGCTACTACACGCAGACCGAAGCGCTGTTTTGGAGCGACGACTACACCGGCGGCGAGCCGCAAGACGGCCCGCGCGGCCAATATTGGACCGGAGACCGCGAGCTCTCGCCGCTGTCCAGCTACCTCTTGGGCGGTCGCTTCATCTTCAAGAAGAACGCCGAGCCCACCAAGCGCATCGCCCACGTCATGCTCAGCTTCGAAACCTCGCTCAGCTTCGACCTGATGAAGACCTCGCTCAAAGAGTTCACCTGGGGCGGCAGCAAACCCGACGATACGCTGGCTCTGATTGGTTCCCTCGGCGTTCGCGGGACCTTTTAGGGTCGGGCTTCTGAGGCGACGGGACCGCTTCTTGGTCTCGTTTGCGCCCTGCGTTGAGTGTCTCGCGATCCTCTCGGGCTGACAGGGTAACTGCACCGGCCTCGCCGGTTTGTCCCAAGCGGGTTCTCTGGGGTGGATCGTGATCTGGTCTTCCAAGACCGCAGAGTCGATCCAGCTGCCACTCGCTGCGCTCGCGGCAGACGCAGCAGACTGACGAGGGCGCTGCCGCCGACGGGCCTTCCGTGCGTGACAGCGTCGGCTTCTTACCTTCGGAGGAAGTATTTTTGGTTTTGGTCCTCCAAAAACAAAAATGCGTTCTTCTCTCTCGCCTTCCGTCCTTCTGTCCTTCTGCCCTTCCTGTGAAAATCTCGGAGGGCTCTCGACACGTCGTCTCAGCACGACAGTAGCCCGCGGTCGCGCATGTTGGCCTCGCGACGCTACGGAAGTTTCTGCGAGGAGAGCTGCGGGGCGGCAGCCCGAGAGCTCGATTAGCCGCGGTCGCCGCGCAGGCCGTGTTTGCGGGCCAGATCGTAGAGGTGCTTGCGATCCATTTTGGCTTCGCGGGCGGCGGCGCTGATGTTGCCGGCGTGGCGGTCGAGCAGCCAGGAGACGTAGCGGCGCTCGAACTCGGCTTCGAAGTCGGTGCGGATTTCGCGGTAGCTCTTGGCGGCCGAGAACTCGCTCATCGGCTCGCGCACCGAGCCGGGACCGGCGGAGGCCGAGACCGGTAGATCCAGCAGCCGTACCTCGCGCTCGCCGCCGGCGGTGGCCATGTAGATGGCGCGATCGAGCACGTTGCGTAGCTCTCGCACGTTGCCGGGCCAGTCGTGCGCCGAAAGCGCCGCGATCGTCTCGCGGCTGAGGGCAATGCTCGAGCCAGGGTCGCGCTTCTTGGCGACCTCGACGAAGCGCTCGACCAGCGCCGCGATGTCTTCGCGACGGGTACGCAGCGGCGGCACCGTGATGGGTACGACGGACAGGCGGAAGTACAAGTCCTCGCGGAACTTCCCGCGCTCGACTTCTTCTTTCAGGTTGCGCTTGGTGGCGGCCACGATGCGAGCTTCGGCGCGCAGCGTTTTGTTGCCGCCCACGCGCCGAAATTCGCCGGACTCCAGCACGCGCAGCAGCTTGGGCTGCACGTCGATGGGCAGCTCCCCGACTTCGTCCAAGAACACCGTGCCACGACCCGACAGCTCGAACGCGCCTTGGCGGGTGGCGACGGCGCCCGTGAACGCGCCGCGCTCGTGCCCGAACAGCTCGCTCTCGATCAAGTTGTAGCTGACCGCGCCGCAATCCACGACGACGAACGGCTGATCTTTGCGGTGGCTCTGCTGGTGAATCGCGCGCGCCAGCATGTCCTTGCCGGTGCCGGTTTCACCCTCGATCAGCACCGAGGCGTCGGTGGGCGCGATGCGCTCGAGCACGCCGAAGATGCTGCGCATGGCCAAGCTGGGGCCGAGCACATCGCCGAAAAACGGCTGCTCACTGGGTAGAATCTGCGCGCGATTCGGATCGGTGCGCACCACGAGCTCGACGCTGCCGACGGTGAGCGTCGCGCCCGGATCGATCAACGCCTCGCGGATGGCCGTGCGGCCAACGCGGGTGTGATTGGTCGAGCCCAAGTCGCGCACCAGAATGCCGGCCTTGGTGCGCTCCAGCTCGCAGTGATGGCGCGAGACGGTGTCGTCGGGCAGCACCAGATCGTTGTCCTGGCTTTTGCCGACGCGCAGCTTTTGTCCCATTTTGACTCGCTTGCCCCGAGCGCCGCCGGACAGGACGACGACCATGAGCTCTTCGGGGAGTCCGTCCCCCAACGGTTGGGCGCGAGTCGCGATATCCGGGTGCGGAGAAGGCTGAGTCACAGGGAGGGTTCAATCCGGCGAGACGATCACTTCGCCACCGACCAGGCTAACCCGTCGCTCAAAAGTTGTCTCGGTCGGAATGGGGTTGTGTTCCCCCGTCACTCGCTCCTTGAACGTAATGACTACGATGTAGGTTCCGTTCGGAGCGGAGAAGGTGTGCCGAACCATTCGCGGCGGCGTGCCGGGGAAGGTTTGAGTGAAGCCAGCTGCAGGCTCGTCATCGCCCAAATGGGTGATGGTGCCTTCGACGCGTTCGAGCTCACGCCCGCTCGCGCGCATGGCGATGGTCTGATCGTGGGGGACGTGACGCCCGAGATAAGTGGCAGTGAGCGCGACGCCGCCCAGCAAGGTAGCGCGCGCCAAAAGCGACTTGAGCTTCGGCCGCACTAGTTCGCGCTGGGCTTGGGCGCGGGAGCGGGCGCGGGCGCGCTGGTCTTGGGCGCGGCGGTGCTGCTGCTGCTGGTCTTGGGCAGTGGTTTGGCGCCGCTGCTGCTGGGCGCGGCGCTAGCCGCGGCGCTGGCGGCAGCTTGCGCGTGCGCTTCCAGCTTGGCCGCGTTGAGGATGCGCACGAGCTTCACCAGATTGGCGATCGTCACGTCGGGCAAGTTGAACGCCGGCATCGCGCCTTTGCCCAGCTTGATGGTCTTGGCGATCTGCTCGTCGCTGATCGAGCCTTGCCACGCCGGATCGGTCAGGTTGGTAGCCTTGAGCATCGGGCCGCGCGGACCGTCACCGCGCCCGACCGCGCCGTGGCACGGCGTGCAGTTTTGCTTCCACGCCACCAGCGTGACGTCTTCGAAGCCAGGGATCGCGGGGGCGCCTGCGTCTTGTGGATCCACCTGCACCTGATCGCTTCCCGGGTTCTCGGTGTGATCGTGATCACCGGGGCGCCACTCGCGCACGTCGGAAGGGCGCTGGTTACAGGCAACGCAAGCGAGCGCGGTCAGGAGCAGGGAAGGAAGGAGAACGGCGCGCCGGAGCCCGAGAGCTGCGGCGCGCGCACGCGGCGGTTGAATCACTCGAAGACTTTACCGCCACCGCTGGGATCCAGGCCCAAATACTTCTTGCCGCTCAGCTCGGCGACGTGAAATTCGGTGCGACGATTCTTGGCTTTGCCTTCTTCGGTCGTGTTGTCGGCGATGGGCTTGCTCTGGCCGAAGCCGACGGCGAGCAGGCGCTCCTTCGCGATGCCCTTGGCCACCAGCGCGGCCTTGATCGCCAGAGCGCGCTGACCGGACAGCGTCTCGTTCGCGGCGGCCTGGCCGACGTTGTCGGTGTGGCCTTCGATGCGCAGCTTGGTGACGCGCGGCGTTTCGTCCAGGTACTGCTTGAGCTGATTGATGGCCGCCTCGCTCTCGGGCTTGAGGATGGCCGAGCCGCTTTCGAACACGATCTGCCCGGGGATTTCCAGCTTGTCCTTCTTCAACACCGGTTTGGCGTTCGGATCGGCAGCGGGGGTGGTGGGGGTCGGAGCCGGTGCGGGCGTGGTCGCGGCGGGAGCGGGTGCCGGCGCCGGATCGGCAGCGGGCGGAGGCGGCGGGGGCGGCGGGGGTGGCGCCTTAGCCTCCTCACCACCAGCCTTGAAAGATGCGGACGCGGTGCAACCGACGACCAGGGGCGCGGTGAGCGCGCAGCTCAACAGCACGGCGAAGAAGCGAGAGCTCTGAAGCATTTCTGGTTACCTCGAAAGGACGGCCGCCGAAGACGCCGGCGGGCGCGGATCCCGTGATCCGTGAGCTAGTCCAAGTTTTGGCCGCAGCGCAAGCGATGCTGGCCGCCAAGATCGACGTACGGCCCCGCCGAACGCTTCAACGGCCAGCGGGCCGATAGGTCAGGGAGCGTGGCGGGCGGAGCGGCGGCCAGAACGGACCCGCCAAAAAACCGAGGCGCCGTTGCCCCTTCCTGTGGTTTCCGCCGCTCGTGGTAAGCCCGTGCGGTCATGGCCGCGGAGTTCGTTCACCTGCACGTCCACTCGCAGTACTCGTTCCTGACGAGCGCGGTGAAGCTGTCGGACCTTCCCGGGAAGGCCAAGACGCTCGGGATGCGCGGCGTTGGGCTGACGGACGTCGGCAACATGTACGGCGCCATTCGCCACTACAAGGGCTGCAAGGACAAGGGCATCACCCCCATCCTCGGCTGCGAGATGTTCGTGCCGCGCACCAACCGCACCGGCGCGCTCGACCACCTCGTGCTCTTGGCGGAGAACCACGAGGGCTACAAAAACCTGGTGCGCATCGTGTCCGAGGGCCATTTGCGCTCGGCTCACGACTACGCGCCAGCGGTGTCGCTCGATTTCATCACCGAGCGCAACAAAGGCATCATCGCGCTCAGCGGCTGCATGGCGGGCGTGGTTGCGCAGCGCATCTTGGAGAACGGGGTCGACCGCGCCGAGCCGACGCTGGCCGAGTTCCGCGATCGCTTCGAGCCCGGGCACTTCTTCGTCGAGCTGCAAGATCACGGTTTCCCCGAGCAGCCGGTCTTGACCGACATCTTGCTCAAGGCCGCCGGCAAGCTCGATCTGCCAGTGGTGGCGTCGAACGACGTCCACTTCATGACGAAGGACGACGGCATCGCGCAACTCTACCTGGAGTGCGTCGGCAAGGGCCGCACGTTCGCCGAAGAGCAGCCGCTTCATCACAACTCGTTCGAGATGTACCTGAAGACGCCGGACGAAATGGCCGCGCTCTTCGGCGGAATTCCCGGCGCGCTCGAGAACACGCTGCGCGTGAACGAGATGTGCTCGGCGCTGAAGCTGGACCTCGGCCGGCCGATGCTGCCGCAGTTTCCGGTGCCCGACGGCTACGACACCGACGGTTACTTCCGGCACGTCTCGCGCGAGGGGCTGGAAAAGCGCCTGGCCGATTTCCGCACGCTGGGCAAGAAGGTCAACGAGGCCGAGTACCGCGAGCGACTCGAAATCGAGCTCAACGTGATCATCGGCATGAAGTACCCGGGGTACTTCTTGATCGTGTGGGACTTCATCCGCGAGGCCAAGGCGCGCGGCATTCCGGTGGGCCCGGGGCGCGGCTCCGGCGCCGGCTCGATCGTGGCGTACTCACTCGAGATCACCGAAATCGATCCGATTCCGTACGCCCTCTTGTTCGAGCGCTTCCTGAATCCGGAGCGCGTGAGCATGCCCGACTTCGACATCGACTTTTGCATGTCGCGGCGGGACGAAGTCATTCGCTACGTCGCCGAAAAGTACGGCGTCGACAGCGTCGGGCAGATTGCCACTTTCCAGAACCTGAAGGCGCGCAGCGTCATCAAAGACGTGGCCCGCGCCATGGGCTTTGCCGCAACCGAAGCGCAGCGCATTGCCAGCATGGTGCCCGACAAAGGGCAGGGCAAGACCTACACCATCGACGAGGCGCTCGAGGTCGAGCCCAAGCTCAAGGCGCTTTCGGACAGCGATCCGCGAGTCAAGGAGCTGCTGGGTCACAGCCGGAAGCTCGAGGGGCTGACCCGCCACGCCGGCATGCACGCCGCCGGCGTCGTGATCAGCGACGGGCCGCTGACGGAGCACGTGCCGTGCTTCCAAAGCGCGGACACCATCGTCACGCAGTACGACAAGGACGACGTCGAAGCGGCCGGCCTCGTCAAATTCGATTTCTTGGGTCTGAAGACCCTGACCGTCATCGACATCGCGCAAAAGCTGGTCAACGCGCGGCCCGATCGGAAAAACAACCCGCTCGACTTGGGCAAGATGCCCTTGGACGACAAGGCCACTTACGCCCTGATTTCCAGCGGTGAAACCACGGGCGTGTTCCAGCTCGAGTCTTCCGGCATGCAGCAGCTGCTCAAGCGCCTGCAGCCGGACGTGTTCGAAGACATCGTCGCCGTCGTCGCGCTTTATCGCCCCGGTCCGCTCGGCACCGGCATGATCGACGACTTCATCCTCAGCAAGCACGGCAAGAAAGCCATCCGCAAGCTGCACCCGCTGGTCGACGGGGTGCTGGCACCCACGTACGGCGTGCCCGTTTACCAGGAGCAGGTGATGCAGATCGCCCAGCACCTGGCCGGCTACACCCTGGGCGGCGCCGACATGTTGCGCCGCGCGATGGGCAAGAAGAAGGCCGAAGAGATGCAGAAGCAGGAGGCGGCCTTCATCGAGGGCGCCCTCGCCAAAGGCGTCCCGGCCGAGCAATCTGCGGCCATTTTCAAGGAAATCGAGGGCTTCGCCTCGTACGGTTTCAACAAGAGCCACTCCGCCGCGTACGCGCTCGTCACCTACCACACCGCCTATTTGAAGGCGCATTACCCGACCGAGTTCTTTGCCGCCTTGATGACGGCCGACAAAGAAAAGATCGAGAAGGTCGTGCGCACCATCGCCGAGGCGCGCGCCTGGGGCGTGGCGGTTTTGCCGCCGGACATCAACCTGAGCGCGGTCGACTTCACCGTCGTGTATCAACACTCGGACGGTCGCGGGCCGCAGACGCGGGGCGGCCCGGGCAAGCTGCGCGATCGTTTTGGTCCGCAAATTCGCTTCGGTTTGGGCGCGGTGCGCGGCGTCGGCGAGTCGGCGCTGGAGACCATGTTCGAAGCGCGCAGCGGTACCGGTCCGTTTCGCGATTTGTTCGATCTGGCCACGCGCGTCGACGCCAAGCGCCTGAACAAAGGCGTGTTGGAGTCGCTGGTGCAGTGCGGCGCGTTCGACAGCGTGCTCGAGCCGATGGGCATCACACGCGCGCGCGCCTACGCCGCCGTCGATCGCGCCCTCGAGCGTTCACGCGCCGCCAGCCGTGATCGCGAACGAGGGCAGGCCAACCTCTTCGGCATGTTCGGCGGCGGCACCAGCGGCGCCGCGGCCGCGGCGGGGGACGAATATCCGGTCGCGGTCGAATGGGACCGCATGGAGCTGCTCAAGCGGGAGCGAGCGGCCCTGGGCTGTTACGTTTCGGGACACCCGCTGTTCCGATACCAGAGCAAGCTGCCGCGCATCGGCGCCCTCGGAACCATGGATCTCGCCGGGCAGAAGCCGTGGTCGGCCGCCAGCGTGGCCGGCATGGTCGAAAACTACCAAGAGCGCCTGTTCAAAGGCGGCAGCGGCGGGCGCGCCGCGTTCTTCGAAATCGAGGATCAGTTCGGCCGCGTGGAGGCGAAGGTGCGCGGAGATCGCATCGACACCTACGCGCCGTTGCTCACCTGTGGGGAGCCGGTGATCGTGAGCGGGAAGGTGAGCTTTCCGATGAGCGAGGACGCCGAAGAAGAGCGCGAGCCCACGCTGCTGGTCGACGGCGTCGAGCTGCTCTCGGATGCCGCCCTGCGGGCGACCCGCGCCATTTCGATTCGGCTCGACGCCGAGCGCACGCGCCGCGCCGACCTCGAAAAGCTGAAGGCGCTGCTGCTGGCTTCGCCCGGCTCGTGCCCGGTGGAGCTCGTCTTGTCCATGAAAGACGGCGCCGAAGCCGTGCTCGACCTGCCCGGCACCCGTGTCACCCCCGACGGTGTCCTGCTCGGCGGGCTCGAGCGCACGTTCGGCGGCCCCGTCGCCGAGCTGCGCTGAGGACGGCCCCGTCGCCGAGCTGCGCTGAGGACGGCCACCGGCGCGCCAAGTTCGATAAGTCCTAGCTCCCGTGAGCCGTGTTAAGGTTGTGGCTCTCATGCGGGATGGAAAATCGGAGCTGGTGCGCATCGATGCCCGCGGTGAGGCGCATCCGATTGGCGCGGTGGCCAGCCAACGCCTGCGCGCCCGCGCCGGCGCGTACCGCATGCTGCCGGCGCCCGAGCACGTCGTGTTCATGCGCTACACGGGCGAGGACGGCCGGCGTGACGCCGACGACGGCGCCATCGTGCGCTTGGCCGGTGAGGTTACGGCGCCGGGCGCGCTGTGCGACGTGCTGGCGTTGCTCGGTCAAACCGGCTGGCGTGGTGAGCTGGTGGTACTGGACGGAGACGAGATCCGCTCGGTGTTCTTCGATCAAGGCAACGTGGTCGGCGCCGTCACCAACGTCGAAGCCGAGCGGCTGGGCTCGGTCTTGTACCGCTACGGGGTGATCGACGCGGCCGGGCTCGAGCGCATCATGGCCGAGGTCAAAGACGGCAAGCGCTTCGGACAAGTTGCCATCGAGCTCGGCGTCCTCAAGCAAGATCAGATCTACGCCTCTATCTCCAAGCAGGTCGACGAGATCGTGTTCGCCACGTTGACGGTCTCCGACGGCACCTTCTTCTTCCTCGACGGCTTCGACGAAGCGCGCTTGGTCTCGCGCCACACCGTGAGCGCCAACGCCCTGTTGATGGACGGCGTCACGCGCATGGACGAGATGCGCTATTTCCGCCAGAAAATCCCGTCGGCGGAGCACGTGCCGGTCAAGAACGACGGACGCAGCCCGCCCGACGACGAATTCAAGCCCGCCTTCGACGCGGTCGACGGCAAGAGCAGCGTGGCCGACATCGGGCGCATCGCGGGCCTCGGAGAGTTTGCGATCACCAAGCAGCTGTATGGCCTGGTGCAGTCGGGCCACGTGGCGATTCATCCGCCGCGCGCCGCGGGCGGCCCGACGGCGCTGGTCGCGGCTGCCAACGGCGCCCTCACCGCCATCTACCGCGCCGCCGCCGCCGAAGGGCGCGCCGAAGAAGTGCGCTCGGGGCTGGCGTCGTTCGCGGTAGGCGCGGGTGTGTACGACATTCTATTTCGCAACGCGGGCCCGGACGAGAGCGGCGCGCTCGACGCCGAGGCGGTGGCGCACAACTCCGCGGTGGTGGCGGGCAGCTCCGATCCAGACAACGTGCTCAAGCAGATGCTGCACGAATACGTGGCTTTCGCGCTGTTCAGCGCGGGCGCCGCGCTGGGTTCGGCGGCCGAAGCGGAGCTGTCACGCCAAGTGGGGCCAGCCCTCGCGAGCTTGAAGCCGCAAGGCTAGGGTGACAAGTGCGCGGCGGCGCCTCGTCCGGCGTGCGAAACGCGCTCAGCGGTTCACGTTGGCCGACGTTCGCTGGTGAAGAGCCCTACGAAGAACGACAGCACGAAGGATGCGGCCACGCCTTTGAACAACACGTCGGGGAGCGCCGTCGGGCCGAACAGATAGCCGGCCAGGCAAGCGATGGGGACGGTAGCCGCGGCAACCACGAACCCAACCTTGGTGTGTGTCCGAAGCGGCTTGTCGCTGGGCTGGCGCAAACGCATCGCCTGAAGCTAGCCGCCATTCCGAAAAGGCAGAAGAGGGGCGCCTGCTGAGCCTCGGTTGGGACGGGCGGCGCGCCGTCGGTCGCTATCGGTGGCCTGTCGCTACATCGAGCGGGGAAGGGGCTCGGGGGCCATCGCGGCCCCTTCATCGCCCCCGAAAGGGTGGGTCGACTCGGAATCGAACCGAGGACCAGCGGATTAAAAATCCGCTGCTCTAACCAACTGAGCTATCGACCCGTGCAGCAAGGGCCTGCGCGTGAGGCGCGCTTCTTAGCGCAGAGGGGGTGGGGCGCGCCACCCTTGTGTGCACTCGGGTGACGATTGCGGCCGCAGGGCCGTTTTGGCCGGCGAATCAGTGCAGAGAAAGGGCGATCCAGGCTTCGTCGCCGGACAGCCAGAAGCCGATGCCGACGTCGGTGACGTTGAGGCTGAGGAAGGCCTGGGTGAAGCGTTCGTTCTGCGCGCCGCGGGTGGTGTCGACCGCGCGTTCGACGGCGGTCGTCCAGTCGAGACCGTAGCGCGCAATGGTGAGCTCGGCTTCGGCGCTCCAACCGCACGCGCAGTTGGGCCAAATCGGGTCGCACTCTTTGACGTACTTGCCGAGCGGCTCGTCGGTGCGCGCGAACGCGACCGCGCTCTGTTGCGCAAGCTCGTCCAGGCAGCTGGAGGGGACGAGCGGCGCTTGATCGCGCAGCGCGCGTTCGGAGTTGATGCGCTCGAGCAAGTACTGACGAAGGTCGACGAGCTCGGGGACGGTGCTGGTGGGAACCGGGCAGCCGTTTTCGGGCACGCATTGCCAGAGCTGGCTGTTCTCGAGCTCGACGCACGAGTAGCCGTCGGGGCAGCGGTGCTGATCGTCGCAGTCGCGACCGCAGAAGCGTTCGTCTTGATGACGGATGCAGGCGTCGTTGGCGTCGCCGCACTCGTCGCTACTGGTGCAGTCGCCACACAGACCCGTCGGGCCGCTGCTGCTGTCGCCGCTGCTTTCGGCAGCCGCGCCGCCGTTGCCAGGTTGGCTGGGCGAGGCACCGCCGGCCGCGGTTTCGCCGCCTTCGCCGGGAGCGGTGGGCAGGCGCACGACCGGGTCCCCGGCGCGCTCCCCGCAGCCCAGCGTGATCGCCAGGGCGCAGAGAAGCGGACTCGAGACCACACGGGCGACCGACATGTCAGAGACATATTACCCGCGGGTCCGCCTGAAACCCCGGGAAATCTGTGAGTTGGCACGAACCATGAGCCGATCCAGCCAGCGAAGGACACTTTAATCCCATCGGACCGTGAGCATGGCCAAGAAGGATTCCCAAGCAGTTGCCGAGCTTCTGCCGTTGCGCAAAAGCCAGTCGGAGCTGCCCGCCCCGGAGTCCGACGAGCTGCTCGTCCTCTCCCTGCGCGCTCGCCACCCCGACGCCGGCACCCAACTGTTCGATCGCTACGCGCCCCACGTGCGCCGCGTGCTCGTGCGGGTGATGGGTCCCGATTCCGAGATTTTGGATCTCGTTCACGACGTATTCGTCACCGCGCTCGAATCCGTCAATCGCCTGATCGATCCCAAGGCGTTGCGCGCCTGGCTCACGCAAATTGCGGTGTTCACCGCGCGCGCCCGCATTCGCCGTCGCGTGCGCGGCCGCATCTTGCGCTTCTTGCCGTTCTCGGAGCTGCCCGAGCCCGAGCTGCCGCCGGCTGATTTCGAGGCCAGCGAGGCCATGCAAGCCGTGTATCGCGTGCTCGACGCGCTCGATACCGATCAGCGCATCGCGTTCGCGTTGCGCTTCGTCGCCGGCATGGAGCTCACGGAGGTGGCGGCGTCGTGCGGCGTGTCGTTGGCCACCATCAAGCGCCGTTTGGCGCGCGCTCAAACCAGTTTTGCCAGTCTGGCCGAAAAAGAACCGGCGCTTTCCGAGTGGCTCACGCAGAGTCCCGTGACGCCCGAAGAAGGAGGCCCGGCGTGAACGCGCTGGCGGAGCGTCTGCAGCGCCTCGGGCGCGAGGTCGCGGCCGAGCAAGATCGCGCGCTGTCGCAAGATCTTTCGCTCGGCAGCGTGCGCGCGCGGGTGATCGCGCAGCCGGTGCGCCGGCCTTTGCGGGGCAGGCTTTGGGCTTCGGCGGCGGTCTTGGCTGCAGTGGCGGCGGGATTCGCGATTTACGGTGTTTCACGGCCGCGCGCGCCGTTGGCGGCTTCTTTTGGCGACCATCCGCTGGCCGTGGGCGAGTGGGTGAGCGCCACCGAGCCGGGCACGCCGCACATCCGCTTTTCGGACGGGTCCGAGGTCGCGTTGTCGCCGGGTTCGCGCGCGCGCTTGGCCACGCTGGATTCGGTGGGGGCGCACCTGGTGTTGGAGTCGGGCGCGGCGGATGTGCGCGTCACGCCGAATCACGGCGCGCGCTACCGGGTGAGCCTAGGGCCGTTCGCGGTCGACGTGACGGGCACGCGCTTCGACGTCGGCTTCCGCCCGAGTGACGAGCTGTTCACGCTCACCTTGCACGAGGGCAAAGTGGTCGTGTCCGGCTGCGTGCTGGGTGAAGGTCGCACGCTGCTCGCCGGAGAGTCGTTGAGCGCGTCGTGCCGTGCCGGTCACTTCGAGATCAGCGCGGTCGGAGCCGAGACGGTCGCCGGCGCGTCTGCCGTCGCGGCGCCGCCGCCGGCGCCTTCGGCCGAAGCCGAGGCGGTACCGGGCGAGCAGCTGCTGGCCGAGCCAGGCGCGGACGCCGAGCCTGCTCGCAACAGCGACCAGCCGCGCGACCAGCCGCCGTCCGTGGTGGTTCCGAGCTGGCAGAGCCTGTCCGGGCAGGGTCGTTTTGCCGACGCTTACGCGGTGATTGCGCTCGACGGCTTCGAGGCCGCCGTGTCCCGCGCTTCGGTTACGGAGCTGGCTTTGCTGGGCGATACCGCCCGCTTCGCGGGCAAGCCGGCCGACGCCCTCACGGCCTATCAAGCCCTGCGCTCGCGCGGGGCGGGCACGGCCGCCGCCAAGCAGGCGGCGTTCTCGATTGCTCGTGTGCATTTCGACCAGCGGGCAGCGTATGCTGAGGCCGCCCGATGGTTCCGGACGTACCTAGCCGAGCAGCCAGGGGGACCTCTCGCACGTGAAGCCGAAGGTCGGCTCATGGAGTCGCTGTCGCGCGCGGGTGATCGCTTGGCGGCGCGCAAGGTCGCCGAACAGTACCTTGCCCAGTACCCGCACGGTCCGCACGAGCGTGTCGCGCGGCAACTGCTCACGCACTGACGCCCCGTCGCCTTCGGCCAAGCGGCGCCGTTGGCTTGCCCTCGCGCGGTTCGTGGCGTGCCTGGGTTTGCTGGGCAGCCTTTCGAACGACGCTTGGGCAGAGGGAGATGGCCCGCTCGTCGTCGTCGTCACCAGCAACCCCGAGGCGCCGTTCGTGCGGCGCCTGGCCGCCGAGCTTTCGCTGTTCGGTTACCGCGTCGAGGTGGCCGCGCGAGCCTCGGCCGACACGGACTTGGCCGAGCTACTGACGCGCTCGGGGGGGGCGGCGCTGATCGCGGTCGACCAGGGGCACCAGACGGCTGAGGTCGTGGTTGGCGATGCGGCGGGGGCCGGCCCCGCTCGTCACGAGCGGGAGCGGCTCGATCCGCGACGCCGCGCCGACACCAACGCCGCGGTGCTGGCCGAACGCTTTCGGGCACGGCTGACCGAGCTGGGCATCGTGCCCGGCGAGGCAAGTACGTTGCCGGTTGCCGAGGAGCCGGTGCGCGTCCGCTTGCCCGCGCCGCCGCCGCCGCCCGAGGTGGAGCGCCGGCTGTGGTTAGCGGCGGCCATGGGCGTCACGAGCGGCGGCTTGGGCGCCGTGCCGGAGGCTCAGCTGGCGCTGCGGGCGTTTCCGGTGCGCTGGCTCTCGACCAGCGCGTTCGGCAGGTGGACGCCTTGGGCGGCAGAAGTGAAGGCGCGCCAGGCCCAGGCTGACGTGAGGCTTTTGACCGGTGGCGTGCTGATTGACGTTTACCCGCTGCGGCGGCGGTTGGTCGTCAACGTTGGTCTGGGGGCGATGTTGGTGAGCGCCAGCATGGTTGGCCAGGCGTCGGCGCCGTGGGGCGGCCAGCACGATTCGGTGCTCGTGCCCGCAACTCTGTTCGAAACCGGCGCGGCCTGGCGCGTTTCACCTCGCGTGTCGGCGGAGCTTCAGGCGTTTGTCGGCGCGTGCGCACCTCGCCTGGGCGTGCGCTTCGCGGGGCAAAGCGTCGCGCACTACGGGCAACCGTTCCTCGGCGCGTCGTTGGGTTTCGGCTTCGGTCTTTTTTGACACGGGCTACGAGGCCGGTCAGCGGAGCGCTCGCGCGGCTCGAAGCTGTGCTCGTCGCGGCTCCATTCTCAAAACCTGACCAAGATCTGGACACTGCACCCACTAACCAATGGTGCTGCGACGCGCATGGTCCGACCCCGCACGAAATTTCCGGTCGGTGACGGACCCCGACGCCAGCCGGAATATCGCCGCGAATCGCGCGCAATATTCGTGGTTTGGTCCTTGCGCTCCGGCGCTTTAACGGAAAAGCTTACGTGTCGGCTTGGTGGCTCCCTTGCGGGCCCTTTTTTGGAGGCTTCTTTTCGATGAAATCCGCGAAGACGTGGTGTCTGGCAGGTCTGATGGTGGTCGCCGGTCTCTCCTCGGCAAGCTGCGGAAAAGACGAAGGCACCGACGGAGGCGGCGGCCACGGCACCGTGATCGGCGGAACCGGCGGCAAGACCGGCGGCAGCGGTGGCATCACCGGTCGCAGCGGCTCCGGCGGTACCAACGCCAACGCGGGCGGCGCCGGCGACACTCCAATCTCTGGCACCAAGCTAGGCCGCGCCTGCGTCGCCGATAAAGACTGCGTCGATCCGGACGCGCCCGGTCTCACGTGCGTCACGGCGAAAGACACCGTGCTCGGCAACGGCGCCCCGCCGAAGGGCTTGTGCACCATGGCTTGCGCTCGCCCCCAGCAGGCGGGCGACGTCGATCCTTGCGCCGACATTGGCGGGCTGTGCTTCCCGTTCGAATCCGGCTCAGCCAACGGCTACTGCGTCGAGGGCTGCGCCTTCGGTATGCCCGACATCGGCGACGTCAAGTGCCACGATCGCCCCGACTTCGCCTGCAATCCAGCGCTACTCGCTCCCACCGATACCGCCTGCGGCACCACCGACGACTGTCCGTCCGGCGATCTGTGCGTCGACGGCGCGTGCAACATCGTGCTGCCAGGCTGCTTGCCTTCGTGCCGCGGTGATCTCGACTGCGAAGCGGGCATGTTCTGCGACCAAAGCTTCCTGAACGGCACGTGCGTGACGGCCAAGCCGCCGGGCAAAGCCTTGGGCGAGCCGTGCACCGTGCCATCCGCGACCGAGCCGGACGAGCCGGACGGCTGCATCGGTTTCTGCCAGGCCGACGCGACCAACAGCAACAAGGGCCACTGCGCCGCCACCTGCGGGCTGGCTCGAGAATGCGCGTGGAACGCCACGAGCAAGAAGTTCGACGGCATCTGCTTCTACGGCACCATTCTCACCAACGAGAACGGCAGCGTGGGTGACTTCGGCTTCTGCACGCCGACCTGCAATTGCACCGATGAGTGCAACGACTCGACGCTGGCGTGCTCGCTGCTTCAACAAGGCGCGCTCAACTCGGACTTCAAAGGTCCGGGGTTGTGCTTCGGGGTGGACCCCGCGACGACCGAATACAATCAGTGCACGGGCGCCAGCGGCGGCGCCGGCGGTGAGTCCAGCGGCGGGGCGGGCCCGGGCGCGGCCGGCGAAAGCTCCGGTGGTGCGGGCGGCGTGGGCGGCGCGGGCTGACCGAGCCGCACCGCAAACGTCAGCGCGCTGGTGCCGGGCGAAATCAGGCGCGCGCCGAGCAAGGCTTGGCGCGCGCACTCGGTGACCGCGGCGTCCGGAAAATGCGTTTCGACCGGCGCGGCTTGTTGCACCGCGCCGTCCGGCGCTAGCTCGAGCTTGAAGGCCAGGCGCCCCCACAGGTTGGCGTCCCCGGCCAGACCCTTCTCGTAGCAAGCGGTTAGCGCCGGCGTTAGGCCTTCGAGACTGGCCAAAGCCTCTTTCGACAAGTGAACGGCCGGGCCGTCCGGCGCGCGCGGCGGCACCGGCGCGTGGCCGGGCCACTGCTTCAAGCTCAGCTCGATGTCCAGCTTGCGAGTGAAGCCGGGCGTGAAATCGAGCCCCCGCACGCGCTCCAGCACGCACCGCGCATATTCGCGTTCCGGCATCGGCCCCAAACTGGGCGCGCCCAACACCTTGCCGTTTGCGCTCAACGTGAGCCGCACTTTGGCGCTGCGCTCCGATTTCACGACCAGCCGCTGCGCGGCTTCGAAGCAGGCGCGCAGCGGCCAGTAGCCGGTGCTACGCGCCACGCGCAGCAAGCGCGCGGTCGAGCCCTTCGGCGCTCGCGACAACAGCTGCACGTCGATCACGACGCGCGTGGCCGGGTGGTAGCCGGGACGATTGGAGGGATGCGCCGGATCCGAAGAGCCGCCCAAGGCCCACTGAAACAGCTCTTCGTCGCGCGCCAACGTGGCCATCTCGGTGCCCAGCCGCGGGTGACCGAGCGCCGAGTACGGCGGCTCCAGCAGCACCGCGACCCGAGGCCGAGAAGCGTCGGCGACGGCAGCCGGAGGCGTGACCGGCGGCACGGCGCTGCTCGCGGCCACTGCCTCCGAAGGCGGTGCGTCCGCGGTGCTACCAGCCGCGCCAATCGGCGCCGGACCAGGCTCGACCGGCGCGGGACGGGGCGGGGGTGGCGGCGAAACGACGAAGGGCGCTTCCGCCATGGGCGCCACGGCCGGGCCACAAGCTAGGACCCCGAGCCCAAGTCCAAACAGCCGCGCGCGCATGCGGCGTTCATAACACGCGGGCGCGCCGGCAAAAGCCGCTCGTCATAGCTCGAGCTTGGCCCCCACCTGTAGCCATCGCGGCGGATTGGGCCGCGCCCCAAACGGCCGTCTCGACACCAAATCGCGCTCGTCGAGCACGTTGCGCAGGTTGGCGTACAGCCTCAACGGGCCAAAAGCTTTGACCTGCACGCCCACGTCGAGCCACCTCTGTTTATCGGTGACGAGCGAGCGCGACAGTGGCGCGCTGCCGGCTTCTTCGCGCATACGCGAGACGTAGCCGAAGGTCACGTACGCGGAGCCGCGCGCAATTTCGGCGCCGAGCGTGGCGTTGAGCTGGTGCTTCGGCACGTAGGGAATTCCGTCACCCTTGGTGACCACGCCGTAGATCGGATCTTGGGACTCGAAGTCGTTTTGAAAGGTGGCGCGCGTGTACGTGTACGCGACGGAAACGGGCAGCCGGAGCGCGTGTCCGAGTCGAATGTCGTGGGCGGCGAAGGCTTCGGCGCCGTAAATGTGGGCTTTGCCGGCGTCGAATTGCCGGTCCAGGTTCTGATCGACGCAGCCACTGGAGATGCTGCAAACGTCGGTCAGGTTCGAGTAGTCGTTGAAGAAGCCGATCAGCTCCACGCGCGCTGGGCCGCGGCTGAAGCGCGCGCCCGCTTCGTAGTTCACGCTGGATTCGGGCTTGACGCCGGTGTCGGCTCCGGGCGGTGCCGGGCTAAAGCCACGATAGACGCCGCCCAGCAGGCCAAAAGCGCGCGTGATGCCCCAAAACAGGCCGGCGCCCGGCATCACCGCCAGGTCCGAGCCCTTCGTGGTCACGCCCGCCAAGCGGTCTTCACTCTTGGAACGAATCATCTCGACTCGCACCCCGGGCGTGAACGTCAGGGTGCGCCAGGTGAGGGCGTCGAGCACGTGCAGTGCGAGCGCGTAGGTGCGGTCGGTGTTGGCGACCACGACCTCGGTCGGGGTACCGTCCGGGATCAGCACGCCGTTCTCCATCTGGAAGCCGTCTTGACTGTGGCGGCGTTTGATTTCGTCGTAGTGCAGGCGCGCACCGAATTCGAGACGCTGCTCGATGGGTCCATCGCGCCGCTCGTGCGAGACGACGCTCTGTACGCCCTCGCTCACGAAATTGCGGTCGTTCGGGCCGACCATGACGCTGTCGAGCGGCGTTGCGCTGTCGGCTTGGCCGCGCAGCACCGCCAGATAGCCGGCGTTCGTGGGGTCGTCGGGGTTGCGTAAGATGTCGAAGATCTGCGCGCTCCGCAGCATGTTCACCTTGCGCCAGATGCGCGCGTAGGCGTGGCGGTACACGGCGCTCTTGAGCTGAAGGTGGTGCGCCGGATCGGCGAAAGTGTGAAACAGCACGAGCGACGCGCGATGGTTCTTCATCTGGTCGAGCTGGCTGGCCGCGTAGCGCCGGTCCGGGTTGGCGCGAAAGTCGGCGTCAGTTAGCCCCAAATAGGTTTCGTTCGAGACCTCATCGGCGTAGGCCAGCTTGAGCAAGAGCTCGTGGCGGCGCTCGGCGTGCGGATCGAGCACGTAGCTGAATTTCGCCATCCAGTCGTTGCGAGTCGAGCCGGTGTCGGCGCCGTTCGGCAGCTCCTTGAAGCCGGTGTTGCCCAAGTGAGTACCGCTGACCAAGAACCCGACCTGCTCGTTGCTGGAGCCGAACCAGCCGTCGAGCTTGTTGTAGCCGTATTCGCCGTAGCCCAGATCGGCGCCGCCGCTGGTGCGCGTCGGAATCGGGCGCGAAATGAGGTCGACGGCGCCGCCCACGGTTTGCGGGCCGTAGGCTACCGCCGCTGGCCCTTTGAGCACTCGTACGGTCGTCATGCGTGTCATCAAGGGGAAGTAGTAGGCGGCGGGGGCGGAGTACGGTGCCGGGCCGAACAAGACGCCGTCCTCCATCAAGGTGAGCTTCTTGCTGCGGTCGGGGTTGACACCGCGAATGCCAATGTTCGGTCGCAGCCCGACGCCATCTTCCATCCGCACGTACACCCCGGGCACCTGCTGCAGGATCTTGCCGGCGTCGTCGTATTCATGGCGTTCGAGCTGCTTCTTGTTGATGACGTGCGCCGAGCCGGCGGTGCGCGCGACCCGCGTGCCGACGACGGTGACCTCGGCCCCAGCGGGCTCGGCCGCAGCGGGGTCGGCCGCAGCGGGCTCGGCCGCGTCTTCCGCGTGAAGCGGGCGGCTGAACGCAAGGGCGACCAGCACCGCGCCGGCAACGCGCGCGAAAACGCGCAAATTCGGGAGATTCATGGCTACTTTCAAGAGAAGCTCACAACACTGGGCGGGTGTGGGCCGGAGCTTCGGGCGGGGGCGGCAAAATGAAGGGCAGGGGAAAGAGACTGTCTCTGCGCTCGGCCAGGTCGACGCTCGCATCGACGAACGGAGCGCTGCGCCGACCGTTCAACGCCACGCGCGATTGTGCTCGCACCTGCACGTCGCCGTAGCCACGTCGCGCAAAGTCGTCGTGAATGTGATGCGCTAGCTGCAAGATCAAATCCGGTTGGCTCGACATCTCGGCTTCCTGCAGCCGCGTCAGGTACTCGCTCGGATTGACGTCGTAGGTGCGGTGTTGGCTGGGGCTGTACACGGCGAAGGTCGTGCCGCCGCCCTTCGCCCGCACCATCACGCGCCAAGAGAAGCGCATGCCCTGCTCGTGCCACAGCACGTTGCCGCCGTAGGCCAGGTAACGGAGCGGCAAAACGAGCTGAATTGCCGAATAGAGCGCGCCCGCGACCAGCGCCGCTCGCTGCCAACCTGGGCGCCCGGTGCCGCCGCCCGCAGCGGTGGCGGCAGGTGCCGTTTCGAGCTTGGACCACCACCGGCGTGGCCAGCTCGGCGAAAAGAACACCAGCGCCGCCAGCGACATGATCACCGGAAACATCCCGATCGGAAACAGCACGCGCGTCAGGGCATGAAACCCCAACAGCACCACGTAGGCGTACGGCCGCGTCTTCGGCCACGACAGGAAGCCGACAATCGACGTGTCGAACAAGAAGCCACACCAGCTGAGCATCAGCGGTACCCAAGGCCATGCCAGCGCTGCGCCGAGCAGCGGTAAACCGGTGCTGCTCCCGAGCCAGATGCGCAACGGTTGCGCATGGATCAGCCAATCGCTCTGCAGCTTGGCCAAGCCGGCGAACACGTACACGACGCCCACTTGCAAACGGAGCAAGTACAACCAGGCCGCGCTCACGCTCGGCGCAGGCGTTGGCAGCCACCGCGGCCAACGCGACCCCGCGCAACGCATCCCTAGCCAGGCATCGACCGACCAAGCGCGGTGCGCCGGAGAGGCGGCCAGCAACAGCGCCAACAAAGCCGCCAAATAGTAGTGGTTGAGGTAGGTACTGACGTCGAGCAGCTGCACGTAGATCAAGCCCAGCGCGAACCCAGTTGCGGCCAGCCGAAAGGCGCAGCCCAGCGCCACGCACAGCGCCAAGGCCGCCAGGCCCCAAAACAGGCCGTGCATGGCTGGCCCCGACAGCGGCTCCACCCACTCGAAGCCCCAATATTTGAAGTGCAGCTTGGGCCGCACGAAAAAGTCATCGACCCAGCCGTAGCCGACGAAGCGCCACATCGAGAACGCCATCACCAGGCCGTACAAACCGCGAAACGCCGCCAACCAAGCGATGTCGACCGGCCGCAGCAAGCGTGCGACAACGCTCCGCTCGCAGAGCTCAGTCGGTGTCACCTTCGATACCTTTCGGAAGGGTCAAACCGAGCGGGCTGCCAGCTCCGAACAGATCGTTCTTGAGCAAATCGGTGAGCGCCTTGACGGTTTGGTAAAAGGCCTCGAGCTCGGCCGGGGTTGCTTGGCTCAGCGGCGGTGCGCTATCGGCAAACGCTTGCGCGGTTTGCCAAGCCGACACGATGTCTTGCGCCAGCTCGGGATGGCCCGCTTCACTCAGCCAATCGTCGAAGCCCAGCCCTTCGCCGTCTGCTCCGCAACCTTGAAAAAGGCTGCGAAAGCCGCGCAAATTGCCGCGAATGGCCCGGGTGCCCAGGTCCGAATACGCGCCTTCGGCCTCGCTGACCGGGGCCGACGCGGTGTGGCCCGCTGGCAGCCCCAGCTTCCAGTCTTTGACCTCGTGCTCGACGTAGATGAGCGCCCAACCGAGCACCTTCATGGCTTCTTGCTCGTTGGGGTAACCGGTGGCGTTGACGAACAGCGGGCGAAAATTGCCGCCGTCGGGCGACCAGGCCGTACGCAGCACCGCTATCTGCTGCACGATGTCCTGGCCGAGCGCTGCGGCGTAGTCGAGCTTGCCCCGCACGACGTCAGCCTCCCTCAGCGCAGGCCAAGCCTTGCCGGTCGCGCTCGTCGGGCTGCAGGCAGTGTCTAGGCCCGAATAGAACAACAAGTAGTCGAGCGCGAACAAGCCGCGCCCGGCCACGAGCACGTTGTCCATGCCCTTCGTGTAGCCGCGCAACGCCACCTGCTCTTCGACGCGACAACGCGCCGACAGCGGCCAGGCGTAGATGAGCTCGCGGATGCCTTGACCCTGGTAGCTGTCCTTGCCCGCGCTCTCCGACTGCGACGACAGCGGCCCGAGCTGGAATAGCTCGTTCACCGACCACAGATCCATGGCGCGAGCGAACGCCTGCTGCGCGTTGTCGAGCGTTTCGTCCGCGGGCGCCGCCGCGTAGGCGTCGAGCTCGCCCGCCAGGTCTCGCGCCGCGCCTTCGAAGCGGCAATAGTGCCACTGTGCGCAATCCGCAGCCGCCGCTCGCAATGCTTGGCGGGTGAAGGGCTCGCTCGAGACGGGCGGGTCGCCGCAGCCGTAGTCGGTCGGCATCTCGACGGGGCTGCTGCCGCCTTCGCTACTCATTCTCCCGGCTTCGCCGCCCGGCCCGACCAGGTCGGAGCCGCCGGTTTCGCTGCCGCCGTTGCTGCTGGCGCGGCCGGCTTGGGTCGCGCTTCGGCCGCCGCCCGTCGTGCTGGCTTTGCCGCCGGTCGAGCTCGGTTTCGCCGTGCCGGTCGCGTAGCGCTCGACGGGATCGCTCGTGCGGGTGCAGGCACCGATGGCGACCAGCACCACGCACGCAGCCAGCAGAGCCGACCGCGACCAGTGGCAGCGGTCTGCTCTGCCTTCTCGTTTCAATGAGAGGGGCTGCATGGGCTCACGGAACCGGCAGCCACAACACGGCCGCGTCGTCCGCAGCGCTGGCCGGCATCGGTGCATTGCCGACGCCGCGGGTGCCCACGATGCCGAGCGTCCCCTGGTCCGGCGAGAGCGCCGCAGCCCACAAGAAGTCCGCTGGGCCACCCAAATCGAAGCGCTTCCAGCCGTCAGGACCGACGCTGGTGTCCGGCGCGCCGTCGGGAGTCAGGAACGCGACGATGCCGTCGACGTTCGCTGACGTCAGGCGTCCGCCGCCGACGAGCACGACTCGCCGATCCGGCAGCACCAGCAGGTTGCGCGAGTTGTCGCCAAAACCGCCGATGTCGACGCGCACCACGCCGGCCTGGCCATACGTTTCGTCCAGCACCCCGTTCGAGGTCAGGCGCAGCGAGACCAAATCGGTCGTCTCCGATTCCAGGGCTCGGCCGTAGCCGGTGGTCACCAGCTTGTAGCCGCCGCCCGGCAGCGGCTGCACGACCGCCGAGTAGGCTTCGGTCTGCCAGGCCAACGGCGCGGCGTGAAACACGCCGTGGTCGCCGAACGTGTCGTCCAGCTCTCCCGTGCTCGTCACCTTGAATACGACGGGCGAAGTGTCGCCGCCCGGTTTCGGCTGGTAGCCGCCACCGACGATGCCGTCGCCGCCGGGCAGAATCGTCACGTTACGCGCGCTGGCGTTGTTGTGCTCTTCGCCCTCCACCGCCGTATCCAGCTCGAACATGCCGCCTTCACCAAAGTCGAGATCCGGCTCGCCGTTGGCCAAGAAGCGCAGCAGCACGAAATTCGTGTCGGTGCCGCCGTCGCGCACCTTGCCGCCGCTGAGCACCAGGCGATCGTCGGCGTACGCCGCCAAGCCCCACGCGCTGTCGACCGAGAAGCCCGTGCCGCGCACGACCCCGGTGCTCAGATCCCTTTTGATGATGCCGTCGGTGCCAAAGGTGGTGTCCTTCGTGCCGTCGGCGTTGATGCGCATCAGCGCGATGTCGCGGTCGCGCGCGTCCGCCGCGCCGCCATGATCGATCGTTCCCGAGACCACGATCTTGCCGGTGCTTTGCAGCACGATGCCGCGAAACAGCTCACCGTTGGTGCCGTTGGCGACGTTGCGCACGTAGTAGCCACCGGAGCCGAAGGTCGTGTCGAGCGCGCCCGCCGGCGTGAATTTTGCGACCAAAGTGGCGATGTCCGCGGTCGCGTCGTTCGAGCTGGTGATCTGCCCGACCGCGTACAGGTTGCCGGCCGCGTCGAACGTGCTGTTGAAAAAGCGATCGTGGCCGGTGGGGGAGGCGTTCAGGATGTACGGAACCGCTTCGACTTCGGGCGTGCCGCCTTCGCCGCCGCTACCGGCCGCGCCGCCTGCAGGCGGTTCCGTGCCGCCGCCTTCGCCACCGGCAGGTGGTTCCGTGCTGCCGCCCTGGCCGCCGACGGGGTGCTCGTTGCCGCCTTCACCGCCGGTCGCGCCACCCCCGCTGGCGCTACCGCCGGTCGCGCTCCCGGCTGCCGCCTTGCCGCCAGTCGCGGTGCCACCGCTGGCTTGGCCCGCCACCCCGCCTGAGCCGGCGGAGTCGCTGGGCTGGCTGTCATCGTCGTCGCCGCACGCCGTCGTAGTTGCCACCAACACCCAGCACAAACCCGGCAGGGTGACGGCCGCCGCTTGCTTCAAACTGATATTGATTTTCATTATCAACTCCGTGCCAGGCTAGGTAGCAAGGTTCGGTTGAAAATGAAATTGATTTTCATGTTCAATAGGGTGCCGGCGATTTCGGCCGGTTGTCCTGCCGTTGGCGCGGCCCGAGGATTTGCCGCGGGGGTTGCTGCGCGTGCCGGGGAGGGAGACATTGGTGGTTCCGGACTTTGAGGAGGTCGAGCGAGGATGAGCGAGGACAGAGCGGACGTCGGTGGCTTCGAGCATGCGCACGGGTTCGTGGCCGGAGAGACCTCCGGCAGCCTGGGGCTCGGCCCGCTGGAGATTCAATACGAGGAGCTGTTCAGCGAAGCGCTCGCCGACGGCGTGATCACGGCCGAAGAGCGCTCGCGCCTGGAGAAGGCCGCTGACAATCTCGGCCTCGATCGGCAACGCCTGTTTCGGCTCGAGCAAGCCATGGTGGCCGCGTACCAATCGCGCCACCGCGTGCAAATCGTGGAGCACTACGAAGAAGCGGCGCCGTCGCTCTCACCGTTGCGTGTCGAAGCCGAGGGCGACGCCGGCCGCGCGCTCTTGCTCAAGCGCGTGGCGGTGCTGGAGGCGCGCGTCAAAGAGCTGGAAGAAGAGCTGCGACGCGCGCAAGCCGCCGTCAACGTCGAGGTCGACCTCACCGATCTGGAAAGCTCGGTCGACTACGCCAGTGAAGATGCGGACGAAGTCTGGCGGCGCCTGCGCCGCAACCCCACCTCTAGCGACGGCTACCGCCAGCTGTTTCGCATCCAAACCGCCAAAGGCGACGCCGACGCGGCCTTTCGCGCTTCCGAGGCGCTGGTGGCGCTGGGCGCGGCCAACGCCGACGAAAAGGCCACCTTCGAGCGGGGCCGAGCCGAGACGTTGATCGCGCCCCGCGGCAGCTTGTCGCAAGCGGCGTGGCACGACTTTCTGTTTCACCCCGAGCAAGAGCTGCTGACCGGACAAATCTTCAGCTTGATCGCGCCGGCGGTTCTGGTCGGTCGCGTGACGTCGTTGCGACGCGACGGCAAGCTGCACCAGCCGTCGCCCGAAAGCCGCCAAGACGCGGCCAAAGCCACCATCACGGCCGTACGCGCGGTGCCGTGGGCGGCCGCGATCTTGGGCCTGGCGTGTCCCGCGCTGTACGTCGACAAGACGCGCGACGTCGGCTTCGAGCACATTCCGGGCGTGCCGCCCTGCACGGTCATCGGCAAGCGTGTGCTGTCCGGCAAGACGCAGCTCGAGCAAGCCTTCCTGATCGGCCGACACCTCACCTGGTACCGCCAGGAGATGTACCTGAAGACGCTGTTCAGCGCCGTGCCCGACCTGGAAGACTTGTTCTTGGCGGCGTTGACCATCGGCAACCCGGGCTTGCCCATTGCCGAGGACATGAAGCGGCGCGTAACGCCCATCGCCCAAGCCATCCAGCCGATGCTGGAGGCGCAACAGGTGGACGCGTTGCGTGGGTGTTTCCTCCGGTTCGTCGAAGAGGGGGGGCGCACCAACCTGCAGCGTTGGAGCGCCGCCACCGACAAGACGGCGGCGCGGGCCGGCCTCGTTTTGTGCGGAGACCTGGGCACCGCGCTCAGCCTGCTGGAGGCCGAGGAAGGGCCCCAGGGCGAGCTAGGTAAAGATTTGCTCTGGTTTTCAGCCAGCGATCGCTATGGCAAGCTGAGGCGTCAGCTGGGCGTGTCCAAGACGGCCACGAGCTAGGCGGGCGGCGACCAGAGAGATGGCAGAAGACGCGTTCGGCATCGTCGGGACCGTGATCGCTTCGGCGTATCACGTCGAATCCGTCGTGGCCGAGGGCGGCTTCGGCACCGTGTACCGCGCGCACCACGGCGGCTTCCGCGCGCCCGTGGCGCTCAAGTGTCTGCGTCTTCCGCCCGGCATCTTGCCCGAAGCCAAGCAGCACTTCCTCGATTCGTTCCGGGCCGAGGCCGAGCTGCTGTTCCGGCTTTCGGCCAGCATCCCGGCCGTGGTGAGGCCGCTGCACGTCGACGCTTTCACTGCGGCCGACGGGCGCTTCGTGCCGTACCTGGTGTTGGAGTGGCTGGAGGGCAGCACGCTGGACGCGCTCATCCGCAAGCGCCGCGCCGAGGGCCAAGCCCCCATGCCGCTCAAGAAGGTCGTGCGCTTGCTCACGCCGGTGGCGCGAGCGCTCGAGCGCGCCCACAACTTTCGCGGCCCCGACGGCCCCGTGTCCATCGTGCATCGCGATTTGAAGCCCGAGAACATCTTCGTCGCCAACGTGGCCGGCGAAGAAGTCGTGAAAATTCTCGATTTCGGCATCGGCAAGGCCAAGAGCATGGTCAGCCAAGTCGCCGGCCGCGCCAGCCAAGGCCAAGGCGGCATCGCTACCTTCACGCCCGCGTACGGCTCGCCCGAGCAATGGGCGCCCAAGCGCTACGGCCAAACCGGGCCGTGGACGGACGTGTGGGGCCTCGCGCTGACCCTGAGCGAAGCGCTGGTCGGTCACCCCATCATCGATGGCGATCCGGCCGCCATCATGGGCACCGTGCTGGATCCCAACCGCCGTCCCACTCCCGGGAGTGAAGGCGCCATCGTGTCCGACGAGGTCGAGCGCGTATTTGCCAAAGCGCTCGCGCTCGATCCCCGCGACCGCTACGCCGACGCGGGCGTGTTCTGGAACGAGCTGTTGGCGGCGGCGCGCATCACCTCGGGCGAGGTGCAAGAGGTGCGGCTACCGCGCGATCTGCGCGCCGAGCCGGGAGGAGGGGTGCGCGTCGAGCACGTCGAGGTCACCCGTCGCTCGCCCAGCGCGCGCCCGGTTCAGGGTGCGGCGCCGTTGCCGGTTCACGCCAGCGCCGGGCTCGAGCTCGAAGCGCCGCTCGGCAACGCCGCGCCCCAGCTGCGCTCGTTTTCGCCTGCGCCCGTACCGGTGCCGGTTTCGCCCAAGCTGCCGCCGGCCGTCAGCGGCTCGTTCGTGGTGCCGGACCTCGATCTGGCCCCGGTTTCGCGCCCGGCCGCGCCGCCACGCACCAGCAGCGGCATGCGCCCCGCAGTAGCGCCGCCGCCGGTCGACATGGACGAGCTCGGCGCCGATTTCGGGGCCGGCGCGTCGCTCGATTTGGATTTGCCCAGCAACGACCCGTTCGTGCGGCGCGCCAGCTCGGGCGGCATGTCGGCGGTCAGGCCCTCGGAGCCACCCCCACCCAACTCATTTCGCACCCCGATTCCGCCGCCGCGTTCGTCCTATCCGCCGCCGCCCGACTACTCCGCCTCGCCGCCGCCCGTGGCGGTGAGCGCGCGTTCGCCTTCGTCACCGCCGCACGCGGGCTCTCTCCCGCCGGTCAGCCGGGCCGGCACGGCAGCGGCAGCGGCAGGTGCGCGCCTCGAGCCCACCGCAACCCGGTTTCAGCTCAAGCTGGCGGCCGAGCCCCACGCTACGTTGGTGGAGCGGCTGCTGCCAGGCGGGTTGGTGGTGGGCGGTGCCATCCTGGTTACGATCCTGGATCAGGTCTATTCCGCGGTTTCTGGCGAGGTCTTTACGATCGGGCCGCTGCGCACCAGCGTCATCGCCGGCATGGTCATGGTCGCGGGCGTGGCGCTTTGCCTGTATCGATTGAAGCGAGACTGAGCCGCGGCCGCGGCAGAAGGCGTGATAGAAAAGTCGGTCATGGCTCAGCGAAAGCAGCGCCGTGTTCCGAGCAAGCCCGCCAAGCGGGATGACTACGAAAGCGCCAAGCGCGCCGCCGCCGAGCTGGTGCAAGGTCTGCGCGGGCGCGGCGTCGATCGCGCCAAGATCGGCGGCTTCGATGTCGACGGCGTCCTGCGCGGAAAGTACGTGTCGCTCGACAAGCTGGAGTCGGCGCTGAGCAAAGGCTTCGGCTTCTGCGACGTGATCTTCGGTTGGGACGTGGCCGACGTGCTGTACGACAACGCCAAGGTCACCGGTTGGCACACCGGCTACCCCGACGCGCAGTCGATGCTGGACCCGAGCACCCTGCGCAACATTCCGTGGGAGCCAGGCGCCGTCGCCATGCTGGCCGACTTTCGCAACGAAGACGGCTCCGCGCACGCCGCGTGCCCGCGCTCGCTGTTGCGACGGGTGATCGCGCGCGCCGAAAAGCTCGGCTACCGACCGATGGTCGGCGCTGAATACGAATTCTATCTGTTCAAAGAAACGCGCGATTCGCTGCAAGAAAAGGCGTTTCGGCGCCTGACGCCGCTCGACCCGGGTATGTTCGGCTACAGCTGGGTCCGAAGCGGCCAAGACGCCGAGCTGATGCGCGACATCATGCAAGGCATGCGCGACTTCGACATCGAGCTCGAAGGCTTGCACACCGAAACCGGTCCGGGCGTGTACGAAGCCGCCATCCGCTTCGACGACGCGCTAAAAACGGCGGATCGGGCCGCGCTGTTCAAGGTGGCGCTGAAGCAAATCGCTCACCGCCACGGCGTTTCGGTCACGTTCATGGCCAAGTGGAACGCATCGTTGCCCGGCTCGAGCGGCCACTTGCACCAAAGCCTGTGGCAAGGCGACGATAGCGCGTTCGTCGACGCCAAATCGGGCGGCATGTCGAAGGTGATGCAGCAGTACTTGGCCGGCCAAATCGCGCTGATGCCGGAGATGACGGCGTTGGTTTCACCCACCATCAACAGCTACAAGCGCTACGTGCCGGGGGTGTGGGCGCCGCTCACCGCGTGTTGGGGCGTCGAAAACCGCACCACGCCCTGTCGGGTGATCGGTATCGGGCAGGGGAGCGCGCTGCGCATCGAGCACCGCCAGCCCGCCGCCGACATGAACCCGTACATCGCGATGGCTGCCACGATGGCCGCCGGTTTGTGGGGCATCGAAAAGGGCCTCGCGCTGCCGCCGGAAACGCGCGGCGACGCGGGCGGGGAAGGCGCCGGCAAGCTGCCCCGCACCTTGCGTGAGGCCAACGAGCGCCTCGCCGGCAGCAAGGCCGCGCGCGCGCTGCTCGGGGAAGCCTTCGTGGATCACTACGTGCGTACCCGCGACTGGGAAGTGCGGGAATACGACAAGGCCGTCACGGATTGGGAGCTGGCTCGCTATTTCGAGGTCATATGAGCATCTGGAGTTTTCCGACCAAAATCATCTTCGGCGCCGGTGAGATTCAACGGCTCGGCCAAGAAACGGCGGCGCTCGGCGTTTCGCGCGTGCTGGTCGTCGCCGACCCGGGCGTCGAAAAGAACGGCCTGTTGAGCGCGCCGCTGCACGCTCTGGCCAACAGCGGTCTCGTCACGCACGTGTTCACGGGCGTCGACGGCAACCCCACCGAGCAAAACATCGAAGACGGCGCGAAGGCCTACGCCGAGCACCGCGCCGAAGCGGTCGTGGCGGTGGGCGGTGGCTCACCCATGGACGCGGCGAAGCTCATCGCTTTGCGCGCCGTGTGCAGCCTGCCGTTCGAACAGCTCGACGACGCCATCGACGGCGGCGTGCACGTGCCAGCTAACGTGCCGCCCGTCATCACCGTGCCCACCACCGCCGGCACCGGCAGCGAGGTCGGGCGCTCGGGCGTGCTGACGGTGCGCTCAACCGGCCGCAAAACCGTGATTTTCTCGCCGCGCTTGCTGGCCAAAGCCGCCATTTTGGACCCAGAAATGACGGTTTCCATGCCGAAAGGGGTAACGGCGGCGACCGGCTTCGACGCGCTCACGCACTGCATCGAGGCCTATCTGTCAACCGGCGATCATCCGCTCGCCGACGCGATCGCGCTCGGCGGTATCGAGCTGGTAGCGCAAAACTTGGAGCTCGCCGTCAACGAGCCCACCAACCTGGCGGCGCGCGGCGGCATGATGAAGGCGGCCATGATGGGCGCGATCGCGTTCCAAAAGGGCTTGGGCGCGTGTCACTCGCTGGCACATCCGCTTTCGAGCGAGCACGGCTTGCACCACGGGCTCGCCAACGCCCTGTGCTTGCCCGCCGTGATCGCCTTCAACGCGAGCGCTGTGCCCGAGCGGGTGCGTCGCGTCGGCGCGTTGTTGGGCAACGAAGGCGACGCGGTGAAAGCGGTCGCGGGATTGCGAGCGCGCGTGGGCATCAACGGCGGCTTGGCGGGGTCGGGGTTGCGTGAGGAGCACCTGGTGCCGCTCGCGAAAAAGGCGCTCGAGGACGCCTGTCATCGCAGCAACCCGCGTCCCTGCACCGAAGCCGATCTGCTCGCGCTGTATCGCGCTTCCCTCTGAGGTGTTGCGTCACAGCTTGGCGGTTTTGGTTGCACCACGACGTCGAGATCACCCACCGGGTCTCAGAATACCCAGCCCATTTTCGCTGAAAACTACCTGGTGCGACCTGAGCGCTAGCCCGAAATGATTCGGGATTGTCTCGCGCCGGGACGCACCTGGGTCGCGCGCGACATCTCCAAAAGCCCTGGCACGGCTCTCGCATATTGCTCAGTCACTATGCGCAACCTCGTCAAAGAGCCCCGCACCCCGGCAGTAACTGCCGTCGAGCGCGCTCGTCGCCAGTCAGAACGCGGTGACGAGCGTCGCGCGATGTTGATCCTGCGCGAAGCTTGCTTCGCCGAAGAATCGAACCCCGCCTTGTGGGTCCACTACGGTTTGTCGTGCCTGCGCGCCCGTCGTCGCGACGAAGGCTTCCGCGCTCTGGCGCACGCGCTATGGCTCCGCGAACGCGCGCGGGACCAAGCTCGGACCCGGGTCATGCGTGACCTGATCGCGCATCTCAGCGGCGGCGGCTCCTTGCCGCTCAGCACACGCAAAGCCGCCTAGCGGTCGCGCGCGACGCTCAGCCGCGCCTCAGTGGTACGCCAGCGTCTCGATGTTGAAGGTGCGCAGCGTGTTGCGCGTGCACATCGGACAGCTCCAACCCACGTCGACCTGCTTGTCGCCGATCTTCTTCGTGGAATTGGCCGGCGCCTGCAGCTCACGCCCGCGCGCGCGGTCATTCACGAACCCGCGCACGACAGAGCGCGCCTCATCCAGCTCTGCCACCAGTTGGGCTTGGCACTCGCACCGCGATTCGACTCGAGCAATCTTCATGGTTCGCCGGCTACCCGTACCCACGGCACCCACCCGGGTCAAGAGGCTTGAAACCACCCGCGCCAGGCACTACGGTACCCCCAGTCCTTGCGGGACTAGCTCAGTTGGTAGAGCGCAAGCTTCCCAAGCTTGAGGTCACGAGTTCGAGCCTCGTGTCCCGCTCCAGAATCAGCATCTTTGGTGCTGTCTGGTGATTCGTGATCGAAACTGTCTCGAACAGTTCCGATGGTAGGGTGGGGAGCACGTCACCGAAGCCAACTCGGAGCACGTTCGGCGAAGCGCAAGTAGGCCTGCGTAGCCTCATTCTCGGGCCCGGCGCACTGTCGGCTGATCTCAGCACCACGGTACGGGCCGCGCCCGCCCGCCGCCGGGTTGTCGTCTCGGCACTTGATGGTGTCGAGCTTCGAGCTGGCCGCGTCGTCGGCCATCTTGATCGCGGTGCCACCAAACGTCTGTTTCAAGCGCCCCAAGCTCTGACCCGGCCGGAGCTGCTAGACTCGCGACGTGGCCCCGCCGATCGTCCCGCACGCGTCGCAGCCAACCCGCTGGCGCTGGGGATGGGTTGCCATGTTCGGCGCCGCTGGTGCGGCTTGGGTGACGCGCGGGTACTACGGCGGCAAGGCGGGCCTGGTTGTCCTGCTGGTGCTGCTGGCTGCCAATGTGATTGCTGGCGAGCTCGGCCGCCGTCGCGCTACGTGACACGCTGAGCGCGTTTTGCGAGCCGGACGACTAAAGTTGACTGGCTCAATCCAGCCAGGTCGCACCCGTACTTCATAGCGCTTTCGCCTAGACGGCAGCGTTGCTCGAGCGCAGCCGGAAGCTGTCGCTGGCGCTGGTGTTCACGTGGCGCTCTCAATGAGGCTCCGTCGCGTAGCGAATTGCCTCGCGCTCCGCAAACCCATGATGGATGGCGCCGTCTTGCAGTAAGGGTGGGCCCATGGCTGCAAAGAAAAAAGCAAAGTCGAAAACGAAGGTTGTCAGCAAAGCGAAGGTGGCCGGCAAGGTGGTCGCAAAGAAGGCGAAAGCTGGCGGCAAGAAAGTCGTGAAGAAGGTGGCCAAGACCTTGCTCGGTCGCATCGCTCAGCGTTCGGCTCAGCTGGTGCTCGACAGCGGCATCTTGGGTGAAGTGCCGAAGCGTCGCGCTCCCGCGAAGAAGAAGGCACGCAAGGCGTGAACGGCTGAGCTCGTGCGGGGAACACCCTCGAGGCTCCCCGCGCCGAGCGGTCCGCGACGGCGTTACTCGAGCGCGGTGCCCGCTTCGGGATCGGGGTTCCACCAGCACGGCCCCTTGCCGCGAATGGCTCGAGCGGCGGCGCTGCGAATGCGTTCGAGCTCGCTGGCGGCGAGCGGGGAGAAGGCTTCTGCGGCCGCCAGGGCTGAGTCTTGCTCGTTCGGAAAGCTCATGCCGAGGAGGGCCACGTCTGGATCGCAAGTGAGCGTGTAGCTCAGGCAGTCTTGAACGGAGAGCCGCGGCAGCGTGCCTCCGCCGCTCGCGTCCGAGCCACCCGAGCTCCATTTGCCGCGCGGCCGCGCTGCCAACGGTTGGCCGTAGCCGGCGGTATCGCCCAGCAACTTGCCGGCGCCGAACGTTTTGAAGCAAACGCTGCCAACGCCGCGCGCTTTGGCGAGCGGCAAGATCTCGCTCACGTAGCGCTCGTCCACGAATGCGCCGAGCGGAAACAGCAACAAATCGCAGCGTCCGGAGTCCAGCGCGCGTCGTAATACCTCGGGGTGATGGGCAGATATGCCGCAGAAACGCGCCTTCCCGTCCCGCACCGCGGCCTCCAGCTCCGAGAAGCGACCGCCCGGGCGCGCCAGCTCGTCCCATTGCTCCGGCTCGCGCACGCCGTGCAGCACGAAAGCGTCCACGCTGGCGAGCCCGAGGCGCGCCAGGCTCTCGCCGGCTTGCGGCAAGACCGGGCGGTCGAAGTGGTCGATCTTGTCGATCACGAACACGCCATCGCGTCGCCCGGCGAGGGCGTGCCCCACGACTTCTTCGCTGTAGCCGTTTTCGTAGCTGGGCGCGGTGTCGACCAGGTTCAAACCAAAATCGAGGGCGCGCCGCAACGTGGCCACGCACGTCGCCAGCGGCACGCTGCGATCGGCCAAATCTCCGATGCCCAGCTGGGTAGCGACGAAGCCGGTCCTCCCGAGCTCACGGCGGGGCAAAAATCGAGGGCTCATGCGTGAGCGGCCGAGCCGACCTCAGTGCCCGAGCTCGAGCGGCGGCGCTTCGGCGCTGACCAGGTATTCGAACTGTTTGCGAAATTCTTCGGGCTTGAGCCGGGTGACGGCCGCGTAGCGCGCAACCTCGGCCGGATCGGAGAAGTCGTCGCGGCGCAGGCGCAGCATGTAGCGGCGCGCGATCTTGTAATACTCGGTCTCGGTGTCGACCATGCGCACGCGCGTGCGGCCGGTGTCCGGGTCGAGCATGTCTTCGAAGCGGATGGGCTTGAATTTGCCTTCTTGCACCGTGATCATCGCGCCCGAGCCGCCCTCGATCAGGTATTTCGCCGCGCAGTAACCGAGATCGCGCGTGTACTCCATGTCGAACGGAATCGGGTCGGTGCAGCGCAGCTCGTAGCCGATATCTTTGGACACGATCGTCACTTTGAGGCCGAGCTCTTTGAGCCGCGCGGTGACTGCCGTCTTGATGATGCGGCCGAAGTCGATCTCGGCCAGACGAATGTGCCCGTGCTCGTCGCGCTCGGCGCCCTCCAGCTCCTCCAAATCACTCTCGGGGATGGACTCCACCAAGCCTTCGGCCAGCACCGCGACGCCGTCGGAGCGGCCGTAGGCCAAGCGCTTGATGATGGCGCCGGTGAGCACGTCCACGATTTGCCGCATCGGGATCTGCTTGCCCGGAAATTCCTCAGGAATGACGGTGAGCGTGGCGCCCGCAGCCTTGCCGATGCCAAGCGCCAAGTGGCCCGCTTTTCGGCCCATAGCGACGACGAAGTACCAGCGAGAGGTGGTTTGCGCGTCGGTCAAGAGGTCGCGCACGATGCCGGTGCCCACGTGGCGTGCGGTTTGGTAGCCGAAAGTCGGGATCCAAGCCGGTAGGTCCAGATCATTGTCGATGGTCTTCGGCACGTGGACGACCTGGAGCGTGCCTTGCGAATGCGCCGATAGGCGCATGGCCGAGAAGGCGGTGTCGTCGCCGCCGATGGTGACGAGCTTGGTGACACCCAGCTGCTGCAGGCTCTTCAGCGTGGTTTCGAGCGTTTTGGGATCTTTGGTCGGGTTGGCGCGGGCGGTACCGAGGCACGAGCCGCCCCGAAAGTGGATCCTGGAAACCGATTCGATGTCGAGCGGGCGAGCGTGAGCCAGCTCGCCGCGCATGATCCACTGAAAGCCGTCGCGCACGCCCAAGACGGGAATGCCGGATAGGCAGGCGCGGATCGTGGCGGCGCCGATCACACTGTTGATACCCGGAGCGGGGCCACCACCAACGAGGATCGCGAGCTTGCTTTGATCTGCCATGGGTAACCCGGAAAACTAATCTTTGCGCGCTTGGCCGCCAAGCTCTCAACCGTGTTTCCTCGCGGCTAGAAGATTTTTGCTGGAATGCAGCAACTCTCGTGCGAGAGCGAGCGGCGGGTGGGTGCGATGCGCCGGATGTGCCACACTGTCTGGAACCGGTCCCAGCTTGCGTTCAGAGCCCCGCAAACGTTTCTCGTGCGCTAAGCTATCCCGTTCCCTGCTTCGGAGAAATGCATGAAAGCTGCTTGGTTGAGTGTCGGTCTCGGTGCGCTCGCGGTCGTGGCTTGCGGCTCGTCCGGCGAGGGTACGAACAAGCCCGGCAACACGGCTGGCAGCAGCTCCGGCGGCAGCGCGGGCACGACCGGCAGCGCCGGCTTGGGCACGGGCGGCAGCCAGAATCAGAGCGGCTCGGGCACCGGCGGCAGCGCGGGCAGCAACGCTTCCGGTAGCGGCAACGGCGGAGCTGCGGGCGGCACGGCGGCCATGGGCTTTCAATGTCCGGCTGGCGCAGCGGTGATGCCGGTGCTCACGGGGCTTGCCCCGGTGCGCGTCGAAGGCGTGCCTCCGGCCGACGCCTTCAACAACATGAACAACGACTTTAGCAACATCGAAGGTGACGTGTGGATTGGCGACGCGCTGTACGTCTCCGAGATCTCCACTACCAACGCGCAGCAGGGCCAACCCCCGCCCGGCCGCGTGCTGAAGATCACCGCGGACGACCAGGTCAGCGTCTTGCTACCGGACTCGGGCAGCAACGGACTGGCGGTCAACGCCGCGGGCGAGCTGTTCGGCGCCATTCACAAAGACGGGTCGATTTCCAAGCTCAGCTTGATGGGCGGTGCCGCGGTACCGGTGGCCAGCATGTTCATGGGCATGCGCTTCGATTCGCCCAATGACCTGACGATTCACGGCAACGGCACCATCTATTTTACCGATCCCAACTTCCAAGCGCCCATGCCGCTGCCACAGGCGGCCACGCGCGCGTACCGCGTGCCACCGGGCGGGCAACCCGAGGCGATCGAGCCCGACGTCAACCTGACCAATCCCAACGGCATCACGCTCTCGAAGAATCAGGACTTCCTCTATATCGGCGGCGGTCAGCTCAAGAAGTACCCGGTCATGGCCGACGGCTCGCTTGGAGCCGGCACCACGTTCGTCGAAGGCGGTCACGGCGACGGCATGGTCATCGACTGCGTTGACAACCTGTACGTGGCGCCAGGCGGCGCGGGGCCCATCAACGTGTACTCCCCCGCGGGTCAATCGATTGGCACCATCACCGTGACGGGCATCGAGCAGATCACCAACGTGGCATTCGGCGGCGCCGATCACAAAACGCTGTACGTGTCGGGGCAGGGCGGGAAGACCGGCAAGGGTCTGTTCAAGATCCCGATGAACGTCGCCGGCTTCCCGTACTGATACGGCTGACGCCAAGCGGGCGCGTTTCGTAGGCGCGCCGCTGGTTCCTAGCGATCGGACTTGCTCGATTTAGCGGCCGCGAAGTGCGCCCGGTTTTGAAACACGTCTTACAATGTAGAACCGGTTTCACAAAGCCGGTTCTTGGATGTTAAGCTGCCGGTAACTGATGTCTCAGAGGGCCGCCGTCGCCACACTGCAAGTCGAGCCACAAGGATTAGCCGCGGGTCTGGGTATCACGGCGCCCATGCAAGAGGCTCCCGCCCACGGGGACGTCGAGCTGAACTTCGTGTACGCGGGCGGGTTGCGCTATTTCATGGGTGGCCGCTTCGTGGACGTTCCGGCGGGGGCGCTGTCGGTTTTTTGGGGAGCGCTGCCGCACCAAATCGTCGAGGTCGAGCCGAAGACCGAGTTCATGTACGTGCGCGTGCCGCTGGTCACGCTGCTGCGCTGGAACCTGGGCAGCGCCTTCGTGCGCAAGGTGTTGGGCGGAGAGATCGTGATCGATCCGCAGAGCCCGGCTTGGGACTCGGATCTGACCCGGCGCTGGATAGCCGACGTCGGCAGTGCGGACGCCACTACTCTTCGCACGTGTGAGCTGGAGGTGGAGGCGCGCCTGCGTCGCCTGGCCGCCAAGCGCCAGCAGAAAGCCGCCGCCCGCTCCACCGAGCACAAGGCGCGCAAGCAGGTCGAAGCCATCACCAGCTTCCTGGCCGAAAACTACAAGGACGACATTTCGACGGCCGACATCGGGCGCGCCATCAGCCTGCACCCCAACTACGCCATGACCCTGTTCCGGCGCGAATGCGGCATGTCCATCTGGCAGTACCTGATTCGTCTGCGCCTGTCGCACGCGCAGCTCATGCTGCTCACCACCGACAAAACGGTGTTGGCCATCGCGCTCGAATCGGGCTTCGGCTCCCTCGCTCGCTTCTACGCCGCGTTTACGCGCGAATGCGCCATGTCACCGGGCGAATTTAGAAAACGCGGCGCTGCGACGTAACGGCTCGAGCGCGAGAGGAGGGGGAGGGCGGAAGAGGCGCAACGCGGATGCGTCGCGTGCGTGTCGGAAACCCGGCGAGGCCGGGCGCAAAAGCCGTGGCTAAACCCGCGAGCGTCGCAAGGCGGTTGGGCCGCCGAGGTGAAACCAAGAAAATCAGAGTTTGGCGCCGACAGGCGACAAGCTCCGGTTCTGCGCGAGCTTTGGGCCGATTTCGCCGGGTTCGAAGAAGTGCACGCGGTTCATGTCGAAGAACATGTTGAGCGTGTCGCCGACTTTGACGCCCGCGAAGGCGTCGAGGTGCGCGACGGCTTTGGCGTGTTTGTCCGTGGCAACGTAGACATCCATCTTGTCGCCCAGGGGTTGCACGAGCGTGATGCGCATCGGCAGCGCGTTGCCCTCGGTTTTGAAGCGCGCGTGCGAGGCGTCGGCGATGAGCTCGGGGCGGACGCCCATCACGACGTCTTTGCCGACGTGGGGCTTCAGTTGCTCTTGCGCCCAGGGGGCGATGGGCAGCTTGCCGGTGCCTTCATCGAAATAGAGCGCGCCGGCGTCGCTGACGAGCTTGCCGTCGAAGAAGTTCATCGGCGGGCTGCCGAGGAAGCCGGCCACGTAGCGGTTGGTGGGGTGGTGGTAAATCTCGAGCGCGCCCGCGCACTGTTGCACGACGCCCTGGTGCATCACCACCACGCGATCACCCAGTGTCATGGCTTCTTCTTGGTCGTGAGTCACGTACACGGTGGTGGCGTTCAAGCTCAGGTGCAGGTGCTTGATTTCCGCACGCATCTCGACGCGCAGCTTGGCGTCGAGGTTACTCAGTGGCTCGTCGAACAAGAAGCATTTGGGGTCGCGCACGATGGCCCGGCCGAGCGCGACGCGTTGGCGTTGGCCACCGGACAACGCCTTGGGCTTGCGCTCCAGCAGGTGCTCGATCATCAAGATTTTGGCGGCCTTTTTGACCTTTTCGTCGATGGTGGCTTTGGGCGTTTTGCGCAGCTTGAGCGCGAAGGCCATGTTCTCGTAGCAAGTCATGTGCGGGTAGAGCGCGTAGCTCTGAAACACCATCGCGATGTCCCGGTCTTTCGGCGGCACATCGTTCACGATTTGTTCGCCGATCTGGATCGTGCCGCTGGTGATCTCTTCGAGGCCCGCGATCATGCGCAGCGTGGTCGATTTGCCGCAGCCCGAAGGGCCCACCAAGACCACGAATTCGCGATCTTTGATGTCCATATTGAATCGGTCGACGACGCGAATGCCGTTCTCGTAGACCTTGACGACGTCCTTCAGAATTACGCCTGCCATGTTCTTTTCTCGAGCCACACATCGTCCGGTCGGTGCTCGCCGCACCGTGCTCGCGACGCATCGACGGGCATGAGGCATACCGTAGCCGGGCCAGCTTTGCCGTCAACCTAGCGGCCAACGCCGCCTTGCGCTCCAGAAGCGAACGCCGCGTGCGCTAGGACACCGCCTGGCCCCAGCCGGACGTGACCATCATTCCCGACGCGGACAAGGCTTCTCTTTGGGTCAGCATGTGGTGGTGAGGAGAAATAGGCCGGTTCTTCCGGCCAAAGGTCCGGCGAGCCGAGGTTCCTGAAATTAAAAGCGAAGCGGGCGTGACCCTGGCCGCATAGAGCGGTGATAAATTGATGCCGAGGTCACACGTGGTCGATGTCGCGCGCTTGAGGGCTGAGTTCCAAGCCCTGTATGCAGCAGAAGCTCAGGTCTTTTCCGCTCCCGGTCGCGTCAATCTGATCGGCGAGCATACCGACTACAACGAGGGCTTCGTCCTGCCGATGGCCATCGAGCGACGCGCCTACGTGGCCGGCGCGCCCAATGCGTCGTCCAAGGTGCGGGTGAAGTCGCTCACGTTGGGGCAGAGCTTCGAATTCGATCTGGAGCGACCGGGGCCCAAGCGGCGCGGCCAATGGATCGACTACGTCGAAGGCACCGCCCGCGCGCTGCTGGAGCGGAGTTTCCCGGTCGTCGGTACCGATCTGCTGATCGACAGCGACGTGCCGGCGGGCGCGGGGGTTTCGGCATCGGCGGCGCTCGAGCTGTCGATCGGCCTTACGCTCGCCGTGCTGGGCGGCACCCCCGAGCCTGATCGCGTGAAGCTGGCGTTGGCGGGCCAAGCCGCCGAGCACCAGTACGTCGGCACCATGTGCGGCATCATGGATCAGTACATCGCCGCCATGGGCCAAACCGATGCCGCGCTGTTGATCGACTGCCGCTCGCTCGAGACGCGCAGCGTGCCGATTCGTTTGAACGACGTGAGCGTGCTGGTCTGCGACACGCGCGTCAAACACGAGCTGTCGTCGTCGGAATACAACTTGCGCCGCGCCGAGTGCCTGCGCGGCTCGAACATCCTGGCAAAATCGCTGCCGGGCGTGCGCACGCTGCGTGACGTCAGCGTGGCCGATTTCGAACGCTTCGCAACGGAGCTGCCCGGCGTGGTGCGCAGCCGTTGCCGCCACGTGGTGACCGAAAACGCGCGCACCTTGGCCGCGGCAGAGGCGCTCTCGGCGGGTGACCTGCGCACGATGGGCCGGCTGATGTCCGAGTCGCACGTGTCGCTGCGAGACGACTACGCGGTCAGCTGCGAAGAGCTGGACGTGGCCGTCGACATCGCCCGGGCCGAGCCGGGCGTTTACGGCTCTCGCATGACCGGGGGCGGCTTTGGCGGCTGCACGGTGTCGCTGGTCGACAACGGCGCCGTCGCGCGCGTGGGCCGAGCGGTCAAAGAGGCGTTTGCGGCGCGCGGCTGGAAAGAGCCCGAGCTGTTCGCCAGCAAAGCCTGCCAGGGCGCGCGCCGAGAGTAGTCCGGGCGCCGATTTCGCCTGGCGGCGGCTTGGAGTAGCCTGCCCGCGGAGGCTTTCGGATGTCGAACAAGGTTGCCGTATTTTGGCCGGGTGACGCGCGTGAGATCCCCAATCAGCTGGCGTTGCCCAACGTTCAGGAGGCGACCACCCAGCTGGTTCAGGCGCTGAAGAAGCTCGGGCGGGAGCCGTACCTGGTCGAGGGCTACCTCTCCAAGCCGCACCACGCGATCGAGAAGCTGGGGCCGATCCGCGATCCGATGGTCGGGGTTTGCGTGCACTGGTTCTACGGCCCGCACACCACCGATGGCGTGGTCGGCAAAGACAACCCGCTGCTGCTGGCCAGCAACTTTTCCGGGCGTTGGCCGGGTTTGGTGGGTTTGCTCAACACCGGTGCCTGTCTGGCCAGCCTCAATCGCGCCTTTTCGCGGGCTTGGACGGACGCGCCCGACTGGACCACCGACACGCTGTTCATGGAGCGGCTGCGCGAGTGGTGCACGACCGGCAAGATTGCCTACGCCGAAGACGCGATTCGCTACCACGCGCCCATCTCCGTCGCCGCCACCAAGCTGGCGCGAGAGGTCGCCGACGAAATCAAAGCACGCCGCATCTTGATCATGATGCTGGGCGACACCTCGATGGGCATGATCAACGGCTACTTCGGTCCGCGCCTGCTGAACCGTCACGGCTTCACCGAGCACAAGATCGACCAAGCTTGGATCATCGATCGCGGTCGCCGCATCGAAGAAAAGCGCATCGACCAAGCCCTGGCGTTCGTGCGCGAAAAAGGCCTTACGTTTCACTGGAAAGAGGGCGACGCGCACGACTTCGACGAGCAGGCGAGCCGCGAGCAGCTGCGTGACTATTTGGCCGTGCTCGACATGGTGAGCGAGTTCAAAGCTGATTGCATCGGCTGGCAGTACCAGCTCGGCTTGATCCCGCTGCGGCCGCCCTCTGATTTGGCGGAAGGCTTGTTCAACTCGGTGTGTCGCCCCGAATCGAACGGCGACAACATCATCTGCTCCACCGAGGCCGACCAAGGCAACGTGGTGCCGATGGAGCTGATGAAGCGGCTACTCAAAAAGAAGGGCCTGCACCAAGCGGTGATGTTCCACGACGTGCGTTGGGGCGCCGAGCACGAAGGGCGGTTTTTGTGGGTGCTGTTGAACTCCGGCTCGTGTGGCGCCTACGCGTTCAATCACGACCCAGACACGCTGAAGGGCGCGCACTCGTACCGGCAGCCTTCGCTGTACTTCCCGACGCCCGGCGGCACCCTGGCCGGCGAAAGCCTGCCCGCCAAGATGACCTGGGCCCGCGCCTACATCTTGAACGACGAGCTGTGGATGGACATCGGCAAGGGCGAGGTGGTGAAGCTGCCGGAGGCCAAGCGAGATGCCTGGTGGGAGGGCACCACCCGCCAGTGGCCGTTCATGGCGGCGGACATGGGCATCGGGCGAGACACGCTGATGGCGCACTACCTCTCGAACCACGTGGCCGTCGCCTACGGAGACATCTTCGACGAGATGGTAGCGTTGTCACAGGAGCTGGGCTTCAAGGTGCGGGTGCTGGCCGACGGCTGAAGGGTAGGGGATCGATGCCCCGTTGAGGCAGTCACCTAGCCAAACGTGCTCAGGCGATGGGGGCGACGAGCCACACCGGTACCATCGTGGAATCCAGAGTTGCTCGAGTGCTGCGCGGTGCTAGCCATGCTTGAAAGCTGGAACCGTTTTCACTCTGCCGTAACGCTGCCGCGCTGCTGAATGGGTGCCGCTTTGGGCAACTTGCTCGGAGCGGTTCACGCCAAAAACTGGGACCGGTACCAGTTGTTAAATCTCCGCGCGCGAGTATGCTCCCGCGCATGCGCCGCGCCGCACCCTCGTCCCGGGTGAAGAAGCCAAGTCTCGTGCGCAGCTCACGCCGGCTCGCGGCCTGGTTCGTTCTCGGTGCCAGCGGCGCTTGCTCCGTGTACGGCAATGACCTGCTGGAAACGGCCAACGACGTCACCAACGGTGGGAGCGACAGCTCGGGAAACGGGGGCGCCCTGGCCGGCAATCCGACGACGGTTGCCGGCACTTCCAGCGCGGGCACTTCGGTTGCCGGCACGCCCGCCGCCGGAGGCGACGGCGAAGGCGGTGAGCCCGCCACGGGAATGGCTGGCGCGGATACCGGAGGCACGACGACCATGGCTGGCAGTGCCAACACCGCCGGCGGCGGAACCGGCGGCACGTCGGGCGGCGGGGCAAGTGGCGGAACCGCAGGCTCCGACGGAACTGGGGGCTCCGGCGGATCCCCGGTCGACATCAACTTGATCGATGACTTCGAGGACCAAAACCTCACGATCAAGGCGAGCGATACACGCGGCGGCGTCTGGTACCTATTCGACAACGGCACCACTGGCACGACCGGCCCCAAGCCCCTGGCGTGCGCCGCCAACGTCGGCGCCCCGGCAGCTCTGGGCGACTACGCCCTGCACATCACCGCTACCGGCTTTACCGGCACCGTCGACAGCGTTGGCAGTGGGCTCGGGGTCGACTTTCGCAATCAGAGGAAAGTCTACGATGGCAGCAAGTTCGCCGGGATCCGCTTCTGGGCCAAGGTAGGCGCGGCCGGCAAGAACACCACCCACCGCGTCCAAATCGCGGACGCCACCACGGACAAAGCCGGCGGTAAGTGCAGCTCGGCGGCTGGAAAGCTGTGTGACGACCACTTCGGCATCGCCCAAACGTTCACCACCACCTGGGCCCAATACACGGTGCGCTTCGACAAGCTGACGCAGCTCGGTTGGGGCAACTCCGCCGACGCGCTCGACACCGCCGCGCTGTACGGCTTGCAGATCACCGCCGCGCCCAAGCTCGAGGTGGATCTGTGGCTGGATCAGCTCGAGTTTTTCTGATTGGCCATCGCCTGGCACCCGGAATTTTCGCGCGGATCGAGAACCTGGCGCCGCAGTAAAAAGGCGGCTTCGCGATTGCGCGCGCTCGGGCTTGCTGGCTATGTTCCGCCTGCGCGCGGCTTCGCGCCCTTCTCGGATAGTCGAACTTGAGCAGACCTTCACTCTCGAGCCTGGGCGCCCTGGTTGCCTTCACGCTCTACGCCGCCGTCGCTTCCGCTGAGCCGCAAGATGGCGAGGCCAGCTCGCTCGCCAAGCAAGCGATGGACGGCGACTACCTTGGCACTCAGTTCAAAGAGGCCGAGCAGAAGCTGCAAAAAGCCCTGAAGCTCTGCGGCAAGAGCGATTGCTCGGCGAAGGTGCGCGCGCAAGTGCATCTGGACCTGGCCATCGTCTACATTGCCGGGCTCAAGAAGCAGGACCGCGGCAACCAAGAGATGCAAGCCGCCGTGGCGGCTGATCCTTCGGTGCAGCTCAGCTCCGACTTCTCCACGCCCGAGCTCGAAAAGGCGTTCGCCACCGCCGGTGGCGTCAAAGAAGACGCCCCCGCCGAGTCCGGCAAATCCGCTGACGAAGACGAAGACGAGCCCAAGGCCGCGCCCGCGCCGGCCGACGACGAAAAGCCGGCGGCCTCTGGCGGCGCGCCGCTCAACTGGTTGTCGGTGTCGTTTCAGCTCGACATGCTGTCGTACAAGGAGACGACGGGCGTGTGCTCCGGCGCCGCGCAATACCAGTGCTTCTTGCAGGGGCGCTCGTACGGCGGCCCGATCTATACGGGCTCCGGCAATCAGCTGGCGGGCGGCATCGGCTTTGCCACCAAGCGCGTGCTAGTCGGCTACGAGCGCCTGTTCGGCGCCAACGTGACGGCCGGCTTGAAGCTCGGTTTTGCCTTCGGCGGCAGCCCCAAAGCCACCACCGGCAGCGGCGCCGCCTTCTTACCCATCCACGCCGAGTTACGCGGCAGTTACTGGTTCGGCTCCGCCCCTTTCGCCAACGCCGGCTTCCGCCCTTACGCGGGCCTCGCCGCCGGCCTTGCCGAAGTCGACGGTCACGTCAGCGTCGAATACTACGAGGACGGCGCCGGCTACACCTCGGGCGCCAAAGGCACCCTGGACGCCTGGCGCAAAACCGGCAACTCGTTCATCGGCGCCCACCTCGGCGCCGCCTACGCCTTCAGCAAAGAGCAGCAGTTGTTCCTCGAGCTCCGACTGCTCCAGATGTTGGGCGCCACCGCCCTGGGCGGCGCCGTGCAGCTCGGTTACGCCTACGGGATGTAGGCGCCCGGGCTTCCTCGGTGAGACAGCGCGACGGCGCTGGGCGGCGCCGTCGGCAGTGGCTAAGGGCGGAGCGTGACTTTCAGTAGAACGTGACGTCGTCGATAGCGATGCTGAAGGTCTGACCCGGCGGGACCTGGAACTGCAGGGTGAGCAGCGTCGCCTTATCCAAGGCGATGGCCGGTATGACCCAGGTTGGGCCCATCGCGGTCGCGAAAGGTATCGTGAACTCCGTCCACGTAGGAGTGAGCACCTCGTCCGCACCCGTGGGTGAGAAGCCGCCGTTGCAGGTCGTTCCAGAACAGGTGCCGCCACCGTCGGGCGTCGAATTGGCGGTGGTGTTGAGCTTGATGGTGATGGGCACGTCGCCCCGCGCCCAGAACTTGATGCCCGTGTACGCGCTGGCGTTGTAGACGCACGGCTTTTTGGCGTTGCTGAAGTCGAAGCCAACGCCCGCGTAAGCGTACATGTTCGCGGTCGGGTCACCGGCGACCGTGGTGCCGGAAATGGCAATGCACTTCATGCCGCCGTGGCACATGGTCGAGCCGGGCACGAGCGGAGCGCCGGTGCCACCCGGATCGGGCTTGGGCACGATGGTGCTGCCGAGGGCGTCGCCGTAGGTGTACCAAAAGCCGGAGCGGCCGCCGATGCGCTTGACGCCGTTGTCCCCGTCTTCCAGGTCGTCGATGAGCAGGTCGGTCATGGTGCCGGCGGCGGGGGGCACCGGGCAGGACGTGAGGGCGCCGCCCGACATGCCACCAGCGGCCGTGCCGGCGGTGCCTACGCCGGTGGTGCCGGCGGTGCCTACGGCAGTGGAGCCGCCCTGGCCAGTGGCGCTGGTACCCGCGGTCGGGAGGGAGCCGGTGGTGCCCGCCGTGGGTAGCGCGGTGCCCGAGCCCCCGCTACCATTGTTGGAACCGCCCTGCGCTTGCGTGCTGCCCGTGCCCGATGGGCTGGGGGGAGCCGAAGCTTCGGCGCTGCAGGCCATGGCGGCCCAGAGACCGAGACCCGAACCCAACCATTTCAGTGTCGAGGGCAGAGCGTTCATGAAGCGACCTTTCCGTACAACCGCTGCGTGGCGCCGCGGACCAAAGCGGCAGTCACCATGGGTAAGTATCTTACTCACCTTAAAGCGCTTTGCACGGAAAAACTGGAACCGGTTTCGCATTCGGGTCAGGCGCGCAAATCAACGTGAATTGCAGAAAATCTGCAGCTTTGCTGGGGTTGCAAAAGTAAAGACTCCTGGCGCGCCGGCGAGCAACGCGCGGCGTCGCGCGCGGCAGTCAACCGGTAGAAGCGCCTATTTCCCGATCTTTTCGCAAGGTCGACAGCGGATCGCAGGATCCAAGAATCTCGCATCCTGTGATTTCGACGCCGGCTTCGGTTTCGTGAGATCACGATTTTTCCAGGAAACCACCGTGACTTTCGAGTCACGGTGACGTGAGTGTGCGCGTGACGAGGCGCGCGACTGGAACCGTTCTCACATTTGGTGTACGTTTGGATCATGGCGCTTTGCCCGCAGCGTTCCTCCCTCCTCGCCTGTGCGCTCGTCCTCGTTGCCGCTTGCGGCTCGAGCAACAAAGAGCTGCCCGGCTTGGACAACAACGAAGACCGCGTCGCCGATGATCTGGGCACGCTGATCGACGCCAACCCCAAAGACGGCACTGCCGACAGCATCGACATCAACCACGACGGCAAGCCCGACGGTCCGGGCGTCGACACCAATCACGACGGCAAAGTCGACGGGCTCGCGCTCGACACCGACTGCGACGGCTTCTTCGAATCGGTCGACACCACCGGCGATGGCGTGCCGGATCTCCGTACCAGCCGCCAAGATCCTCCGGAGGTCGTTCCGAGCTGCAAGTACAACCCGTTCGACACGGGCGCGGGCGGCTCCAGCGGCACCGGCGGCTCTACTGGCACCAGCGGCTCTACTGGTACCGCGGGCTCCAGCAGCACGGGTGGCTCGGGCGGCGGCACGACCGCCCCCAGCCAGCTGGGCAAGGCCACGTACCAGGGCACCGGGACCTCGACGGACCAATACGCGGAGGCCGACATTCTGCGCGATGGTGTGGGCTACAAGTTCATCGCCAACGGGTGGGGCTCCGGCTGGCAGAGCCACAACATTTCTTGGAACGGCACGTCGTTCAAGGTTCTTTCATTGAACGGTAGCCAGGGCGCCAACTATTCGCCCGCAGGCTACCCCACCATGTTTTGCGGGCTGTATTCGATGAAGCAGTCGGTGGGCGAGTGCGGTTTGCCGGGCACCATCAGCTCGCTGAAGAACGTGCGGACCGGGTGGCGTTGGACCGCCAACGGCAACAACGGCCAATACAACGCCGCGTGGGACATCTGGCTCGGCAACGGTGGCTCGCTGTCCGCCTACCTGATGGTGTGGCTGCGAGATCCTCCGGGGCAGCAGCCGGCGGGCTCCGCCGCTACGGCGGGCGCCACCGTCACTGGCTTGCCCGGTAGTTGGACGATTTGGACGGGTAGCGTGAACGGCCATCCGATCGTCAACTACGTCCGGGCCGAGGGGCAAGACTTGCCCGAGCTCGAGTTCGACGTGATGGACGTATATCGAGACGCCACCAAGCGCGGCTACAACCTGCCAGGCTCGCAGATTCTGGCAGTGGCCGTGGGTTATGAGGTTTGGAACGGTCCAATTACCAACCTCGTTACCGACGACTTCTACGTCGACGTAAAATAGCGCCGGCGCCGGATTTTCGCGGGTGTTGGCGACGCGGGATCCGTGGAAACGAGAAGTCGGTCGCGGGCAGTTCGCGATTTGTGGCTGCAATTTCCCGGCGCGCTAGGCGCGCAGGCGGTCCGTCCAGATGAGCGGGCGAATCATGCGAACGCCGCGGACAAGCGCGGTCAAACCGGTGAACAGCCTAACTACGCGCAATCATGCGGAACCGGTACCATGTTCGCTTGGGAACCGATTCCAATCGAGCAAATTGCATTTCTCGACTTGAAAGGTCCAAACTCGCGCGCTATGCTCGAGGTCATGAAGTCGGCACTTGGACTGATCCTGGGCGTTTCGTTTCTCGCAACCGTCGTCAACTGTTCCAGCAGCGGTGACGACAACAACGGCTCGGGCCCGCTCAACATCGCAGGTTCGTCGACCACGGCCGGCTCCGGCACCGTCGTCCCCGGTGGTACGACCAGCACCGGCGGCACCGGTAGTGACTTGCCCGCGGGTGTTCCGCTCAGCCCCATGAACGGCTGGGTCGACGGCGCCAGCAACACGCTGATGATTCAAGGCGCGATGTTCCCCTTCGGTGACGACACGTCCAAGATGGGCATGACTCCCATGGACTTCAGCATGAGTGGCACGGACGCCTGTCTCAAGGGCACGGCCGCCAAGGTCGACCTGAAGTGCACGCCGGTCGCCCCCGCCACCGACTGCTACGGCACCTTCTGGGGCGCTGCCATCGGCCTGAACATGAACCAGCAGATCGACATGACCACCATGATGGGTGGTGACCCGATGCCGTTCAACGCTTCGGCCATCAAGGGTTTCGCCTTCGAGATCAGCGGCGCCATGGTGCCAGGCCCCTCGTCGCTTCGCTTCAAGGTCGAAGACGCAACGGGCGAGTACTGCAACCCCGGCACCAAGCCGGTCAAAGCGGGCGTCAACAGCTTCATGTTCGAGGACCTGATCAAAGAGTGCTGGGCCCCCAAGGCCACGGCTGCCAACGGCTCCGCCGCCAAGCCCGCCGTGCTCAAGATCGCATGGCAGGTCGTGACCAACGCCATGGGCACCGTACCGTTCGACTTCTGCGTGACGAACCTGCGCGCTCTGCAGTGATCAGCCGCGCCTAGCAGGTGTGCGCCCCCCGGCGTGCATGACAACGAGGGCCACGACTTCAACGTCGCGGCCCTCGTTGCGTTTGTGCGCCCGAGGCTGGGCCGTGCCTCCCGCCATCTCCGGCGCCGCTCCTGGCGCCGCCGCCAGTCCAGCCCCTGGTCCCACGTCAGCGGACGCCCGGCGGTGGCGCTGCCGAGGCAGCTTCGGCCGCTGGTGGATCGGAACGATCCGCTTCGAGAGCTGGACACGCTTGCTCCGGTACCGTCACCCGAACCGTCATCGGCGAATCCTTCGTCCACCGCCTCGCTTCCGCCCGAAGCTGAGTGTTCGAGAAACCATGCGCGCAGAACACGTACCGTAGGTACAAAAATGCAGCAATTGTGCGGCTGAATCGGCTCATGACGTTTCATGAGGCGGCCAGCCGGGGGCACACCTGCTGGCTGAATCGCTCAGAATCCTCGATATTTTCGGCTGATTCTGCTGGTGTTCGAGGATTACGTGAAAGAGCTTCCAGGATCCTTATGCTAGGGTCTGGAACCGGTTCCGGAAATTGCGTGACTGTGGGTCACCGAAGCGCTAAGTCGTTCGGCCAGATTTTCGGATTCTCACCACGGAGTCAGACCAAAATGCGAATCAACGTCACGTTAGCTCTCGCCGCCATCATGAGCCTCACCCTGGGCCTCGGCGCCTGCAAAAAGCGGGTGGCCATCACCGGCGCCGAAGTGAAAAACTCGGAAGAAGGCCGCGCCTGTCCCAAGGAAGTGGGCACGATTTCCGACGGTGAGAACAACAGCAACCAGATCAACAACATCCAGGACCGCGGCGGCTACTGGTACACGTTCGTCGACGACGCGGGCTCCACCGTCGTTCCCGAAGCCGGTAAGAACGGCGGCACGTTCCAGATGACCGAAGGCGGCGCCGACGGCACCAAGTACGCCGCACACATGACGGGCAAAGTCGGCGGCGGCGGTACCATCTACGCCGGCATGGGTCTGAACTTCGTCGACCCCAAGGGTCAGTACGACGCGAGCAAGTACAAGGGCATCACCTTCTGGGCCAAGAAGGGCCCCGGCTCGACTGGCAACGTGCGCCTGAAGGTGCCGGACATCTCGACCGATCCGGACGGCAAGCAGTGCAAAGAGTGCTTCAACGACTTCGGCGCGGATCTGCAGCTGACCGAGCAGTGGACCCAGTACACGATCCCGTTCACCAGCATGAAGATGATGAAGGGCTGGGGCTCGCCGCGTGCCGATGGCATCGATCCGAAGACGCTGTACGGCATGCAGTGGCAGGTCAACGAGCCCGGCGCGACGTTCGACATTTGGGTCGACGAGATCGCGTTCACGGGCTGCGGTAACTGAACCGTATGCGTCGTGCCCGGGCCTCCAGCTGGCTGCTGCTGGGAGTGTGCGCGCTTGCGTGCACTCCGCGCGGGGGTGCGCCGGCTTCCAATCCTGAAGCAGCGCCGGCGGGCGCGGGCACGGACGCGACGGCTGCTGGCGGCGGCGGTAATCTGCTGAAGGCCAGCACCTTCGACGACGGCATCAGCGTGCCGTGGACGACCTCGTTCACGGCGCCGGCGGACGGCTCCGCCGAGGTTCAAAGCGGTGCGCTGTGTGTCACGGTCACGAACAAGGGTAAGGACAACTGGGACGCCCAGTTTCGCCATCGTGAGATGGTGATTCAGCGCGGCCATACCTACACCGTGCAGTTCAAGGGTTGGGCCAGCGCCGCGACGCGGGCGCGCCCCAAGGTCGGAATGAGTGGGCCGCCGTACGCCGAGTACTGGAGCGCGGTCATCGACCTCGACCCGGAGCCCAAGCTCTATCGCGGCGCGTTCAGCATGTCGAACGCCGACGACGCGACGGCCGAGCTTGCGTTCCACATCGGCGGCTCCATGGCCCGCGCCGATCTGCCGTTCAAAGTCTGCATCGACGACATTCACCTCGACGATCCGGAGTTCAAGCCGGAAGCCAAATCCGCCGCGGCCGTCAAAGCGCCCAAGCTTTTGGTCAACCAGCTCGGCTACCTGCCGGGTGCGGCGAAGATCGCGACGCTGGAAACCAACGCCACGGCGCCGCTCGACTGGGAGCTGCTGGACGGCGCTGGCAAGTCCGTGGCCCAGGGCAAGACCACGCCGTTCGGCAAAGACGCCGCCTCCGGCGAAGACGTGCAGGTCGTGGACTTCAGCACCTTCAAGGTGCCGGGGCGGGGCTACAAGCTCAAGGTCGGCGCGGACGAAAGCTTTCCGTTCGACATCGATGCGAGCATCTACACGCAGCTCAAGCTCGATGCGCTGTCGTACTTTTACCAAACGCGGAGCGGCATCGAGATCAAGGCGGAGCTCGTGCAAAATCCGTCGTTGGCGCGCCCCGCGGGCCCTGCCGACACGAACGTGAAGTGCGGCAAACAGGCGGGCTGCGACTACGCGCTCGACGTATCGGGCGGCTGGTACGACGCGGGCGATCACGGCAAATACGTGGTCAACGGCGGCATCTCGCTGTGGACGCTGCAGAACCAGTTCGAACGAGCGCAGACGCTCGGCACCTCCGCGGCCGACTTTGGCGACGGCAAGCTGCGCGTGCCCGAGAAGGGCAACCACATGCCCGATCTGCTGGACGAAGCTCGCTGGGAGCTGGAGTTCCTGCTGAAGATGCAGGTGCCCGCCGGCAAGCCGCTGGCCGGGATGGTTCACCACAAGATGCACGACGTGGAGTGGACCGCGCTCGGCGTCGCACCTCACGAAGACAAGCAGCAGCGGGTGCTATTCAAGCCCAGCACCGCCGCGACCTTGAATCTCGCGGCCACTGCCGCGCAAGGCGCACGGCTGTGGAAGAGCCTCGACCCCGCTTTCTCGGCGCGCTGCTTGAAAGCGGCCGAAATTGCCTGGGCTGCCGCCAAGGCCAATCCCAAGCTGCTCGCTAGCAAGGAAATCAAAGGCGGCGGCGCCTACGACGACGACCACGTCGACGACGACTTCTACTGGGCCGCGGCCGAGCTCTACATTTCCACCGGCAAGCCCGAATACAAGCAGTTCGTCGAGGCCTCGCCCCTGCACAAGCGTCTGCGCATGGACGCCGGTGGCCACGTCTCGAGCATGAACTGGGCCGTTACCGACGCGCTCGGCACCATCTCGCTCGCCACGGCGGCGGGCGTGGACCCGGCGCTACAAGCTCAGGCGCGCAAGCAGCTGCAGGCGGGCGCCGACGAGTACTTGAAGATCATCGCGGGGCAGGGGTTCCGCACTCCGCTGAAGCCGACCGGCGACGGCAAGTACATTTGGGGCTCCAACTCGTTCGTGATCAACAACTTGATGGTGCTCGCGCTGGCCTACGACTTCACCAAGCAGCAAAAGTACTTGGACGGCGTGGCCACCGGTATCGACTACCTGCTGGGCCGCAACCCGCTCGGGCAGTCCTACGTCACCGGCTACGGCGAAAAGCCGCTGCAGAACCCGCACCACCGCTTTTGGGCCCACCAGGCCAACCCCGCTTACCCGTCGGCTCCCCCCGGCATCCTGAGCGGCGGCCCCAACTCGAGCATCGACGACCCCTACGCCAAAGCCGCCGGCCTGAAAGGCTGCGCCCCCGAAAAGTGCTTCGTCGACCACATCGAAGCCTATTCGGTGAACGAGATCACGATTAACTGGAACGCGCCCCTCGCATGGGTAGCCGCGTGGCTGGATGAGCGGGCTCACGCCCAATAGCCGACCGAAGAAGAGAAGAAGCAATGAAGTTCGGACATTTCGACGACAAGAACCGCGAATACGTCATCACGACCCCCAAGACTCCGTATCCGTGGATCAACTATCTCGGCAGCGAGAATTTCTTCGGTCTGGTCTCGCACCAAGCGGGCGGCTACTGCTTCTTTCGCGACGCCAAGCTGCGCCGGCTGACGCGCTACCGCTACAACAACGTGCCCACCGACTCGGGGGGCCGTTACTTCTACATTACCGAGGGCAAAGACTACTGGAGCCCCAGCTACATGCCGGTCAAGCGCGAGCTCGAGTTCTTCGAGTGCCGCCACGGCCTCGGGTATTCGAAGATCACCGGCAAGCGCAACGGCCTCAAGTGCGAGCTGCTCTTCTTCGTGCCCATGGGGCAAACCGCCGAGGTGCATCAGGTCACCCTGACCAACGAGTCGAGCGCCAAGAAGAGCTTCAAGCTGTTCAGCTTCGCCGAGTGGTGCTTGTGGAACGCCGCCGACGACAGCGCCAACTTCCAGCGCAATTTCAGCACCGGCGAGGTCGAAATCGACGGCAGCACCCTGTACCACAAGACCGAATACCGCGAGCGCCGCGACCACTACGCGCTCTATCACGTGAACGCTCCCATCGCGGGCTTCGACACCGATCGCGAGACGTTCTTCGGCCTGTACAACGGCTTTGGTGAGCCCGACGTGGTGGCCGCCGGTGAGTCGAAGAACTCGGTTGCCAGCGGCTGGTCGCCGATCGCCTCGCACTGCTTGGCCGTCGATCTTGCGCCCGGCGAGACCAAGACGTTCGTGTTCACGCTCGGCTACGTCGAGGTCCCCAAAGACAAGAAGTGGGAGAAGCCGGGCGTCATCAACAAGCAACCCGCCAAGAAGCTAATCGACGCCTTCTCCACCACCGAGCAGGTCACGGCCGCGCTCGGCAAGCTGCGCGAGCACTGGAACGGCCTGCTCGGCCTGTACGAGCTCGACTCGAAGGACGAGAAGCTGAACCGGATGGTCAACATCTGGAATCCGTACCAGTGCATGGTCACCTTCAACATGTCGCGCAGCGCCTCGTACTTCGAGTCGGGCATCGGCCGCGGCATGGGTTTCCGCGATTCCAACCAGGATTTGCTGGGTTTCGTGCACCTGGTGCCGGAGCGGGCTCGCGAGCGCATCATCGACATCGCCTCCACTCAGTTCCCGGACGGCAGCGCGTACCACCAGTACCAGCCGCTCACCAAGCGCGGTAACAACGACATCGGCAGCGGCTTCAACGACGACCCGCTATGGCTGATTTTGGGCGTCGCCGGCTACATCAAGGAGACCGGCGACTGGGCCATCCTCGACGAGCAGGTGCCGTTCGACAACGACGAGAACAACAAGGCCTCGCTGCTCGAGCACTGCAAGCGCTCGTTCGACCACGTGCTGAACAACCTGGGCCCACACGGCCTGCCGTTGATCGGTCGCGCCGACTGGAACGACTGCCTGAACCTGAACTGCTTCTCCGAGACGCCGGACGAGTCGTACCAGACGACCGGTAACCGCGTGGGCCGCACGGCAGAGAGCGTGTTCATCGCCGGCATGTTCGTGCACATCGGCCCCGAATACGCGGCTTTGTGCGAAAAGAAGGGCCAGCCCGACGAGGCCAAGCGCGCCCGCGCCGAAATCCAAAAGATGGAAGCCACCGTGCTTCGCGACGGCTGGGACGGCGAATGGTTCCTGCGCGCTTACGACTTTTTCGGCAAGAAGGTCGGCAGCAAAGAGTGCCCGCCCGGCGACGCGCAGATCTTGATCGAGCCGCAAGGCTTCTGCGTCATGGCCGGCATCGGCGTGAAGACGGGCGAAGCCAAAAAGGCCCTGGACTCCGTGAAGGAGCGCCTCGATACGCGCTACGGCATCGTGCTCAACAACCCGCCCTACGCCGAGTACCACGTGGAGCTCGGTGAGATCTCTTCGTACCCGCCCGGCTACAAAGAGAACGCCGGCATCTTCTGCCACAACAACCCGTGGGTCATGATCGCCGAGACCGTGATCGGTCGCGGTGATCGCGCCTTCGACTACTACAAGAAGATCGCGCCCGCGTACCTCGAGGACATCAGCGAAATCCACCGTACGGAGCCGTACGTCTATTCGCAGATGATCGCGGGCAAAGACGCAGTCCGGCACGGTGAAGCCAAGAACTCCTGGCTCACCGGTACGGCGGCGTGGAACTTCGTGGCCGCTTCTCAGTACCTGCTCGGCGTGCGCCCGGAATTCGAAGGTCTGTGGGTACGCCCCTGCATCGGCACCGAGATTCCGGAGTTCACCGTCACCCGCAAGTGCCGCGGCGCCACCTACAACATCAAAGTCAAAAACGTGCGCGGCAACGGCGACGTCAAGCTCAGCGTCAACGGCAAGGCCATCACCGGCAACCTGGTGCCGTACGCCAAAGCCGGCGAAGTCGTGAACGTCGACTGCGAAGCGTAACGGCTCGCGACACGGCACAATCACCAAGGGCTCCGAGCGCCGGCGTAACAGCCGTCGTCAGGAGCCTTGTGTCGTTTCTCGGCGTCGCCACGGTCACGTCCGGAGGCCGCCAGCGGGTGTGCGACGTTACCGCCCTCCGCGGGTCAATGCGGAGGGCGAACGTCAGTCACTTCGGAACGGCGACCTTGCACGGGAACGAGACGACCAGCTGACCGCCGGGCATCGACTTGAAGCTGTCGCAAGCGGCGCCCTGCAAGGTGATTTGCACCTTGTTGTCTTCCAGCTTCCAGCCGTTCGGGTCGTTATAAGGCACGTCCATGCCGTTGACCTTCACCGAGCCGAGGGCGGCATTGCCGACGACCTTGGCATTCATGTCGTACGTGCAGGAGACGACCGAGTTGAGCAGGCCCTTGATGGCGGTTTCGAGCTCGGCCGCGTTCGCGGCGGTGTAGTAGGGGGCCATGCCGGGGGTTTCGGTGGCGCCCGCATAGGTGGCGGCCAGCATCTGGGTCGGCGTGCAGGCCTGATATTTCAGCTGATCGGGTGGGGCTGCCACGGGCAGGCCTTGCCCGGCGTTGGCTAGATCTTGCAGATGCAAGGCGCCGCAACGGCCCCACGCCGGCTCGCAGCCGGAGTTGGTCGCGATGATGTCACCGATGCCGACCGCGAACGTGCCGATGCCGGCGGCCTTGGCGTCCTGGACGGCTTTGATGCTCTCGTCAGACCCACACTGAGGGTCGAGCGCGTGACAGGTGTTGGGATTACCGTCCGTAACCAGAACGATGTACTTGGGTCCGGGCGGATCAGCAGTGTAGGCGGCCAGCTTCTCGGCGGCCTTCTTGATGGCGGCGCCGGTGGGCGTTTCCCACTTTGCATCCGGCGTCCACTCCGCGCCTTGCTTCTTGTAGACCGTGTCGATGGCGTCGAAATTGCCGAGCTTGTAGTCGACCTCGAACAAGTTCGGACAGGCCGGATCATCGATGGTTTTGCTGCCGCGGTAGCTGGTAAAGCCGAAGCGCACCTTGTCTTGCAGTGAGGCGACGATGCCGTCCGTCGGCTTCATCAGCACGTTGTAAAGCGGGTCCCACAGTTTATCGCGGGGCTCGAACATGCTGGAGGAGTTGTCGACGAGGAGCAGGACCGTTGGGGTCACTTCCTTCGTCTCTACCGTCAGGTCGTTGCAGCCGCCGCCCGTGCCGCCGCTGCTGCTCAAATCTCCACCGACCGTGAAGCCGGCGCCGGTGCCGAGCGAGCCGCCGAGGATGGGCTGCGCCCCGGTGGACGTGGTCGAGCCCGTGCTGGAGGTCGCCCCGTCCCCGCCGTTGTCGACTCCCGTGCCGGTTTTCGAAGCACTACAAGCTACGAGCAAGCACACGCCAGTACCCAAGATAGACGACCACGCTCTCGCCTTCATGCCGGGGAAGTTAGCAGAAGCGTCAGATTTGGCGAGCGAGCAAGCGAGCGCGGGAACGCTTTTGTTTGGCTACGCAACGCGCAATCCAGCTTGAATTCAGCTCGATCGAACGCTGGCAGCGGTTCCGTAAGCTGAGCCGAATCAGGGGGCTCTGGGTACGGACGCGCTGACTCTTGGGTTGCCAACTGCGTTGTCGTTCAGCACCGACATGTCGGCATACAAAAAGACCAACGGGCGTCGCCGTGGTGGCAACGCCCGTTGGGGGGCTTCAATCTTCTTTCAGAGCCGCGAGCGGCGCTGGCTCACCACCAGAAGGTGGCTTGGATATTGAAGACGTTCTCGTCCGGGCGTTGGCTGGGCGCGCCGCGGTTGGTGACCGACTGGTTGTCGGAGTTGATGCCGAAACCATCCGGCGGCGTGGCGGCGGGCGGCGGCTGCACGCAAAGCGCCGAGCCCGTTCCGCGATTGCGAGAGAACCCTGCCGGCGAGGTTGCGGGCTCCGCGCATTCGCGCTGGCGGTAGATGTAGCGCGAGTACTGGAACGTCAGCTGTTCGCGCGTCACCCAATTGGAGGTGAACACGATGCGCGGCGAGATGATCGAGAACGACTGCTCGGGCACGTCCTTGTTCGGCTGCAGGCGATCGGCGCGAATCGCGGCCGTGATCGACGGCGTGGCATGCCACTGAATGTCGGTGCCGTACTTGATCTTGAGGTTGCCGTCCGTCGCACCCCAGATGCTCTTGTCGACGGGGCGGTAGTCGCTCTTCACCTTGTTGAGCATGCCGTACAGGGCAATCTTCAAGTCGGAGCCTTCGCCCCAAAACCGCTGTCCGCCCTCTTCGCTCATCTGCAAGAAGTTGGTCAGCGAGAACTCGTACTGCGCCTCGACGGAGTCGACGGAGCCGGTGCCCGCGCTGCAGCCGACCGGGAACGGAACGTTGCCGGGACCGGCGAGCGCGCCGGTGCGCGGCACCATCGGGTCGGCGTTCGCGGCGCGACAGCCGGGCCCAAGGTAGTTGTCGACGACGCCGAGCTGGTACTCGCCGCCGCCGGAGGCGTGAATCACCTCGATGGCGCGACCGACGACCAGCGCGTTGCTGAGGCCGACATGCGAGTACGCGCCGTACAGGTAGCCGAACGCGCCGAGATCGAAGCGGCCGTCGATACCCGCGACCCACATGTTGCCGTCCTTCGCATCGACGATGGAGTTGGCGTACTGGGTCGAGTCTTTCGAGATGTTGTAGGGGCGGTCCTCTTCCTGCGCCCAGCTGTACAGCATGTGCGCCGAGAACTGCATGTCGTTGCCCTTGTTCAGGCCGACGTGGCCGTGGGCCAACATCGTGAAGCGGGCGTTGTTGAAGCTGCTCGGATCCGGGCGCTTGCCGCCGATGCCTTCTTCAGCCCAAAGACCCCAGGCTTCGCTGATGTCGTACTCGGCGCGCAGGGTTTCACCCATCACGTGCGTGCGGCCGAACATGTACGTGTCGTACTCGCCCGCGTCGTACTTACCAGCAGCGCCGTAGCGGTCTTGGTAGGCGCCGACCTTGAGGCTCAGGCGCATGTTTTCGTAACCGAGATCGGGAGCGATGGTGACGTACGCCTGGCCGATGCCGTACTGCGTCTGCGGATCATCGAAGCTGACGTCGGTGAAGTTGTAGCCTTGCAAACCGACCGTCGCCTTGGCCCAGGAGTTACCGACACCGAAGAAGAGCTCGGCCCAGTCGCTGCGGTTGTGCGACGTCGACTGCCAGCTCAAGTACTGCCCGTCGGGGATCAGCGGGGCGTGGAAGGTGGTCTTGCTTTGACCGGGCGCCACGGTGCTGGTGTCGGTCTCGCTCGAGTCCATGTCGATGGACTTTGGCGACGGGCGCGAACCGATGCCGACGCGGAAGGGCACGCGGAAGTAGCCGTGAAAGTCCGTCTTCCACTCTTTGCTGGCTTCACCCGACTCGTTGCCACCCTTGGTGACGGGCGAGGCGGCCAGGCTGCTGCGCTTGGCCGGCGCCGGGGCTGCGTTCCCGCCCATGTCGACCGTGGCCGTGGCTTCGGCCTTGGCGGCGGGGGCGGCCTTGGCTTCAGCGGCGGGTGCCTCTGCTGCCTTGGGCGCTTCTGCAGCCTTGCTCGGCTCCTCGGCCGCCTTGGCTTTGTCGCCGGCCGGGGCGGGGGCGTCTTGGGCGAAGACCGGGGCCGCAAAGACCGACAAGCTGCTCAAGATCGGAAGAATGGTGCGGATTTTCATCTCGTTTCCTCAGGCGGGACGGCCGAAAAGCGGTGCGCTAGCATGCGCTACCGGTTCGCGACGCCGATTGGTTGGTTCGTAGCAGGTTTGATGATGTGTCGGAAGACAAATGTGGAAACAGTTCCAGTCGACTTCCAGAAAGCTCAGCTTTTGCGCAATTCAGCTCGCGGCAATATGCGGATTTTTGCCGTCCTGGCAGACATTGCGGGTGAAGCGAGCGGTACCGGTTCCAGGTCTGGCGTCAGTCGCGGTGCAAGGTGGCTTACCAACACGGCAGTGGCGCGCTGATGGAGGCCGAAAATAGCACGAAACGACTGGCCATCTTTGCTTACGGCTCACTGTTGTTCCGCCCTGGTTTTGTCTACCTCGAACGGCGTCGGGCCGTCGCCCACGGCTATGCGCGTAGCTTCTCGCAAGCGTCGCCCGACCATCGTGGAACGCCGGCGCAACCGGGCCGCGTGGTGACGTTGATCGAGCGCGCGGAGAGCAGCACCGTGGGGGCCCTGTATTTCGTCGAAGGCCCGGCGTTGGAGCTACTTTCGGAGCTGGATGAGCGCGAGCGTGCCGGCTACGTGCGCGTTGCTCTCTCGGTGGCAACTGACGGCGAGACGCACCAGGCGGTGACCTGGATCGCGCCTCCTGGGAATGCTTACGATGCGGGACAGCTGAGTCCGGCCGAGCTCGCCGCGCATATCCGAGTGTGCACGGGGCCCAGCGGTCGCAACGACGATTACGTGTTTCGCTTGGAGCAGGCGCTGGCCGAGCTTGGGGCTAGCGACGCCCAAGTCAGTGATTTGGCGGCGGCGCTGCGGCGTTGACGGGCGCGCCGGAGCCGTTTTTGGCTTCGGGGCCGCCCGACCAGACCACGTAAAGCACCGGCACGGCCGCGCCCAGCAGGGCGATCACCGCGCCGCGCCCGACTAGCCCTTTGCGCCCCGGAATCATGAACAACCCGGAAAAGGCCAAATACAAGAGCACGACGGCGTAGGTGTCAGCCACATAGGTCCACGCCTTCTTGCCGCGATTCAAGTGCAGCCAATTGGCGGCGCGCAGGAACCAGCGCGGTGACTGACCTTCTTCCACCACTTTGCCGCTCGAAGGCGTGACGTGTAGCGTTCGGCGATCGAACACGACGTCGACGGCGTCGTCACCCACCGCGTACACCTCGCGCGGCGTTTCGCTGATGCCGAGCGCGGTGCGCACGGCGTTGCCGGAAGCTTCGGCATCCGTCGGCAGGTGCGGCGCCAGCTGGTGGGTCTTTTGAATTTGCCGAAAGCTCGGATCCCAATCGGCGATGTGATTTACCGCCAACCCGGACAGCGCGTACACCAACGTGAGACCGACGCCGAAGTAGCCCGCGTCGCGATGTACGGCGCGCAGCCATGGCCGGAGCTGAAAACGCCGCTGAACGCGCGCCGGAGAAGCGGAAGCAGACATGCCGTCAGCCATAGCGCTCTTCGCGCCACGGGTCGCCGTGGTTGTGGTAGCCGCGCGTTTCCCAAAAACCCGGCTCGTCGCGCGCGACGAACCGAATGCCGGTCAGCCACTTGGCGCTCTTCCAGAAATAAAGGTGCGGCACCATCGCTCGCACCGGGCCGCCGTGAGTGCGCGGCAGCGGCGCCCCCTCCAGCTCGCGCGCGACCATGACTTGAGGGCCCAGCGCCTCGCGCAGCGGCACGTTGGACGAGTAGCCGTGCGCGGCTTCGAAGATGACGTGGCGCGCGCTCGGTTTGGGCTTGGCGCGCTCGGCCAACGTGGAGAGCAGCACCCCTTTCACTTGCGCACCCATCACGCTCCAGCCGGTCACACAGTGCACGTCCACCGCAAGTGCCGCTTGAGGCAGCGCCAGCAACTCCGCGTAGCTGAGGCTGAACGGCGTCTCGACCTCGCCGTGCACTTGTAGGTGAAAGTGTTCGAGGCTGGGGTCGCCCGGCTCGCCACCCATGGGTTTCCACGCCTTCAGCACGCGCTGGCCGGGGGGCAGGCGAGGCTTACCGTCGGGGCGGGTCTGGGCCTGCGCCACGCGGGTAAGCTCGTCAGAGATGAGGTACGAGCCGCCCAGTACGGCCAGGGCGGTGCCGCTGGCGGCCAGGCGGATGAAGCGTCGGCGTTGCTCGTCCATGGGTCTTGAAAGCCCTACGCCGCCCGGAAGCCGACGGTTACGCTTCCGCGAAATACCGAGAAAATGTGAAGGTTCGCCGCATCGGCGCTATGCTTGCGGTTGCCTTATGTGCCGCCTCTTCGGGTTTCGTAGCGTCATTCCCAGCCAAGTTCACCGTTCGCTGCTGGCCGCGGAAAACGCGCTGGGGGTGCAGAGCAGCTTTCACCCCGACGGATGGGGTGTGGCGTTCTACATCGACGGCGCCCCGCACGTGACGCGCAGCCCCAGCACCGCCCTGGGTGACGCGTTGTTTCATCGTCTGAGCGGGGTCGTAGCGTCGGAAACGGTGCTGGCCCACGTGCGGAAGGCGACGCAGGGCGACAAGACGGTCTTCAATTGTCATCCGTTTCAACACGGCCGTTGGGTGTTTGCGCACAACGGTGACATTCCGCGCTTCGAAGAGCTGCGCGGCGCGCTCTTGGAGCTGGTGGATCAGCGGCTGCGGCGCTTCGTGATGGGTGACACCGACAGCGAAGTCGTGTTCTTCGTCTTCTTGAGCGAGCTGGGGCGCGCAGCAGGTGCCGGTCAACGCCCGGAGCTGTCGCACGCCATGTCGGCGCTGCGCAGCACCGTCAAGCGCGTGCGGCAGCTGTGCGACGGGCGGCCCGGTGTCGATGCCGCGCTCTTGACCTTGATGGCCACCGATGGCGAAAACCTGGTGGCCACGCACGGCGGCAAAGAGCTGTACTTCTCGACCTACAAAACGCGCTGCTCGGATCGCGAACACTGCCCCAGCTTGTCCGCCGCGTGCGAAGCCCCTTCGCAAAGCGGAGTCGTGAACCATTTCATCGTCTCCAGCGAACCGCTCCAGGGCGAAAACGTGTGGCTGGCGCTCGAGCCCGGCGACATCGTCGGCGTAGACAGACGCATGCAAGTCTCTAAGTCACACCTGAATCACCTCGCGTTACCAGTCGCTTGACGTGCCCTGACGGCTCTACGCGGACCCAGATTTTTTTCACAGGGAGGATGGGAGGACGGGAGGTTTGTGGGCGCCAAGCCCAAACGGACGTCGCGTCACGCCGCACGGGTCCGTGAGTGCGCACAAATCCGTTGACCGTCCCCTTCGGCCTGTTTCGCCACTCGCCCGGTGTCGTGAACCCGAGCATCATACAAATGCGAACGCGGCTCTGCCGCGGGCGCTGCCACGAGGTCAGCCGACCTTGGCAGAAAAGATCACGATCGGGACGGAGAGGCGAGTCGAAAACCCGGCGAGGCCGGGCGCAAACCCCGTGGTGATACTCGCGATGGTCGCAAGACCCTGCGGCCGCCGAGGTGAAAAATCATCCCGCGACCGCTGTCGTTGGCCCTAGCTCCCAGCTCCCTACAAGCTTCGGTCCACGAGCTCTTGGGGTAGCAGCGGGCTGGGGCGGCCGACCACGAACAGCCACAGCTGGTGCGCGGCGCGGGTGGCGGCGATGTGCAGCAAGTGCCTGGCTTCGTCGTCGTCGGGGTAGGACGAATCGGAGGCTTCGACGATCACCACGTAGTCGAATTCGAGACCTTTGACCTGGCGCACGTCGGTCACGTCGACGCCCGGTTTGAAGCTGAAATCCTGCTCGGCGACGCGCCGCAGGTACGGCACCTCCGCGCGCAGGAGGCCGCCAAAGTACAGGTCGGCTTGCTCGGGGTAGCGGGCGATGACCGCCACGGAGGCTTGCGGCTCGCTCTGCATCAAGTCGCGCAAAGCTTCCGAAAGCGTGGCTACGGCGTCGCCGGTGTGGCCGTGCGTGAACAAGTCGACCGGCGCGCCTTCGCGGGTTGCGACGGGAGCGTCGGTGCTGGCGAGCGGCCCCAACACCGCGCGCGAAAAGTCGATGATGGGCTTGGTCGAGCGGTAGCTGAGCTTGAGTGGCTCGACCTCGACGTGGCTGAGCGAAAGCTCGCCCAGCACCGTTTTCCAGTCGGAAAAGCCGTTGTCCATCATCAGCCGCTGCTGGACGTCGCCCGAGAGCGTGATGCTGCGCGCTTGGCTGGTGGTGTCGAGCACCACCGCTAGCTCGACCGGGCTCAAGTCTTGCGCCTCGTCGACCAGGATGTGCTCGTACACGATGGGATCTTTGCTCAACTTGCCGCGCGTGAGCGGCCCGCGCAGCCGCTGATGCAGCCGTAGCAAGATGGTGTCGTCTTCGGGATCGAGCTTGGCGTCTTCGGCGATATCGAAGCCGTCGATACCTCGGCGCATCTCGTCATCGTCGTCGGCTTCTTCTTCGCGCTCGCTCTCTTCTTCGTCCTTGCGGGCGCGCTTCTTGCCGCCTTCGGCGTCGTCGGCGTGGGCCCGCTCGGCGCGTTCTTCACGCTTTAGCTCGATTTCCCCGACTATTTCGGCGCTGCGGGCGCTGCACCAGGCCACGATGCGGTCGAGCTCGCCGGCGGTGAAGCTGCCGGGCGCCAGCTTTTCGACAGCGGCGCCCAGCGCGCTGCGGTCGCTCAGCAGCTCGGCCCAGGTGGTGGAAACGTCGCGCGTGGCCTTGAGCAGCGCGCGGCAGGCGCGCTCGATGCCGACCCGTACGTCGGTGGGCAAGCTGCGAGCGGCGTCGCTTTCCACTTGGGTGATCAGGCCGTGCAAGCGGTGGGCGAGGGGGCGCTTCTCGCTCTTGGCCCAGCCACTGCGCAACTTCTCGCCCAGCTCACCGGCGTTGGCGGTCAGCGCAGCCACCCGCGCGGTGATCTGGCTGCCCAGCTTGGCCACGTGGTCGTCGATCAAGCGCAGCAGGAGCGGGTGCTTCTTGAAGCGCGAAACCGCCGTCGGCGTGTCCTCGCGGTACTTGGAGGGGAGGCGCGTGTACAGCGATTGACGGATCCGCCGCACCCAATCTTCGTAGGTGCGAATCGCCACGCCTTCGATGCCCAGCGCCGGCAGCACGCGTGCCACGTAGCGCGCCAGCGCGTCGTTGAAGACGATGACCAGCAGCTTGTCGGGGCGAAAACGCCGGGCGTCCTGGAAGGCCAGGTACGCCAAACGGTGCAAGCCGATAGTGGTCTTACCACTGCCGGCGCCGCCCTGAATGACGACCAGCCCTGCGTCGGAACGCGTGATCAGATCGAACTGGCGCGGATCGATCAGCGCGGTGATTTCGCGCAGATGCTTGTCTTCACCGCCGTCGCTGCCGATGCCGAGCTTGCCGGGGCGGTGATGTTGCTCGGCGCGAATGGCGGTGCCGGCGCCGCCGGTGAGCTTGAACGCCTGCGATTCGACGCGGCGAAAGCCGTCTTTTCCGCGCACGAACGTGCCCTGGGGGCTGGTGATGCGCCGCAGCTCCGACTCCACGATGCTCAGGCTGCGCCGGGTTTTAATCAGACCGGTGACCTCGCGATCGCCGAACACCTCATCGTAGTCGTCGCCTTCTTCGTAGCGGTAGTAGAGGCGGCTAACGGGGGCGTCACGCCAGTCGACGATGCGGACGCCGCTCTTGGTGTCGAGGTAGGTGCCGCGGCCGATGAGAACCTCACGCTTTTTGGGGCCTTCTTCGATGACCAGCCGGCCAAAGTAGGGCGAGCGGGTGTCCACCGTGACGGCGTTGGTGTCGCGCCGATGCACCATCAAGCTTTGCAGCCGCTCCATTTCTTGCACCAGCGGCGGCACGTCCTCCATGCGCGCGCTGCTGATTTGGTCGCGCAAATCCAAAAGGCGCAGCTCGTAGTCGGCTGCCGCGGCGGCGGCGCCGGGGCGATCCGACCCACGTTGCGCGCGCTCGCGCAGATGATTCTGCACGCGCTCGAGACAGGCGAGCTCTTCGGAAACGACGGCGTCGCGCTCGGAATCTTCGGCTGCTTCTGACATTTGCTGCTTTGCGACCCCGAAAAATGGGGCCAGAGCGCGTAGCATCGACCCCGCGCCATGAAAAGGGCCTCGGCGCGTTCTCGCTGCGAGACGCCGAAAATCGGGCGAAACCTGGCCGATGTAAGAGCGTTGCAGCGCGCCCCGCGATTGACCTCGGGGCTCTGCGCGCGTACTCTGGCTTTCGCTGGCAGACTTCGGTTCGTCAGCGAGGGATCTGACGCTTTGGCACCCAGCATGCGCGCCATGGTGCTCGAGCGGGCGTCTCGTGCGCTCGTCGAGCAGAAGCTCCCCGTTCCCGAGCCAGGGCCGACGGAGCTACTCGTGCGCGTGCGCTGCACGGGCGTGTGTCGCACCGATCTGCACATTCTCGATGGCGAGCTGCCGTCGCCGCGGCTGCCGCTGGTGATGGGGCATCAAATCGTCGGCACCGTCGTGCAACAGGGCGCGCTCGTGGAAGGGTTTGCCGAGGGGCAGCGGGTGGGCGTGCCGTGGTTGGGCTGGGCGTGTGGCGACTGCCGGCTGTGCCGGATGGGGCGCGAAAACTTGTGCGAAAGAGCCGAATTTACCGGCTATCAGCGCAACGGCGGCTACGCCGAATACGCGGTGGTGTCCCCGCAGTTCGCGCTGCCGCTGCCCGGCTCCTACCCCGATCTGCAAGCGGCGCCGCTGTTGTGCGCAGGCCTGATTGGCTACCGCGCGCTGTGCCTGGCCGGCGACGCTCAGCGCATCGGCTTGTATGGCTTCGGCTCGGCCGCGCACATCATCGCGCAGGTAGCGCGCTATCAAGGCCGCGAGGTGTACGCCTTCACCCGGCCCGGCAACGAAGCCCAGCTGATCTTCGCGCGCAGCATGGGCGTCGATTGGGCCGGGCCGTCCGACACGCCTCCGCCGGTCACACTCGACGCGGCGCTGATTTTTGCGCCGAATGGCGCGCTCGTGCCGCGCGCCTTGGCGGCGGTGGGCCCCGGCGGCAGCGTGATCTGCGCCGGCATCCACATGAGCGACATTCCGTCGTTCCCGTACGAGCTATTGTGGGGAGAACGCACGCTGCGCTCGGTCGCGAACCTGACGCGGCGCGACGGCGTGGAGTTCATGGAGTTGGTCCCGCGCGTGCCCGTGCACAGCGAGGTCACGTCCTACTCGCTGAGCGAGCTGCCCCGCGCGCTCGACGATTTGCGAGCGTCGCGGCTGTCCGGCTCGGCGGTGGTCAGGCTGTGACGCGAGCCACGAGCTTGCTCAGCGCCTCCACGGCGCCGTTCGGAATGCCGTGCCCGCCGTTGAAGGCGATGAACTCGACCGCGACGCCGGCAGCCGTCAGCTCTTGGCGCAGCGTTTCGGCGATCTGAAAGCTGAGCACGGGGTCGGCGCGGCCGTGGCTCTGGAGCACCGGCAGGCCCGCGCGAGCCTTCATCAGCGGCAACCACTCGCCCTGGGCGATCAAGCTGCCGCTCAGGATGGCCAACGCGGCCGGCGGGCGCTCGGCTCGCAGCGTGACGTCGGTGGCCAGCATGGCGCCCTGAGAAAAGCCGCCCAGGACCAGCTTGTCGCGGGCAACGGCGTGCTCTTGCTCGAGCACGTCCAGGAGGGCATTGATGGACGCACGGGCTTCAGCCAGCCCCTTCGGCACCCGGCTCTTGAGCGTTTCGAAGTCGTTGGTCATCACGGCGCGCTGCAGCTCCACCATGTCGATGTGCCACCAAGCACGCCCGGAACCGCCCAGGCCCATCTCCAACACGTGCGGGGCCGCCGGGAAGGCAAAGCGAACGCTCGGATCGACCACGAGCTGGCGGGCCAACGGCACCAGGTCGTCCCCTGGCGCGCCGTAGCCGTGCAAAAGCACCAGCATCGGACCCGTACCGCCGCCCTCGCGGTCGGGGCCGCCTCCGAGCACCACGTCGAGGTTTGCAAGCCGGGCCCTACGCATGGCGGCACTCTAGCTCAAATGCGCCAAGTTTCTGAGCGAACCCGTGCCTCTTCAGGCCGGGGGCCTGCGGCCCGCCGCTCGCTTTGACGGGAAGACGCGCACGTGGTTCCCTTGACGACGTGGATCTCAAGCACCTCATGCAAGAGCTGCTCGACGAGCTCGGCAAGGTGGCCAAGGCCGATGCCGTGGTCGGCGGTGTTCGCGATGCCGGCCGGGCCAAGGTTTTGCCGCTCGCCAAAATCAGCGTCGGTTTCGGCACTGCCATGGGCAGCCTGGACGGCAAGGCCAAGCGCGGCACCGAAGAGAGCGACGCTGGCGCGCAAGCGGGCGGAGCCGGGGGCGCGGTGGTGATCGAGCCCCGCGCGTTCGTGGTCGTGGGCGAAGACGGCGTGCCGCACATGTTGGCGTTGGCCAACGGCAAGCAAGCCGTCGTTCGGCGTGGCGTGCGCATCCTGCCCGAAGCCACGCTCACGCCGGCGCTGAACGGCACCGAGACGCCCCGTCTCGGCGACGGCAAGAGCTGACGAAGGGCGACATACCGATGGCCTGGGCGTTCGCGGCGCTGCCCTGGATCGGTCTCGTGCTGCTCGTTGGCCTGCTGTTCACCCTGTTGTGTCATTGGCCGTTGCGTCTCGATGTGAGCTTGCGCGCCCGTGGTACGGCGGACGGGGGCTGGGTGGTGGCGGGCGGGTTGGCGCTGCCGGTCGTTTCCCTGGCGTTCGTGTGGGGGCGGGGAATGGCCCCGCAGCTGAGCCTGCTGCTGCTCGGACGGAAGCTATCGTGGCGCCCGAATTGGAGCCAACGGTTGGCGCGACCAGTGCCGAAGCGAGTGAAGGTCGCTTCACGCCGCGCCTGGTCTCGTGTGGATCCGCTGAATCTGGGCTTGAAATTGCTGGAGGAGCGGCGGCACCTGCGCCTGCGCTACCTGGTCATCGACTTGGCCTACGGCTTTCGGGACCCACTCTTGACGGGGCGGCTGGTCGGGGCGCTTTCCGTGCTTTCGGCAGTGTTGCCGGCGGTGGTCGAGCTGCGCCAGGCGCCGCGCTGGGACTTCGAAGACGGCTGGGACGTGACGGTAGACGGCCGCGCCGTGATGAAGCCTTGGCTCATGCTGCTGGACGTTGCAGCATACGTGGTAAGACAAATGAGCACGCGGCGTCCGCCGCGGCAGCCCTTGGCCGCCGAGGGCCCGAGCCAGCTACGGTAAGTTCATGAGCGAAAGCAAAATCGCCGAGGTCGTCGAAAGCCTTTTGAAGGGTGTTCAGGGCATTTCGAAGAGCGAGACCATCATCGGCGCCGCCCAACAAGCCGGCGACGCCACGGTGATTCCCGTGCACCGGCTCAAGATCGCGTTCGGCGCCGCCAGCGCCAACGCGGGCGCGCGTGGCGCCAAGGTGGGTGGAGACTCGGGCGGCTACGGCGCCGGCGGCGCGGTCGAGCTCGAGCCGGTGGCGGCCATTGCCGTCGCCAAAGACGGCAGCGCGCACTTGCTCACCGTCGAAGGTGACGAGAAGGCGGGCTGGTCGGCCCTGCTGCAAGAAATGCCGGACATCGTCTCGCGCCTGGCCAACGCCGTCGGCGACCGCGTGCGCCACGAGCTGGCGTCGCGCGGAGTGCAGTCCCAGCTGCCCGAGCAAGCGGCCGAAGCCAAGAACGCCGAGCTGCCGGGCAAAAAGGGCTAGAGCTTTTCGAGCGCGCGCGACAGGCGCAAGAGCATTTCTTGAACGTGCTCGCTGTGCACGTTCAAAAACGGGCGGAACCGTACCGTCTGCATGCCGCAAGGCAATAGCAGCAGGCGCTGCGCGAAGGCTTGCTTGATCAGCGCGGTGCGCTGCTCGGGCGTCGGCAGGTCGAGCGCGCACATCAGGCCGCGCCCCCGTACGTTGCGAACCAGGGCAGGGAAGCGCTCGGCCAAGGCGGCCAAGCCGTGCTGGAGCTCGAGGCCGCGCTGCGTGGCGTTGGACAGCAGCTTCTCTTCCTCGATGGTCTCCAAGATGCGAGTCGCGCGCACCATGTCCACTAGCGACCCGCCCCAGGTGCTGCTGATGCGGCTCGGCACCCTGAATACGTTGTCCACGTCGTCCACGCGCTCCGACACCAAGATGCCGCCGACCTGCAGCTTCTTGGCGAAGCAGATGATGTCGGGCACGACGCCGAGCTGCTGGTACGCCCACCAGCTGCCGGTCAAGCCCAGGCCGGTCTGCACTTCGTCGAAGATCAAGAGCGCGCCGCGCTCGTCGGCCAATCGCCGCAAACCCTTTAAAAATTCCGGACGAAAGTGGTTGTCGCCGCCCTCGCCCTGAATCGGCTCGATCAAGATCGCGGCGATGTCGGCGCCGTGCAGATCGAACGCGCGCTCGGCCTTGGCCAAGGTGAGCCGTTCCAGCTCGCGCACGTCGTTGACGGCGGCTTGGTCTTGCGGAAAGCGCATGGCTGGGTTGGGCAACCGCGGCCACGGAAACTTGGGAAAGTGCAGGGTCTTGGCCGGGTCGGTATTGGTGACGCTGAGCGAGTAGCCGCTACGACCGTGGAACGCCTGCTCGAAGTGCAGGATTTGGCTGCCCACGTCGCCGTGCCCTTCGAGCTGATTGCGGCGCACCTTCCAGTCGAACGCCACCTTCATGGCATTCTCGACCGCCAAGGAGCCGCCCTCGACGAAGAAGTAGTGCGGGTGCGTCGCGGGGGCGGCCGTGCGCGACAGCGTTTGGACGAACTCCGCCAGGTACGTGGTGTAGAAATCGGGGTTGGCGACCTTCAGCGTGGCGGCGCGCAAGAGCCGCTGTTGAAACTCGGGCTCGGTCAGCGCGGCCGGGGCAAACCCCAGCGGGTTACTGGCGTAGAAGCTGGAGAAGTCGAGAAACTCCTGGTCGCTCTTGGCGTCCCGCAGGAAGGGTCCGGAGCTGCGCTCGAGGTCGAGCACGAAGCTGTGTCCGACCGTGAGGAGGTGGCGGCCCAAGGTGGCGTGGACGTCGCCCGGCGCGACCGGATACTGCGGCATGGTCCCCCTAAACCTAGCATCCGCTGGTGCTTCCGGCGAGGAGCTGTGGCTTACTCGGCGACCCATGCAAGAGCTGAAGGCCGTCCTGGAAGCGGGGTCGAAATACCTGCGCGATCATCCCGAAGAGCTACTGCGCGCGCTGCGCAACTTGCTGGCACTCCGGTTCGGCGTGCCGCTCGACGCCCTGCGCTTCTTTGCAGGCCGTGCCGGTGGCAAGAAGGGCCCGAAAGACCTTGTGCTGGAGGCGGTGCCGCCTGGCCTTCGCGTGCGCGCCACCGTCGAGCTGATGGGCACCCCCGTGCGCGCCGACGCGACCGTCTTCATCGAGCGCGTCAGCATCAACGCCGAGGAGCTCCGCTTCGAGATCCGCTTGGCCAACGTGGCGTTGAAGGTTGCCGACGATGCGCCCGAGTCGCCCATTGCCGCCTTACTGCGCTCGGGAGCGCTGGATTTGAGCAAGCCGGGCAACCTTGCCGCGTACATGCCCAAGCGACCCGCGCTGCTGGTCGACGCCAAGGACGATCGCGTCGTGATCGATCTGATGCGCCACCCGAAAATCGCCAAAAATCCGCGCGCTATTCGCACGCTGGCCGTGTTGGCGCCGCTGCTCACCGTCGCCGGCATCGAGTCCGACTCCGAGCACTTGGACGTCACGCTGCGCGCGTTTCCTGACGGTCTGCGCGAGGCGGTGGGCGGTCTTCGACGTCGCATTCTGGGCTGAGCCGCGTCGACCATGCCCACGCGCGTCATCGAAGCCGTCGCCAACTACCACTGCGTCACGGGTGAGAACCCGCTCTGGCGTGCCAGCGAGAGTCGCATCTACTGGGAGGACATCGAAACGGGGCGGCTATTTCGCGCCCAGCACCTGGCGGCCGAGCACGAATGCTTTTATCGCGGCGGGCGCGTCGGCGGCTTCACCTTCCAGACCGACGGCTCGCTGCTATTGTTCGAAGAAGACCGCATTGCCCGCCTCGGCGCGGACGGCGAACGGCGCGAGCTCAAGAGCGGCTTCGACCCGGCCATGCAGCGCTTCAACGACGTGATCGCCGATCCGGAAGGTCGCGTGTTCGCCGGCACCATCGGCAGCTCCGACCAAAACGGCGGGCTGTTCTGCGTCGAGCGGGACGGCAGCGCGCGGCTGCTCTGGCGCGGGACCGGCTGCGCCAACGGCATGGCCTTCACGCCCGACGGGCGCGGCTTCTATTGGACCTGCAGCACCACCCGTCGCATCTACCTGGCGGACTATGATCGCGCGACGGGCGCCCTCAGCGACCGTCGCCTGTTCTACGCGGCGCCCGAGGCCGAGGGCACCCCCGACGGCCTCACCGTGGATCGGCAAGGGCACGTCTGGACCACCCGCTGGGATGGCAGCGCCGTCTATCGCCTCAGCCCTCAAGCCGAAATCGTCGAGCGCATCGAGCTGCCCGTCGCCAAAGTGTCCAGCATCGCTTTCGGCGGCCCCGAGCTCGACGTGGCCTACGTCACGACCGCCGGCGGCACCGGCACCGCCGAAGGCGGCCCCGAAGGCACGCTGTACCGGATCACGGGCCTCGGCGTGCAGGGGCAGCCAGAGCACCTGTCACGGGTGCTGGTGTAGGTCTAGTGGTCTAGTTCTCCTCCGCACTTCGCTTGGTGCGTCCGGCGGCCCTCGTGACCTGAAGCGGGGCGGGCGCTCGGCCTCGCCGAGTTTCGTTCACTCCGGTCTTCTGTCTCGATCGCGATCTGCCTTCGCCAAAGTCGGGTGACCGTGATCCAGCTCGCGCGTTGCGCTCGCGCACGCTGGCCAGCAGCTGCGGCGCTCGAGGCCGCAGCTTCGGCGTGAGAAAGGAATTACTCGGCGGGCGTGACTGTAAGCTCGGGAGTCGGCGCTTTGGGCTTTGGGGCGACGTCGGGCTTGCCACTCCACCAAGCTTTGAGCCGGGCGAGCGAGAAGGGGCGGGAGTAGATCCACAGGCCCATCAGCGACAAGCCGATGAACAGGTACGCCTGCGCCACGAAGCGGTCGTCGACCCAGTAATACCCACGCGGCGGCCAGAGCATGAACGAGCTCACGCCGGCAATCACCAGCATGGGCGGGCCGAGCGCCTTCCGCACGTGCACCAGCGCGCACAGCGTGATGAACAGCGAATAGTAGTAGCAGGTCATGTTCGAGAGCGCGCAGACCAGCGGCAAGCTGAGCGGAATGCACAGCCAGAGCAGCTTCGTCCGCCGCATCGCCCACACCATCCAGGCCGTGATGCCCACCAGAATGGCCAGGTAGATCGGCTTCATCTGCTTGAAGCGGTTCGACCGGTTCATCTTCCAGCCTTCGAACGGATCGTCCTGGTTGTCGTTGCGCAAGAAGCGCATGCGACCGTCCCAGTTGTGCACCATCACCGACTCGAGCCCCATGTGGTTCGTCAGGGCAGTGTTGCCGAGCGTCTTCAGGGTGTGCTCGTAGAAGGCGACGTAGGGCGTGTAGATGTGCGGATCGGAAGGACCGCGCGTCGCGATCATGCTGGTGGGCACCAGCAGCGCCAGTGCCAGCACCGCACCCGAGATCAAGCGCCAATGCTTGGGCTCGAGCAGGTTCAAGCCGGCCTTCTTGCGCAGCGAGGCGTCGATGCCGGTGCCACCCTCGGAAGGCTGACGCACGCCACGGATGCGCAAGGCGACGTGAATCAAAATAGCGAAGGCCCAGCCGAAGAAGAAGATGCCCGGGAAGATGCGCAGCAGCGTCGACCACATCAACGCGAAGCCAGCCAAGAAATAGTACTTCTTCTTCGTCAGGCACAGCGCCGCCACGAGGAAGAACCACCAGTCTTGGCGCAAGAACGCGCCGCCCGTCCAATAGAAGTCGGCGGCCTTGTTGCATCCCCAAAAGACGACACCTATCGCCGTCGTTTCCCAGCCGAACGCCCACACCAAGAGCGCGACCGCGCCCAGGTGCAGCAAGATATCGATACTCGCCAAGTACTTGAAGAAAGCGTCGTCGGCGACGCCCATGTTGGCGAAGAATTTGCCAGTCATGGTCCAGACCGGCGGCGGGTTGTAGCCGTGGTCCTTGATCATGTTTTCCCAGTAGCTACCGGCCGCCGATTTGTAGAACCAATCGACGTCTTTCTTGAACGCGTCCCAGCGCGCGGGACTGAAATGAGCCGTGCAGTGCTTGGGATCTTTGACCACCTCGGTGTCGATGATCGGACGGATCAAGTTCACGCGCAGATCGCGGATGTCACGCTTGCGCACGTTGGCGGCGCGCCCAAGCTCGATCTCGGCAATGGCGGTGCACTCGTAGAGCCGCTTGTAGCCAACCTCTTGGAAGAACTTGGACCCGAGGTAGTAGTGATAAAATTCGTGCCGGTGGTAGTACTCGGAGTAACGCGTGTTGGGGTTGAAGTAGTCGAAGTAAACTCCGAACCCGAGCACGGTGAAGAGGATCGCGACGTTGCGCGCCAGCTTCTTCGGTACCGGCTGGCCTAGCTTGTAGGCGCGCGCTTGGTACATCACCAGGGCCGCACCGACCATGGCCAGGGTCAGGCGTGTTCCGTTCAGGAACATCTCCCAGTTTTCCTTCTGCAGTGGCTTCATCTGCCAGAAGGAGTTCTTTCCGGAGATCAGCCAGAACAGCCAAGGCCCCTTGTCGTCGGTCGGCGCCAAGGCGTCCGCGAGCAGCGCAGCAAGCGTCATCGGGACGGGTAAGTAGCGCGGCGCCGGGGGTGGAGGCCACAAAAGAAAAAAGAGCCGGGCGGCACTTTGGAACCGCCCGGCCCTTTCCAGCTAGCCCCAGGAGCCGGTCAAAACCGACACCCGTTCCCGGAGGAACTTTCGGGCTCTGGCAGGAGGGTGTGCCGCGCGATCAACGCGCAGGTACCCGCCTACCTCTCAGCCGGATCCATTCGAACAGGAGCTAGTAGTGGCTCGCTGGCCGAATGAAACGTACCGGCTAAGTCCGAGGGTCCACCTCCGGTTTAGGGGCACAAGTACTGTTCATTACGCACTTCCTCCTGCGGCAGCAGCCGCACGCCCTAGCCGAGGTCGTGGAACGAGAGCCCTTTCCGACTCTATCGCCACGTTCGGCATATTGGGGCGCTTCCGAAAGGAGACCATAGGTCTCAGCCTCAGTGCAGGTGCGAGGGTTAGCCCCCGCCGGATGATTCCGGGAGAAGACTCCAGCCTGCACGTTGGTTCAGACATAGCACGGGCCATCGGCGACGGCTAGACCCCCGGCGCAATTTCTTTAGAAATGATCGACGCTTACACGCACGCTGGTCGGAGCGCCGCGCGGCCCGAGCCTTGCTTCTCGGCGGGCGTCGAGCGCGCCGCGCGCGCCGTCTCGGGCTCGGGCGTCTCGGGCTACTCGGAGACGAGCGAGCCGGTGAGCGAGTAGCTGAGCTCACAGGGGAGCGCGAGCGGTTGGCCGTTGGTGCCCGTCGTGAACTCGCTGCAGTCGGAGTCGCTCGAAGCGTCGTAGGCGTAGCTGAGCTTGCCGCTGAGCGACGTGGCTGCGCTCCCGAGAGTGCCGCTCGCGGAGTCGTGGCGCACGATGGTGCAACCTTTGGCCGCGCCATGCTTTTCGGCGAGCGGCAGATCGAGGTGCGTCTCGAACGCGAAGCGTCCGCTGTCGTCGATGTCGCCGACGATCGCCTCGCGACCGTTGAGCCAGTACAGCGTCCCGCCTTCACGCGAGAGCTTCACTTGAAAGTTCCAGGTCTCGGGCGCGCTCAGACTCTCGGCGCCGCAGCTGTCGTCGCCAAGCTTGCCCGTCACCGCGAACGCGCCCAGCGCGTCGCCGGGGTGGTGAGGGTCCTGATCGTCTACTGGTTGCTCACCGGGCTGCACGCACGCGGAGGCGCCGCAGGCTACGACGAACAAAATGCAACGAGCACGCGTGGACGCACGCATGCTCGTTGCGATAACCGGTCCGGCGGCTGCCGGCCAAGTTAGCGGCGCTTCACTCGGCGGCGGGCGTGTCGGTCGCGGCGGCAGCGGCAGGGGCCGCCTTGCGGTCGATGGCCTCTTGCAAGCCGACGCGGGCGCGCTTGCGCGCCTTGAGGTGCTTACCCTTGAGGGGAGTGGTCAACCACTCGTGACGCCTGCGAACATTCCAGAGAGATCGGTTAGACATGAACGGCGCGGGGATGTAGCCGGACGCGGGGCTCGACGCAAGGGGGACGGCCGTCTCGAACGCTCGGGCGGCCCCGGAAATGCCCCGGCCGATGTAGGATGGTGCTCGATGAGCCGATGGACAACGGGACAAATTCCGGTTTTTCCCGCCCCGGGCGGGTCGGTCCAGTCGCCGCGAGGAGCCAGCTATATTTTGGGTGACTTGATGGGCGAGGGGTCGTTCGGGGCGGTTTTCGACTGCCTGGGCCCCTTCGACCAGCCCTTTGCCCTGAAGCTGTTCCGCCCGGGCGAGCGCCCCTATTCGGAGGTGCGGGCGGAGTGGCAGAAGGAGGCGGAACGACTCTACCGGTTGCGACACCCGAACGTGGTCTACGTCTTCGACTACTTCGAGTCGCAAGGGCTCTTCTATCTGGTGCTCGAACGCTGCGACCACAGCTTGTCGGACATGCTGGGCCGGCCCTTCACCGATCGCTTGGTCGTGGATCTGTCGCGGCAGATTTTGTTCGCTTTGCAGTACCTCTCGGATAGCGAAATCATCCACAACGATTTGCACGCCGGTAACATCCTCGTGCAACAGGGTGACGAGCTCACCCTCAAGCTCAGCGATCTCGGGATTGCGCAAGATCTAGCCGGACAGCAAGCGGTGCGTCCGCAGCTGGTGCAGCACCGGATCATGGCGCCCGAGCTAGTGGCCGGCGGCTACAGCACCAAACAAAGCGACCTGTATCAACTGGGATTGTTGATGTACGAGATGCACACCGGCCAGTACCCGCTCGATACGGCCCAAGGGTACGAAGCGATGGTGCAGCAGATCAAAGAGGGCGTACCGCGCCTGAAAGCCGAAGCGCTCGGCACGCCAATTGGCAACATCGCGAGCGTGCTGTTGCGGCGCAACGAGCAGTACCGTTATACGTCGCCGGCGCAGGTGTGGGAGGAGCTGCGGCGCCTGGACGTTTGGGCCGACGTGCCGCGCGGTGTTTCCAAGACCATGCCCCCGGAAGCCGTCGCGCCCAAGGGCTGAAATCGCAGCCCCGCGGCGGACCAGCAGCACTTGCCTCGGCGGGGGCCGGCCCCATACTCTGCGCCGGCATGCACGTCACGATGGTCAAGAAACGGCTCGCCAACGGCCAGCCCTGCGATAAATGCGTCCAAGCCGAGGAGCTGCTGAAGCGGCGTGGCCTGTGGCAGCGCATCGACGAAGTGGTCTGGGCCGACGAGAGTGATCCGAGGTCACCCGGCATGCAGCTTGCCGAAGCCAAGGGCGTCAAGCTAGCGCCGTTCTTCATCGTGAAAGATGGCTCGGCCGAGCAGGTGTACACGAGCGCGCTCGGCTTCATCAAGGAGCGGCTGAGCGACGCCGCGGCTGCGGCGGTGCCGTCCGCGGCGGGCGCGCTCGACGAGCTAGGGGCGGAGGCATTGGGCGCGGAGCTCGCGGGCAGATCTCCGGCCGACGTGATGACGCGCATTCTGTCCCGTTTCGGGGCGCGCGCCGCCATCTCGTTCAGCGGCGCCGAAGACGTGATGTTGATCGACTTGGCCGTGAAATCAGGCCAGCCCTTTTCGGTGTTTTCGCTCGACACGGGTCGGCTGCACGCCGAGACACTGCGTTTCATCGAACGCGTGCGAAAGCACTACGGCATCGAAATCAGCGTCACCGCGCCCGACACGGTTGCGGTCGAGGACTTGGTGCGCAAAAAAGGCCTGTTCAGCTTTTACGAGGACGGCCATCACGAATGCTGCGGGGTGCGCAAAGTGGGCCCGCTGCGCCGCACGCTCACGCGCTACGCTTGTTGGATCACCGGGCAACGGCGTGATCAGAGCCCCACGCGCGCGGATGTCCCGCTCGTCCAGCTCGACACCAATCAGGGCAGTGACGGCCGCATTCTCAAAGTGAATCCGCTGGCCGAGCAAAGCCTGACCGACGTGTGGACCTACCTGCGTGACGAGCAGGTGCCGTACAACCCGCTCCACGACGAAGGCTTCGTCTCCATCGGCTGCGAGCCGTGCACCCGCCCGCCCCGCCCCGGCGAGCACGAACGGGCCGGGCGCTGGTGGTGGGAAGATTCGACGAAGCGCGAGTGCGGCCTGCATCTCCCAAAGGGCTAAAATTAGCCCGCTTGCCCGATTTCGGGCAGAAAACTAGACCCGGCTCGGCCAGGCTGGCAGAGTGGCCGGGTGAACAGCTTGGTGAGCGAGGTCCAGCAGCGGCTCCAGAGCGTTCTGGGGCTGACCCGCACGCAGGCAACGCGTGCGGTGGACGAGGTGCTCGATTCACTGGGGCTCGAGGTCGACGAGTACATTGCGCGTCGGCACGGTGAGTTGCAGGCGCAGGGCGAGAACAACAGCGAGATTTTCGAACGCATCGCCGAAGAGCTTCGGGGGTTGCGCTTCAAGGCGCCTGAGCTGAGCGCGCGGCAGATCCGCCGACGCATCTACGGATAAGAGAGGGAGTCGAACATGTGCGGCATCATGGGTTACGTCGGGCGTGAGGCAGCGTGGGACATCGTCGTCAGTGGGCTACGGCGACTCGAATACCGCGGCTACGACTCGGCCGGTGTCGTCACCGTCTCGGACAAGGGCCTGCACCTGGGGCGTCGAGTCGGGCACTTGGCGGCGTTGCAAGACGCGCATCCCAAGGGCCTGCCGGGCAAGATTGGCATTGGCCACACCCGCTGGGCCACCCATGGTGGAGTCACCGAAGCCAACTGTCACCCGCACGTGGACCTGCGCGATCGTGTCGCCATCGTGCACAACGGCATCATCGACAACGTCGAAGCGTTGCGAGCCGAGCTAGTCGCCGCCGGCGCCAAATTTCGCTCGGAAACCGATACGGAAGTGTTGGCCGAGCTGATCGGGCGGGGCGTCGACTCCGGCCTGACGCTGCGCGACGCGGTGGTCGCGGCGATGAAGCGCGTGGAAGGCACCGCCGGCTTGGTGGCAGTCGACAAGAAGGATCCGGAGCGACTCGTGGTGGCTCGCATCGGCAGCCCGGTCGTGATCGGCTTGGGTGAAGGGGGCTCGTTCGTGGCTTCCGACGCGCTGGCGCTGCGCCCGTATACGGACCGCATGATCGTGCTGGACGAGGGCGAGGTCGCCGAGATCAGCTCGAGCGGCATCAAGACCGTCGATCTCGAGCAGCGCAGCCGCGAGAACCGCATCGAGAAGATCCTGCATCAGGCGGACGACGCCGACATGGGCGATTTCCCGCACTTCATGCTGAAGGAAATCCACGAGCAGCCGGCGGCGCTCGATCGCTCGATGCGCGGCCGCCTGGACGCGGTGGTGGGCTCGTCGCGCTTGGGCGGCTTGCAGCAGCACGAACAGCGGCTGTTCGACATTCGCCAGGTGGTGTTTTTCGCCTGCGGAACCAGCCTGTACAGCGCTCAAGTAGGCGCGTACTTGATGAGCCGCTACGCGCGCATGCCGGCCGCCGCCGAGGACGCAGCGGAGCTGGCCGTCCGAAATCCGATCGTCGATCGCCACACCTTATACATCGGGATCTCGCAAAGCGGCGAGACCGCCGACACCCTGTCGGCGTTGCGCGAGATCAAGCTGCGCGGCGGCTTGGTCGCCGGCATTACCAACGTCGTCGGCAGCTCGCTGTCGCGCGAAACGGATTTGGGCGTGTACGTGCACGCCGGTCCCGAGATCAGCGTTTGCTCGACCAAGGCCTTCACGGCGCAGGTGCTGGCGACGGAGCTGCTGGCGCTGCGCTTCGCGCGCATGCGCGATCTGGCCGCCGGGGACGGCCGCGCCTGGGTCATGGGTCTCGAAGGCGTGTCGGCCCAGCTGCGGCTGATGCTGGAGCACGCCGCAGCGTGCAAGCAGCTCGCGGAGCGCTTTTGCGACGCACGCTTCACGCTATTCGTGGGCCGCGGCGTCAACGTGCCGGTGGCGGGCGAAGGCGCGCTCAAGCTCAAAGAAATTGCGTATTTGCCGGCAGAAGGCCTGTCGGGCGCGGCGATGAAGCACGGGCCCTTGGCGCTGATCGAGCCGGGCAGCCCGGTTTGGGCGCTGGTGCCGCCGGACGAGACGCGCGAGCGCATGCTCGGCAACCTGCGTGAGCTGAAGGCGCGCGGTGCTTTCATCATGGCCATCGCTGGGGCCGACGACGCCGAGACCAAGAGCATCGTGGACCAAGTCATTCCACTGCCGCCCCACCATCCCGCCGTCTCGCCCCTGCTCAACGCCGTGCCGCTGCAGCTCTACGCGTATTACGTGGCATTGGCCAAAGGCTACAACATCGACAAACCCCGAAACCTCGCCAAATCCGTCACGGTGATGTGAGTCTCGAGATTTTTCCACAGGGAGGACGGGAGGACGGGAGGACGGGAGGTTTTGTTGGTTCGAGCCGCTGAGTGGCGCGCGAAGACTGCCCGGTCAACGTTCGTCGTGGTGCGTCTCGCAACCCCAAAATTCTCACCTTCTGTACCTCCCGTCCTCCCGTCCTCCCTGTGAAAAATCTGGGTCCGACGAGTGACGTCACGGAAGCCGGGCGACGATGAGGTCGCGTTGGATCGAGGTGTCGACGCGGTGCTCGAAGGCTTCGTGGGCGGGCGTGGTGCAGACTTCGAGGCCGTTTTCGGTCAACAGCTGAGCCAGCTTTTCCCGGCGTAGGACGAGGTTGTTCCAGGCGATGCCGATGGCGCCGCCGGGGCGCAGGGTGGCACGCCAGATGGGGAGGGCGCTGGCCAGCAGCTCGAGCGGCTTGCGCGAGGTGGCGTCGCCGGATTGGGCGCCGTGCTGCACGCCGTAGGGCGCGTCGGTCACGATCAGGTCGAAGGAGCGCGGCTGGAAGACGTCGGCGATGGCGTGAGTATCGGCGCTGACGTAGTTGAGGCGCAGCGTGTCGCCGGCTTTGAAGCGTTCTTTGGTCACGCCCAGCTCGAGATCGAGCTTGGAGTGGCCTTTGACGTGGCCCATGACCGCGTTGTGCTTCAAGCGCTTGTCCTTGACCCAGCGCAGAATGAACAGCGAGTACGCCTCGAAATCCTTCTTGTCGAGCTCCACGCCGGTGGCGTGAAAGCCGTACATCAGCGCTTGGTTCAGGGTCGTGCCGCGGCCGCAAAGCGGGTCGAGCACGGAAAGGGTGCGCCGTTCACCGGCGAAGGCGCTGGCGGCGAGCGTGACGTTGAGCAGCAGCTTGGTGAAAGCTTCGTTGGTTTTGCCCGAGTATTTTTGGATCGAGACCAGATCCGAATCGAGCTGGTCCCAGCGCCGTAGATCGAGCGGACTGAGCTTGCCGGCGTCGTCCAGGCTGAACAGCGCGAAGGTGGCGGCCAGGTTGGACAACCAGCCGAGGGCGCGTTCGTCGAGCGCTTCGGCGCGAAAGGTGACGTAGCCGACCGAGCCCAGCGTCTGCTGCTCGATGTCGGAGAGCGCGCCGCCCAACGCTTGGGCGCTGACGACCTGGAGCTCGGCCGCGGCCAGCGCGCCCGCGGCTTGTGCGTAGACGCGGTTGGTCGAGGGCGAGACGAGCAGGGCGTAGCGCAAGCGCGGCCGACTTACTGGTTGACGATCTTCACGCCGCGCCCGCGCAGCTTGGCGAAATTCATCGGATCTTCGTCGGCGGGGGTGTCACGACCGTCCACGCTCTTGAGCTTCTTCAGGCCGTCGAGCGGCGAGAGATCTTTGACCTTGGTGCCCTTCACGCTGAGCGTTTCTAGCAGCGTGAGCTTGGCGAGCGGCTTGAGATCTTCGACTTGCGTGCCGTCGAGCTGAAGCTCGGTCAGAGCCGTCAGCTCAGCGAGCGGCGCGATGTCTTTGACCTGCGTGCGCCCCAAATCCAGCCGATCTAGCTTCTTCAGCTTGCTGAGCGGCGACAGATCGCTCACCTGATTGATGGAGGCGCGCAGCGACTCCAAATTGGTGGCCGCCGCGATGGGGGAAAGATCGTCGAAGGTGCCTTCGCCCAGGAACAGCTCCTTGAGACCGGTCATGTGCGAGAAGATGCAGACGTCCAGCTCTTCGAGGCCTTTGACCTGCGACATGTTGAACGACTTGAGCTTCTTCAAGTCGGCGATGGTGATGTCACCTTCGGGCTTGGGCAGTTTGCGGCGAACCTCGTCCTCGACCGCCTTTTGCTCGAACGTGACGTTCGGGCCTTTGGGGCAGTCGGCCAGTTGCTTCTTCGGCTTCTTCGCCTTCGGCTCCTCTTTGGGGGCCGCGGCAGGAGTCGGCGCCGGCGTCGGGGCGGGCGCCGCGGCGGCCGTCTCGGCAGGCTTTACTTCGGGCTTCGGCGGATCTTCGCACGCCGCGCTAGCAGCGCACAGCGTGACGATGCTCAACACGACCCAGCGGGCGGCGGGGAGAGGCGCGTAGCTCATGCGCCGGGGACACTATCAGCCCTCGCGCGGGACGTCGCCAGCCTTCATGACCCAATCGAGATCACCATCGCCAAGGGCTTTGCCCATCGCGTGGTAACCGTTGTCCACGTACAGGGTGGTGCCGGTGATGGCGCTGGCGAAGGGGCTCGAGAGGAATACCGACGAATGCGCCACGTTTTCCGGCGTGAGCTGGACCGGCAGCGGTGAGTTCTTTTCGTAGAAATTGACGATGGCAGCGATCGCGCCCGTCACGTTGGCGGCGCGCGAGGCGTACGGGCCGGCCGAGATGGTGTTCACCCGGACGCCGAAACGCCGGCCGGCCTCGAACGCCAAGTAGCGCGTGTCGGCCTCGAGCGCGGCTTTCGCAGAGGACATGCCGCCGCCGTAGCGGGGGATGACGCGCTCGCTGGCCATGTAGGTGAGCGAAAGGAAGCTGCCGCCCGGTACCATCAGCGGTGCGAAGCGCCGCACCATCGAGACGAACGAGTACGAGCTGGCGCTGAGCGCGGCGAGATATCCTTCGCGCGAGGTGTCGAGCAGCGGCTTGGCGACCTCGGGCCCGTTGGCGAGCGAGTGAATGACGACGTCGACCGGGTGCTCGCCGAAATCGCCCTTCATGCGATCGACGAGGCCTTGGATCGAAAAGTCACCGCGCTCGGCGTAGCGCTTGTTGGTGCGAATCGACTCGGGCGCTTGCTCGAGCGTGTCGAACGAGGCATCCAGGGGATAGACGCGCTCGAACTCGAGCAGCGAGCCGTCGGGCATCTTGCGCGATTCGTCGAGCTTGCCACGGCGCAGCAGGGTTTCGAAAATGCCCAGCGCCGGCGGCCAGCCCGCGATGCACACCTTGGCCCCCGCCTCCGCGAACTGCTTCGCGATCGCAAACCCAAAGCCGACATCGTCCGCGACGCCAGCCACCAAAACTCGCTTGCCAGTGAAATCGATCTTCACGGCTCGGACTCGTAGATCCGAATGCCGCGCTGATCAACCGGCGTGAATGACGCCCTGCGTTCAAAGGGCGCCACGTGAGAGAATCGGGTCGGGGTGAGAGGATTTGAACCTCCAACAGCCGGCACTCGGCGTGGCTGGGGCCGGCAGCGGCACCGCGCGCGCTAGGAATGAGAATCGGGTCGGGGTGAGAGGATTTGAACCTCCAACAGCCGGCACCCAAAGCCGGCCCTCTACCAGGTTGAGGTACACCCCGGAGTAGCGAGAGAATTTAAGAGGCGCGGAACCTAGCGTAAGCCTCGGGCGTTTGCCAGGGGGGCCGAGCTCGGGGCGCGGCAGGCTGGTGGAGTGGCCGGTCGAGCCGCGTGAGGGGCGGCGCGCGGCTATTCCGCCTAAAGCCGGAGCCCCTTCAGATCGCTGGCCTTAGCCATCAAGAGCCGGGCTGCCTTGGACAGAGCGTCCGAGAGGAGCGCGTGCTCGTGGGTCGCCTCTTGGGCGGAGACACCGCTGTCCGCCACGTCCAGCGTGTAACCGTGGTTCGCCAGCTCGGTGACGACAATGGTGATGGTTCGCTGGGTCATCTGGGACATTAGCACGAAGCGCCCCCACGGGCTCCTAGTCGCCTTTGAGGAGAGCCGTGATCTTCTTGAGCGCGGCGGCTTGCGCCTTCCTTTGAGCGATGGCGTTGGCTTCTTGCTGCGAGACCGCCTTCTTCAGCGCGCTGAATTTCTTGGCGCGTTGGGCAGCCAGCTTGTTCATCTGGGCGCTGGTCTTCTTCAGCGAGCCGAGATCGGTCTTGGGGCTGAGCGCGGCGGAGGCGATGGCTTTGTCGAGCTGGGTGATCTCTTCGATGGCCTTGAGGATGGTCGCAAAACTCATGTGGCGTGTGGGATTGCCCTTAAGTGAGCCCGGAGGTCAACACGTGTATCCGAGCGGCCGGTGCTGGCTTATGGTCACCAGAACGCCATGCAACAGCCCGCCATTCAAGCCGCTCTGAACAACCTCGTCGAAGTCATTCGGACGGCGCTGACGGCGGAGTTCCTGGAGTATTTTCGCGACGGCGACCCGCGGCCCGCGCGCGCAAAGCCCGCGTCGAAGCCCAAGAAAGCGGCTCCGCGGGCGGTCGCCAAAAAGGGCAAAAAGGCCGTCGCCAAGAAGGCCGCGAAGCGCGCTGCGAAATAGCGCCGCCGCGCCGCTCAATCCGGAATCGGCTCGAGCGTGACGTCCAGCTTGACGGGCTGCGTTCCCGCCGTGACCAGCCGGTCCCACGGGAAGAAACCGGTCTTGGTGACCGAGATGCGGTGCTGCCCCTCGGGCAGACGCACGCCGTGGGCGGCCACGTAGCCCAGCGGGCCGATGTATTGCTCGTCGATGCTGACGCTGGCGTCGGCGGGCGTGCCCTTGGCGTAAGCCATGCTCATGGAGACGGCGGCGCGCGGTTGCGGCCCGCAGCCTGGACAAGCCCCCAGCAAGATGGCGATCACGAAACCAATCGCGCCCAGCAATGACAACCAGGGCGTGAGGCGTTCGGTGAAGCGCTCGGCTTTGGTGACGGTCACGAGACGCCGCTCACTCCCACTCGATCGTGCTCGGGGGCTTGGAAGAGATGTCGTACGCCACCCGGTTGATGCCTTTGACCTCGTTGGTGATGCGCGCGCTCATCTTTGCCAGCAGATCATGCGGCAAACGGGCCCAATCGGCGGTCATGCCGTCGCTGGAAGAAACCGCACGAATCACGCAGGTTTCGTCGTAGGTGCGGTCGTCGCCCATGACGCCCACGCTGCGGATCGGCAGCAGCACCGCGAACGCCTGCCACAGCGACTCGTACAGGCCCGCCGCCTTCACTTCTTCTTGCACGATGGCGTCGGCCTTGCGCAGCACGGCCAAGCGCGGCTCGGTCAAGTCGCCCAAGCAGCGCACGGCCAAGCCCGGCCCCGGGAACGGCTGGCGATAGAGCACGTCGTGCGGCATGCCGAGCGCTTCGCCCACCCGCCGCACCTCGTCCTTGAACAGCTCGCGCAGCGGCTCGATCAGCTTCAGCTTCATGCGCTCGGGCAAGCCGCCCACGTTGTGGTGGCTCTTGATCACGGCGCTGGGGCCCTTGACGCTGACGCTCTCGATGACGTCCGGGTACAGCGTACCCTGCACCAAGAATTGCGCGTTCTCGACGCGGGCGGCGTGAGCGTCGAAGACGTCGATGAACACACGGCCGATGATCTTGCGCTTCTTTTCCGGATCCGTGACGCCGGAAAGCTCGTCCAAAAATTGCTTCCTCGCGTCGACCGGGATCAGGTTCAGGTGAAAGTGCTGGCGCATCATCGCCGTCACGCTCTCGAACTCACCTTCGCGAAGCAGCCCGTTGTCGACGAAGATGCACACGAGGCGTTCGCCGAGCGCGCGGTGACAGAGCACGGCCGCCACCGACGAATCCACGCCCCCCGAAAGCCCGCAGATCACTCGGGCGTTCTCCGGAACCGCCTCTTTGATTTTGGCGATGGCTTCGTCCACGAACGAGCCCGGCGTCCAGCTGGGCGACAAGCCGGCCACGTCGAACAAGAACGACTTCAAGATCTCGAGCCCGCGCGGAGTGTGCGCCACCTCGGGGTGAAATTGGATGCCGTATAGCTTGCGCGCCGGATCGGCGATGGCGGCCAAGGGGGCGTTACCCGACTTGCCGATCGGGCGAAAGCCGGGCGGCAGCGACGTCAGGCGGTCGCCGTGGCTCATCCAGACGTTGATCTTCTCGCCCGCCTTGAAGCTGGCCAGGATGCCGACGCTTTCGCCTACCTCGAGCTCGGCGGGGCCGTACTCGCGTTCGTCCGACGGCTCGACCTTGCCACCCAGCTGCTGGGCCATCAACTGCTCGCCGTAGCAGATGCCGAGCACCGGCAGGCCGAGATTGAAGAGTGCCGGATCGCTCTTGGGCGAATCGGCCCCGTACACGCTCTGTGGACCACCCGACAAGATGATGGCATTCGGGGCGATGGCTTTGATCTTCTCGACCGGGATCGTGCCGGGATGGATCTCGCAATAGACGCTCGACTCACGGATGCGGCGCGCAATCAGCTGCGTGTATTGCGAGCCGTAGTCGAGAATCAGAACGCTTTGCCGGCTTTCCATCGCGCTTCGCTATCACGTCGGCCCGGGAGCGCAAAGCACGGCGAAGGCTAGCGAGAAGTCGGCGTTTTTCCGCTGCTAGGGGGCGCTGGGCGCGTGAGGGTGCGGCCGATGACCGCCGCTTCTGGCCGCAGGGTGGAGGTGAGCCTGCGCAGCGCTACCGCGTCGACGGCGGGGGCAGGCGTGGGCTCGAGCAGCTGCACCAAGCGGTACCGGGGATCGAGGGCAGTCAGGCGCCGCGCGCCGCGTTGCCGAGCCAGCACCGCTTCGATCTCGGCTGGCGTCAGCACGCCGCCGCTGGCCAAACGCTCGAATAGCTTTTGAATGCGCGAGACGGCTTCTTGCTCGCGCCCTTCGAAGGCGCTCACTTGCACGACCAAGGCGCGCGCCGACGCGCTGCCGAAGACCAGCGCTCGCGCCGCGCCCACCAAATCCGGGTCGGCCAGGCTGCGGGCGAGCGCGCCGCCCGACAGGTTGAGCAGCTCCGCGAGCACGCTGGCCTCGTTGCCGAATTTGGGCGAGATGCGAAACGCGACGTAGCTACCCTCCGGCGTATCTGCGGGCGCCAGGCTCAAATCACCGCGTACGGGCGGGGCGATCTCGGTCTCGCACGGGGAAGGACGCGGCGCGTCGGGCGTCTTCAACCAACGCGACAGGGCGCGCGACACGAAGGCGGCGTCGCCGGCGTTGGTAGGCGAAAGGAGCGCCAAGCGATGAGGTAGGCGCAATAGCTCACGCTGCCGCGCCAGCACCGCCTCGCGCGACGCCGCTTGCAACGAGGTCACGCTGCCGCGCGGGGCCAGCGCTCCGACGTGCCCGGGAGCCAGATTTTCCAGCAGCGCATCGAGCAAGGGGTGCGGCTCGCTGCCGGCTGCTTGCAGCAAATCCCCGCGCGCAGTCGCGACCTCGAGCGCGCTGGGCGGCGCCAGCAGCGCTTGCCCGAGCGCGTCTCCGAGCCGCGTGGCGGCGTCGGCGTCGGATTCTCCGGGCGCGCGCTCCGCAAAGCCCAAGATGCCGAGCCCATCGCCGCCCACCCACGGCTCCAGCCGCACGCCGCGTTGCGCCTTGGCGGCGGCGGCGAACAACACTGCGGCGTGACCGGCGTTGTCGGCGCGCTCGCTGGTGGCCGCGCACGGGGTCGTCACGAGCGCCCACAGGCCCGGCTGGCCGGCTTCGACGCGCAGGCGCGTCTCGAGCACGGGCGCTTCGGCGCGCGCCTGCTCGACCGCGGCCTCGAGGCTGGGCACGAGCGGGGCCTCGTCGGGCGCCGTCAGGGCGACCATTCGTGCCGTCGCCAAACCCTTGTTGGGCTCGACCAAGGCGCTGTACGCGGCGGCGCGGGCGGCCAGTCGCGGATCGGCCGCGGACAGCGCTGTCGCTTCAAGGCGATTTTCGTCGCTGGTTTTGGCGAGCGAAAGGCCCGCCTCTTCCTCGATCAGCTGGATGGCAAAGCCAAGTCGACGCGCTTCGGGCAGGGGGGAGCCGTCCACGTCGCTGTCGACGCGCAAGCAGGCGCCGACCGGGTGCGCCGTGGCCTCCACGCGGCGCAGCCGAAAGCCCGAGCCCAGCGCCGCCAGCCGCAGCGCCAGGCTGCCGTTGGCGTCGCCCAACGCGGTCGCGGCACCCAGCGCGCGGTTGGCGTCGCCCACGCGGAGCGCGACCGACAAAACGGGGCGTTCACCGCGCACGACTTCGATCACGTTGTGCTCGGCCAGGGTCGAATGCACCGGCCCGAGCTCGGGCCAATCGGGCCCGGCCGAGAGCGCCGCGCCGACCGCGGCCGCCGCTTCTTCGGCGCCGACCACGGCCCAAGCCGCTCGATCGCGAGCAAAGGACGCCACGCGCTCGCGGTCCAGCTCCGCGGCATCCGTTACGCGGCGGCGCCGGGGTAATTCCGCCGAGCATTGCGCCACCGCGCTCGGGACCGTGCGCTCGTTCTCGGCGGGGGCAGGGGCGGCGTTGAGCTCGGCGGCCGTAAGCGGTTTGGCCAGCGCTTGTAACAACGCTTGCGTCGCCAAGCGGGCGCGGTCTGCGTTTTCTGCCAACAAGATCAGCTCGAAGCCGAGGCCATGGGCGACGAGCTGGGTCGGAAACCCCGCGCGCGACAGGCGCTGGCTCAAGACCTCACCGAAGGCCGCGTGCAACTCTGGCGCCGCGGCAGCGAGCGAGGCAAAGGCGATGGCGACTTCGGGATCACCCTCGCGTTCGATGATCGACAGCGGGGGACGGTCGGACAAGGAGCGCTCTTCGATGCGGCTGCTGGGGCCGCCGGCTTCGATCGCGCGAGCGCGCGCCGTGGCTTGCCCGGAGCCACAACTCAGGAGCGCACTGCACAGCAACCCGGCGACGCCGAGGCGCGACCTCGGCCAGGTCGTGTCGAGCCCGTCGCGCGAAAGGCGCAGCACGCAGCCGGTTTACCCCGTGCTCGGCCGCAGACGCAAACTGAAGCGTCCGCCGCGCCGCGCCGAAGCTCAGAATCTCAAGCAACTTCGGCGGGCGCACCCACGATTTCACACAGCTTGCGCTGGATCTTGTGCTTCTTGGAATACACGGTCTTCACGCTGATGCCGAGGCGCTCGGCCACGTGTTCGGGGCTCAGGCCGTCTTGGTAATACAGCGTGACGAACTGCCGATCCTTGTCGCTGAACTCGGCCAAGAGGTCCTGCACCAGCTTGGCGCGCTCGCTGAGCATCGCGCTCTCGCACGGGTCTTGGTTCTCGCTGCTCAACGTCTCGGCTTCCGTCAAGCAAACCGAGCTGGGCTCGCGACGCACGCTGCGCAGGTAGTCGTAGGCGCAGTGGGTGGCGAGCATGCCCAACCACGTGCCCAGCTTATTGCCGCGGCTTGGTTCGAAGCTACGCAGCTTGTGCTTGTCGTTGGCGAGCAGCTTGAGCGAGAACGTCGCGTAAATCTCTTCGACCGCGTCGACGCTGACGCGACGAGCGAAGCGGGCGACGACGCGCTGAATGCAGCTGGTGACCAGACGGGCGTAGCGTTGGTTGAGCTCACGCCAAGCGTTGGCGTCGCTCACCAGCAAGCGGTCCAACAGCTCCGTCTCCGACCAAGCGCTCGGCGTGGCGGCGGAGCGGGGGAGCGCAACCGGGGTACGGTCGATGATCTGGAGGAAGGGGGCGGTTTTGACGGCAACGGGGGACCACATCGCAGGCTCCTTTTCGCGGGCTGTGCCGCGGACGAGGAGCTGTTTTGCAGGCGCCGTACCATCGCTATTGCGTAATAAATACGTGCGGTTACATGTGTTGCGCCCAGCGTAACAGGTGACGGTGACGCGTCACGATACGCAGGCTGGCTGAATAGATCTTACGGCGGCCGGTCGGAGCTTCTCCCTCCCGAAGCTCTGCGCGTGTCACTCTGCACGAGTGCCCCCGCGTTTGAAGGCCTGGCTACTCCTGACCGTAGCGATGCTCAAGTCGCTGCTGCGGCGCGTGTTCGGCAAAGCGAGCGGCATCGCCGCGTTTCGTCGCAACTACGACGCGGATGGCTTGCCGCCCGTGACTGCTGCCGAGCGAGCCGAGCTGTCGACGTTCAGCCGTTGTGTGGCCTGTGGCCTGTGTGACCGCGGCGAGAGCGAGCGGATTGCGGCGTCGGGTGGCGCGTACCGCGGCGTGATGCCGCTGATGCTGTCGGCGTCGCGCAGCATGCCCGATTTTCGGGCGGCGGCTTACAGCCTCGGCTTCGTGACCGACGAGGTGCTGGCCGAGAAAGAAAAGATCTGCCCGGCCGACGTGCCGATGCGGCGCATTGCCGCTTTCTTGCGGGCCAAGGCGGCCGAGGTGGGCGGCCCCTGGCCGCTGCCACCCCGCATCGAATCGCTGCGGCCTCGGTCTCCCGAAGCCTAGCCAGCAGCGGCGCTCATTTCACGAGTGAGAGCCGCGGCGCCACCGAGAACGCCGCCAAATGGCCGCTCTCTTCGGCGATGTACGCGCCGCAACGCTCGTCGACGCGCAGCAGATCCGGGATCAAGTCGCTGGGGAGGGTACCCAGGACCTCGCCGTCGCGTGGGCGAATCACGTGCACTTGGTGTTGCGGCACGAACAGCGCGCCGTTGCGGAGCACGGGCTCCAACCGGCGCGGCTGATCTGCCTCCACGTGCCGTGAAAACACGTGGCTGTAGCGGGGCAGGCCGGTGCTGGCTTCCAAGCAGAGCAGCGCGCCCGAGGCGGTGTTGGCGATCAAGGCGTCGTCGACGACTAGCCAGGCCGTGGTGGGCGATGCCAAGCCGGGCGGCTGCTCCCAGAGCGGCGCGCCGGTGTCGCGAGACAGCGCGCTGGCGCCGACGCCGCGCTTGTCGCGTGTCGGGATGATCACGGTGTTGCCGCTGACGAGCGGGGCCTGGCCGGTGCAGGGACGTTCTTCGAGCTCGCGGGCCCAGCGGAGAGCGCCGGACCACAGATCGACGTGCAGCAGCTTGCACGGACCGACGGGGCCGCCCGCGATCGCGAAGGCCGAATCGTGGTCGATGCAGATATCGCCCGAGAATGGCAGCCGATCACGCACGCGCCACACGACCTCGCCGGTGAATACGTCCAGCGCGATCAGCGCCGAGTCGCCGCCGGCCACGATCAGCAATTTGCCGGCGCGACGCATGCGGTAGCTGGCGGGGCGCTTGCCCGTGTAGCGCCAGCGCACTTCGCCCGAGATCAGATCGACGGCGGTGACGGCGCGGTCGCCTTCGGCCACCACCAACAGCTTCGGCAGCGCCGGGCCGTTGACGAGGGCTCCGGTGGCGCCACCCGCGGCGCGTGGGGCAATGTGGGTGGTGAAACGCACGCCGCCCGTCTCGAGGTCGTGTAGCTCCACGCGACCGTCGAAACCGAGCCGGGCGAGGCCGAACGGGGTCACCACGCTGGCGGCACGGCTGGCCGCGACGCGCCAGAGCACGCGCCCGGAATCACGCAGCAGGCAGGCGGTTTCGCGCTGGGAACCGACCAAGATCTTGTCGCCGCACTGGAAGGTCGCGCGCAGATCGATGTTCGGAACGGTGGCCACCCACTTGGGCACGAAGCGCATTTTGCCGCCGTGCTCCCAGGTGCCGCGACCCGTGGCCGGGCGCGGCAAGCCGAAGCTGCGATAGCTGTCAGGCTCCGGATTTTGCAACGAGTCGTTGGCGGTGGTGTCGCTGACCACGTCCACGATCGCGCGCGCGCCGCGGGCCAAGGTGCGCAAGCGCAGGTTCTTGCTCTGCGAGGCGTCGGCGCGCTCGAGCGCTTCCACCAGGCTGAGCGCAAAGCGCGCGCAGGCCAGCACGAAGCCGCGCGGCGGCACGTCGGCGAGGGTCGTGCCCTCGTTGTCGGCGGACGTGGCGGCGCCGACCAGCGCTACGCGCAGCGGGCCGTTGCCGGGGCCACGGCGCACCGACAATTGCGCGCCGTCCAGCTCGGCGCGGCGGAACACCGCGCGCTCGCTCCGCCAGGCGTCCAATACGTCCTCGGCGATGGTCAGCAACCGTTCGGCCATCAGAAACAGCTGCACCTGCGGTAGCTCGAGCGAGCGATTCTTGACCGTGAGCGCGAAGCGGCCGCTGGCGAGCAGCGAATGCAGATCCGCGCGCTCTAGGCCGGGGGCTTCGGCGGCGGCGGGCTTGCGGTGTTTCAGCTCGACCTCGGCGCTGAAGGCGACGTTGCCGGCCGACTTCGGCGAGATGCTGAGCTTGCGGCGCTCGAGCGGCGCGTGCGCGTAGGTCGGGTAGGGCAGACCCAACGCACGGCGTGCCGGCGCGACGGCGGCGGACGGGTTTTGCGTTTCGGCTTGCTCGAGGGCGCGCGCCACCGCGGCCGTCAGCGTCGCCAGCGGCAGACGCCGATCGAAGATGGCCACGCGCGGGCTGGGACCGACGCGATAGATGCTGAGCAGGGCGTCGACGCCGTCGGCTTCGAGCCCGATCTCCCAGGCTTCTTCCTCCGAGTACAGCGGGAAGCAGGCGCGGGCGCGCTTGCCGCGGTTCAGTTGGGAAAGGGCATGCCCGAGCTCGACCAGCAACGCTGCTTGGGGCGCTTCTGTAAGTCGAGCGGTCAGGTTGATGCCGTCAACGAACAGATCGAAGAGGCCATGGAGCGGGGTGAGGGCTTCGGGGAGCGGGGTTGCGGCCTGGGGCCGAACGACGACATCTATCGCAGTCATTCCGTGGAACGAATCGTAGGAACCCGAGGCGGGAAACGACACTTTTCAGACGCTTTCGCAGAGGAGTGGACAGGCCGAGCGAAAGAAGGCTAGGCGCGTCAGCGCGGGCTTCGTCCGGCCACGACCCTTGCCCTTACTCAAATGCTCGGGCTTTGATGCGCTTCATGCCATCTAGGCCGACCCCTCCTTGACCCAGCCCGCCGTTCTTCGCTCCGAGGCGTCGCCCTGGCCCGTACCGCCGACACCGAGCGCCGCGCGTGGCTGGCTCGGTGGCTTGACGGGTTCGGCGACGGTCGCGCTGGCGATGGCGTGGCTTTGGGGCTTCACGGTGGATGACGCGCTCATCACCGGCCGGGTCGCCTCTCATCTGGCCCGCGGGCTGGGCTACCGCTTCAACGCGACTGGCCCGGTCGTGGACGCAGTCACACCGCTCGGTTTTGCGTACCTGCTGGCGCCGTTGGCGACGGGCGGCCCATTGGCGGCGCTCACCGCTGCGAAGTGGCTGGGCGCGCTGCTCACCGCGTTGGCGGCCTTTCTTTTGGGGCGTCGAATCTTGCAGCGCACCTCCGCCGCCTATGGCGAGGCGCTCCTACTCTGTTTAGCCGCGACCGCGCCGGTGGCGGCTTGGGCCGTGTCGGGGATGGAGACGGGGCTCGTTACCTTGCTGGCGGTGGGTGCCCTCGGCCAAGGCTGGCTGGCAGATCTTGCGGCAGCGGTGGCGGCCGCGTTGCGGCCGGAGCTGGCACCGTGGTGTTGCGCCGTGCGGCTGGGGTTCCGTCTTCAAAGCGGAGCGGCTCTGGGGCGAGCGCTGTCGTCGCCGGTCTTGGTTTTGGGTGCGGTGGCGATGGTGGGGGCGCTCCGGACGCTGCTATTCGGTCGGGCGGCGCCGCTTTCGGTGTTCGCCAAGCCTTCGGATCTGGCGCACGGGGCCAGCTATGCGCTGCACGCCTTCGTCCAAACCGGGCTGCCGCTGCTTTGCTTGGCTCCGTTCAGCTTGCGCCGCGGGGCGCCGGTGGCGCGGGTCGTGGCGCTGAGCGGGGCCGTGCATTTTGCGGCGCTCGTGCTCGCGGGCGGCGACTGGATGAGCTTGTACCGACTGGCGGTGCCGGTGCTGCCCAGCTTCGTGCTGGCGGGCGCCGAGCTGTGGCGGGTCGCGCCGGCGTGGGCGAGCTGGCTGCGCTTGGCGCTGGCCGGAGCCATGTCCGTCTACTTGGCGGCCGCCGTCGGCCCGAGCGCTCGCGGAGTCGGACGTGACCGCGAACGACTCATCCACGACGCCGTGCCGGCGCTTTCCGGCGCCAAATCAGTGGCCGCGCTGGACGTGGGCTGGGTCGGCGCGGTGGGCGATTTTTCGATCGTGGATTTGGCGGGCGTCACCGACGAAGCCGTCGCGATGCTGCCCGGTGGGCACACCTCGAAGCGCGTCGGCGACTCGCTGTTGCGCAGCCGCGACGTGGACGCGCTGGTGCTGCTGACCGCGCCGCCACCGTTCGAAGGCTACGCGCGCGAGGTCGAGCGCCGCGTCGCGCTCTTGCCGACAGCGGAGCAGTTTCGCGTGGTCGCCAGCCTGCCGCTGGGCAACGGCGGTCAGCGTTACGTGATTCTGCGGCGCCCCTGACTTAGGCGCTGGCGCTGTGATGCGGTTCTCGGCCGAGCTGGGCCAAAGCTTCACGCATGGCGCGTGAGTCGGCGAAGCGCTGCTGCGGCAAAGGCGCCATGGCCCGTTGAATGAGCACGCGCCAAGGCTCTGGAATGTCGACGGAGGCGCGATGGACACCGCTGTCGGCGCCGCGCTCCCCCGACCACAGCGAGCTGGGCGAAAGCGGCGGAGGCTCGCCCGTGAGGCACTCGTAGAGCACGCTGCCCAGCGCAAAAATATCCGCGCGGTGATCGATCTCGAGGCCCTGCTCTTGCTCGGGCGACATGTAGCCGCGCGTGCCCAGGGGCGAATTGGCGTTGGTGAGCCGCGTTTCCGCCCACTCCACGCGCGCCACCCCGAAATCGAGCAGCTTCACGTGATCGGACGGCTGCCCTTGCTCGCCCTGGAGCAGCTCCAGAAAGATGTTACTGGGCTTGATGTCTCGATGGACGATGCCGGCGGCGTGCACGGCGCCGAGCGCGTCACACATCTGCAGCGCGAGCGGCAAGAGCGTGCTGGGCGGCAGAGGCCCGACGCGATGCAGACGGTTGGCCAGCGACTCACCGTGCAGCCGCTCCATCACCAGGTAGCAAGTGCCGTCCGGCAAATAGCCGTCTTCGAACACTTCGACGACGTTGGGATGCCAGGCCAAGCCGAGCGCCGCCGCTTCGCGTCGCAAGCGATCGGCCGCGACGGTGTCGTGAGCGACCGCGGCTCTGAGCAGCTTGACCGCGACCAAGCCCCCGTCCGACAACCGTTCGGCTTCCCAAATGGTGCCGTTAGCGCCGACGCCCAGCTTTTCGGTAAGCCGGTATTGGCCCGCCACCACCACGCCTTGCTGAAAGCCAGCGGTGCCGCGATCGCGCGTTTCGCGCAGAGTTTGCGAGCGTTCGAGCGCGTGGATGCGCACCAAATGCGCGCGCGCTTGAATACGCCGACGCCACTCATGGGTGGCCAGCAGGCCCAAGCCCAAACCGATCGCGAGGCCTGCCCCGGCGCCGAATGACAGCTCGAGCAGCTCCGATGCCGCCGATGCCGTTACGCCGAGAACGCCGCCGAGCCCGAGGCCGATGCCCACTGGCCACAAGCCAGGCACGCGCCACGTCACCAAGAACTCGTCACTCTCCGACGCGGGCCCTTCGGAGCTGGGCACAGCGCTGACTTGCCCCGCCGGCAAACCGAAGAGCAGCGGAACGCTCGCCAGCTCGGCCTGGCGCGCCAAGGAGCAGAGGCCGTCGCTCTCTTCCGCGGACGAGCGCCGCACGCGGATGCTGCCGCGCCACCAAGTGGGCCCAGACGACAGCGTCCGCCAGCGCTCGGTTCGGCCCTGCTCGCCGCCCAGGAGCTCCAGCTGGCGGTAGGCACCACCGGGGTCCGCCGTTCCGCGTAAGACGTGGGCCCAAGCGCCAAGACTTTCGGCACCCACGATGTGCGGAGCTGTCTGCAGAACTGCCTCGCGTCCGAAGCGCGAAGCGAATGCGACTAGAGCGGAATGCCACAGCTCGACCGGGACCAGGCGCGTCTCGTCGTCGAGGTAGTCGCGGTCCAGCTTGGTGCTGAGCAGGAAAGCGTCGGCTTCCGCACGCCCGTGCTGGGCCTGGACAAAGCTCAGCAGGCTCTTGATCCGCGAAGCGGTCGTCTGCCCACCGCCAGAGCGCCTATGCACACCGAAAGCCTACTGGCTGTCCGTCAGTCCGACAAGCCAGTAGGCCGGCCACCGAGCGTTATTGCGAGAGCGCGGCGTCTTTGCGCCCTCGATCGCTGAAGCCGCCGCGCGGTAGCGGCCCCGTGCCCGACGTTTCGATCCGGTTTCAGCGGAAATCCCTGGAGATTGTCGAGTGCACGAGGGCAGGTAAGTGTTATCCTCAGGGTATAGGGATGGAGAGCATGACCAAAGCACCGACCACACCAAGCGCGCTCAAGCGCTGGCCATTGGTCGCCCTGGTCCTGTTCTCTCCGTTCGTGCTCAGCAGCGCGCAAAGCGCTCATGCTGATCCGCTGGCGGTCGTCGAAGGACAATCGCTCGACGTGCGTGCCGATCATCTCGACGTAGACATCGCCAAAGGCACTGCCGTCTTGCAGGGCCACGTGCACGCCGTGCTCGGTGAGCTCGAGGTCGAGTGCGGCAAGATCGACGTGCGTTACGACGAAGCTCCGGTCGTGCGCTACGCGCGTGGCTCCAACGACGTCACGGTGCGCCTCAAGGGCATCGAAGCCAAAGCGGCGGCGCTCGAGGTCGACGTTGCGCGGCGCAGCGTCCGGCTCCAAGGCGGCGTGAAGGTGAGCCGCGGGCGCGGTTGGGTGACGGCCGAGGCCGCGCAAATCGACATCGCCACGCGCCACGTCACCTTGGACGACGTCAAGGGCTCCATCCCCGTTCAGGCGCCCGCTCGCTGAGGCGAAAGCCCCCGCGCGCTTACGCCCCGTTCGTCGGCGCCCCGGCGCTAGCGCCGCCCGAAGCCGCCTGAAAACAGGAAACGGCTGAAACAAACCGTCTTCACCCGCGCTTTTTTGTGAGGCGTGGTTCTTGCTTCGTGGTTTAGACTCCGCCTGTTGGCCCTCAGCCAACTCGGGTCCCATGGAAATCAAGCAACAGCTACGCCTGTCCCAACAGCTGGTGATGACACCCCAGCTGCAGCAGGCCATCCGCTTGTTGCAGCTTTCGCGCCTCGAGCTGATCGAAGAGGTCGGGCGAGAGCTCGACAACAATCCCGTCCTGTCCGACGAGGACGCCGGGGAGGCCCGCAGCCGCGGTGACGAGCCGCGCGGGCGGGTCGAAGGCCAACCCTCCAAGCTGGACGAGCCGGAGGCGTTCTCGCGCACGACCGAATCGAACACGACGGAAAAGGCGTCGCGCGAGGTCGACTGGGAGAAGTTCCTCGAGAACCGCACGCTGCAAACGGCGCCGGGCGGCGGCCGCAACGGCTTCGACGAGCTGCCGCCCATCGAGCAGAACCTCACCAAGCCGCGAAACCTGCAGGACCACTTGCTGTGGCAGCTGCAGATGAGCGACTTCAGCGACGACGAACGCCGCTTCGCCGAGCTGGTGATCGGCAACCTGGACGACAAGGGCTACCTGGATCTGGCCGGCGTGGAGCGTCCCGACGGCACCCGTACGCCCGATTTGACGATCGAAGAGCTGGCGGAAGAGAGCGGGCTTCACCCCGAGGACGCGCCGCTCGTGCTGGAGATGCTGCAGAACTTCGACCCGATCGGCGTGGCTGCGCGCGACCTGCGCGAGTGCTTGCTGATCCAGGCCAAGGCCGCCGGCTACGAGGAAGGTGAGCCGGTGCTCACCATCATTCAAAATCACCTGCACCATCTCGAGCGTCACAACTACCAAGCCATCTCGCGCGAGATGAAGCTGACGCTCGAAGACGTGTACGAAGCGGCCAAAGAAATCCAAGATTTCGAGAGCCGGCCGGCCCGCAATTTCTCCGACCAAGACGACCGCACCATCGGTATCACGCCCGATGTTTACGTCATCAAAGACGGCAGTGACTTGGTCGTGCTGGACAACGACCGCGGCGTGCAGCGCCTGTTCATCAACGAAGCGCTGACCAAGCGGCTGATGAAAGACCCGTCGGCCAAAGAGTTCATCGGCGAGAAACTGCGCAACGCGCAGTGGCTGATCCGCGCCATCGAGCAGCGCCGGAAGACGATCATTCGTGTTTCCGAATGCATCGTGGAAAAGCAACGCGACTTTTTCGAAAAGGGCGTGTCGTACCTCAAGCCGATGATCTTGCGGGACGTGGCCGAAGCCGTGGGCATGCACGAATCGACGATTTCGCGCGTGACCACGAATAAATACATGCACACGCCGCAGGGCTTGTTCGAGCTCAAATACTTCTTCAACTCGAGTATCCGGCGTGTTGCCAACGAAGACATCGCCAGCGAGAGCGTCAAGCAGGCGATCAAGAAGCTGATCGACGAAGAGGACAAGAGCAACCCCGTCAGCGATCAAGCCATCGTGGAGATGCTGGAGAAGACCGAAGGCATCAAAATCGCGCGCCGCACGGTCGCCAAATACCGCGAGATGCTGGGCATCCTCGCGTCGTCGAAGCGAAAGCGGCTGTTCTAGGCACGAGCTCGAGGAGGAATCGACGGGAAGGCAGCCCGAGACGAGCTCTTCTTGGCGGTGTTCCTGGCGAAGTCGACCCAGATGGCCGGACGATTTCGCCCTCTTTCGTGTTGCCGCCCGGCCCCGGGGAGGCTGCTACCTCGTTCGCGAGCGCAAAGCGCGAGCTGGAACCACCTCGGCCGACCTTGGCAGCAGCAGATCACGATCAAAAGAGAAGGCCGGAGTGAACGAAACTCGGCGAGGCCGAGCGCCGATCACGCTTCGGGACGATAGCCTCGCCACGCGCAGGATGCGGAGCACGGAGGCGAACTAAGACCCCCCGGAAGCCCTGGCGGGCTTCCAGCACTTGGGGTCTAATGAGGCAAGCCCTAAGGAGCCTCACAGAACATGAACGTCAGCATCACTTTTCGCCACATGGACGCGAGTGAAGCCATCAAGAAGCACACGGCAGCGAAGCTCGGCAAGCTGCAGAAGTTCCTGCGCCAGCCCATGACCGCGAAGGTGACTATCTCGGTAGACAAGCTCAAGCACGTAGCCGAAGCGCGCATCTCCAGCGGCGGCGCGCATTTGGAGGCCAAGGAAAGCAGCGGCGACATGTACACGTCGATCGACCGCATGATCGAAAAGCTCGATCGACAGATCCGCGTGACCAAGGGCGCCGCGGAGTCGCGTCGCCGCGTGGCGAAGGCGGCGGCCGAGGCAGAGGCCGAAGCGGTGGTCGTGGCGCCCGCCAAGAAGGCGGCGAAAGCCCCGCGACCTGCCAAGAAGGTCGCCAAAAAGTCGAAGCGATGAACCTGCAAGCGAGCGCAACCTCGAGTCCACTAGCCATGCGCCTGTCCGACATCATCACTAAAGACCGAATCTTGGTGGACCGCGAAGGTGCCCTGCCCAACAAGGCCAAAGCGCTGCACGCTTTGGCCGCTTTGTTGGGCTCGGCGGTCTCCGCGCCCGAGGAAGAGGTGCTGGCGCTGTTGCTCGAGCGCGAGCAGCTGCAGAGCACGGGCATCGGCGACGGCGTCGCCATTCCCCACAGCGCGCTCGAGCATGCGGACGCGCAAGCCGGCGCGCTCCTGCTCTTTCCCAAAGGCATCGATTTCGACGCCATCGACGGCCAGCCGGTGCATATCGTGTTCGGCGTGGTGGGGCCGAAGCGAGCGACCGGCGAGCACCTACGCACGCTAGCGCGGATCTCTCGGCTGCTGCGCGACGAAGCCACCCGCAAGCAGCTGGCCAACGCCGAAAGCTCGCAGTCCGCCTACGAGCTAATCGAGTCTCACGACGCGACTGCCAAATGAGGTAAGGCGAGGGTGACCTACGAGCCCCCTCCACACGCGCTTCGCTCCATCTCGGTGCGGGAGCTGTTGGACGATCCTCATCTGGGGCTCAACGTGCGATTGGTGGGGGGCGCGGCAGGGCTGGGCCGAGAGATCGCCCACGCGCGCATTCAGAAATCGGGGTTGGTGCTGGTCGGGCATCTGCACGGCGTCGTGCCTTCGCGCATTCAGGTGCTGGGCGAAACCGAGCTGAGCTACGCCGAGAGCCTCAGCGAAGAGCAGCAGGAGCGCGCCGCGCTGGCGTTCTTTTCGCTGCCGCTTTCGTGCGTGGTGGTAACGCGCGGTGTCGATCCGCCGAAGGCGTTTTGCACCGAGGCCGAGCGCACGGGCACGCCGCTGGTGGTCTGCACCGAGCGGTCGTCGCAGGTGATAGCGTCGCTGCACACGCTGCTCGACGAGCGACTTGCGCCGCGCACGCGCATTCACGGCGTGCTGGTGGACGTGTTCGAGGTCGGGGTGCTGCTCTTGGGCAAGAGCGGTATCGGCAAGAGCGAGTGCGCGCTGGAGCTGGTGATGCGCGGCCATCGGCTGGTCGCCGACGACGTCATCGAGTGCGACTATCGCCCGCCCGGCATGGTTTTCGGTCAGCCAGCGGCGCTACTTCGCCACCACATCGAAGTGCGGGGCCTGGGCATCTTGAACATCAAAGACTTGTTCGGGGTGACCGCCATTCGCGAGCGCAAACGCGTCGATTTGGTGGTCGAGCTACAGCTGTGGCAGCCGGACGCGCCGTACGACCGCATTGGGCTCGAAGATCGCTACCGCGACGTGCTCGGGGTGTCGGTGCGCGAGGTCGTGCTGCCGGTTCGTCCCGGCCGCAACATGAGCAGCATCATCGAGATCGCGGCTCGCAACGAGCTCTTGCGTCAGGCCGGTCACCACCCCGCGCGCGAGTTCGTGAAAAACCTGGAGCAAGGGCTGCTGCGACCCGAGACGCCCGAAACCCGCAGCTTCCGCCCCCCCAGCAGCCAATTTCGTGCCTACTCGGCCAACGAAAGCTCGGCGCCGCCGCCGGTGGCGCCGTTGCCCGGCGCGGAGCGCAAGCCATGACCGACGAGCCGGTCAGCAGCAAGCCGCGGGTGACCTCGGTGGTGGTGGTCACCGGTTTGAGCGGCGCCGGCAAATCCACGGCCATCAACGCGCTCGAGGATCTCGGTTACTTCTGCGTCGACAGCTTGCCGACGCCGGTGTTGCCGAGCACGCTTTCGGCGTTCGCGGCGGCGGGGGTGCACCGCGTAGCGTTCGGCATCGACGTGCGGGTGCGTCGCTTTTTGGATGACGCCGCGGCCGTGCTGCAGAAGCTGGAAAGCCCCGGCGAACGCGAGCTTTTGGTGCTGTTTCTTGACGCCTCGGACGAGGCGTTGCTGCGCCGTTTTTCCAGCACCCGCCGGCCCCATCCGCTCACCACCACGTCGGAGGCGGGCAGCGAGCAGGGCGCGCTGGCGGTCCTAGACGGCATTCGCATCGAGCGTGAGCTGCTCACCGCGCTCCGCTCGCGCGCCTCCTTGGTGCTCGACACCACGCGCATGAGCGTGCACGACCTGAGGCGCGAGGTGCTGGCGCATTTCGGCCCCAGCGCCGGCGGCGCGCCCAAGTTGAAGGTGCGGTTGTTGTCGTTCGGTTTCAAGTTCGGGCCGCCGGTGGACGCGGACATGGTTTTGGACGTGCGCTTCTTGGACAACCCGTACTTCGTGCCAGCGCTGTCCAAGTTGCCCGGCACCGATCCGGCCGTCCGCGACTACGTGCTGGCCAGCGACGGCACGTCCGAATTTCTGGAGAGGAGCGGCAAGCTGCTGGAATTTTGCCTGCCCCGCTTCGCGCGGGAAGGCAAAAGTTACCTGACCGTCGGCATCGGCTGCACTGGTGGGCGACACCGTTCGGTGGTGGTCGCGGGGCAGCTGGCGGAGCGCTTGCGGAAGCAGACGGGTCTCCCCATAGACGTCATTCACCGCGACGTGGAGCGCGTAACCATCGCCGGCCAAGGCGGCGATCCTGACCGAATGAGCTCGACATGACTATCGCCAAAGGCACCTTCGAAGTCAGGAACAAGCTTGGTTTGCACGCCCGGGCCGCCACCAAGCTGGTCCAGCTGGCCGCCAAGTTTCCCTGCGAAATCACGGTTGGTCGCGCCGGGCAGACCGCCAACGCCAAGAGCGTGATGGGCGTCCTATTGCTGTGCGGCTCGAAGGGCACCAAGCTGGACGTGGAAGCGAACGGGCCTTCGGCGGAAGAAGCCGTCGAGAAGCTCGGTCAGCTGATTTTCGATCGCTTCGGCGAGGACGAATGAACGAAGGCGAGGGGCAAAAAGAGACGCGCGCCGAAGTGGCGCTGTCCGGCCTGCCCGGCTCGCCTGGCGTGGCTTTGGGCAAAGCGGTCGCGTTGGCCATCGGTCGGACGGGCGTGGTGCACCGTCACATCGAGGCCGACGGCGTTGCCGACGAAATCGAGCGTTTCAAGGCCGGCGTGGCCAAGGCCGCCGCCGAGCTGCGCGAGCTGTCGAGCCGAGCGCGCCAAACCGCGACCAAAATCGAAATCTCGGTGCTCGAAGCCTACACGCTGATGGTCGAGGACGAGCTGCTGTTGGCCGAGGTCACGCGCCGCATCGAGAGCGAGCTGGTGTGCGCCGAGTGGGCCCTCGACGACTCGGTGACGCAAATGGCCGCGCAGCTGCGGCGCGCGGGTGACGCGTATTTGGCCGAGCGCAGCCACGATTTCGAGTTCGTGGGGGCGCGCATCCGTCAGTCCATCAGCGGCGGCAACAACGCCGTGGTCCCGGAAACGAGCGAGCCGCGCATCATCGTCGCCCACGATCTTTCGCCGGCCGAAACCGTGGGGCTGACGCGCGACAAGGTGCTGGCGCTAGTGACCGAGGTGGGCACGCGCTCCAGCCACACCTCCATCGTGGCGCGCGCTCTGGAAATTCCGGCCGTGGTCGGGGTGGCGGGCGCGCTGTCGCGCATCGGCAGCGGAGATTCGCTGATCGTCGACGGCTTGCGCGGGCAACTGCTGCTGCACCCGCGCGCCGAAACCGTCACCGAGTATCAGGCGCGAGCGGCGCGCTTTCGTGAGCTGACTCGGCTGCGTCGCGAAGCGCGCGACCGACCCAGCAAGCTCGGCTCGGGCGAGCTGATCGAGCTCCGCGCCAACATCGATTTGCCGTCGGAGGCGCTGGGCGCGCTCAGCCACGGCGCGCGCGGCATCGGCCTTTATCGCACCGAATTTCTGTACATGGATCGCAGCGAGCCGCCCAGCGAGGACGAGCAGTACGACACCTACCGGCGCGTGGCGGAGATCATGAACCCGCTGTCGGTGACGCTGCGCACCTTCGACATCGGCGGCGACAAGTTCGCTTCCGTGTTTCGAATGCCGTCGGAAATGAACCCGGCTTTGGGCCTGCGCGCCGTGCGCCTGGGCTTGGCGCGCCCCGAAATCTTCATGACCCAGCTGCGGGCGATGGTGCGCGCTACTGCTCACGGCAAGCTGCGCATCATGCTGCCGATGATCGCTTCGCTCGGCGAGCTGTTCGCGGTCAAAGAGCTGTACGACCAAGCCGTCAGGGACGTGGACAGCCGCGGGCAGCCCCGCGCCGAGCACATTGCGATCGGGATCATGGTCGAGGTGCCTTCGGCGGCGGTGCTGGCGCACGAGTTCGCGGAGCACGCCGAGTTCATGAGCATCGGCACGAACGATCTCGTGCAGTACACGCTGGCGGTCGATCGTTCCACGCCGGAGCTGGCGTACCTGGCCTCCTACTTCGATCCAGCCATTTTGCGCCTGATCCAGAACGTGATTGCAGCCGGCAAGGCCCGGCAGCGGCCGGTTTTGCTATGCGGCGCCATGGCCAGCGACCCGATGGCGGCGCTGCTGCTGGTTGGCATGGGCTTGCGCGAGATGAGCATGGAGGCGGCGGCCGTACCGGAGGTGCGCGAGGTGCTGGCCAACGTGACGCTCGAGCAGACGGAGCGCGCCGCCAGCGACGCGCTGGCGGAACGGACGGCGGCGGGCGTACAAGCCGCGCTGACTCGTCATTTCGGGCGCTTGTTGTCCGAAGGCTGAGCGCCACGCTTTTCGTAAGCAACCGCGGGTGTGCCCGACCGATGAGGGGGCATGCGGGGGCGAAGTGGGCTTTGGGTGCTGTGCGGCGCCTTGGCGCTGGGGTGCGGGAACGCACCTGTTGCGATGGAGGGGTCGGTACGGACCCTGACGCTGCTCCACACCGCCGATCTCCACTCCCGAGTCTGGCCCTTTCGCTCCCGCATCTCTCGTTTCGAGGCCGAGCTCGGTTTGGGCGAGGCGTCGAGCCTGGCCGAGGTGGGCGGTCTCGCGCGGCTGGCCACGTTGCTCGCAGCAGAGCGGGAGCGGGGGCCAACCCTTTGGCTCGATAGCGGCGACGCGCTGGAGGGGGCGGAGGTGTTTCGGCGCTCGGGTGGCCACGTCGAGCTCGAGCTGCTGAGCGCGCTCGGTCTGTCGGCAATGGCACTCGGCAACCATGAGCTGTCGCTCGGGGGGGCGGACCTTTCCGAGTTGCTGGCCACGTCGGCACGCTTCCCCGTGCTGGCCGCGAACGTGGAGCCTGAGAGGGGCTCGGAGCTCGAAGGGCGTCTGGCGCCCAGCGCCCTGTTCGACGTCGGCGGTCTGCAAGTCGGGGTCGTGGGCGTGGCCAACCCCAAAAGCCCGCCGAATTTGGCCAGCACCGGCAATCCGTGGCGGCTCGCGCTGCGGCCCGATTTGGCGGCCGCGATACAGGCTGCGGTCGACGACCTGACGCCCCGCGCCGCGGTGGTCGTGGTGCTCAGCCACTTGGGCCTGGACGAAGATCACGCGCTCGTGGCCGGCACGACCGGCATCGATTTGGTGCTGGGGGGGCATCAGCACGTGCTCACCGCTGAGCCTGAATGGCAGGACGACTGCAGCGGCGCCGAGCTGCGGGAAGCCCGCGGTTGCTCACCGCGGCGGGTGCCCATCGTGCACAGCGGCGCCTATGGGCGTTGGTTGTCGAGCGTCGAGCTCGAGCTCACGCCGGATCCGACGCGCGTGGGAGCATTCGAGGTTGCCAACGTAGCGCTGAAGCACCTGCCCAACACGGCCAGCGTGCCGCCCGCGCCTCGGGTGGAGCAGTACCTCGAGCAACGGCTGCCGCCGCCCGAGCCACCGCTCGCCTTTTTGCCAGCTCCTCTGCATCGGCGCTCGGCGCTGGCGGGCGATTCGGCGCTGGGCAACCTGACCGTAGACGCGGTGCGGGCCGCGACGGCGGCGGATGTCGCGCTCGTGAATAGCTCGGGCCTTCGTGCCGATCTGGAAGCGGGTCCGCTCTTGCGCTCGGATCTGGGGCTCGCTTTTCCGTTCGACGAGCCCTGGCGGCTGATTTGGCTGAGTGGGCGGCGCCTGCGTCGGGGTCTCGAGCGCGCGGCGGTGCGTTCCGCGCAACGCGGCTGCGAATCGGCGTTGCAAGTGGCGGGGCTGCGGCTGCAAATTCATTGCGCGGCGTGTGCGGCGGAGGGCGACGGCTGCTTGGAGATCGAGCGGCCCGGTCCTCAGGGCGAGGTCGCGTTGGCCGACGACGCTTGGCTGCTGGTCGCGCTGCCCGCGTACGTCACGTTGCCTGGCGGCGATTTTGCGGATGTGGGCGAGGGCGGTGCTGAAGTCGCAGAGGGCGCAGTCGACCTGCTGGCGCGCCGATTGGCGACCGGGCCGGCCCTCGGTGAGTCCCCGGCATGCGCTCGGGAGCTACGGAGTTGGTCGGCATTTCGCTGCCAAGAAGCCTTCGGCAAGGTGGCGTGTCCGCTCAGTTCCGAGGGCGCTCGCGCCGTTTGTCGCGGCTTGCCGGTCGTGGAGGGAGGGCGAGATGGTCGCATTCAGATGTGGCCGTGAGCTCAGCCGTTTGGCTTTGGTCGTGCTGGCTTGCGGCGGCAGTGCTCGGGCCCAAGCCAGCTCGCGCGCCGAATTGACCTGCTTGCTCGACAGTGGCGACGTGCTGGGGGCCGACGCATTGGGGTCGGTAGAAGAGCCGCCCTGGCAAGGTTTGGCTAGCTTGCGCCGCGGCGATGAAAACCGCGCGCGGCTGGAGTTGTCGACGTCGCAAGCCGGCTTTCTACCGAACGTGACGACGAGCGCGCTCTTACGCAGTGAGCTGGGCTTTGGCTCGGCGACGGCTGGCTCGACGCCACCGCTACGCGACCTTTCCAGCTCGTTGGGTATCGCGTTTCGACTTGCGCCTGCCTTCGAGTTGGCGCTGCGCGCGTTCCCGTTCGATACCGATTACCTGCGCCTGGGCTACCTGCACGCGCTCGACTGGGGGGGCACCGATGCGGCGCGGGGCGAGGCCGTCTTCTTACAGCAAGCCGGCGCCGTGCCGGGGCTGCAATTGGCCCTGACCACCGGCAAAGTCCAGCTATTTTCGGCCGTCAAATGGGCCACCCTCGACGACCCGTTGCGCGGCCAACGGCGATTGTGGGGCGCGCTCTCGGGCGGCAGCGTGGCGCTCGGGGCGGCATGGCGGGTAGATGGCGGCTTTGGCTATTTTCAGCGACCGAGCGGAGCGCCCTTCACTCGCTTCACGAGCTTCGTCGAAGGAGCATCGCTGCGCGTGGTTTGGCACCACGGCGTGGCCGAGCCCGAGCTCAGCGCCGAGCCATTTCGCCCGCCGCAGCTCGGCCTGGACCCGTCGCGTTTCGACGAAACGGCCGAGGATGGTTGGGCGCTGGCGCTGGAGGGCGTCGCGCTCGTCGAGCGCCTTCGACGCTTCGAGCAACCGTCGGGGGGCGATTTGCAAGCGGCGCCTGCCGCCGCATTCTACGGCTCGGCGCGCGGTCATGGTCTGGCCGTGCACGGCGCCCTCAGCTGGCGCTCGCTGCCGTTCGTGCTGAGAAACGACGCACGGCTCGGCCGCGGCGAGTCGCTACCGCGCAGCGCCGTCGAACGAGCTGAGATCGCGGCGTGGTTGGGTGGCAGCGTCACCGTGCTGCCGCTGTTTCTCGTACCGAGCATCGAGCTGGGATTGCGTTTGCCGGCCGCGCTTCAGGCCCCCAGCATTTTGCCGGGGGTCGCCCAGACTTTCTTGGCGGGTGGAGCGACCGGGCTCAGCGCGTTGCCGCTGGGAGCCGGTCGTCTACCGAGCGTCTCCGTGCGCTTGGGGGCGCGCTTTCAGGCATCCAACAGTGTGGCCCTGTCACTGTTCGGTGAGCTGACGCGCGACCCGAATCGCTCCCGGTTCGAATCCACACCCTCGGGAGTGACGCGCAGTTTCGTTCGCCCCGAGCGCTTGGCGCTGGTGGCGGCGGCTCAGGCCCGCTTCTAGCCGGTGCCGTTGCCGGCCGGCGGGAAGGGCTGGATTTTCGGGCAAATGTGGAGGAATTTTGTCGGAAATATTCGGCACCTTAAGAAGACCCGGGCGTCTCCGTATCTACACTTGGAGTGAAGCGTCTTACCGGGCTGATTTGGTTGAGCGCGCTGCTCAGCGTGGCTCCAAGCGCGTGCGTCTACGACGCGGGGCAGCGGTGCGGGCCTCACCAAACCGAGATCGACAAGGATCGCTGCATTTGCGAGGCGGGTTACGTGCCCGGCACCGCCGGTTGCGTCCCGTGTGGGGCGCATGAAACCGCCTCCAATGGTGCTTGCGTCTGCGACGACGACTACGCGCGGCCGGCCGACGGCGCCGCGTGCGAGCCGATTCCGGCTGCGCTCGGCACGGGGTGCGACACCACCACGGCGCCGTGCCCCGCCGGTCCGTATCCGCTTTGCCACGTCACCGACGGCAGCGCCGGCTATTGCACGAAGGGGTGCGGTGCCGACCAAGATTGCGACGGCGGCTACAAGTGTCACGTCGACGGCGCCGATAGCTACTGTCGCCGGCCGCCGCTCGGCTACGGCGACACGTGCCATTCGGACGATGATTGTGCGACCGGCGAGGCCACGTACTGCGAGACCTTGCAATCGAACTTGTGCTTGGTCCCGTGCGCGGCCGGCAAGACCGACGTCTGCTTCGAAGGCGAAGTTTGCTGCGACTTTTCCGTGTTCGAACCGATTTGCGTACCGAGCAATGCATGCAGCGACAAGGGTGGAGCGCCGCTGCAATGAGGCGCCTGGTCTCGTGTTCGGCGATCGTGGTCAGCAGCGTGCTTGCTGGCTCCGTGGCGGTGGCGCAGCCCGCGCCCGAGCCGGCGCCCCCAAGCGAGGTCGCGCCGGTCACGACGCCTCCCGCCGGCGGCACCGCTAGCGCTGGCAGTGCCAACGTCGAAGCCGCCCCCGCGCCCACCGCTGGTGGCGCTGCCGTTGCGGCTGCGCCCGCCGCCCCCGCCGCGCTCCCCGAAAAGAGCGAAGGCGACGGCTTCGGTGGCGAGCCTGCATCCAACATGCTCGTCGGCGAGGAAGGCCCCAAGCTGGAGTTTTACGGCTTTGCCGACTTCAGCTACCTCCACGTATTCGGCAGCCAGGACAACGTCAACAAGCAGTACGTCGCGCCCTATCCGCGCTTCTATGTCGGCCATTTGAATCTGTACATGGCGTCGACTCTCGGCGAAAGGTGGCGCAGCCTGGCGGAGGTTCGCTTCACCTATTCGCCGCTGGGCGACGACGACAAGACGGCCGCCAATGGCACTTTTCCGGTCGCCGATACGACGGTCATCGACTACGCGGAATTTCAACGCAACTTTTCCTGGGGTGGCATCGAAATCGCGCGGGCGTGGATCGAATATCAGCCGTTCGACTTCTTGAGCATTCGCGCTGGAGAATGGCTTACGCCTTATGGCTACTGGAACGACGATCACGGCTCGCCGACCATCATCGCCGTCCACAAACCGTTTCCGATCGGCGATCAGTTCTTTCCCGAGCACCAGACCGGCCTCATTGCGCTCGGGCGCTACTTCATCGGCTCCACCGCGATTGGCTACGCGGCCACGTTGTCCAACGGCCGCGGCCCGTACGACACCGTCCGCGATCTGGACAACAACAAGGCCGTCGGCGGTCGGCTCTACGTGGAGTCTTCGGCCCTCGGCAACCTCACGGTGGGCGTCGCCGCCTACCGCGGCCGCTTCACGGCGTCGACCAAACGCTATCGCATCGACACCTCGGGCGGCGAGCCCGTCGCGGTCATCTACCGCACCACCGACTCCGCCTACGACGAGCTGAGCCTGGGCGCGGACGTGCGTTGGTTGTGGAAAGGCTTGCACGTGCAAGGCGAATTCATGACCAACGAAGCGCGCTACGACGACCGCTACCGGCCGCGCACCGTGAGCTTCGACCCGACCCCGGCGTTTGCCGCCGACTACCGGCGGATTGGCGGCTACGTGCTCCTGGGCTACCGCACGTCTTGGCTCGGGCTGATGCCGTACGTGACGGGTGAGCATTCCAGCTACACCGACACGGATCTGGCGCCACCCACTTGGGCGTGGTCCGGAGGCGTGAATCTTCGGCCGACGCCCAACGTCGTTCTGAAGGCAGAGCTGGCCGCCGCGACCTTCGTCGGTACTGGCAGCACCGGCCTCGGCAAAGACAACCTGTCCTACTTCGGTACGCAGGCGGCCTGGGCTTTCTGACATGAAGCGCCGAGCTTTCCCTCTACTCGCGCTTGCGGGAACCCTGGTGGCGGCGCTGCTGGCGCTGGCACCGCGTCCCGTGCGGGCAGGGAACGGCGACGTGGCGCTCGCGATCATCGTTGCCCCCAACAGCAAGCTGACCAACATCGCAGTTGCGGACCTGCGGCGCGTCTTCGAAAGTGAGCGGCTCACGGACCCCGACGGCAATCGGCTGATTGCCCTGAACCACCCGCCCAAGACCGTCGACCGCGTCGGCTTCGATCAGGTGGTGCTGGGGCGTGACGCGGAAGAGACGGGCCGGTTCTGGATCGATCGCAAAATCCGGGGTGGCAGCGGTCCGCCCCGGACCGTGGAGAGCCTAGCCACGCTGCGACGCGTCGTAGAAAAGCTCCCGGGGGCCATCGGTTACATTCGGCCGGCCCAGCTTTCGAGCGAGGTCCGCGCGATCCGCGTGGACGGCAAATTGCCGGAAGATCCGGGCTACCCGGTCCGCTACAAGCCCTAAAAAGGGCAGGTGAGGGCTCCCGGCCCGAAAGGCCTGAACGGACGCCGAGCGTGCCGCGGTTGACCGGCCTAGAACCGTGCGTATACTCGCGCGCTCAAAAAGGAATTGAAAGGAAGCACATGCCCCTCGCGCCCGAGGCCAAGACGTCCACGATCACCAAGTTCCGCACGCACGAGACCGACACGGGTTCGCCCGAAGTGCAGATCGCGCTACTCAGCCAGCGCATCGAATATCTGACCGAGCACTTCAAGACCCACAAGAAGGATCATCACTCGCGTCGCGGCTTGTTGAAGCTCGTTGGTCAACGTCGTCGCCTGCTCGATTACTTGAAGCGCTCCAACGTCGAGCGCTACCGCAAAGTCGTGAGCGCTCTCAGCCTACGTAAGTAGGTCTTCGCGCTTCGCTCGTCATTCCGGGCGCGGGCTGGCCCGCTTTCATCTTCGCTTCGTGGAGCGCTGCTGGTCAGCGCTCCAGGAATCGAGGCTGAAGGAGGTGCCCGCTCCCGGCGTTTCGTCGCACGTCAGCGACTATCCCGTTTGGAGGGAGCAACATGTTCGTACGTGAATCTGTGATGGTCGGTGGGCGCCAGCTCACCTTGGAAACTGGTCGTCTCGCCAAGCTGGCTCACGGCGCCGTCCTCGCCACCTATGGCGAGAGCATGGTGCTGGTGACCGCGGTCTCGACCGAAGAGCGGCCCGGCCTCGACTTCTTCCCGCTCACCTGTGAGTACGTGGAGAAGACCTACGCCGCCGGCAAGATCCCGGGTGGTTTCTTCAAGCGTGAAGGGCGCCTGCGCGACTACGAAGTCTTGTCGTCGCGTTTGATGGATCGCCCGCTGCGCCCGCTGTTCCCGGACGGCTTCAAGAAGGACACGCAGGTCATCGCGACCGTGCTCTCGTCCGACCGCGAAAACCCCACCGACGTCTTGGCCATGTCGACGGCCAGCGCGGCCCTGCACATCTCCGACATCCCGTGGAGCGGTCCCATCGCCGGCATGCGCGTGGCGCGCGTCGAGGGCGAGCTGATCGCCCTGCCCACGTTCGATCAGAGCGCCAAGGCCGACATCGACCTGATCGTCGCCTGCACCAAAGACGCGATCGTGATGGTCGAAGGCGGCGCCGAAGAGGCGAGCGAGACCGAGATCATCGATGCGCTCTACTTCGCGTTCAACGAGGCCCAGAAGGTCATCGGCCTGATCGAGAAGATTCGCGCCGCCGTCGGCAAGCCGAAGCGTGAATTCTCGGTGCCGAAGATCGACGCTGGCATCGCCAGCAAGATCGCCGGCTTGGCCGATGAAAAGCTCAAGGCCGCGTGCGTCATCAAAGAGAAGAAGGCGCGCTACGACCAATACGGTGCGATCAAGAAAGAGGTCGTGGCCGCGTTGACGGCCGAGCTCGGCGACGAAGCCTTCAAGGCCATCGAGAAGCTGGTCAAAGAAGAGATCGAGAACCGTAAGGCGTTCGTCGTGCGCGAGATGGTGCTCAACACCGGCAAGCGCATCGACGGTCGCGACACCACGACGATTCGCCCGATTTCGTGCGAAGTGGGCCTGCTACCGCGCGTGCACGGCTCGGCCTTGTTCCAACGCGGCGAGACGCAAGCCATCGTCACCGCGACGCTGGGCACAGCCAGCGACGAGCAGAAGATCGACGCGCTCACCGGCGAAAGCTGGAAGCGCTTCATGCTGCACTACAACTTCCCGCCCTTCAGCACCGGCGAGACCAAGCCCATGCGCGGCCCCGGCCGACGCGAAGTGGGTCACGGCGCCTTGGCCGAACGCGCGGTCACGCGGCTTTTGCCCTCGCACGAGGACTTTCCGTACACGATCCGCATCGTGAGCGAGATCCTCGAGTCGAACGGCTCTAGCTCCATGGCCAGCGTGTGCGGCGCCAGCTTGAGCCTGATGGACTCGGGCGTGCCGATCAAGAAGCCGGTCGCCGGCATCGCGATGGGCCTCATCACCGAGAACGGCAAGGTCGCGATCTTGAGCGACATCCTGGGTGACGAAGATCACCTGGGCGACATGGACTTCAAGGTGTGCGGTACCGACAAGGGCATCACCGCCATCCAGATGGACATCAAGATCGAGGGCCTCGAGCGGCGCGTGCTGGAGCAAGCGCTCGAGCAGGCCCGTGCCGGCCGCATTCATATTCTCGGCAAAATGGCCGAGACCTTGAACGTGCCGCGCGTCGAGATCAACCGGTGGGCGCCGCGCATCACGACCGTCAAGGTCAAGCCGGACCAGATCCGCATCATCATTGGCCCCGGTGGCAAGACCATCAAGGGCATCATCGACCAGACCGGCTGCAGCGTCGACGTGAACGACGACGGCACGGTTGCCGTCGCCAGCGCCGATTCGGAAGCGGTCAAACGCGCGATCCAGATCATCGAGGGCCTCACCGCCGAGCCCGAAGTGGGTCGCATCTACAAGGGCACGATCAAGCGCTTGGTCGACTTCGGCGCGTTCGTCGAGATCTTGCCGAACAACGAGGCGCTGCTGCACGTGTCCGAGATCGCTCACGAGCGCATCGAGAACCCGGCCGACGTCTTGAAGGAAGGCGACGAGATCGAGGTCAAGGTGATCAGCGTCGAGCGCGACGGTAAGGTTCGCCTGACCCGCCGCGAGCTGGTGCCGTTCCCCGAGGGCCCCGAAGGTGAAGCCGCTAAGGAGCGCATTGCGCGCGCCCGCGAGCAAGGTGGCGGTCCGCCCCGCGGCGGTGGTGGCCGTGGCGGCGACCGTGACCGCGGCGGCCGCGGTGGCGGCGACCGTGACCGCGGCCCGCGCCGCGATCGTCGCTGAAGTCAGAGCCCGGAGCTCGCTGCCTGTCAGACGACGGGCAGCGAGCGCTTGCCGACGAGGACCTCGTTGTGAGACCCCGTTCGGTAACCCGCCAAATCTAGCGTGATGTAAGTGAAGCCGTGAGTCTTGCCAGCCTTGACCACGGCTTCACGCATTCGAGGCTCCACCAGTCGCGGCAGATCCTCGAGCTCGAGCTCGATGCGCGCGATCTTGTCGTGATAGCGCACACGGCTGCGCCGAAAGCCGAGCGCGCGTAGCTCGGCTTCGAGCCCGCCGACTTGGCTGAGTCGCTCGGGCGTGACGCTGGTGCCGTACGGAATGCGGCTCGACAGGCAAGCCGCCGCCGGCTTGTCCCAGGCGTCCAAGCCGAGCTGCTTGGCGACTTCACGCACGTCGGCTTTGCTGAAGCCCAGCTCGACGAAGGGGCTGCGCACGCCCGCCTGCTTGGCGGCTTCGAGCCCCGGGCGGTAGTCGCCCAAATCGTCCAGGTTGGTGCCATTGAGCACCCAGCGCAGCTGCCACTCGACGCGGCGCTTTTCGGCGATCTCGTAAAGCTCGCTCTTGCAATGGAAACAGCGGTCGGGGCCGTTGGCCACGTAGCCCTCGCGGTTCAGCTCCAGGCTCGGCTCCAAGCGATGGTCGGCGCCTATTTCGCGAGCAATACGCACGGCATCTGCGTGCTCGCTGGCTGGCAGGCTAGGGCTGACGGCGGTCATACCGACGGCGCGGCATGACGGCGCGCGCTGGGCGGCGGCCAGCAAAGTCGCGCTGTCGATGCCTCCGGAATAACAGACCAAGACCGACCCGGCCTCACTCAACAGGGTGACGAGTCGCTCGAGCTTGGCCTCGGCGGTCATAGCGGGCATGCGGAGGCATAACACGAGCGCCGGCATTCGGCTGGAAGCTGTGGGGCTCGGCCCCCAGAATCACCCCAGAAGTACAACCGAGGGCGAGCGGATAGGGATGGACGGAGAAGAGCTGACACCCGCTTTGCTCGTGACGTTTCGCTCCGAGAAACGAGCGCGAACGCGGCGAGCGGGTCAAATTGTCCTTCCCAGCCCCCGCTAGCCGCTGTATGTAGTGTCAGGCGTATTGCACACGCCGAGGAGCCGCCAGTTATGCACGTCAAAGGTATGGTTCAGGTTGCCGGCGTCACGTACCGCATCGTTCGCATCGAGCGCGGCATGTACGACGTGGTGCGCATCCTGGACGACCAACGCGTGGGCCAGTTCCGGACGATTCCGCGCGTCGAAGTGACGGCCGCCGCCACCGCCGACGACACCATGGCGGAGATCGCCAAGGCAGCCGTCAAATGGGGCAAGACGAGCTGGGTCGGTCGCCTTAGCTTCGCGTGAGCCGTTCCACTTCCACACCCAGTCGGCCTAATCGGGTCCGAGTCGGCTCGCTGGAGCTGGACGTGCTCGGACGCACCGAGGCCATCGACGCCATCGTCCAGCTGGTACGCGACGGTCGTGGCGGCACCGTGTTCACGCCGAACGTGGACCACGTGGTGCAGGCGGAGCACAACGAAGCGTTCCGTGAAGCCTATAGCCGCACGGCGCTTTCGCTGGTCGACGGGACGCCGGTGTTGTGGGCCGCGCGCTTGCTCGGCACCCCGCTTCCGGAAAAACTGTCAGGCTCCGATCTGTTCGAGCCGTTGCTGGAGCGAGCCGCCAAAGAGCAGCTGCGCGTCGTGCTGTTGGGCGGCGGCCCCGGCGTCGCCGAGCTGGCCGCCAAAAACCTGAAAGATCGCCTGCCCGCGCTGCAGGTGGTCGACACGCTCTCGCCCCGCATTGGCCTGTCCTCCACCGACGAAGAGCGCGAATGCGTCGCCCGTCTGACACGCGCCCGGGCCGATCTGATCTTCGTGTGCCTGGGGGCTCCGAAGCAAGAGCTGTTCAGCGACCGCAATCGCCAAGCTTTGGCGCCGGCGGTGTTGGTCGGCTTCGGTGCCGCGGTCGATTTCGCCGCGGGTACCGTGCCGCGCGCACCCGGTTGGATGTCGCGCGCCGGGCTCGAGTGGGCGTTTCGTCTCGGACGAGAGCCGCGACGGCTGGCGGCTCGCTACCTGCTCCGCGACCCGGCGTTCTTCAAGATCATCGCGCGCCAGGCTTGGTCGCGCAGCTAGAGTCACAGCAGCGCTACGAGCGCCCCTTCGCCGAACTGCACGCTGGGCGGTTGCGCGGGGTGCGCCAGCACTGCGCCGTAGGTGACGGTGGCCAGCTGCCGCAGCTCGCTCGCCTTGTCGAGCGAAGGGGCGTGGATGATGAGCGCGTGGTGCTGGCCGCGCAGCTCCTCGAGCGCGTTTCGGAGCACGCCCGGCGCGAGCTGTCCCGGAGACCGCAGGCGACCTTCGACCAGGACGTTCAAGTTGGGCGTGCAACGCGCGACGGTCCACGGTTGCGGTGCACCGTCGGCCGCCCGCGCGCGGAGTTGTTGCGAGAAACCGGCGCCGGGCGGCGCCGATACCCCGAGCGCTTGATGCAGCTCCGGGTGGTCGAAGTCGGCTTCGACCAGCAGCACCCGTGCCCCACCTTGGGCCAGCATCACGGCTAGAGCCGCCGCCACTTGGCTGCGTTGCGGCCCCGCCGCACCCGTCACGGCCAAGCTCACCCGACGCGTCGAGAGTTGCTTGAGCACGGCATCGCAGAGCGCGGAAACGTCGAGCCCGGCGGGAACGGGCTTTGGTCCCCAGCCGTGCACCTCGTGGTGCACCAAGGTGACCGCCTCGACGGCGGACGCGGCCCGAGGAGCTGGGGCTGGTTGTGGCTGAAAGCTGTCGGGCTCGCTGAGCGGCGGGCGCTCCTCGCGGGCTTGGGACACCTCGAGCGGCACCATTGAGCCCATGACTTGAGTCTTCCAACGCCCGCTACGCTTGCGCGGTGGCTCCTCCGCGGGTGGCGCGGGCGGGGGTACGGTTTCGAAGCGCGCCGCCCAGGTTTCCGCTTCCGGATCCAATGCCGGCGGTCGACTCACGATCATCGGCGAGTCTGCGCCGCCGCTGGGTGTGGACGAACGCCGGCCAGCGGCGGGCCCCGGCGGACGCGCGGACTGCAGCGGCGAAAGGCGCTCGACGGACGTGCGGGCGCCAGCGCTCGGCCCCATTGCCGGGGGATGCGACGAAGAAACCGAGTAACTGCCTGCGCCGGGGGGCGGGCGCGAGCCGAACAGCGGAGCGGCGGGCGGCGAATGCGCACCGGGCGGCGGCGCCGCGGCGGCATCGGCCAAGGCGGTGTCGCTGGGTGCTTGCGCGCCACCCGGCGTGGTTTGACTGCGCCGGGCTGCGACCGCGGGCGGAGCCGTGCTCGGCGAGGCCGAGTTGCCCGAAAGCACGACGGTGCGCTGCACGGCAATCGGACCTGGAGGGTCGGAGCTCGGGCGAACGGGCGGTGGCGCGTCGCTCCGTTGAGGCAACGGATCGGTGCGCGCCAGCGGTGGCTCGCTGCTCCCGCTGCGCTGAGGCAACGGATCGGTGCGCGCCAGCGGTGGCTCGCCGCTGCGCTGAGGCAACGGATCGGTGCGCGCCAGCGGTGGCTCGCTGGGACCCACGCCCGGCGGCCCTGGGCGGTCGCTACGTTGGGTGGACGGTTGGGGCGGTGGCGCGTCGCTGCGCGGCCCGGGTGGCGCGCTGCGCGGCGCTTGGCGCTTCGTGGGGGTGGCGCGGCGCGGCAGCACGTAGGCGATCATCGCCGCGGCCGCGCTCAATAATGCGGCTACGATGCTCAATACGAGTCGGTTCGGGGTCAGCGGCGTGCTGGGCAGCGGAGCGCGGGCAGTGACATGGCCGCTCACGGGTGGTGGGGCGGGGACGACCGCGGCGGCTTGAGCGCTGGCAAGGTCCGCCAGCAAGGCCCGCCATTGGCTGGTGAGCTCGGGCGCCACGGCGGGGGGAGAAGCAGCGCGAGGTTGCTTCAGCGCCGCTTCGCGCCGCGTGATCGTGGTCTTGATCTCCGCCAAGCGCAGGCTCAGTACCTCGGGGCTCTGCCCGAGATCGGCGTAAGGGTTGTCGCTGGCGCCGGAGGCGAGGCGCTGTTCGATTTGCCGCTTCTCACTGCGAAGAGCGTCGAGCCCACTATCACCCGAGGGGTTGGGCTTCCCGCCGCTGGGCTCGAGCGTGATCTCGGGATGAGCGGTCAGAAACTCGGTGACGGCCCGGCTGCGTTCGGCCAACAGCAGCGCGGGCGCGGTGTCGACCGGCGAGGTTGCCAGCTTGGGCGTGAGTTGGACCGCGCGCTCGACCAAATGATTGGCGATGCGCTGCACGCTTTGCGGATCGCTGCCACGAAACTCGACGGTGAAGCCGAGCGCGCCGCGTGACTGCACGCGAATACCGGCGCGCAGCCGTCCGATGGGATCGGGCGAACGCAGCTCCGGCGGGAGATCCATGGCGATGGTGGCCAGCTCTTCGCGCTCGAGCAGCGAAGCTTCGATGCGTTCAGCGAGCGCCACGGGGTTGCTGACCCGCGAGCCGCTGTCGAGCACGAACGTGGCCGCCGTGCCGTACGTCCGTGGCCACAAGGCGACGACGGTCGCCGACAGCAGCAGCACGGAGCCGCCGGCGGCGAGGGCAGTGACGAGCCGGCCCCCATCCGTGGTGCTCATCGCCGGCGGGGGGCGAGAGCTAGCGGGCCCTGGGCCCTTCGGAGGACTCTGTGTCATGAAAAAGCGCGCGGGCGGGCGAGTTTGCCCGTCAGGCGGGGATTTTGCACGCCTGGTTCGATGGCGGCAAAGTAAAGGTTTTCTGTCCACGGCTCCGCAGGCCGCTAGACGACGAGCCGGAACATCGGTTCACGAGCCGGTGCCGCCCAGGACCACCGGAATCGTCCGCGCCAATACGTAAATGTCGAGCCAGGGTGACCAGCTGCGGACGTACTCCACGTCCATGTGCAGGCGGCGCTCGAAGGTGGAGGCGTTGCGCTCCGTCACCTGCCAAATGCCGGTGATTCCGGGCTTCACCCGCAAAATAATGGCCTCCTTCTGCTCCATCTCGGGGATCTCGCGCTCCAGATAGGGGCGAGGCCCGACCAGGCTCATATCGCCGACCAGCACGTTCCAGAGCTGGGGCAGCTCGTCCAAGCTGTACTTCCGTAAAAACCGCCCGACGCGGGTCACGCGCGGGTCGACGGTCAGCTTGTGAAACTCTTCGTATTCGGCCCGCAGCTTCGGGTCGCGCGCCAAAACCTCGGCCAGGCGCTTTTCGCCGTCGCCGTGCATGGTGCGGAACTTGAGCGCGGGAAAGCGCACGCCGTCCTGCCCGAGCCGCTTGTTGTAGTAAAATATCGATCCCGGCGAATCGAGCCGAATCGCCAGCGCCACCAAGGCCAAAATGGGGCTGACCAGCAGCAGGGCGAGACCCGTGATGCTGATGTCCATCGCGCGCTTGGCCAAGCGCGGTCCGGTGAGCAGCAGCTGCCGGCGCACTTCGATGCCCAACACGCCGCCCAGGTCGCGGGTGGCGGCGCCGAAGTAGGCGAGATCGAACAAATCTGGAATGGCGAGCACGCTTTGGAACGACTCGGCGTAGCGCTCGATGATGCCGAGCAGCGCCGAGGCGTCGGCTTCGGGCATGGCCACGACCGCGAAGCGGATGTTCAACCGTTGCGACAACACCGGCGCCAGCTCGAGCCCGCCCAGCACTGGAACCTCTTCGACCTGCGAGAAGTTCGCCCACGCACTGCGCGCCGAAGGTGTGTCCGGCGTCGATTTGGGCGGCTCACCGGTGCTCTCGGGCACGGTCTCGACCTCGATGTCGTCGTCGCCCCAGGTCGCGCGCAGCGTACCGTGCTTGAGCGGATCATCGTCGAGCACGGCGACCGGCTTCAGGCCGAGCTGCGGGCGCTGCTGCAGCGTTGCCACGACCGCGCGCCCGACACGCCCGGCGCCTAGCACGACCACCGGCTGCCCCCACCAACGCCGCCGGGAGAACCGGTGGCGCAGCGCGGCCCGCAGCAGCGGAACCAGCAAAACGGCGACGATCCAGGTCAGCACCCAGGCCACGTGCTGGACGCCGGCCCAGCCGCCGCTGCGCACCAAGAACGATACCAACCACAAGCCGGCGCACACGAAGCTGATGGCCAGCGTGCTGCGACGAATTTCTTCGGGAGGGCTGGGTGGCGTCGCCGCGTACAGCTGCACGTAAGTGAAGATCAACACGCACAGCGGCAGCACGGCCAGGATGCCGTAGCGCTGCACCCGCCCTTGCGCGTCGTGGTTGAAGAGCAACCAGGCCAAGCCGGTCGCGCTGGCCAACGCCAACACGTCGGACAGCACCACCACCACCTTCGTGAGGCGCGGGCGGCACTGCACCGTGAGGCCCATGATGGACGGCGTCTCGCGCGCTCGGTTCTCGAGCTCGCGCGCCTTGCCCTTGTCACGGGTGACTCGCACCTGCTCGAGCAACGCCTCGGCGATGGCTCGACCGTCGCAAGCGCCCATGCGCTTCAAGATGGCGCCGAGGTGACCGCCTTCTTCGGTCTGCAGCTTCAACGCGGCGCGCAGCTGCTCGGGAGTGATCTGCCCGCGCCGGAGCAACACCTGGCCAAGCTCGTCGCCACGCTTGCGGCGTCGTTTGTAGAACGCGGGAACCCGTTGGTTCGCGTCTTCGTTCTGCTCGTTGGGCACTACTTCCGTCAACTTAGTGCGCGGGTCATAACGCTTCTGCCTTCACGCTGGAAGAGCGGGCTGCGCATGCCGCTAGATTGAGACGCTCGGCCTCGGCCACATCGCCCCGGCCGCCAGATCGGCCCGGTGTCCGCCAGGGGCGAGCTCGATCCGTACTGGCCGCCGGGGGGCGTCGTTTCGGGACCTACCTCGTGCCTACCTGGTGATCGGGCGATTGAGCTGCCTACTGAGCCAGGATTTTTCTGAAGTAGTTGACCGTCTCCTTGAGACCGTCGTCCAGGTTCACCTTGGGCTCCCAGCCGCCCAGCTTGCTCTTCGCCAGATCGATGACCGGCTTGCGCTGTTTGGGGTCGTCCTGCGGCAGCGGCAAAAACGTGAGCTTGGACTTGGAACCGACCAGGCTCAGGACCTTCTCCGCTAGCTCGAGCATCGTGAACTCACCGGGGTTGCCCAGGTTGATGGGACCCGTGAACCCCGGCTCGGTATCCATCATTCGCAGCATGCCTTCGACCAGGTCGTCGACGTAGCAGAAGGAGCGCGTCTGAGCGCCGGTGCCGTAGATGGTGATGTCCTGCCCGCGCAACGCTTGCACGATGAAGTTCGACACCACGCGCCCGTCGTTCGGGTGCATGCGCGGCCCATACGTATTGAAGATACGGATGACCTTGATGTCGGTGTTGTGCTGGCGGTGATAGTCGAAAAACAGCGTCTCTGCGCAGCGTTTACCCTCGTCGTAACAGCTGCGAATCCCGATCGGATTGACCTTGCCCCAGTAGCCTTCGGGCTGCGGGTGCACTTCAGGATCACCGTAAACCTCGGACGTGGACGCCTGCAGAATCCGAGCCTTCACACGCTTGGCCAGGCCGAGCATGTTGATGGCGCCATGCACGCTGGTCTTGGTGGTCTGGACCGGATCGAACTGGTAGTGCACCGGTGAAGCCGGGCAGGCCAAGTTGAAGATACGGCTCACCTCCACGTACAAGGGGAAGGTGACGTCGTGCCGCTTCATCTCGAACAGCGGGTTGTCGAACAGATGGCGCACGTTCTGCTTCGTGCCCGTGAAGTAGTTGTCGACGCAGAGAACGTCGTCACCACGAGCTAGCAGCCGCTCACAGAGATGCGAACCTATGAAGCCAGCGCCACCGCTCACCAACGTCTTGTGCATGGACGGTGGATCATTACTCGTCGCGTCTCCGACTGTCGAGATCTGCCACGCCCAGTGGGCGGCACTTTCCTGAGCGCATTAGCGCGGTTCCAAGACATGCCGCCAGCCCGCGCGACGTCAGCCCGTCGTCAGCCTGGTTTGTTGGTGACAGCGGCCTTGGGGCCGGAATTCGCGCGACTGCGTGCGGTGGGCAGCACGACGACCGCGCTACCCACTTGTCGACCGACGCGGCTACTTGCAGGCGCCTTGGCTGGCTACCGAAAAGCCCTTGGCGTTGGCCTCGCAGGAGTTGTTGTAGGTCTTGCCGTCGCAACCGCACACGAGGTTGAGCTCCTTGGTGCAGGCGCTCGGGATCTTGGCGCAGTCGCCCTGGCCGTCGGCGTTGCCGCACGCCATGTCAGCGGGATAGTTGCAGAAGTACCCGCTGGCGCACTGCGAGCCCAAGAGTCCGCCGCATTTGCCGCCCGATTCGCACGTGCCGGTATGATCCACGGAGACTCCGACGCGGAGCGCCTCGCAGCCGTTGCCGTAGGTCATGCCGTCGCAACCGCACACGGGGTCGTAGTTGGCGGTGCAACCGACGTCCTTCATGATCGTCGCACACGTGCCGGTGGCGTCGGCGCGGCCGCACATCGCCTCCGGCGTGTATTGGCAGAATTCGGTGGTGGCGCAGGTGTTGCCGCTGCGGCCGCCACAAGTTTTGCCGCCGCCTGCGCATTCGCCGGTCTTCGCGACCGAAACGCCCGCGCTAGCCGCCGCACAGTCGCTGCCGTAGGTCATGCCGTCGCAGCCGCAAACCGGCGCGTAGATCAAGTCGCAGGCGTCGGGCTTGGTCGCGCAGGTGCCGGTTTGATCGGCGGCGCCGCACTTCGCGCTGGCCGGGAAATTACAGTACTGATCGGCCGGGCACGCGGCGCCGGTAATACCGCCGCACGTCTTGCCGCCGCTAGCGCCACCGCTGCCGGTGCCGCCCGTACTGCCGGTGCCGCCGGCGCCGGATGCGCATTCACCTTCGCTAGCCACGGAAACACCCTTGGCGTTAGCCGCGCAGTCGCTGCTGTAGGTCATGCCGTCGCAGCCGCACACCGGCGCATAGATGGCGTCACAGGCCTGGGGTGTGGCCTTGCAGACGCCGGTTTGATCAGCCGCGCCGCACGCGCTGGCGGGCGGGAAATCGCAAAACAGGCCTTTGCTGCAGCTCGTGCCCAGCAAGCCGCCGCACGTCTTGCCGGCGCCGACGGACCCACTGCCGCCCGAGCTGGAGCTGGAGCCGGCGCTGCCGCTACCACCAGTCGGGCACTCGGCGGTCGTCGGACAGTCGTCACCGATGACGCCTGAATTGATGCAACCACTCTCGGAGAAGGCAAGCGGCGAGAGCGCCAAGACGGGCAAGAGCCAAGCCCAATTCGTGCCAGAAACCCGGTGCGACGTATTTGATTGGTTAAGCTTCGACATAACGGTTCCTCCTTCTCACTCTCCCCGAGACAGCTCCGAAAGTCTGGTCTTGGCGCGCTCTCGCTCGCGCTGCAGCAGCCCCGCGGGGAAGCGCGTTTCGTGCTCGTGAATCAGCGCCGCGGCGCGCGTCAGGTTGCTGGCGGTCAGGGCGGCGAACGCGCTATCCAAAAGGCGCGTCTCTTCCGCCAAGCTGCTCCCGGGCGCGGAGGCGGCGGGCGCCGCTTCGGCGGGGGCGGCAAAGTCAGCCTGCGATGGACGCGCGGGTGGCGCGCTCACCCGGCTAGGAGCAGCCGCCTCCACGAGCGTGGCTTTGGTGGCAGCGGCCGGTTGCGGGCGCTCGGCCGCCGGAGCCACCGGCTCGGCTTCGGCTTTGGCTGCGAGCTCCACGGGCGCTGGCGGCTCTGGCCTCGCCGGCTGCGCCGGAGCTCGTGCGCCACCTGGCCGCGCCGACGCCACCTGCGGAGCTCCCGGGCCACCCGAGCGCTCCGAGCGGCTGTCCAGCAGCAGACCCACGCTCGGAATGGCTACCGCGGCGACCAGCCCGAGCTTGAGCCCCCAAGATAGCCCCGCAAGCTTCGCGGTGGCGCTGGCGCCGGCCGCGGCGGCGGTCGTGGTGGCGACGCCGTTGCCAACCGCAACGCCGGCCGCCAACAGCCGACGCCGCACGCGCGCTTCCGCGTCCGGCGTGGGCAAGTCGCCACGCAGGGCCTCTTCCAACATGTCTTCGGGTTCAGTGCTCATGGCTGGTTCCTGGTGGCGCCGCGACGCCGAGCGACCTCGGCTTCGAACGCCAGGCGAGCGGCGCGGAGCCGCGAATAGACGGTGTTGAGCGGCACGCCCACGACGCTCGCGATCTCCGGCGCCGACATTTGCTCGACGCGCGCCAGCACGAACACCTCGCGCTGCTCGTCGCTGAGCGTGGCCAAGACGGCATGCGCCAAAGCCAGGCGTTCGTTCGACAGCAACGCGCTTTCGCCGCCGCTAGTCATCGGCTCGGCTTTGTTGTCGTGCCCTTCGTCGCGCGCTTGCTCGAGCGAGGCCGGCTCTCGCCGCAGCCTCTCTCGGTACTTGCGCGCGATGCGCAGCGCGATCGCGTAGAGCCAGGTGCGGAGCGCGGCGCCGCCGTCGAACTCGCCGAGCTTGCGCTGCACGACCACGAACACGTCCTGCAGCGCGTCGTCCAAGTGGGCGTCGCGGACCCCCAAGCTGCGCAGGCAGCGCCACACGTAGCGAAAGTGGGCCTCGTAGACGGCCGCCAAGTCGGGCGTGGGCGCAGCCGTGCCGCGGAGCTCGTCCGCAGCAGAACCCGGCGGGACTTGGCGTCGTCCCAGCGCTTCAGCGACCATCGACGTTTATCCGGCGAGGTCCGGAAATCCGTCTACCAGACCAGCCCTAAGCGTACGAAAGCCGACGCCGCGAGCCACGGCACCGGATAAATTTCGTGCGGCGGGTCCGTAACGTTCTGAGAATAATGAAGAATCTCGAAGCGGCCGCGCACCGCGTTCAGTTGCCCTTCGGCCCCGAGCCCGGCCCACAACGGTCCGGCCTGAACCGGAATGAATGCCAAAGCCAAGGTTGGTCCGGCGGCCCACACGCTGTCGTCGTGGGTTTGGGCAATGCTGCCGGCGCCGTGACCGCTCAAGCGCTGCGCAGCGAAGCCGAGGCGTGCCTCCCACGAGCGCGAGGGCCGGAACAGGCCGCTCACGCCGGCGCCGAACGCTTGCAGCCGGACCCGCTTGGCTTGGTCGTCGACCTTTTCGGTAGGGGTCAGGTAGCGCAGATTCACGCTCACCCCTAGGTATTGCCAGTAGGCTTTGCTCTCGAGCTCGAACGCGAGCACGGGGTGCGGCAGCGTGCCGAGCGCCAGGCCTGCGCCGGCTCCCACTGCGAAGCGCGGATAAGCAGGGCGCGACGGCGGCGCGGGACGTGGGGGCTTGGGGGCGGCGGCTGGTTCTGGCGGCTCATGCAGCAGCATGGCCACTGCAACCACGACCGCGGCTCGAAATAGCTCCGTACAACTGACGTCGTCCAGCTCGCGCAGCTCGTTGCCGATCTGCACGCGCAGGTGATAGTGGCCGGAGGCTTCAGTGATCGACAGCTGGACGGCGCTCGGCTGCACGTACGGAAGGCGCTTGAACAGCTCACTGTCGAAGCTGGCGCGGCTTCCGCACTCGGGCGGGATCTCGGGAGCCTCTACGGCGTTCGCCGGCGAAGCGCCGAAGACGGCGGCAGCAATGGTCAAAGCGCTCGCGAGCACGCGGACACAGGTTCTCCTCGACCAGTGCTCGTTTGGCAAGCAGCCACGCCGGGTTAGCGGCGTGGGGCAGGAGGCGGCGAGGGCTCCCAGGCGGACATTGATTGTCCGGGCTGGGGCCTCGAAAGCGCTCAGGTGGCTTCCTTTTTTGGTGGCTGCTACTATGTTCAGTGTATGGCTCTTCCGGCCCACCTCCTCGAGCAGCTTTCCCCGGCGTTCACTCAAGCTGGGGTCCGCTTTGCGCGCCCGGCCGAGGGGCCATCCCAAGGGCTGTCCTTCGGAATTCCAGAGCTCGACTCGCTGCTGCCTGACGGTGGGCTTTTGCGCGGCAGCGTGGTCGAGCTGTGCTCGGCCGGTGAGGGAGCGCTCGGTACGTCACTCGGCCTGGCTGCCTGCGCTCAAGCTCAGGCCGAAGCGCGCGCTCGCGGTGGCCATACGCCCTGGTGCGCCTTCATTGATCCTTCGGGCACCTTGTACGGCCCCGGGGTGGCGGCAGCCGGGGTCGAGCTTTCACGACTGCTCGTCGTGCGGCCCCCGCTGGCGGCCTTGTCGCGCGTGGCCTTGCGGCTGGCCGAGTCCGAAGCCTTCGCCGTCGTAGTGATCGATCTGGCGGGAGTCGTGGGAGAGCGTGTAGCCATTCCGCTCGGCACTTGGCCGCGCGTGGTCCGGCGCTTGGCCATGGCTATCGAGGGCACGGGTCACAGCGTGCTCTTGCTCACGCGCGAGAGTGATCGGCGGCCGCTGCCTTTGCCTGTCGCTCAACGGCTCGAGGTATCGCGTCCCACGGCCGACAAGCTCATGGTGCGGGTCGCCAAAGATCAACGGGGGCGCGTCGCGCCACCGCGCCCCGTAGCGTGGACACGCCACGGCGTGTGGAGCACCCCTCAGAACGAAAACGCCAACCGCGCTCCAGGGGGTCATGTCCGAAGGCTCGGCTAACCCCCGCAACCGCCGCGTATTGGCGCTGATTTTGCCAGATTTGCTGGTGGAGCTAGCGCTGCGCCAACGCTTGGCCCTCGCGGCTCCTTCCGAGCTGCAGGCAGAGGCGCACAAGCCTCTCGGGGTGGTCCTGGTCAACGAGCCAGAGAAGAACGAGGCTCAACAGCTTTCGCTCAGCGTGGCCGGCAAGCCTTTGGCGCCCGAACAAGAATTGCCCGCTTCGCTGCCGCTCTCGGCGGTCAATCGCGAAGCCGAGCGCTTTGGCGTGCGCGCTCTGCAAACCATCGCCGAAGCGTCGGCGCTCGTCTCTCAGCTCATCGTCACCCCAGTAAAGCGCGTCGAGGTCGAGCGGGCCCTCAGCGGCCTCGCGGAGGTGGCGCTCGGCTACGGCGCCACGGTCGCGCTGTCAGCGCCCGACACGGTGTGGGTCGACATCACCGGCTCCGCCCACCTTTTTGGTGGTGAAGAAGCGCTAGCGCAAGACCTGGCAGAGCGCGTGCGCGAGCTGGGGCACCGCGTAAAAATCGCCGTTTCGGTCGGTCCAGAGCTAGCGCGGGCGTTCGCGCGCTGGGCGGCGCCGCCTCGCCGCAAAGAGGGCGGGGGCGTGGGGGCGGCGGTGGTCGTGCCGCCTTCGCGCACCGCGCTGGCCGCCGCTGAATTGCCGATTCATGCGCTGCCGCTCGGTCCCGACAACTTGGGCTACCTGACGCGGCTCGGCCTGCTCACCTGGGGGGAGCTTTCACGTCAGCCTCGCTCGGCGCTGGCACCGCGGCTGGGCAAAGAAGCCGCGCGTGTGCTCGAGCTGTGCGCGGGTGAAGACAACGCGCCGCTCGTGCCCTACACGCCGCCGCGCATCCTCGAAGAAGAGAGCACGTGGGACGACGCAGTGGCCGGTACCGAGCCGCTGGGCTTCGTGCTGCGCGGGTTGGCTGCACGCATTTCCGCGCGGCTTTGCGCCCGCGGCGAAGCCGCAGAGGTGCTGGACGTCACGCTCTTGCACGACACCGTCATCGCGCGTTTTCGCGGCGTTCCGCCGCAAACCGTGCTGCATTTCAAGCTTTCGCAGCCGTTGCACCGCGAGGCGGAGCTGCGGCGCATCGTGGCTTCAAGGCTCGAACGGCTGAAGCTAGCGGCGCCCAGCGTGGGCATGCGGCTGACGGTGCCTCGGCTGGGGCCCATCGTCACTCGCCAGTTATCGCTTTCGGAGCTGATGGTTGGCGACACGACCAGCGGAGAAGAAGATCTGCCGCTCGTTTTAGCCGAGCTTTCGGCGGACATCGGTGAAGATCAGCTGGGCGTGCTCAGCTTGGTGGACGCGCACCGGCCCGAAGCGCGAAGCGTGCTCGGTGCCGCGTTGCCCGAAGGGCAAAATCACGGCAAGCGGCCGCGCAAAAAGACCAAAGCCGAGCCTCGCAGCGCGGCGCCCAAGTCCTCTTTGCGCAAAACCGAGCCGCCCATTTGGTCTCGGCTGCCCAGCCCGCCCACGCGCCTTTTGCCGCATCCGGTCGAGCTCAGCTCGGTCATCAGCGCCGGTAGCACGCTGGTGCTCGGTCACACGCTTTACACCATAGAAAGGCTGCGCTTCGAGCAGCGGCTCGACGCGGTGGAGTGGTGGAGCCGCCCCGTAGCGCGCGATTACTTGCGCCTCTGGCTCCAGAGTGAATCCGGCGGCATGGAAGCCTTGGTCTACGTCGACCGCCACTCCGGCCGCCGCTTCCTCCAAGCCGTCGGCGACTGAGCGAGCACGAGCACCCTCAGCCGCGATGGTGGCGAGAACCGTGGCCATGGCGTGGAGGTGAGCCAGACCCCATCGACCTTCTACCTTCGACGATGCCGCCGTCGGCGCTCATGGCCAAGATCAAGCCCGCATCGGCGATCAGGCTCACGAAGGGCGCTTGAAATGTCGGGTCCTTCCAGGCTTGAACGAAGGTCTGACCCGAGCGTGAGTCGCGCGTCCACAGCGTGCTCAAGCTGGCCGCCCACTCGCGATCGAGCACGTCCACGGCGGACGACGAAAGATCGGGCGTGCCGTGAACCACCGCCACTGCGCATTGGTCGCGCTCGATGCGCAGCGTTACCCCGTTGCTGCCGACTACCAGCGCCAGCTCTCGCTCCACGTTGCTGGACCCGCCAACGAAGGCGCGCGTTTGCGGCACGTTCAGCGCCAAAAGCTCCCACTGCATGGGCGAATAAATGGCGGCAAAGCCGTGTCCATCCACGAGCCGGCCGCAAACCACCCAACGCGCGTCGTCCAAGCGCAGCAGCCCCGACACGTTCTGCACGCCGTCGAGCACCATCGGCTTCATCCAGCGCCGCGACGACATGGCCAGCAGCATGGGCGGCTGCCCCGGCCGCCGCCCCACGGCCGTGATCAAGTCATCGAATCTGCCGTTGGCGTCCAACAGCTCCACGGAATTGTCCGGGTACAGCACCAAATCGCGCACGCCGGCGGTGGTGCACACCGCCAAGGTGCCGCCCGAGCCGCCCACCAGCCACCCGCCCGCCTCGTAGCGCCGGCTGAACGACATGCCTCGCGGCAAATCTCGCAGCGCGCTCTTGGCGCCGAGCCAGGCCTCGCCGCTCCAGAAGAAGGGTCCGCGCGGCGTGAACGCAAAGCAATGCCCGTCGGTATCCCAGGCCGCGCTCTGGATGATCATGTCCTCGCGTGGGCGGTGACGAATCTTCCAATCGAAGCCTGCCAGATCCGCGGGCGCCGACAGGCTCAACATCGAGCTCATCAGCCGTCGGCTGGAGCGCGGCGGCCCCAGCTGATCGCTGAGCCAGGGTAGGACCGATGCCGCGAATTCGTCGGCGGTTTGCGGACGCAGCGCCGGCTCGAGCGCGGTGGCGCGGGCAATCGCGGCGTCGATCGCGCGGCAGGCATCGGGCCGCTCGCGCAGCTCCGGGCTCAAATTGGCGCAAGTCGAAATGCTGCGGCGTTCGCGCCCGCGCGTCAGCTCGTAGACGAGCAGCGGCGAATCACCCTCGAACAGCGGCTCGTTCGTCAACACCGTGAACAAGATGCTGGCGAGGGCGAACACGTCGGTGTGGAACCCGAGCGCCGCCTCACCCTGTACGACCTGCTCCGGCGCGGCAAAGCCCGGCGTGCCCAGACCCAAACCGGCGAAGGTGCGGCCGAGACCGGTCGGGCGCGCCAGACCAAAATCGGAGATCTTGAAGATCTCCGTCTCACCGAAGCCGCAGCACAGCACGTTGCCGGGCGTGAGATCGCGGTGGATCACGCCGACGCCGTGGATGGCCGAAAGCCCGGCCGCCATGCAGCGCAGGGCGTGCGCTGCTCGCGCGGAATCGAAGGCAAACCCGGTTTTGTGGACCGAGTACATCAAGCGATCGTCGAGCGTGGTGCCTTCGACGCCGCCGTGTACGTACTCGATGGCGATCCAAGGGGTGGAGCGCTTACCGAACAGCTGGGTCGCGCCGGTATCGACGAAGCGCACCACGAACGGGCAAGTCGGCACGCATTCGTTCAAGCGGCCGAGCGCCACCGCCTCTTTTTGCGCCACCAGCTCGGGCGACACTTGGTCGCCATAAACCCCGGGGGTGACGACCTTGACCACGACCGGTTGCACGCCGTCGGGCGCCTCCCGCCAGGCCAGGTACACCATGCCCATGCCGCCTTCGCCGACGTGCCGATCGAGCTGGTAGCGAACACCGGGTTGAACGTCGGACTCGATGATCCGACCGCGCAGCGTCGGCGGCGGTAACGACGATGCGCTCACGAACGCGATAACCCTTGGTAGATAGTCAGCGCCGACGCCCGCTCCGCCATGAGCCGGGTGTGCCCCCGGGCAGCGAGCGCGTAAAGCGGCATTATTTCACTTCGGGTGGATGAGCGTCATCTTAGGGAAATTTGAGCGTTCTCTGAGTCGAAAGCGCGCGCCTGCCACATTCCGCTTCGTAGCTGGTCGCGGTTCGGACCACAGCTTTTCGGCAAAGGCGCCGACGAGCTGTTGACCGGTACCAGGACACGGCATTTCGAGCGGGGAGCTCCCGCCGACCGTGAGAAATTACCTATGAGGTAGGCATTCAACCGTTGGAACTTATTCGCTTATAAGATTCAGACTTGGCTTCGGTACTGGCACTGATAGCGTGTTCAGCTCCTGATGTTTGCAGAGCTCCTCGGCCGTTCCTCATTTTCATTCTTACGCGGCGCCTCTCATCCCGAGGAGTTGGTGGCTTGTGCCAAGCAGCTGGGGCTCACGGCCTTGGCGCTCTGCGATCGCGATGGCTTGTATGGCTCGGTGAGGGCGCTGCGCGCCGCACGCGAGCTCGGGCAACGCGTGATCGTGGGCGCCGAGCTTTCGGTGGGCGAGCACGTGAAGGGCAGCGAGCCACCGTTGTTGGCGTTGCTGGTGGAGACGCACGTCGGGTATCGGAATCTGTGCCAGCTGCTGACGCTGGCGCACGCGGGGCGAGAGAAGGGTACCAGCGCGCTCAGGCTGGACTGGCTGGATCGTCACCACGAAGGCTTGGTCGCAGTCGTTCCGGCGCCGCGCCGCCCCGGTGACGAAAGCACGCCGCCACCCGCGCTTCTGCAAACGGTTCGTGAAGTGTTCGGGGCGCGCGGCTATTTGGCGGCGCACCGGCACCGTGACGGCTTCGATCGCGAGCGCATTGCCGCCGTCGAGAGCTGGTCGGCTCGCTACGGGCTCGAGGTGGTGGCCAGCGCTCGACCACAGTTTCACGAGGCGTCGCGCAAGGCGCTCGCCGACGTGCTGTATTGCATCCGCCAAGGGACGACGCTGGAGCGCGCCGGCACCGCGCTTTCGCCCAACGCCGAGGCCGCGCTCTCTTCGGAAGCCGAGATGTTGCGTCGTTTTGCCGACCATCCGGCGTGGGTCGAACGCACCGCCGAGGTGGCCCAACGGCTGGTGTTTTCGCTCGGTGAGCTCAAGTACCAGTTTCCGTGCACGCTCGAGCCGGGCGAAAGCGCCGACCAGAAGCTACGGCGGGTGACGGAAGAAGGTCTCCGGCTGCGCTTTGCCCTTGGGTTACCGAGCAACGTGCGCGAACAGGTCGAAAAAGAGCTGGCCGTGATTCAGCGCATGGGGGTGGCGCCCTATTTTTTGAGCACGCGCGAGGTCGTGGAGATGGCGCGAGCGCGCAAGATTTTGTGTCAGGGGCGCGGCAGTGCGGCCAACAGCGCGGTCTGTTATGCGCTCGGCATCACCGCGGTGGATCCGGCGCGCTCGAATTTGTTGTTCGAGCGGTTTCTCAGCGTCGAGCGCGCCGAGCCGCCCGATATCGACGTCGATTTCGAGCACGAGCGCCGCGAAGAGGTGATTCAGGACATCTACGAAAAATGGGGGAGGGACCAAGCGGCCATGGTCTCGGAGGTGATCTGTTATCGCGGCCGTTCGGCGCTGCGCGAGGTCGGCAAAGCCTTCAGCTTGCCGCTGGAAACCGTGGACCGGCTGAGCGCGTCCATCGGCCATTGGGACGACGCCGAGCAGAGCGAAAAGCACGCCCGCGGCTTGGGCCTGGACGTGGAGGGCCAACGGCTGAGCCAGGTGATCGAGCTTGCCCGGCTATTGGGCGGGTTTCCGCGGCATTTGTCGATTCACGTGGGCGGCTTCGTGCTGTCGGCGGAGCCGCTCTACGGTGTGGCGCCCATCGAGCCGGCGCGCATGCCCAACCGCACGGTGGTGCCGTGGGACAAAGACGACATCGACACGCTCGGCTTCTTCAAAGTCGACGTGCTCGGCCTCGGCATGCTGACGGCCATCCGCAAAGCCTTGGCCATGATTCACGCCGACGGCGCGCTGCCAGTGCCGAAAGGCGCTTCGCCCATGAACGGCGAATTCGATCCGATTTTGGCCATGACGCGCATTCCGGCCGAAGACCGCGAGGTGTACGGCATGATCAGTCGCGCCGACACGGTGGGCGTCTTTCAGATCGAGAGCCGCGCCCAAATGGCCATGCTGCCGCGCCTCCGCCCCAAATCCTTTTATGATTTGGTAATCGAGGTCGCGATCGTGCGCCCGGGCCCGATTCAGGGCGGCATGGTGCACCCGTATTTGAAGCGCAGAAACGGCGAGGAAGCCGTGGCTTCGCCGCACCCCATCCTGGAGCCGATTTTGTCGCGCACGCTCGGCGTGCCGCTCTTTCAAGAGCAGGTGATGGAAATAGCCATCGTGGGCGCCGGCTACACGGGCGGCGAGGCCGACCAGCTGCGGCGCGACATGGCAGCTTGGAAAAAGAGCGGCCGCTTGCTGCGGCACCGCGACCGCCTGCTGGCAGGGTTCGAGAAAAACGGCATTTCGCGCGAGTTCGGCGAAGCCTTGTTCGAGCAGATCAAAGGCTTTGGCGAGTACGGCTTTCCGGAGTCGCACGCGGCGTCGTTCGCGCTCTTGGTTTACGCTTCTTCCTGGGAAAAGCTGCGATTTCCGGCGCATTTTGCCTGCGCGCTGCTCAACTCGCAGCCGATGGGTTTTTACACCCCGTCCACCATCATTCAAGACGCCGTACGGCACGGCGTCACGGTGCGAGACGTGGACGTCACGCGCAGCAACTGGGACAGCACGCTCGAGCGGCTGACGGACGCCCAAGGCCGCACGGTGGGCGACGCCGCCACCGGCTCGGCGTTGCGGCTGGGGCTGCGGTTGGTCAAAGGCATCGGTGAAAGCGTGGCCAAGCGCATCGAAGAAGTGCGAAGCGAATGGCGCTTTGCGAGCGTGGATGACGTGGCGCGCCGTTGCGAGCTACGTAAAGACGACGTGGAGGCGCTGGCCGAAGCCGGCGCTTTCGAAGGCTTGGCGCCTTCGCGCCGGGCGGCTTTGTGGCAGGCTCGTTTGCCGCGCACGCCCGGTCTTTTCGAAGAGCGCACGGTGCAAGAGCCGAGCGAGCGTTTGCCCGAGCTGCGCGCCGGAGAACGCCTTTTGCTCGATTATCGGCACAAGGGTTTGTCGGTCGGGGATCATCCCATGCGCCACTTTCGCGAGAAGCTCCGGGCGCGCCGGGTGGTGACGGCGGAGGAGCTTTTCGACTGCCGGCAAGGGCAGCGCGTGGAAGTGGCGGGCGTCGTCACGTGCCGTCAACAGCCGGCCACCGCCAGCGGCGTCGTGTTCATCACGCTCGAAGACGAAACCGGCTTTTTGAACCTGGTTTTGTGGAACCGTGTGTACGAAGAGTATCGGCTGCCGGCTCGGCATGCGTCCATCATGCTCGCGCGCGGCACCATCGAGCGCCAAGGCCGCCCTCCCGGCGTTCGCGTCGACACCCCGCACGACCCGCTCGTCGACGAAGCCGCCGACGTCGCCCCCGTGATTCACGTCATCGTCGACGCCCTGCTGCGCCTCGACGTACCGGGCCGCGACATCTCGAAGGTCTCGCGCGACTTTCACTGAGCGACTCGCATTGCTTGAGCTGCCCCGCCGCCGCCTTCTTGCAGAAACTACCGTGGCGTTGCCAGGCCACCCTGCACGAGCGCTTCGGGCTGCTACCGTTCCGACAGCGCGTGTCGAGACCCTGATTTCACAGGGAGGACGGGAGGACGGGAGGTCCGCGAGGCAAGAATTTTGGGGGCCGCGCTGCCGCCAGCGAGTCTGAAGAGCCATCGCGGGTGAACCCCTCAAGCTTTCTCTCGAAGGAAATATTTTTGGTTTTGGTCCTCCAAAAACAAAAATGCGTTTCTCACCTCCCGTCCTCCCGTCCTCCCGTCCTCCCTGTGAAAAATCTCGATCGCTCGAGGTGGCCTGGATCCGGTACGGAGGCTTCTGCGATTGGGGCTGCGATTTGGCAGCCCCTGATTCATCGCTGTAGCTCGGCCAAGAGATCTTCCATGCGGTCGTAGCTGGTTTGGGCGCCCTTTGCCATGCCGGTGCTGAGGACCATGTCTCGCACTTGTTCCGTGGGATAGGCGACGGTGGCGATGAGCCGGGTCTTGCCGCCTTCTTCGATGAGCTCGGAGGTGACGACCGACACGACGTCAGGAAAATCTGCGAAAATTTCGGTAAAAACGCAGCGACTGGGCGGGTTCAGCTCGCGGTATTCGCCGTAAAACGTTGCCTCACCCTTGGGGTGACGATTGACGAACTTCCACTTGCCGCCGACCCGCAAGTCAATCTCGCACACGGGTACGGAGTAGCCTTCGCCCAGCTGGCCCCACCAGCGCTTGACGTGCTCCGGCTTGGTCATCACCTCGTAGACCAGCGCACGCGGGGCGTTGAACAGGCGCGTCATGCGCACTTCGCAGGCAGAGGGGGTGCTGACGTCGAAACTATTTCTGTTTGCGGTGCTTCCTTGCATGGCTTTTTTCCTTTTGACGTTGGGCGGGGGCTTGAAGCTCGTTCAAATAATCTTCGAGGCGGTTCAGGCGTTGCTCCCAAAGCGTGCGGTAGTGCTCCGCCCAGTCGGCCACCTGCTTGATGGCCACGGCTTGGATTTGGCAAGGGCGCCGCTGGGCGTCGCGCCGTTGCGCAATGAGGCCCGCGCGCTCCAGCACCCGCACGTGCTTCGAGACTGCCTGCAGGCTCATCTCGAACGGCGCCGCCAGATCGTTCACGGAACACTCGCCCTGCGCTAGCCGCGCCAGAATCGCCTGTCGCGTGGGGTCGGCCAGGGCTGAAAAGGTCGCGCTCAGAGCATCAGTTTGCATATTCAACTAGTTGGTTGAGCAACCGTAAGGTTTAATAGACTCCGGAGCGCAGTCTGTCAAGACAGTCCGGGCGAAGAAAAATATCGCAACTGGCAGTGGCGCTGGTCGATTGAGCGGTATGGGGAACAAGCGCAGATGCTGGGGTTGGTTGCTGCTTCTTTGGGGCAGCGTGGGAGCTTGCGATCAGGAGCTGGTCATCCCGAAGGGGACGAAGAGCGAGGCGACGCCGAGCGACGCGCCCAGTGAAGGCTTCACGGGAGTGGGCGGTGCTGCCGAGGAGTCGCCTCCGGCGGGACGGCTTCCGGTCGCGACCGATCCGGTGTTCACGTCGTTCGGCGGCGCCGGGGCGGGCGGTGATGGCGCTGGCGAGTCCGAGGCCGGCGCGGGGCCGCCCGCCGTCGTCTCACGCGGTGGCACGCCAGCAACGGGGGGCGTGAAAGGCGCTGCCGGCTCGGCAGCAGCGGCGGGCGGCACCAGCGGCCACGGCGGGATGGGGGAGGGTGACGACGCGGGCGGTGGCGACGCGCACGGTGGCGACGGCGCCGCTGGAGCTTCGTTGATGTTCAGCGAATACGTCGAGGGTTCGGGCAGCCTCAAGGCGCTAGAGATCTACGCGCTAACCGCCACGTCGCTCGAGTCCTGCGAGCTTCAAACCTATTTCAACGGCAAGCTCGAGCCTGCGCGACTGGCGCTGCACGGCTCGCTCGCGCAGGGCCAGACCCAGGTGCTTTGCTCTTCCGCGCTCGCTACGGCGGAGCCCGGCCATTGCGATCGCTCCACGAGCTTGACCTTCAACGGCGACGACGCCTTAGCGCTCGCCTGCGGGCCGGAGCTGCTGGACGTCATTGGGCAGATCGGCGTCGACCCAGGCGATTCTTGGGGCGTTGGCGCCACCTTGGATCACACCCTGCGCCGTCGCTGCGAAGTGCTGGGCGGCCGCCGCGACGGCACCTCGGCGTTCGAAATCGACGCCGAGTGGCTCACGCTCGGCGTCGATACCTTTTCGGACCTGGGCGCGCGCAATTGCACGCCGTAGCGCCGCTCAATCGTTTTGTGCGGTGAGCACGACCTTGCGCTCGCGCGGGTCCGGTCCGGTAGCGGCCGGCGGCAGCGTCTGGAAGTAGCGATAGATGGCGCGCAGATCGGTGTCGGTCATCGTTTGAAAGGACTCCCAGGGCATGGGCGAGTCGTGGTGCACCCGCCCGGCGTGGACGCGCGCCACGAAGGCGTCTTCGGTCCAGCCTTGTAGCCAGCCCCAGCGCGGGTCGGGCGTGAGATTGGGAGCAATGTACTTCTTGGCCGGGTTGCCCTGGGCCTCGTGCTCGGCGCCACCGCCAAACGCCGGGCCCGCGAATGCGCCCGTCCGCATATCGATCTTGGTGTGGCACATCACGCAATTACCGATGCTGTGGGTGATGTAATAGCCGTACTCCGGCGTGGGCTCGGGCGTGAAGCTTTTGCGCACCGGACCGCTCGGACCCTTCGGCTCGAGCACGAAGGCCTGCACGATGCGACCGAGCGGATTGATCTCGTGCTCGGGAACGGCGTGCTTGACCGGCTTTTGGGTGCGCAAATACGAGATAATCGCCGTCAAATCGTCGTCGCACAGGTCGGCGTAGGGCATGAAGGGCAGCGCGCCGTGCCCGTCGGGCTTCACGCCGTAGCGGATCATCCGCGCCAGCGCCTGATCGCTCACGCCGCCGATCCCCGTCTCGGGGTCGCTGGTGATGTTCGGGACCCGAAACGTCCCGACCGGGAGCTTGAACTCTTGCCCGCCGATCAGCGGCCGCCCTTGACGTGAAACCGCGAACGGCTCCACGGCGCCGTGGCATTCGCCACAGTGGGCTGGCCCCTCGACCAGGTAACGCCCACGTTCGATGACCGCCGGCTCATGGCTGGCATGGATATCGGGGTAGGGGGCGTCGATGGTGCGGTTTGCGCGCACGTAGGTGACGGCGCTGCCGACGACGGCTAGGGCAAGTGTAACGAGGCCAATCCGGGAGAGCTTTCGTTGCCAAGACTTCTGCATGGGGAGTACCGGCTCAAGTGGCGCGAGCTCGAATTCCGTTACGGGCCAGCGCGTTTTTTGGATCGATTGAACGGCGGGCCGAGGGCTGCACACGGCACAAAAGGCTGTTAATCTCGGCGGGTGACGGCGGTTTCGTTCGAAGCAGTGTCGGAGCTGGTCCTGGCCGCGGGCCGCGGTGAGCGCCAGGCGGAAGAAGTTTTGTGCCAGCGCTTCGCGCCGGTGGTGCGCGCGTTTGCGCGACGGCGTCTGCGCGGTGCGGACGCCGTCGAGGAGTTTTCGCAAGACGCCCTGCTGCTGATGATCGAAGCCGTGCGCCAAGGGCGCGTCGAGCAGCCGGACCGTATCGGCGGCTTCGTGCTCGGTATCTGCCGCTCCTTGGCCTTCGATCGAGCACGCCAACGCGAGCGGCGCGCGGCGCTGTGGCAGGCGTACGGCCCGGCGCTGGAGTCCGTTTCGTTGGACGCGGTCGAGCGTGAGGCGTACGAAATTGCTCATCTGGAAGACTGCCTCAGCCAGCTATCCAAGCGCTCGCGCGAGCTGCTGCGCCTCGGCTACGTCGAGGCGCGCGCTCACGAAGAAGTGGCGGCGGCGCTCGAGATCAGCCCCGCCAATGCGCGGGTGATGCGCCACCGCACCCTGGCCAGCTTGCGCGAGTGCATGTCCAAGCGCATGTCGTGGGAGGCCGCATGACCGAGCCGCGCGTCCCCTTCGAGGCGCTCGACGCCTACCAAGCCGGCGTCATGCCGGACGAGGAAGCGGCCGCGTTCGAAGAGGAGCTGTTCGCAGCTGCAGCCACGGGCACCGCCGACGAGGCCCACTTGGTGGATCGCCTCAGCTTGATTGGACGTTACCTGTGGCCGCGCGGGGGCTGGGACATCGGCAGCAGCCGTGCGCGCGTGGACGAGCTGATCGCGGCGGGTCACCGCGTCCAATTGCTCGTGCCTCAGCCGGGCCCGCCCGGCCAGCCGCTGGTCGTGCCCCGCATCGACGACGACGCGGAGCTGGTAGCCACCCACGTGGCGATCGACGTGCGCGGCTACGAATCGGTGGACGTGGTGGTCGAGAAGCCCGACGGCACGCTCCTCAAGACTTTCCGCGACATCGGCTTCGATCCTACCGACGGCAGCGTCTACGCCCTTTGCGAAGCACCCCTGGCTCGCATCTCCGCGCAACAGACGCACATTTGCTCGCGCGTCATCGGAACGCGCAACGGCACTCAGTACCTGATCGCCAGCTTCGAAGTCGTTAACACGCCGTAAACGCCGCACGCCGCGAGGAAACGCACGCCGCGAGGAAACGGCAAAGGCGCCGGCTCCTCGCGGCAGGGCCGCTCGTCAGGCCACGGCCGTCGACGATTCGGCTTCGCTCTCGCCCGAAGGCGCCGACGCCGGCTTTTCGGTCTCGCGCCCGCCGTGCGCCAGCGAATCGCTGCGGCTGACGGCTTTCTCGTTCACCTTGACGCTGACGATGCGGGAGACGCCAGGCTCGCCCATCGTGACGCCGTACAACACGTCCACGCTCTGCATGGTCTTCTTGATGTGGGTGATCAAGATGAACTGCGAGCTGTGCGTCATCGAGCGGATCGTCTCGTTGTAGCGAGTGACGTTGGCTTCGTCGAGCGGAGCGTCGACCTCGTCCAGGATGCAGAAAGGCGAGGGGCGGTGCTGGAAGATGGCGAAGATCAGCGACACGGCCGTGAGCGCCTTTTCTCCACCGCTCATCAGCTCGATGTTGCCGAGCTTCTTGCCGGGCGGCTGGGCCATGATCTCGACGCCGCTGCCGAGCAAGTCGTCCGGATCGGTGAGCGAAAGCTCGGCCTTGCCGCCGCGGAACATCTTCTGGAACGTCTTCTTGAACAAATCGTTGACGGCGTCGAACGTCTCTTTGAAACGACGACGCGACTCCTTGTTCATGTGCTTGATGGCGTGCTCGAGCTCCACCAAAGCCTTCTCGATGTCGACCTTCTGGTCGTTGAGCTCTTTGAAGCGGCGCTCGGCGTCGTCGTACTCCGCCTTGGCGTCGAGGTTCACCGGACCCATGCGATCGATGAGCTGGGTGAGCTCGTCGATGCGCCGGCGCTGCTCGGCGTCGGGCGGCATGCGCATGTGGTAGTCGCCGACCACGCGCCGCAGATCCAAGCCGCGGAAGCGCTCGCGCACCTTCGTCAGCAAGTGCTCGCGCTCGAGGCCGATGCGTTGCGCGGCCATTTCGTGGCGCCGCACCGCTTCGTCCTGCACTTCTAGTGCGTCGCGCAGGGTCTTCAGCTCGGCTTCTTGGCCCGCAAGGCTCTGGCGTACCTGCTCCAGCAGCGCCCGGGCTTCGTCCAGCTCGGCGTGCGCCTGCTTGGCGGCCTGCAAGGCTTCGATGCGCTGCTCGCGCGCTACCATGATGCGCGCAGCCGTCTCGCCGAAGGCCACCGAGGCCTCGTTCAATTCTTCGTCGAGCTTGGTGCCGCGCGCTTCGAGCTCGACCAGCGCGTTCGCCACGCGCTCGAGCGCGGCACGAGCCGCCTCGACCTGCTCTTTGACCTGCGCCAAACGCACTTTGCGCTCGGTCACCAGCGACAACTGGGTCGCCACACGCTCGCGCCAGGCCGCGGCGGTGCCCTCGGCGCGCGCCAGCTCTTGGTTCAACGCTTCCAGCTGGGTGCGCAAGGCGTCGAGCTGGGCGCGCGATTCGCCTTCCAAGACGGCTGCTTGCTCCAGCGAAGCGTCGATGTCGGTCAGCTCCAAGCCGAGCTTGGCGATGCGCGACTCGGCGCGGTCGATCTCGTTGACGGCGCGTGCCAGGTCTTTTTCGGCCGTGATGTGCGCGACCTCGCCCACGTGAGCTTGCTCGCGAGCGCGTTCCAGCGCCGTCCCGACCTCGGTCAAGCGCGCGCGCAGCGCGGTGTGCTCGGCTTGCACCCGCGCGTGCTCGGCTTCCAGCCGCGTCACGTCGGCGCGCAGCTCTTTCATCTCGCGCTTCTGCTCGATCATGCCGCTGGCGACGTCGTCGCCGCTGCCGCCGCTGACCACGCCGTCCGGGCGGGCCACGGTGCCGTCCAGCGCCACCGCGACGACGCCTTCGGCGCGCGCTACCGCGACCGCATCGGCCGCATTGTTCACATAGACGGCGTCGCCTACGAGGGCGCGCAGCGACTCGTCACCTTCGGCAAACGTCAGGCGATCTGCCACGCGGCCGAGCACGCGCTCGTCCGACATCGTCTTCGGCTCGGCTTTGGCGCGCCCCGGCTCGAGGCCGATCACGTCGGCGCGGCCGCGCGACGACTTCTGCAAGTCGGCGAGCAGCTCGAGACCCACGGACGTCTCGCTCACCACGACCGCTTGCAGGGTACGCCCGAGCAAGCCGGCGACGGCCAGCGTGAGCTCTTCCGGCGCTTCCAGCCGATCGGCGACCAAGCCGAGCACGCGCGCGTCACCCTTGCCCAGGATGGCACGAGCGCCCGCGCCCACGCCTTCCAGGCGGCGATGCAAGTCTTCCAGGGCGCGCAAGCGGTTGCGCTTGATCGACAGCTCGTTCTTCGCGGTGTCGACGGCGCGTTCGCTCTCGAGCTGGCCTGCGCGCAGGCCCTCCAGCTCCTTTTCGAGCTGCGACTTCTCTTCGGCGCTGAGCTTCTTGCCCTCGGCAAACTCTTGCACGCTCTGGGTCAGGGCCTGCTTGCGCGCGACGTGATCGGCTAGCTCCACCGTGAGCGCCTCGCGCTCCGTCGAGACCTTGTCGCGCCTCGCGCGACCGTCTTCGACGCGTTGCGCGACGCCGTCGATGCGCGCTTCGGCGCCGGCAGCGAGCGCCGTCAGCTCGCCGGTCTTGCGACGCAGCTCGAGCACGGCGTCACTGGCGTGCGCCTCTTCGCCTTGCAGCTCGGACAGCGCTTCCGTCTCGGCCAGAGCATCGGCTTCGCGCGCGCGCTCGTCTTGCGACAAGTCCTCGATGCGGGAGCTGAAGTCGCCTTGCTCGGCCTTCAGGCTTGCCACACGCGTCTTGATGTCTTCCAGCTCCGTGCGACCGGCGCCGATGCGATCACCCAAGTGCGTGAGTCGGTCGCGTGAGCGCTCGATCTCGGCGTGCAGGGTGCTGACTTCGTTGTCGGCCTCGAAGGCGCGTCGAGATGCTTCGTCCGTGCGCGCTTCGGTGATGCCGGATTGCTCGCGAACGACCTCGATTTCGGTCTCACGCTCGCGCAAGGCCGTGCGCGAGGCTCCCGCGCTTTCGGTGGCCGCCGCCAAGCCGTCGGTCTCGACGCGCTCGGTAACGATCAACTCCAGGAGTCGATGGCTGGCGTCGTGCAGCGACAGATCGTCGAGCTCTTTGCGATACTCGATGAAGCGCTCGGCCTTGGCGACTTGGCGCTTGAGCGAAGCGCGCGAACGATCGATTTCCGAGACGATGTCGCTGATGCGCAGCAGGTTTTGCCGCGTGAGCTCCATCTTGCGCTCGGCTTGCTTGCGGCGCTGCTTGTACTTGGTGACGCCGGCCGCTTCTTCGATGAACAGGCGACGGTCTTCGGGACGCGAGCTGACAATCTGTCCGATGCGGCCCTGCTCGACGATCGAGTACGCTTTGGTGCCGACGCCGGTGCCGAGGAAGAGCTCGGTCACGTCACGCAGACGCACCTGCGTCTTGTTGAGCATGTATTCGCTCGTGCCGTCGCGGTACAGGCGGCGCGTGACCGCGATCTCCGGGTAGTCGCGGTATTCGGGCGGGAGCGTCTCGGCGTACTCGGGGTTGGTGTTGTCGAAGGTGAGGGTCACCTCCGCCATGCCGTTCGGCCCGCGCGACTCGGAGCCGTTGAAGATCACGTCTTCCATGGCGCGGCCGCGCAGGTGCTTCGCGCTTTGCTCGCCCAAGGTCCAGCGGATGGCGTCGACGATGTTGGACTTGCCGCATCCGTTGGGACCGACGATGCCAACGATGTCGTGATCGAAGTGGATGACGGAACGGTCCACGAAGGACTTAAATCCCGTAATCTCGAGCTTCTTAATGTGCATTCAGGCTGTCCTCGACGACTCGAAAGGTGGTCTATGGTACCCCACTGCCAGGAGGCAGCGGGTCGGCGCACCGACCGGATCGGCCGCCGTGGCAACGTACGTCACTACATGTATCGTCACGTCGCCTCTTTCCGATCTACGCCCCTGAACGGGCGTACACAAGGCCGAAGCGCAAGTTTTCGGCTAATTTGAGCGGACCCCTAGCATTTGGGCAGGATCCACCTGTTCAGCCCTATGGGTTGGGGGTGGGTAGTTAGATAAGCGCGCGGCGCCCCAATGGGTAGGGCCCCCGGCCCTCGGGAAGGCAGCTCGACGTCCTGCGCCGCCGCTCCTGATGAGCCCGTCCGAGCTGCC